>VFSW01000282.1_pt1 | contig 71894 bp, 82 predicted proteins | sample 5358111 | NCBI WGS metagenome assembly VFSW01 (sample SAMN11554181, study PRJNA540505) | mine drainage metagenome | isolation source: sediment from site ElyBrook_90M | place: USA: Ely Copper Mine, Vershire, VT | collected 2017
ACTCCGCGCCTTCGGCGCTACGCTCAGGATGACACAGGCAATGCCATCGCCGGTCCTTCGACTCCGCGCCTTCGGCGCTACGCTCAGGATGACACAGGCAATGCCATCGCCGGCCTACAGCGGCTGTGCGCGCAATACCTCAGAGTTGCCCTAAGGCGTTGCGACGAACGAGTAGATCGGCGCGGCGTCGGTGAGCGAGACGGGTGCTCCGAACTTGTCGATATTGCGGTCTTCGCTCGGCTGCTCGTCGACAGCGGAGCCCGCGATCTTCCCGTCACGGAGCGTTCCGTTCAGTTGCCAGACTCCCGAGCTTCCGATCGTTAGCCAGACGTGGTCGCCGGTGCGGCCACCGGTGATCGGAACGAAGCTCGGCAATCCGGCCGGGTGGTAGTATCCGAGGACCGTGCCGTCGTTGCGGTAGGTGAGGTCCATCGTTCCGGTCACCGGATACGCGTGCGTGATCGGGTTCCAGATGGAGATGTTGTAATGCGTTGCCGCGTCCGCCCGCGCGGTTCCGATCGTACCCCAGCAGATAGCGACGGCGGCGAGCATGCATAGCGCAAGTGAGCGTCTCATAGTTCCTCTTCTTTCCTTTATCGTGGTACCCGCGGCAGGGTGGAATCGTTCGGGATCGGGCGGCCGATGAAGCTGTAGACGGCTCTGCCGAACGAACGGAAGGCGCGCCCGACGATCTTGCCGTCGTTCTCGACCGTTCCCGTCACGTGCAGGGGGTCGCCGCCGCCGATGTCGAGGGCGATTCGCGAGCCGGAGACCGATCCGTGAACCGGCGTGACTCCGCCGTCGGTCGGGCGGTAGTAGCCGACGAGCGTCCCATCGAGGCCAAACGTGAGGTCGAGCGTCGCCGAGGTTGGAAAGCCCCCTTGCGGGTAGCGGTAGAGCTCCGTGTAGTAATGGCGCGTCTCGCCCTGCGAGAAGACGGGCGCTGCGGCGGCAAGCGCCAAAATGGCGAACGCCGCGAAGGCCTTTGCCGTCCAGCGGGTGGTCATACCGATATCATAACGCTTTTCGGCCCGTGGGTGTTACGGCCGCGCCCGCCTACGTCAGGGCGTCGAAGCCTACGTACGGCTGGAGGACCTGTGGAATCGCCACCGTGCCATCGGCTCGCTGAAAGTTCTCCAGAATCGCGACGAGCGTTCGGCCGATCGCAAGCCCCGAGCCGTTGAGCGTGTGCACCGCTTCCGGTTTGCTCTTTGCGTCGGCTCGGAAGCGAATCGCCGCGCGCCGCGCTTGAAAATCCGTGCAGTTGGAGCACGAGCTGATCTCGCGAAACGTGCCGGCGCTCGGCAGCCAGACTTCTATATCGTAGGTTTTCGCCGCGTTGAAGCCGGTCTCTCCCGCGCAGAGTGCGACGACGCGATGCGGCAGCTCGAGCTCCCGCAGCAGCGAGGCGGCGTGATCGGTCAAGGTTTCGAGCGCGTCGAAGGAGTGCTGCGGCTGCACGAGCCAAACGAGTTCGACCTTCTCGAACTGATGCTGTCGAACGAGGCCGCGGGTGTCCTTGCCGGCGGCCCCGGCCTCTTTGCGAAAGCACGGGGTGAATGCCGCATACTTGCGCGGGAGCTCGCCTGCGTCGAAGATCTCGCCGCCGTGCAACGCGGTCAGCGGCACCTCGGCAGTGGGTATCAGATAGAGCCCGGTGTCGGCATCGCGGAACATCGCGTCGGCAAACGTGCTCAGCTGGCCCGTCGACCACATCGTCGCGCGCGAGACGAGATACGGTGGGGCGATCTCTTCGTATCCGAGCCGCGCCGCGCGATCGAGAAAGAACTGCGCCAGCGCGCGCGAGAGGCGCGCACCGCGTCCCTTCAAAAGCGAAAAACGGCTGCCCGAAAGGCGAGCGGCTCGCTCGAAATCGAGAACGCCCAGCGCTTCGCCGAGTTCCCAATGTGCCTTGGGCGTGAAGTCGAAGCGCGGCGGATCTCCCCACGCGCGAACGACGACGTTGGCGCGCTCATCGGTACCGTCGGGGACGCTTTCGTCCAGCAGGTTGGGCATCTGCTCGAGGAGAGCGCGAAGCGGCGATCCCTCGGAATCGGGCGCCATCTCGCGCACGCGCTCCTCGCTCTGCGCGATACGACCGGCGAGCGCATCGAGCTGCGGACGCCGTTCGGCCGTCGCGGCTGCTTTGTCAGTGGCCGTCCCGATTTCGGCGGAGAGTGCCTTGCGAGCCGCCTGCGCCGATTCGAGGTCGACGAGCGCGGAGCGGTACTCGGCGTCGAGGCGCAGAATCTCGTCGACCACGGACGGATCGAAGCTGCGGCGGCGAAGCGACTGCCGCACGCGATCGGGATCGCGGCGAATGACGACGATATCGAGCATGACAAAGGGTTTCGACGCAAAGCTCTTGCTCCCGCCGCGTGAGGCGTTGGAGCGCTATTTTACGCTCGTTACGCTCGAGCCGCGCGGCATCGAGGACGTCGCACTGGAATCGGCGCGCGAACGCGTGCTCGCGCGTCGCATTGAAGCGGACGACGATTATCCCGGCGCCGCGCGCTCGGCGATGGACGGCTTCGCCGTGCGCTCCCGGGGTACGCCGGGCGTACAGCGCGTCGTCGGGGAGGTACGCATTGGGGCGCGGCCGCAGCGCGGGATAGCGAACGGCGAAGCGATGAAAATTTCGACGGGTGCGATGCTGCCGGAAGGCGCAGACGCGGTGGTTCCGGCGGAATGCGTTCGCGAAGCAGATGGCGAGGTTCGCGTCGACGAGCGCATCGCCGCGGGAGACGCCGTCGTCGCGCGCGGCGCGGACATGCGCGCGGGAGAAACGTTGCTCGAACCGGGCCGCCGAATCGGCGCCCCGGAGATGGCGCTGCTGGCTGCGCTCGGCATCGTGGAGGTCCCCGTCTATCGCACGCCGGTGGTCGCGGTGATTTCGAGCGGCGACGAGCTCGTCGCACCATCCGTGCGGCCGCGTGCCGGTGAAGTGCGCGACGCGAACCGCTTTGCGATCGCGGCCTCGCTGGAAGCGCTCGGCGCGCAGCCGCGACAGTATCCGATCGTGAGCGACCGTGACGGCGCGCTCGAAGCAACCTTGCGCGACGCGCTGGATGCGTGCGACGCCGTGGTCGTCAGCGGCGGATCGTCCGTCGGCGAGCGCGATTTGACCCCTCGTGCGACGGCCGCGCTCGGATCGCCGGGCGTCATCGTACACGGTCTGCGCGTGCGCCCGGGAAAGCCGACCATGCTCGCTGCTATCGAAAAGAAGCCGGTCGTCGGACTTCCGGGCAACCCACTCTCCGCGCTGATGATGCTGGAGGCCGTCGCCGCGCCGATCTTTGCCGCGCTCGTAGGTGCGCCGCCGCCGTACCGCGAGCGCGACGCCGAGCTCGCCTCCGGGCTCGAGGCTCCGGATGGATGGACGTGGTACGTGCCGGTCGCACGCGAAGGCGACTTCGTACGACCACTCCCGATGCGCTCGTTTGCCGTCAGCCTTGCCGCGCGTGCGAGCGGGTACGTCGTCGCCGGGCAGGAGCGAAGAGTCTTGCGCGCGGGCGAGCGCGTTCGAATGCGATGCTTTCTCTGCGGCGGCGCGTGATGCGCGCGACGCGCGTCGTGGAAGGGCTTGCGGCGAATACGCCGTTCATCGGGCCGGAACGGTTGATGCGGGAGAACGGCCTGCGCGAGCTCGTGCGCCTCGGGGCGAACGAGAGCGCGTTCGGCCCGTCGCCGCGCGCCGTCGCGGCCATGGCGGAACAGCTCGAGCGGCTCTCGTGGTATGGCGACCCAGACTCGCACGCGCTGCGTGAGGCGCTCGCCGCGCGTTACGGCTGTGCGTACGAGCAGACGATGGTCGCCTGCGGGATCGACGATCTGATGGGTTTGGCGGTGCGCGCTTTCGTCGAGATCGGCGGCGTGGCGGTCGCGCCGCGCGGTACGTACCCGACCTTCGCGTATCACGTCGCGGGATACGGAGGGCGCTTGGAAACCGCGCCCTATGCGGAGGAAGGCGAGCCGGATCTCGGGGCATTGGCCGCGCTCGCACAACGCGTACGGCCCTCAGTTGTCTATCTGGCGAATCCGGACAACCCGAGCGGCGTATTTCTCGAGCGCGACCGCATTGCGGAGTTCTTCGAGGCGCTGCCGGCGCAGACGCTGCTGCTGCTTGATGAAGCGTACGTCGACTTCGTTCAATCCGATCGCCTGCTCGAGCCCCGCTTCGAAGATCGTCTCGTGCGGTTGCGCACGTTTTCGAAGGCCTACGGCCTCGCCGGAGCGCGCATCGGATACGCGCTCACGACGCACGCCAACGTCGAGCGCTTCGAGCGCATCCGGCTGCAATACGGCGTCAATCGCACCGCGCAGATCGGTGCCCTCGCGGCGCTCGAGGACGGTGCGCACTTGGCGTGGGTCGTGCGCGAGACCGCGGCCGCGCGGCAGGCGTACGAGGCACTCGCACGCGAGCTCGGAACGACGACGATTCCTTCGCTCGCCAACTTCGTGTGCATCGACATGGGTGCCGCGCCGCGAGCGACGCACGTTACGGCGGAGCTCCTGCGGCGCGGCATCTGGATCCGCAAGCCGGGCGCGCCGCCGCTCGACCGCTACATTCGCGTCAGCGCCGCAACCCCTCCGATGCGCGACGCGTTCGCGCAGGCACTGCGCGACGTGCTCGCCGAACGGAGCATGGCCGTACCGTGAGATACGCGTTTTTCTCGGACATTCACTCGAACCTCGAATCGCTCTCGCGCGCGCTGGCGCACCTCGCGCCGGACGACGTCCTCGTTTCGCTTGGCGACGTCGTTGGATACGGTCCGAATCCGAACGAGTGCCTGGCGATCTTACGCGCGCGCGCGCGCCACGCCGTCATGGGCAATCACGACCTCGCGGCCATAGAGAACTTTGGAATCGAGTACTTCAACGACGCCGCGAAAGAGGCGATGGTGTGGACGCAAGGCGTGCTCGACGAGCCCGGGCGTGCGTGGCTGAACGGCCTCGGCTACGAGCTGCGCTTCCCGGAGTTTCTGCTCGTGCACGGCGCGCCGGTGCGCTACTTCGACTACATCTTGGAGAAGCGTAATGCGGTCGCCGCGTTTGCCGCCACCGACGCGCCGCTCATCTTCGTCGGCCACACGCACGTCGCACAGCACTGGGTTCAGGAGCGCAACGGCTCCGTCGGTCACCGGCACATGCAGCGCGGCGGCGAGCTGCATCTCGATCCGGGCAAGCGGTACATCATCGATGTCGGTAGCGTCGGACAGCCGCGCGACTTGAATCCCAATCCTTGCTTCGTTTTCTACGAGCCCGAAAACGGACGCGTCGAGTGGGTGCGCTACGGCTACCCGATTAGCACGGTGCAGCGAAAGATTCGTGCGGCGAAGCTGCCCGTCTATCTCGCGGATCGCCTGGACTCCGGGCGGTGAGCGTTTCCGGCGTGCCGATCGACGACGGGTACTGCTTTGCGTGCGGTCCGGAGAACCCGTTGGGCTTGCACATGCAGTTCGAGAACCTCGGCGAGGACGGCGTGCGAGCGCAGACCTCTCTTGCGCCGCAATTCCAAGGATGGCGCGGCATCGCCCATGGCGGTATCGCGATCTCGCTGCTCGACGAAGCGATGGCCCACGCAGCGGGATATGCCGGCTACCGCGGCGTTACGGCGTCGATGAGCGTGCGTTTTCGCAAGCCGGTTCCGCTGGCCACGCCGCTCGTCGTTTGCGGGCGCGTGACGTGGAAGCGGGGCAACGTGCTCGGCATCGAAGCCGACGTGCGCGACGCATCCGGCGCTCTGCTCCTGCGCGGAGAGGGGCACTTCGTCTCGCGCGGATCGGTCGGCGACGCGGTCGATCGCCGAAACCCGGGGGCGTAGCGATGGCGAAGATGCGGCAGCAGCGCGAAAAAACGGCGGCGACGCCGCGCTCGCACCGTTCTCCCACGCTGGAAAATCGGCGCGCGCGCTTCGAGTACGAGATCCTGGAATCGCTCGAGGCGGGCATCGCGCTCTCCGGCACGGAGGTGAAGGCGATTCGCGAGGGCGGCGCGTCGATCAGCGAAGCGTACGCGCGATTTCGCGACGGCGAGGCGTGGCTCGTCGGCATGCACGTTCCGCCGTACAAGCAGGGAAGCTTTTCGAATCTCGATCCAGGCCGCGCGCGCAAGCTGCTCCTGCACCGCGAGCAGATCGCGCTCTTGCGTTCGCGCGTGCAAGAAAAAGGTCTCACCGTCGTCCCGCTTCGACTCTACTTCACGCGCGGGATGGCGAAGGTGCAACTCGGTCTCGCGCGCGGCAAGAAGCTCTGGGACAAGCGCGCGACCATCGCAAAACGCGATGTCGAGCGCGAGATCGCCCGGCATGGCCGATAGGCGCGGCGCGGCTTGCTCCAGGACGCGCAGGCGCCGTTGGCGACGCTCGATGAACCTCTGCGCAAAGCCGCGCACGCTCTCGGGATCCCGCTCTTTTACGGTGAAAGACTGCACGCGCCGATGAGGGGAGCGCATCGAGAGCGGGCGATCGAGCAACAGGTGCTGCAGGGCGGCGTGCTGCGCTCCGGCGAGCGCGTCGTCGTCGCGTGTAGCGGCGGTCCGGATTCCGTCGCACTCGCCGCAGTGCTTGCAGCGATTGCGCCGCAACTCGAGCTGCAGCTCTCGATCGCGCACGTCAACCACGGCATTCGCGCGTCGGCTTGGCAGGACGAATGCGTCGCGATGCGCGTTGCGGCGAGTCTGCGTCTTGCGCTCGACGTCGCTGCGGCGAAGCCGCAGGCCCGCGATGAAGCAGCGCTGCGGACGGCGCGATACGAGGCGCTCGTCGAGATCGCGCGCCGGCGCGGCGCGAGCGCCGTCGCGACGGCGCACCACGCGGAGGATCAAACCGAGACGGTGCTCCTCGCGCTCTTTCGCGGAAGCGGTCCGGATGGGCTTGGCGGGATGGCTTCGAGGCGAGCGCTGGCACCAGGGGTCGAGCTGGTTCGGCCGTTGTTGCGAATAGCGGCCGAGGATTTGCGGTACTATTGCCATGTGAACGGCTTGCCGTACGCCATCGATCCGACGAACGAAGACGCGGCGCTGCGCCGCAACGCGATCCGCGAGGCGCTCGCTTCGCTGCGCCCGGCATTTCCCGGCCTCGACGAGGCGGTGGCCCGGGCGGCGGAGCTGGTCGCAAGCGAGCGAGCCGGAACGGGTCGGGCCGCGCTGCGGCGGCGCGTCCGCGAGCTCTTGCGGGAAGAGGCGAGCCTCCGCGACGTCGACTTTGCCCACGTGGAGGCCGCGGCCCGGACGATGGAATTGGGCGGAAGCGGCCGATTCCATATGAAGAAGGGCGTCACCCTACGGATCGACGCGGGGCGGCGGAACGAACCATAAATGAAGATTGGGCAGAGCTACGAGGGCACGATCAAGCGGCAGATCTATTCGGCAGAAGAGATCGCCGCGGCAATCGAGCGCCTCGCCGGCCGTATTGCCGCCGATTTTACGGGGCAACCACTGCTCCTGCTCGGGGTGTTGAAGGGGGCGCTCTACGTCGTCACGGACCTGGCCCGAGCGATCGCGCTGGTCCCGGACGGCCCGAGCGAGATCGTCGTGGATTACCTCTGTGTCTCCAGCTACGGCAACGCGACCCGCACGAGCGGCGAGGTGCGCCTGCTCAAGGATACCACCGCGACGGTGACCGGTAAGAACGTCGTCATCGTTGAAGATATCGTGGATAACGGCCTGACCTTAGAGTATCTGAGCGCGCTCTTGGCGGAGCGCGGGCCGGCGCGACTCGCCTCTTGCGTGCTCTTCGACAAGCCGTATCATCGGAGGGTCGACGTCGCGCTGAATTACGTGGGGTTGCGATGCCCCGACGAGTTCGTCGTAGGTTACGGCTTGGACTATCAGGAACTCTTCCGGAATCTACCGTATCTCGCGCAGCTACAACCCTGGGTTTTTCGTGTTGAGTAAATGTTCGTGAGCAAGCATCTTCGATCGGTCCTCCTCATTATCGCGGTCTTCGTCCTCGTCTTCGTCGTGGTCTCGCACCTCGTCGCGACTCAGGACACCAACGTGCACTTGGACTATGGTGCCTTCTACCAGCGGTTGGAGCACGGCCAAGTGCAGTCGTTCCACGCGGTGGGAACGCAAGCGAGCGGTACGCTTGCGAACGGCACGAAGTACGTCGTTTCTATTCCGAACACGGACAGCGCGTTCGTGCAAGAGGTCATGCGCCACGTGAAGAGCGGCGCCGTCGGTTTCGAGCAACCGTCGAATACCGGCATCTTTACGTTGCTCGAGGGCCTCGCGCCGATCTTGCTCATGGCCCTGCTCTTTCTCTTCCTATTCCGCCAAGCCCAAAGCGGCGGGAGCCAGGCGCTCTCGTTCGGACGATCGCGCGCGAAGATGCTCTCGGAGAATCGCCCCAAAGTCACCTTTGCCGACGTCGCGGGCGTCGACGAAGCAAAGCAAGAGCTGTCGGAGATCGTCGACTTTCTCAAATACCCGAAGAAGTATCAGGCGCTCGGCGCGCGGATTCCGAAGGGCGTTCTGCTCCTCGGCCCGCCAGGATCGGGTAAGACCCTGCTCGCACGCGCGATCGCCGGAGAGGCGGGCGTGCCATTCCTCTCGATCTCCGGCTCCGACTTCGTCGAGATGTTCGTCGGCGTCGGCGCGTCGCGCGTGCGCGACCTCTTCGACCAAGCGAAGAAGTCGGCTCCCTGCATCATCTTCATCGACGAGATCGACGCGGTCGGACGCCAGCGCGGCGCCGGACTCGGCGGCGGTCACGACGAGCGCGAGCAGACGCTCAATCAGCTGCTCGTCGAGATGGACGGCTTCGATCAAAACACCGGCGTCATTCTGATCGCCGCGACGAATCGCCCGGACGTGCTCGACCCGGCGCTGCTTCGCCCGGGTCGCTTCGACCGTCAGATCGTCGTCGATCGCGCCGACATCAGAGGGCGCCAGAAGATCCTCGAAGTGCACGCGCGCAATAAACCTCTCGCGAAGGCCGTCGAGCTCGAAACGCTCGCACGGCGCACGCCGGGCTTCTCCGGCGCCGATCTGGAGAATCTCTTGAACGAAGCGGCGCTGCTTGCGGCGCGCCGTAACAAGAACGTCATCGAGATGAACGATTGCGACGAAGCGATCGATCGCGTGATGGTCGGTCCGGAACGCAGGTCGGTCGTGATGTCGCAGAAAGAGAAAGAGATCACCGCGTACCACGAATCCGGCCACGCGTTGATCGGCGGCCTCGTCGACAAATCCGATCCGGTGCACAAGGTGACGATCATTCCTCGCGGCATGGCGCTCGGGATAACGTGGTCGCTCCCCGAAGACGACCGGCACAGCCGCACCAAGGACGAACTGCTCGCGAAGATCACGATGTCGCTCGGGGGCCGTTTGGCGGAAGAGATCAAGTTCGGCGACGTCACGACGGGTGCGTCGAACGACTTCGAAAAGGCGACGGAGCTCGCGCGAGCGATGGTCACGCAGTACGGCATGAGCGAGCTCGGGCCCATTCAGTACGGTCGCGGGAACCACCAGGTTTTTCTGGGGCGAGACTTCGGCGAAGAGCGCAACTACTCGGAGGAGGTCGCCTCGAAGATCGACGCCGAAGTGCGTCGCATCATCGAGAGCTGCTTCGCGCACGGCCGGCAGATTCTCTCCGACAATTGGACGAAGGTCGAGCGTATGGTCGCAGCACTGCTCGAATACGAGACGGTCGACGCTGAGGAAGTGCGCGCGATTCTCGCCGACGTCCCGTACGATCGCACGCCGGAGATCCAGTCGCCGGCGCCGCCGGCACCGGAGAGAGTGGCCGACGAACCCAAGCGTCCAGACCAGCAGCGTATCAAGCCGAAAATCAGGCCGGAACCGGCATGAAGGTCGCGCGTGCATCTGCCGTGGCGCTCATCGCGAGCGCCCTTCTTATTGCGCCGGGCATCGCCGAGCCGGCCGTGCAGAGCGGAGCGTTACCGCACGGCGCGACGTACGCGATCGCGCCCGACGCTGCGTCGCCGACCGCCGCAATCGATCTTTGGTTTCGCGCTCCGGACGACGGCTACGCAGCGCCGGTTCCGGGCCTGGCGCGCGTCGCCGCAACCGCAGCCGCTGCCGCGAAGCTCGCGAGCGGACGATCGCTCGCGGAGAGCGTCGCGCAGGAGGGCGGACGGTTGACGATCGAGGTCTTCCCGGACATCGTTGGCATCGGTGTCGTCGTTCCGGCCGGTGCCGCGCGCCGGATGCTCGCCTCCTTGTCGGCTGCGTACTTCGCGCCGTCCATCGACGAAACGGCCGTGCACGCCGCGCAGAGCGACACGATGGTTCTTGCAGTGCAGCAGCAGTACGAGCCGGACCTGCTCGCTCACGACCTGCTCTTCGCGCGGCTCTTCGCGTCGGGTCCGGCGCACGAACCGCCCGTCCCACTCTCTGCCGTCGACGTGTCGCACGTCACGTTGGATGAAGTCACCGCCTTCGCGCAGCGTGCGTTTCGCGCGGGCAACGCGTTCGTGAGTCTCGCCGGCGCCGTCGATCCCACGATATTGAGTGCCGTCACTGAGGGCAGCGGTACATCTCCAGCGGATGCGCCCATCTACAGCGCGCCATCGCGCACGGCGCCGCAGCCTCTCGCCCAGCAGGGAACGCTGCCGGCGATCGGCGTCGCGTGGATGGGGCCGCCGATCTCGGACGAGCGCGCCGCGACCGCGCTGGATTTCGTCGCGGATTACCTGTTTCGCCCTGGAAGCGGAACGTTCGCGCACGTGCTCGAGCGCAGCGGCACGCACGTAGCGCTGAGCGGGCAGTTCATCACGCTGCACGATCCGGGCGTTCTGCAAGTTACCGTAGACGGCAGCGACGACGCACGCCTGCAAACCGAAATCGTGGATGCGGTGAACGCGATGCGGCAGCCGCTGTCCGCGGCGGCATTTGTCGCGGCACGCGAAGCATTTCTCTACCACCTCGGCAGCGACACCCAGACCGCCTCGGCAGAGGCCGACAACCTGGGTTGGTATGCAGCTGAAGGCGCCCCCGCGTACGCGCCCGGGGGCTCCGGATACGCGGGCGTTGCACGTTCGCTCGATCCGAGTTACGTCGCGTCGGTCGTGCGGCGGTACTTGAACGACCCGGCAATCGTTCGTATCACTCCATCCGCTCCGCCGAAAGGTAGTTCGTCGTGAGATTTGTCCTCGCGTTGCTCGTGGCGATCGCTGTAACGTCGCTGCCGGCGCTCGCGACGCCTCCGAGCTCCGTCACGCGCGAGGGTGGCGTGACCGTCGTGACACAGTCCGATCCGAGCGCAGCGCTCGTCGGAGTCGAGCTCGCCGTTGCGGCGGGGCTCAACCGGCAGCAGCTGTCGCAGAGCGGGCTTGCGGCGCTCACGGCCGAGTCGATTCTCCATACGCCGGTGAGCGGCGTTCCGCTCGACCAGGCGATCGCAGCACGCGGAGGATCCGTGAGCTACACGATCGAGCCGACTGGCGTGCGCTTCTACGTGGAAGCCCTTGCGACCGACGCGCCGGCCGTCTTCGACGCGTTCGCGACCGCCCTCGCCGCGCCTGATTTCTCGGGCGCAACGGTTGCGGCGGCGCGCGATGCCTTGATGCGCCGAATCGGCAACGAGCAGCGGCAGCCTCTTGCCGTCGGCGTCGAGATGCTCGATCTCGCGCAATCGGCCGGCAACAACACCGGAATGCCGATGCTCGGCACGCCGGCATCGCTCGTGCAGCTTTCGCCGAGTGCGGCGAGCGCCTTCTATCGTGCGTTCTACCGGCGCGGCGGTGCCTCGATTAGCGCGGTCGGTCGCGTCGACGCGCTGGGCGCGCAGACCATCGCGCGTCTCGCCGCCGATCTCCCGCAGGGCACGACGCCGGTCGTGAAGACCCGCGTCAATGGGCTCATCAGCAGTCATCGCGAGCTTGTCGCGCGTCGCGACGTGAACGCGCCCTGGCTCGTCGTGCAATACTCCGCACCGTCCATAACGAGCAGCGATTACGGTCCGATGCTCGTGCTCGCGGCGTTCCTGCGCCGCACCCTCGGCGACATCGCCGAGATTCCGGGGACAATTTCTCCAACCGCTGCTTCCGGCGCGGTGGGTGCGCTCTACGATTACGATTCGACTCAAGCGTCGCTCGTGCTGTACATCGACGGCAGCATCGGCGAACCGGGCCGCACGTTCGGCACGGCGCTCTCTGTTGTGAACGTCCTGAGCGCGACGAGACTCGAAGGATCGATCGAGCAGTTCAAGCGTATCGCAGCGGGCGACTTTGCGATCGGCGCGTCGACGCTGCAATCGCGCGCGCGGCTCGCCGGAATCTTTGCACGCCGCACGGGCTCGGCGGACTATCTCGACGCAACGCTGCGCGCTATCTCGGCGACGACGCCCGCCGACCTGCAGCGCGTCGCGCGCCGCTATCTCGCGCGGCCGACGATCGCGCTGGTCCTGCCGCGTTCCGGGTAGTTCCTTAGGCTGCGCGTCGCGCTCGTCCACGACTACCTGAACCAGCGCGGCGGCGCGGAGCGCGTCTTCGCGCACATCGCGCGCGCGTGGCCCGACGCCCCCGTGTTCACCGCGCTCTACGACGAACGCGCCTGTGGCGATCTCGTCCCTCGAGCGCGCGTGCGCGTCTCGGCGCTCGCCCGCGTTCCCGGAGCGAACCGGTTCTTCCGTTACATGGCGCCGCTCTATCCGCGCATCTTCGAGAACTTCGATCTTCGGGCGTTCGACACGATCGTGAGCTCGACGACGGCGTGGGCGAAGGGCGTCATCGTGCCTCCAGGCGCCGTGCACGTGTGCTACGTGAACGCGGTGAGCAGATTCGCATTCGCATACGACGCGTACGTCGGCGCGTTCGGCATGCGCCGGATTGCGCGTCCAGCGATCCGGCGGCTCGTTGCATGGGACGAGCGCGCCGCGCAGAGGCCCACGGTGCTCGTCGCAAACTCTCGCAACGTCGCCGATCGCATACGCGCGCACTACGGACGCGACGCTCTGGTTCTGCACTGCCCGGTCGACGTCGAGCGCTTCACTCCCGGACGCGGAAGCGGCGAGTACTTTATGATCGCCTCGCGCCTGCTGCCGTACAAGCGCATCGATCGCGCGATCCGTGCCGCGCAAATCGCGCGCGTGCCGTTGCTCGTCGCCGGCATCGGTCCGGCAGAGCCGGCGTTGCGGAGGCTCGCGCGCGGAACGACGACGACGATGCTCGGCTACGTCGACGATGCTCGACTAAGCGCACTGCTCGCAGAAGCGCGCGCGGCGATCCTTCCCGGTGAAGAAGACTTCGGCTTGGTGCCGCTCGAGGCGGCAGCTGCAGGGCGCCCGACGATCGCGCTGCGCGCCGGTGGGGCGCTCGAGACCGTCGTCGAGGGAGAGACGGGCACGTTCTTCGACGAGCCGTCGGCGGAGTCGCTCGCCGCCGTCCTGCGCAACTTCGATGCGTCGCGCTTCGACGCGCGGCGCTTGCGCGCGCACGCCGAGCGATTCTCGCCTGAAGGGTTCGTCGCTCGGCTGCGCGAGATTGTGGAGGATGCACGCGCGCGAGCGTAGTCGGGTCTCGACCGGGTCCACGCGGGATTGGTGGCTGATCGGAGCGGCTACAACCTTCGCGATCGTCTACTTTGCTTTAGACCTGAACCGCTTGTACGCGTTACGGTACGGGGCGGATCTCGGTACGTACCTGCAGACGCTCGTGAACCTGCAGCACGGTTCGTCGTGGAACTACGGCGAGTGGCGACCGCACCTTCAGGTGCACGACGCGTGGAGTCTGTGGGTCCTCATGCCGCTCGTATGGCTCTTTCCTTCGGCCGAGACGCTGCTCATGATCCAAGTCGCCGCGATTGCGGCGGCGGCGGTCGTGCTCGCCGCGTTCGCGCGCGAGATCGGCATCGACCGGCGGGCGGCGACGCTGCTCGGCATCGCGTTTCTCTTGACGCCGTCCGCGCAAGGACTCGTCTACGACAACTTCTCCGAGAACGTCTTCGTGCCGCTGCTCGCCTTCTCGGGCGCACTCTTTGCGAAGCGCAGGGCGCTGCTGCCGACGCTCGTCGTCGCGCAGCTCTTGCTCGGCTTGAAGGAGGACGAGATCCTTTTCCTCGCGTGGTTCGGTGCGGCGTGCGCGCTCTTTTGGGATCGGCGAACGGGCATCGCGCTCGTCGCGCTCGCGGCGCTCAATGCCGGCGGATTCGCGCTCTACGAAGGGCTGCAGCACGCGCGCCCGCACGATCCGGGATACGCGCTCGTTCCGCACGATCCGCTCGGCGTCGTGTGGCTGCTGTTCTTTCTCGCGATTCCGTTCGCAGGTGCCCCGCTCGCCGCCGGATGGAAGCGCCTGCTCTTGGGTGCACCGCTCGTAGCGGAGATTCTCTTCATGGCGCCGTGGACGTACGAGCCGAGCCGTATCGGATCGCATTATACGGGGCCGCTCCTCGCGGCGGCCGCGCTCGCTGCGGCTGCCGGCATTGCGCGCCGGCCGCAACTCGCGCGGTGGATGGTGCCGCTCGGGATCGTCTCGACGCTGTTCTTCAACGACACGATCCTGCACGTCGGGCGCTGGCCGTACCTCGTCGACTGGAGTGCGTACGCGCGCGCGATTGCGGCACGGCAGGACGGCAGAGTCCACGTGATCCCGCGCGACCAGGAAGGGGTTTGGGCGGTTGCCGCCGCCAATCCGAACGTGCGGCTCGAACAGTTGCCGCGCCGGGGTGCCGTCTTCTGCCCCGCGTACAACACGAACGCGCGCCTGTTCTTTGCGAGCCTCGCGCACGCACCGCCGCGCGTGTGCGGAGGCGTCGTCGTTCCAGCGAGCGCGCCAACCCCGAAGCCCTATTCGTGAGGACCTTTCGCGTTCGGGGAATGCGTGAAGATCGCGGTCGCTTCGCCGCGTTGCGCAACGAGCGCGCCCTCATCTACTGGCCGCACGGCCTGGGCGACTGGGCGCACGTCGCGGCGATCCTTCCGTTGCTCGAGCCCTCGAATGCGTACGCGATCGCGCGCTTCGGCGACGACTACTCGGCTCTTCTCGAGGGCGACGCGTACGTGCGGGTTCTGCGCAGCGGCGCGCGCGCGCTCGGCGACGGCGCCACGCTCGGAGCGCGCGATCTCGGCTTGCGGCCGCGTCGCCTCAACGGTGCGGCGCGCGAGCTCGTGGTTCCGGAGCCGCTCGCGGAGCAACTCGCGGCCTTCGACCCCACAGTCGTGCTCTGGAGCGATTATCCGGAGACGGAGGGGCGCACTGCCTTCCCCTTCCACACGAAGGCACGGAACTTGGCGCGCCTGCTCGTGACACGCGAACGGCTTGCCACGTTCGACCTGAGCAAGCCGTTGCAAACGACGGTCGACGTCTGTGTGGAGGGGGCGCTGCAGCGTGCCGTGGACGAACGTTTGAACGCGTTTGCGCCGCCCGGCACGCGGCGGTACGTGCTTTCGATCGCCGGATTTACCGCGGAGCGGAAGAACTGGGACGCGGCCCAGGCGCGCCGGTTCGTACAGTTGCTCCAGCGCGACGATGCGCGCGCGCGCGCGATCGTCATGGGCGAGGCGACGCTTGGCGACAAGCGGCGGTGGCCTGGGCGGGAAATCGTCGCGAGCTACCACGATCTCTTCGGCGATCTCGATGCGCCATTCGCGCGCGCGTATCTCGCGCTGCTTGCGCGAGCGGATGGCGTCGTTGCCGTTCCAGCCGGTCCGCTTCACGTCGCGATGATTCGCCGCGGTACGCCAATCGTCGGATTGTGGGCGGCGCATCTCCCGGAATGGTACGACGAACCCAATCCCGATGCGATGCATCTGGTCGGCAGCTACGTCAGAGAGCGCCGTTTCGACCGTCGCCTCGCAACGACGACGTTGCCCGTGGGGTGGCATAGAAAGACGACGTTCGACACGCGCACGATTCCCGCAGAAGCAGTGCTCGCGGCCCTCAAGCTCTAGCAACGTCGAAGCACCGAACCAGCGTCGCGGGAGTCCCAGCCGTCCTTCGACTTCGCGAGCACTTCGTGCTCGCTACGCTCAGGATGACAATGACTGCGCGAGCACGTCGTGCTCGCTACGCTCAGGATGACAATGACTTCGCGAGCACGTCGTGCTCGCTACGCTCAGGATGACAAGTGCAATGCCATCGTCGGATTCGGGAGCGACTCTGCGCGCAATACAACCGTCGGTCCTTCGACTGCGCGAGCACGTCGTGCTCGCTACGCTCAGGATGACACAGAGCGCTCGAGAGATAGTTCCTTAGCCGCCGGCGATCTTCGGAAAGAAGTACAGTATGATGGTGCTCACTGCGTTGAAGAGCCCGTGCGAGATCATCGACGCATACGCGTTGCGCGAGCGATAATAGACCCAGCAGAGCACCACGCCGCCTAGCCCGAGAAGCACGCCGCTGACCGCGTCGGAGCCGCCGCCGGCCATGTGCGCTGCGCCGAAGAGCGCGCCGCTGACGATTGCGCCGAGCCAGAAACCGCCGTATCGCAGCCCGAGATTGAAGATGAAGACGCGAAAGATCGTCTCTTCGGCAATCGGCTGCGCGACCACGGCAAAAAAGAAGAAGAAGATCACGGCGGGCGTGTTGCCGCGCACGTTCTCGAACATGCGCTCGACGAGCTGCGGGTGCACGGCGTGCGTGAACGTCTCGACGAGGCTCGACCCCACGTCGGCAACCACGATCATGCCGACGGCGCCCGCGATCGCGTACGCGAGCGTGCGCGCGTCGATCGAGCGAAAGCCCAGCTGTGCCCGCGAAAAACGGGTCAGCCATGGCAGGAGCGCCCAGATGGCGAGTACGATCAGCGCTTCTGCGGCGACCTGAAACGCCGACGAGACGACGAAGAGCGTGCCGCTCATCGCCGCCGGATTGCGTGCTGCGGTCAAGAACTGCGCGTAGCGTCCGGTCGCATTGAGCCATACGTCCAAGGCGACCCCAGCCGCGAAAAACAGGACGAGGACGAGCCCGACGACGACGAGCACCCAGCCCGGAGAGAAGCTACCCTTCGGCCAATGCGTCGGCCAGCTTGGCGAAGTCTGCGAGATCGAGTCGTTCTCCACGTTGCTCCAATGGAATTCCGGCGGCGGTTACAGCTCGTTCCACTCGCCGCCGGTCCAGCGCCAGCGCGAGGATCAGGCTGTTGACGAGCGTCTTGCGGCGGTACGCGAATGCGGCGCGCACGACCTCCCGGAAGCGACCGACGTCGCGCGGCCGTACCGCCGGCGTACTACGGCGTACCATGTGCACGACGGCCGACTCGATCTTCGGCTGCGGAAAAAAGGCGCGCGGCGGCAGCGTGAACGCGCGACGAACGCTCATCGCATATTGAACGGCAACCGAGAGACTGCCGTACGCGGCGGTTCCGGGCGTCGCAGCGAATCGGCCGGCGACGTCGCGCTGCACCATGACGGTCAGCGTTTGCGGCCCGTTCTCCATCTCGACGAGATGCGTGACGAGGGGCGTCGCGATGTTGTACGGGAGATTGCCGGCGGCGTGCCACGGGCCCGCGCGCGCGAAGGACGCATACGCGAATTCCAGCGCGTCGGCGCAGAGTATCGTCGCGTTCGCGAGATCGTCTCGCTGCCGAAGAATAGCAACGAGGTCGCGGTCAATTTCTAGCGCCGTGACGGGTGCGCCGGATTCGAGCAGCGACGCCGTCAACGTTCCGGTTCCCGCGCCGATCTCCAGTACGGGCACGCCGGGTGCGACGGCGAGATGCGCGATGCGACGCGCCGCGGAGAGGTCGACGAGAAAATGCTGTCCCAGGCGCTTCTTGGGGCGCAATCCGTGTGCCGCGAGGAGCGCGCGCGGATGCGTACGCTGGGAGCCGGTTACTTCAATGTGTAGACGGTGACCTCACGGCGGCCGAAGCGCATCGCGTCCTCATAGGACGAGAAGCCGAGGTCGACGCGGTCACCGCGAATTGCGCCGCCGGTGTCGCCGGCGAGCGCGAAGCCGTAGCCCGGAATGTAGAGCCGCGAGCCGAGCGGGATGATGCGTGGATCGACGGCGACGATGCCCGGCCCCGCCGGGCGGCCCGTGGCGGTAATGCCGCTGCAACCATAGCAGTGCGGCGTGTACGCGGTGGCGATCATGCGGACCTTGCTGCTCGCGACGAAAGCGAACCGCGCGACGGCGCTGCGGCTGAAATCGCCATACGCGCCGTACGGGCCGAGCCCGTCGTCGATGACGCGTGGCTGCGGGGGCCTTTCGATGTAGCTCGTAACGCGTCGCCGAATCGGACCGCCGTCGCGGCGCGCGAACTGCGTAACGACGACGCGGATGCCGTCGCGACCGCGAGAGAAGACGCGCGCGTGTCCTGCGCGATCCGAGAGATCGAGTCGATAGAGGGTTTCGTATGCGACGCGATCGATGACGCGGCGCTCCCATCGAACGACGCGAACGACCCGCACGACGCCGTCGCGCGGAAGCGCGGCGTCGAGCGCCGGCGTGACGACGTCGTCGGCGCCGAGCGATACTTGCTGCTCGTCGAGCAGATCGGCGACGCTCTGCGCAGACGAAACGACGTGCCGTGCGTGGTGCGCGAACACGATCGTGACGGGAACCGCCGTGCGATAGACGACGGTGAGCTCGTCAGAGAGCGGAACCTCCAGCGCGGGGTAGACGTAGTCGTCGGGTCGCGGCACGATGCCGCGTCGCGCGAGCAAAGAAGCGACGGTCGGCGCGGTCGTCGTCACGACGCGGGTACTGCCGTCGATCTGCAGCGTTACGACGTGCGCAGCCGGCGAAGAGGCAAGCGCCGCCATCGGCGAGATCGCGAGGCTGCCTACGCCGAAGCCCATAGCCAGGACGGCTGCGGCAAGCACGAGGCTCGGCCGAAGCCCGTTGCGTCGAATCACGCCGGAATTTCCTTCCAGTCCCAGCCTCTGGGCAAGGTCCGGCCGTACGCCCGGGAAAGGGCAGGACGTTACCGTTGAGGCCGTCGTCGGTTGGTGCGAGCGGCAGGGCCTCGTGACGGTCGCGACCAGTCGCTGGAGGCTCTAGCGACCCCAGGAATGCGTGCACTCCCGGGGAGGGGCTCGATGACCGGGGCACTATAGCACGGGGTCTCGCTCGGAGGACTATGCCAAAAGTCGCTATGGAGGAGGGAAGTCCTGCCTTTTGCCGAGGCGGGGGACACGCGTTCGCTCGGCGCAAAAGGCGCTGAGATGCGTGTCGGGTTCTTCACGGAGGTCCATCGGCCGGTCTTCAACGGCGTCGTGGCCTCGGTCGAGGGTCTCGCTCACGGTCTACGTTCCCGAGGGCACGAAGTCTACTGCTTTGCGCCGCGGATGCCCGGCGACGACGGCGACTCGGACGTCTTCTTCCGGATGCCCTCGCTGCCGCTGCCGACGCGTACGCCGTACCGGCTGACCGTGCCCCTGGTGGGGAGGCGCAGCGTGCGCAGCGTCATCAAGCGCCTCCATCTCGTGCACGTGCATTCGCCCTTTGTAACGGGATGGATGGGATTGCGATACGCGCGTCGCTACGGCATGCCCGTCGTCTATACGTATCACACGCAGCTGGAGGCGTACACGCACTACGTGCCGTTCGATCCGTCCGCAACCCGTTTTGCTACCGAGACGCTCACGCGCACGTTCGGAAACTCCGTCGACGCCGTCGTCGTCCCGACCGATGCAATGCACAAGCGCCTCCTCTCGCTCGGCGTTACGACGCGCATTGCGGTCGTGCCGAGCGGAATCGACGTCGCGCACTTCGCGTCGGGACGGCGGGACGAGGCTCTTCGCGCGTCGCTGGGCGCGGCGGGCGGCTGCCTCTTGCTTTTCGTCGGACGCTTGGCGAAGGAGAAGAGTCTCGACGTTCTCCTGCGCGGGTTGGCGCTCGCGCGTCGCGACGACGTGTTCCTTGCGATCGCCGGCGACGGACCGGCTGCAGCCGAGCTACACGAGCTCGCGCAGGAGCTCGGTCTGAACGCGAAGGTTCGCTTCATCGGAGACGTTCAGCGCGAGCGGCTGCCCGATCTCTATGCGAGCAGCGATGCGTTCGTCTTTCCGAGCACGAGCGAAACCCAGGGCTTGGTCCTCGCCGAAGCGCTCGTGGCCGGCCTCCCGGTCATTGCAGCCGACGCGCCGCAGAACCGCGACGTCCTCGGCGCGGGGGCAGAGCTGGTCGAAGCAAACGCGGCCGCATTTGCGGCGAGCATCGCGCGCGTCGCGCCGGCCACCGAGGAGCGTCGGGCGGAGGCGCGTGCCGCCGGAGCCCGCTTCTCTATCGAGAAGCAGATCGAGCGCATTTTGGATCTCTACAACAGTCTGGCTCCCCCAGTCCGGTTCCCCAACACGGCGTAGGCGGCAAACGCATCTTGACGCGAACACACGTTCGGTATAAGCTAGAACGTGGAACGAGATGCAGGCACAGAGTAGAAGAGCGGGCAGGATCGGTTATGCCGTCGACGGCGACGGCCGGGGCGTGGTCTATGCACGAGTAGGTGGCCGGCGGCAGGAGCAGGTGCTTCGGGCAGCCTTTCACCTCGAGCGAGGCCCAGCGAACGGCCGTGGAGCCGGTTTCGCGGCGCTCTGCGCGATCGCTCCGTCCCTGCGCAAGCACGTGTCAGAGATCGATCTCGTTCTGGACGACGCCGAGCTGGTTGCCGATCTGACGCAGCGCCGCGAACTTCCCGTCGACTTAATGCTCCCGTACGTTCGGGCCCGCTGTGCCCTCAACGCGTTCAAGGCGATTCGCTTGCGAGCCAGCGCCGCGCCGAACGATCTGGCGGCGCGCGCTCTCGCAGAGGTCTCGATGCGGATCGCCGCGTAGAGCGGCGCACGCTGCCCTACAAACCCATTGCACCCGACGATCTTCCCGCCGAAACGACCGCGCTCGCGCGTGCGCTGATCGGATACGTTCTCGCGCACGAAGCGCCGCAGGGCCTCGTAGCCGGCCGCATCGTCGAAACCGAAGCATATCCGCCCGGAGACCCGGCGGCGCACCATTACGGCGGCAAGACGCCGCGTAACGCGTCGCTCTTCCTGCCGGCGCACCACGCGTACGTCTACGCTATTTATGGGTCGTCGTTCTGCTTCAATCTCTCGAGCGAGGAGTGCGACGTCGGCGGCGGCGTTCTCGTGCGCGCGCTCGAACCGCTGCGCGGCGTCGAGCTGATGTGTGCGCGTCGCGGATCTGCCGTCGTTACGGACCTGTGCCGCGGTCCGGGACGTTTGTGTCGCGCGCTCGCGATCGATCGGCGATTCGACGGGATCACCCTTTTTGGTGACGCGCCGCTCTGGCTCGCGCCTCCAGATCGGGTGCGGCGCACCGTCGGCGCGTCGCGCCGCATCGGCGTGAGCCGCGCCTCGACGCGCTTGCTTCGGTTCTACGAACGGGGTAATCGTTTCGTCAGCGGGCCGCGCTCGCTCTCGCCCGCTTGAATCGATACCCTAGCCGTGGTATAGTGTGGGCGCGCTCCCTGCCCACGTCGCCGACTACGCATTACTCGATGCGCATCGTCGTTGTACCGATGTGGGCTACTATCGGAGAATCCTAACACTTTGGAACAACGCAACGATAACAATCGCCCGCAAGGCGGCGCAGGTCGCCGTCACCGTTCGCGCCGGCGTCACTTTGGCGGTCCACCGCAGCAATTCCGCGAGCCGTTTCCACAAGTCGAGATGCCGCCGATGCTCACGTCGGCGCAGCTCGAAGAGAAGACGAAGACCGATCTCGTGAAGGTTGCAAAAGAGTTTAACGTCGAGGTGCTCGCACCGGCCAAGGTCAAGAAGGACGAGCTGATCGCGCAGATTCTCGCCGCGCAAGCGGCGCGGTCGGGAATCGAAGCCGCAAGCGGAATCCTCGACGTCCTTCCCGAGGGATACGGCTTTCTCCGGCGCGCGGGCTACGTCGTCGGCAACGAAGATATCTATGTCAGCCAGACGCAGGTTCGTCGCTACGAGTTGCGCCGCGGCGACATGATCGAAGGGCAGGCGCGACGCCCTAAAGAGAGCGAGAAATACTTCGGCTTGGTGCGGGTCGACACCGTCAATGGCACCGATCCTGAGGCGATGCGTGGGCGCAGAAACTTCGAAAAGGGAACGCCGATCTACCCGAACGAGCATTTCCATCTCGAGGTCCGCTCGACGCAGCTCTCGACCCGAATCATCGATCTTTTCTGCCCGATCGGAAAAGGGCAGCGCGCGCTCATCGTCTCGCCGCCGAAGGCCGGCAAGACGACGCTGCTAAAGAATATTGCGAACTCGATTTCGATCAATCATCCCGAGGCGCACATCATCGCGCTGCTCGTCGACGAGCGCCCGGAAGAAGTCACCGACATGCAACGCACCATCGACGGCGAAGTCGTCGCCTCGACGTTCGACGAGCATCCCGAGAACCACACCGCCGTCGCCGAGCTGGCGATGGAACGCGCGAAGCGGCTCGTCGAGATGGGCAAAGACGTCGTGATCTTGCTCGACTCGATCACCCGGCTCGCGCGCGCGTACAATCAGGTCGTGGCGTCGTCGGGGCGCACGCTCTCGGGTGGACTCGATACCGCCTCGCTCCACAAGCCCAAGCGCTTCTTCGGCGCCGCGCGCAAGATCGAGGAAGGCGGCTCGCTCACCATCATCGCCACCGCGCTCATCGAAACCGGCTCGAAAATGGACGACGTCATCTTCGAGGAGTTCAAGGGCACCGGAAACATGGAGCTCAACTTGTCGCGCAAGCTAGCGGAGTCGCGCATCTTCCCGGCGATCGACATCAAGAAGTCGGGAACGCGCCACGAAGAACTGCTCCTCGTCCCCGACGTCATGCAGAAAGTCTGGATGCTGCGGCGCGCAACCGCCGTCCTGGATACCGATTCGACGCAGCTCATTCTCAACAAGATGTCGCAGACCCGAACCAACGACGAGTTCCTCCAGACCGTCACGAAAGAGGCGATGTCGATGTCGCGCTCTTCGCGCGACGAGGGAAACGGTAAGTACTAGGAGCTTGTCGCGCGTAGGCGTATTCGTCGCGATGCGTGAAGACTCGACTCAATAAGTTTCTCGCCGAGGCGGGGGTGGCGTCGCGCCGCGCGGCGGACACCATCATCGCGGCGGGCAGGGTTCGCATCAACGGCCGGATCGAGCGCGCCCTCGGCTCGACCGTGGCGCAGAGCGATCGCATCGACGTCGACGGGGAGCCGGTTACCGCGCCGGCAGCCAAAACGTACTTGGTGCTGCACAAGCCGGTCGGCGTCGTTACGACGATGCGCGATCCCCAGGGCCGGCGCACCGTTGCCGATCTCGTCCCACGCGACGCCCGGCGCGTCGTCCCGGTGGGCCGCCTCGATTACGACAGCTCCGGCGTGCTCCTGCTCACGGACGACGGCGAGCTTGCCTATCGCCTGACGCATCCCCGCTTCGGCGTGGAGAAGACCTATCGCGTCGAAATCGCGGGACCGGTTGCCGACGAAGACGTTCGTGCGATGCGCGATGGCTTGGCGCTGCCCGCGCTGCATACGCGTCCCTGCCGCGTGCGGGTCCTGGGGACGTCGCGCCGGCGTTCGTCGGTTGAGCTGACGCTGCAGGAGGGGAAGAACCGCCAGATACGTCGTATGCTCGATGCCCTCGGATACCGAATTCTCTCGCTGCGACGGGTGCGTTTTGGCCCCGTTGCGCTTGGGGAACTCCGTCCGGGCCAGGCGCGTTTCTTGAGCGCAAGGGAGTTGAAGAGTCTGCACCACATCGTAGCCGCCCACGAGAGCTAGAAGGAACAAGGCTCCATGAATCGCTTTTTTCTCACCACCGTAACCGTCGGCGCCGCGGCCGTAGCGCTGTGCGCGGCTCCCTCTCTCGCGGCGCAATGCCGGGGCAACCTCGTCGCTCCGCATCTCGCCACGATGGGCGCCCACGCAACGCCCACGACCGGCAACGGAACGGTCCGCGTGCAAGTGCAGATCAATCCTAACGGTTCGCACACGGTCACGCGCATCATTTCTTCCACGAACCACGGCGACGATCAAGCCGCGCGAGAAGTCGCGCAAAGCTCGACGTACCGGCCGGCGACGTGCTCGGGGACGCCGGTCGTGTGGTTCTACGATCCGATCTTTCACTTCAGCGGTTCGGCCGTGTCGCAAAGCGGCGGCGGCGGAACCGGCGGCGGCAGCGCCGTCGGTCACGTCGAGGCGCTCATTCGCTCCGGCCAGTACGGCGCGGCCAAGAGCGCCGCGCAATCGGCGCTGGCCGCCCATCCCGGCGACGCGGAGATGCTGCAGCTGCTCGGCGTAGCGGAGTATTATGCGCGCGATTATGCCGACGCCGCCGATGCGTTCGCGAGTGCGGGCCAAGTCTCGCGCCTCTTCGCGACGGTCGCGGCGCAAGCGTACGCGAATGCGGCCGTTCACATGGCCAACCAAGACCCGGCGCGTGCGTTGGGCTTCGCGCAAAAGGCATACGAGATCGACCACAGCACGAACTCGCGCTTCGCGCTCGGAGTGTCGCAGCTCGCAGCCAAACAATACACCGACGCGATCGCCACGCTGCAGGCCGTGCACGCGACGGTTTTCGCCGATCCGCACGCGAACACGCAGACCCGCTACGGCGTCGACCAGTACCTCCTCCAGGCGTATTCCGAGACGGGCGACTTGACGGCCGCGCAGCCGCTCGCCGTCGAGATGCACCGCCTCGAGCCGGCGAACACGTCGCCCCAGCAGGAGATTGCCGCGCTCTACGTCACGCAAGGCAACGCTGCAATGACCGCCAAGAACTACGATCAAGCCGTTGCGCTCTACGACCAAGCGGCGGCGGCGGGAACCCCACAGGTTGCCGTCATCGCCTACGACCGCGCGGCCAACGCCCTCGCGAACGAGACGCATCCCGACGCCGCGCGCATTAAGACGTATGCCGACAAAGCCCTGGCGCTCGACCCGAACGACGCCATTGCGAATTTCTTCGAGGGGTTCGCGCTCGCCGAGCAGTACTCGGCGTCGCACACGGCGAGCACCAAACAGCAAGCCATCAACTACTTGACGAAGGCGGACACGCTGGCGAAGGCCGCCGGCGACCAGTCGCTCGCGCAGAACGCCGAGCGGCTACTCAGCCAGCTGAACGCCGCCCCGGCGGGCATGCCCTAAAGGGTACAAGGACTTTGGTTGCCGCGGGCCAAAGCCGCAAGCTAGGGAGCGCCTTATCAGCGGAACCAACTTTCCCAATTCGGAGGGGTCGAAAATACGGTGAACTTGTTCAGTGGTTTCATGCAGGTGATGCACGCGGGCGGCTGGGACATGTGGGTGCTGCTCGGCATGTCCATTATTCTCGTCGCGATCGTCATCGAGCGCGCGGTCTTCTTGGCAGCGCAGCGGACCGATACGCGTAGCCTGCTGCGAGCGATCGGCCAGAAGGTCGCTGCGAACGATCTGCCGGGCGCCATCAAGGTCGCGCAGAGCCGACGCGGGATGCTTCCGCGCGTGCTCGAGTTCGGCTTGAAGCGCGGGGACAAAAACCGCGCCGACATCACCGACGCGCTCTCGATCGCGCTTATGGAGCACCTGAACGCGCTCGAGCGCAATCTGCCGATCATCGGCACGATTGCGGTCATCGCGCCGTTCGTCGGCCTCGCCGGAACCGTGCTCGGCATCATCCGCGCCTTCCAAGACATCGCCCTCAAGGGCAACTCGTCGCCTGCCGTCGTTGCGGCCGGTGTGTCGATCGCATTGATCACCACGTTTACGGGCCTAGCAATCGCGATCATCGCCGTCGTGCTGTTCAACTACTTCAAGGCGAAGATCAAGAGCTTCAACGGCGAGTTGATCGTCGCCGCGAACCAACTCGCGGAGATGCTGCACTTCCACAACACCGGTCAGGCGATCCCGACCGATCTCTACCAGCCCTCGCGGAGGTAGCGTCCGGCCGTGAGCCTTCTCTCTGCGCAAGGCGACTCCGAGGTGATGGCCGAGATCAACATCACCCCGTTCACCGACGTCTTGCTCGTGTTGCTGATCATCTTCATGATTCTGGCCGCGCTCTCGGCCCCTCCCGGTTTCGAAAAGCAGCTCGGTAAGAGCAGCAACGCGCCCACGACCCAGAACCAGCAGCAGCACAACATTCAAATCATGGTGAACAGCAAAGGCGCGATCTTCGTCGACGGGCAGAAGGCGACCGCGCAGACGATCTACGCGGTACTGGCGGCGGATATCCGCAAGCGCGGGAAGAAGCACATCGCGCTCATCGCCGATGCGAAAGCGCCGTACGGCATCATCATTCGCATTCTCGACGCCGCGCGTGCCGCCGGCACCGACGACGTCGGTTTCGTAACGTCATAGGAGGCGCGAGAGAGACCGTATGGCACTTTCGACCGCAAACAGCGACGAAGATGTGATGTCGACGATCAACATCACGCCCTTTACGGACGTGCTGCTGGTCCTGCTCATCATCTTCATCATCCTGGCGGCCGTGACCAAGGAGCCGAAGCTTCCCGACGCCTACAACAGGACGCGCGTCGCGCCGTCACAAGTCGTCGTCATCGTCAGCGAGCAAGACGCGAAGAACAACGTGGTCGAAATCGGCTCCGACACCGTGAGCATCCGCGACGCGCACGCGCAGTTCATCTCGCTCGAGAACTCGGTGGGGCACGGCGTGCGCAGCGTCATCATCAAAGCCGACCCGTCGACGAGTTATGGCATGCTGCTCCAAATCATGGATGCGGCTCAGAGCGCCGGCCTGAACACCTTCGGTCTGGCAAATCACGTTCAGGGCACCGCACCGGGCGCACCGTAAAAAGAGACGATGGCGAACAAAGACGACAGAGGCCGTTACCTTACTACAGGCGAGCGGATCCGGAACTTCACCGGATGGGCGTTCGCGCTGGCGATCTTTCTCGAGTTGATCGCGCTGCCGTTCTATCACAGCTTGAATCAGGTACAGTCCGGGCCGACGGAGAAGCCGTTCACGATCGCCCGGCAGACGATCAAGCCGCCGCCGACGCCGCCGCCGCCTACGCCCACTCCGCCGCCGACGCCGCAGCCGCGGCAGACGCCGCAGCAGGTCGTGCATCCCAATCCGCGTCCGCTATTGGTGCATCCGCCTGTGGTGCATAACCAAGGCGCGGGCGGGCAGACGCAGACGCACTACACCCCGCCGCCGGGCGCCAGCGTGAACGGGAATCCTCAAGGCACCGGCACCGCCTCTCCGGCGCCGGCGCCTCCAGCCTCGTGCCCGAACCCGAATCGCGAGGCGACGGTCATCGACAAAGCCTCTGCGGATTATCCGCAGTCGGCGCAGGAGCTGAACCTCGGTGACGTCACGGTCGAGGTCAAGGTGACGGTGGGTGCGACGGGCACGCTTGAGGATGCGGCGATCTATTCGAGCTCGCACAACATGGCGATCGATCAGGCGGCGCTACGTGCTGCTCGCGAGTCCACGTACGCTCCGAGGCTCGTCAACTGCGTTCCGGCCGTCGGGATTTATCTCTTCGACGTTACGTTCTCGATGAACTAGCCTGCCTAAAGGGGGGGTTCGCATCACCGCTCGGCGCGCGCGCTGGGTGCTCGTTGCCGCCTTTGCGCTCTCAATCCTCGTCCACGCAATCGTTGCGCTCGTCGTGCATCCGCCCAAACCGACGCACTCGGCCGAGATCGGGACGAGATTGACTCGGGTCCAACGGATCGTGGCGATTCGCCCGACGCAACCGCCGCGTACGCCGCAGCCCAGCCATAGGGCGCGAATCGCGGTGCCGCAGCTCGCGCTAGCGCGGCAGCATACCCGAGCTCCCGTGCCGGGACCGCCCCCGGCACCGCCGGCGACGCCGGCACCGGTCGCACGCGTGCAGCCGACCTCGCCAAGCGGGTGCGCGGATCGCAATGCACCCGCGGCGCTGATCGCGACGCCTCCGCCACCGCAGATTCCGCCCTCGGTACGCGCGCAAGACGTATCGGGCGTTGCGGAGGTGCGCGTACAGCTGGACCGTGACGGCGCGGTGACCGCCGCGTCGATGGAGCGGAGCACGAGCAGCCCGTCGTTCGACGCGCTCGCCATTGCAATGGCGGGCGACGCGCGCTACGCTCCCGCGCACCGCAACTGCGTCGCGGTGGCCTCGACGTATCTCTTTCGCGTGCAGTTCTCCGCGTGGTAAGCTGAAGAACGATGGGGATCGCACAAGCGCTCTTTCTCGCGCTCCTACAGGGCGTGAGCGAACTGTTTCCCGTCTCCAGCCTCGGCCACATCATTCTCGTTCCCGCTCTACTGCAATGGCGCAACATCGACCGATCCGATCCGTCATTTCTGGCATTCGTGGTGGTGTTGCATTTGGGGACCGCACTCGCCCTCGTGCTCTTCTATCGACGCGAGTGGTGGGGTATCGTCTGCGCGCTCGTGCGCAGCGTCATTCGCGGGAGGCTCTCGGACGAGCGCGACGAGGCCGTCGGGTGGCGGCTCGTGGTCGGAACTATTCCCGTCGGCATCATCGGTCTCGTCGCGCAGGACCCGGTGCGGCGTCTCTTCGGATCCGCGCTCGCCGCTGCGGGATTTCTCGTCGTCAACGGGCTCGTGATGTTCGCCGGCGAGTACTTACGGCGCCGCCAGCAACGCTCCGAGACACGCTCGTCGCGCACGATCGCCCACATGACGTACGCGCAGAGCGCGGCGGTCGGCGTCGCGCAGGCGTTCGCGCTGCTTCCGGGCATCTCTCGTTCCGGTGCGTCGATCGCCGGCGGTCTTCTCTGCGACCTCGACCACGAAGAAGCCGCGCACTTCTCGTTTCTGCTCGCGACGCCCGTGATCGGCGCCGCCGCACTGCTCGAGATCCCGCGACTCTTCGCTCCGGGAGCGCATCTGGCAGCGCTCGAGGCGTTCGCAGGCGCGATCGTCGCCGGCGTCGCCGCCTATCTCTCCGTGGCGTTCCTCACGCGCTACTTCCAACGCAACGATTTGCGCCCGTTCGGCTGGTATTGCATCGTCTTCGGCGCCATTTGCTTCGCTCTGGCTCGTATAGGAGTTATCTCATGAAAGCTCTCGCACTCGTACTCGCCCTCGCGTTTTTCGTCCTCGGAATCCTGTACGGGATGGGAACGATCAACGTCTTCACGAAATCGGGGACGACGCACGCGCATCACATCACCCATTTGGTGGTGCTCTGGGTTCTCGCGCTGCTCTCCCTTATCTGGGCGCGTTTTCAAAGCGCCGGCTCGAGGCGATGAGATAGACTTCTCCCGCGCTCGTCGAGACCGCTTCGACCGAGCGGCGCGAGGAGCGTAACAGCTCTTCGGCTTCCGGCGCGGCGCGCGCCGTCGTGACGACGAGAACGATGCGATACGATTCCGAGCGAGCGACGAGCTGCCCGAGAGCTTGCCCGTGCGACGGCGGATCCGGCTTGAAATGGGGGTCTCCTCGCCACCACGCCTCCCACATCCAGGCGCGCGCGTCGCTGCCTGACGTTTCGGCCGAAGACGCATCGACGACGAGCGCATCCGCGCTGCACGCTTGCACGATCGCGATCGGATCTGCGCACCGAACGGTGTTGCGCTGGCCATTCGTCGCGAGCCACGGTGGGGTCTGCCGAAGGTAGTGCCACGCGAGGTCGCCGGGAGCGACGTCCTCCATTGCGTCCGGCATCTGCGTCTTTTGGATCCAGTAGCAGAAGACGCGCCAGAGGCCTAGGACCGCGAGCCCGACGTGTGCGTCGCTTCGTAGCGCGCGTACGTTATCGCGCCACACGGCGAGATAGCGGCATTGCTCGTGGCTGAAGAGCGTGCCTTCCCACGCAGTAAAGACGTCGAGCGCGTAGACGCGGCCGGGCAGCATTTCGACGATCGCGGCCACGTCTTCGTCGCGTAAGAAGGCAGCATCGTTGACGACGATCCCGTTTCCCACCTGGACCGGCCATTCGAAGACGTCGCCTCCGTGCACCGCGATGCCGTGGCTCTTGAGGTAGCTCAGATGTACGGGTACGCCCATCAACGGATCGACGGCGCTGCGAACGCCGCAGCGCTCCAGCACCTCGTACAGCCGCGATCCGCGAATCACGGTGCACCCACGGCGCGCGCGACGGTCGTTGCGACGAGCTCGAAGAGCGCGCGCGGATCGCACGCGCCCGCTTCGAGCGCCTCGTACGGAAGAACGATGGGCTCGATCGCGCCTCCGTGGAGTGCCCACGCAGCGTAGGCGGCGGCTGCGGCCGGCGCGAGCGCGCGGCCGCTCTCGGCATTGACGCGTTCCAGCGCGTCGTCCTTGCCGGTGCTGCGCAGCACGATCTCCGCCAGGAGCAGAAGCTGAGCGGGAAAGGGGATCGCGTCCCAGCGCAGTTGGTCGGGGAATCCCGTTCCGTCCCAGTGCTCGGCTTGCGCGCGCACGAGGTCGGCCGTCGCCGGCGGGAGCGCGGCGATCTCCGCGCAGCGGCGCGCGCCCAAGACGGGCGCGTCTGCGCGCGGCTGCACCTCGGCGTTGCCGATCGCGCCGACGGCGTGGAGCGTGGCGGCAAAGGCGAGCGCGTCGCGCGTCGCCGGGTCCAAGCCCGCAGCCGTCGCAAAGGCGACGGTCGCGCCGGCCTTGCGCGCGGCAAAACCACGAGGATTTCCGCACGCGGCGTCTCCAAGAGCCCCGTACAGAGCGAGGATCGCCGCGACGAGCTCCCGAGGATCACCGCCGGTATCCTTGAATAGCGGCATCGAGCTCCGGTCCGCTTTATCCGATACGATGCCGAAACCCTCACACTTTTCGCGCGATGGCGCCGTCACGATGGTCGACGTCTCCTCGAAGCGGGCGACGCGTCGCGTCGCCCGCGCGGAGGCCGTCGTCTGCATGGGCGCCGCAGCCTTCCGCGCGCTGCGCGAAGCAACGCTCGCAAAAGGCGATGCGCTCGCGACGGCGCAGATTGCCGGCATCGTGGCGGCGAAACGGACGGACGAGCTGATTCCTCTCGCGCATACGCTGCCGCTCGGAGGCGTCGACGTACGTTTCGAGTGGAAGCCGCCCAACCGCTTGCGCATCGAAGCCGAAGCGCGAACGGAGGCTCGCACGGGTGTGGAGCTCGAGGCGCTCGTCGCCGCAACGGTTGCGGCGCTCACGATCTACGACATGACCAAAGCGCTCGACAAGAGCATCGTCATCGAGCGCGTCGCGTTGCTCGAGAAGCGCGGCGGAAAGAGCGGAACGTGGCGCAGACGGTGAACGGGCGCTTCACCGTGGCGTTGATCGTCCTCTCCGATCGCGCGGCCGACGGCACGCGGCCGGATGCGTGCCTTCCCGTGATGCGCGAATACTTGGGAGCCGGCTACGAGATCGTGCGCGAGGTGATTCTTCCCGACGATGCAAGCCGGCTGCAAGCCGAGCTCATCGATCTCGCCGATACGTCATCTGCCGCGCTGGTTCTGACGAGCGGGGGGACCGGCCTGAGCCCGCGCGATCGAACCCCGCAAGCGACGCTGGCGGTCATCGACTACGAAGTTCCCGGCATCGGCGAAGCCATTCGCGCAGCCTCTCTCGCGCACGTCCGCACGGCGATGCTCTCGAGGGCCGTCGCCGGCGTACGCTATCGGACGTTGATCGTGAACCTCCCCGGAAACCCGAAAGCGGTCGCCGAGTCAATCGCCGTCATCGCGCCGGTGCTGCCGCACGCGCTCGAGCTGCTCGCGCAATGACGTACGAGGAGGCAGAGCGGTATCTCGTCGGCTTGATCGACGAAGGGGAGTCGCGGCATCGCGGCCTCGGTCTCGATCGCCTCCGCGCGCTGCTGCGTGCTCTGGGCGATCCGCAGGGTGCCTACAAGACGGTTCACGTCGGCGGAACGAGCGGCAAGGGATCGACGGCGACGATGATTGCCGCCGCCCTCACCGCTTCGGGGTTGCGGATCGGCCTGCACGTGAAACCGCATCTCCATGCAATGACGGAGCGCGCGTCGATCGACGGCGTCGCCATCTCACGCGAGCGCTTCGCACAGCTGCTCGACGAGATGATGCCGGCGCTCGATCGCGTCGTTGAGGAGCACGGGCGGCCGACCTACTACGAGACGCTCTTGGCGCTCGCGTTCGCGTACTTCGCGCGTGAGGCGGTCGACGCCGCGGTGATCGAGGTCGGAATCGGGGGCCGGTTGGACGGAACCAACGTGTTGGTACCCGAGGTATCGGTTATCACGTCGGTCGGATACGATCACACCGAGGTCCTCGGCGATACGATCGAAGCGATCGCCGCGGAGAAGGCCGGCATTGCAAAAGCCGGCGTGCCGCTGGTTCTCGGCGTCGAACGGCCGGAGGCGCTCGACGCGATCGAAGCGCACGCGCGCAAGGTCGGCGCCCCGGTGAGACGAGTGGACGACGTTACGGAGCTCGCGCCGCACGACGGCGACGGCCGCCAATTCACCGTGCGCACGACGAGCGCGCGATACGAGGTCGCGCTGCCGGTCTTCGGGGCGTTTCAACGGCGTAACGCGCGCACGGCGATTGCCGCGCTCGAAGCCTTGCCGCCCGCGCTGCGTCCCGCGCCCGATGCGGTGGAGCGCGGGCTCGGCAGCATCGTCGTTCCCGGGCGCATGGAAATTCTATCTGGGGAGCCGACGATCGTCCTCGACATCGCGCACAACGCGGAGAAGGCGCAGCACCTTGCCGACGCGCTGCGCGAGCGTTTTCCCGAGCGCCGGATACGCGCGCTCGTTGCCGTGGGACAGGGCAAGGACGCGTATGCGATCCTCGAAGCGCTGGCTCCGCTCGTCAGCTCCTTCGTCGTGACGTCCTTTCGCGCGGCGGGGCGCAAGCCGCTTGCTCCGCAACGGCTCGCGCAGCTCGCGCGGCAATTCGGTCTTCCCGTTGCGACGGTCGATCGGCCGGCGGACGCGTTCGCGCTCGCGCTCGGGCGTTGCGCCTGCGACGACGTGCTCGTCGTCACCGGCTCGACGTTCGTGGTCGCGGCGATTCGTGAGATCGCGTTCGAGCGCGGCGTTCCCGTTCGTGGTTGAACGCTGCCTCGCGTGGGGCGAGCGCACGTACGTCATGGGCGTGATTAACGTCACGCCGGACTCGTTCTCAGGCGACGGCAGCACGACGCTCGAGGACGCGGTCGCGATCGCACGGCGGCACGTCGACGAAGGCGCCGACGTGCTCGACGTCGGCGGCGAATCGACGCGCCCGGGGTACGCCCCCGTCGATGCCGCGACCGAAGCGGCTCGCGTCGTCCCCGTCCTGCGTGCGTTGCGCGCGCGATTTCCTCGCATCGTCCTTTCAGTCGACACGTCGAAGGCTGCGGTTGCGCGGGCGGCGGTCGAGGCGGGAGTCGACCTGCTCAACTGCGTGCGGCGCGCGCCGGACGAACTGCTCGAGATCGCGGCCGCAGCCGATCTCGGATTCGTTGCGATGCACAACCAAGAGACGACGCAGTACGATGGCGACGTCGTCGACGCCGTCGTGCGCGCGCTCGAGGAGTATGGGAGGCGCGGCGTGCGGCGAGGTATTCCCCGCGAGCGCATGATCGTCGACCCCGGCATCGGATTCGGCAAGACCGCCGAGCAGAATCTGCAGGTGCTGCGCCGGCTCGACCGCATCGTGGCGCTCGGGTTTCCGACCTTGCTCGGTGCGTCGAGAAAGTCGACGCTCGGAAAGGTGACGGGACAGGCGCCGGAAGAACGCGCCGTCGCGACCGCTGCGACGAGCGCACTCGCGGCGGCGGCCGGCATCGACGTCGTGCGCGTGCACGACGTCGCGCAGACGCATGACGCCGTGCAGGTGGCGGATGCGATCTATCGCGGTTGGAGGCCGGCACAGTGGACCGAATAGCGCTACGCGGCATCCGTCTTCAGGCGCGTCACGGCGTCGATCCAGGCGAGCGCGAGCAGGAACAAACGTTCGAGATCGACGTCGTCGCCGAGATCGCTCTCGCCGCAGCCGGCGCCTCGGACGACATCGGCGATACGCTGCATTACGGAAGGCTCTATCGCGACATCGTCGATATCGTGCGCGCGCGCTCGCACGCGCTGCTGGAACGCGTGGCGGCCGACGTGCTCGACGCCGTATTTTCCGACGCGCGCGTTGCGCGAGCTTCGGTAACGGTTGCGAAGCCGGAGCTCCTCGACGGAGCGACGCCATCCGTGACGCTGGAGCGCGAGAACCCGCGCTACGTCGGGCAGTGAGCGTCGTCGCCTACGTAGGAATCGGATCGAACGTCGGCGACGCGGCGGGAAACGTACGGCGCGCGATTCGCGCGCTCGGTGAAGCGGGGCGCGTGCGTTGCGTCTCGTCGCTGCACCGCACGCCGCCGTGGGGACGCACCGCGCAAGCGCCGTTCGTCAACGCGGCCGTGCGACTCGAAACCGGACTGGCGCCGCGCGCCTTGCTGGATGCGCTGCAGCGGATCGAGCGACGCTTGGGCCGTCGTACGAGCTATCGATGGGGACCGCGCGTCATCGATCTCGACTTGCTTCTATACGACGCTATGCGCGTCGACGAGCCCGGGTTGCGCGTTCCGCACCCGCGTCTGCACGAGCGGCGATTCGTGATGGTGCCGCTTGCGGAGGTAGGGGCTTTCCCGCGCGGACGCGGAATGGCGAGGGCATGAGCGGGCCTGAAGATATTCCCGCACGCGTGCGGCGCTTGGCGGAGTTTCTGGTCGCGAACGATTTGCAGTCCGTTCGCATCGAGCGCGACAACGAGCGCTTCGAAGTGGGGCGGGTCGTCGCGCAAGGCGTAGCCGCGCTGCCCGCGTCGGAGGCGAAGCCGGCGGCCTCGGTGCGCGTCGATCAGATTGCAGCGGATCGCGTCGGCATCTTTCGGTTCGCGCGTCCCGCACCGTTCGTTGGCGAAGTCCTCGACGGCGACCGCGAGCTCGGCTACGTCGAGCAGCTCGGCATTCGCAACCCGATTCGCAGCCGCGGCGGCGGACGTATCGCCTCCATTCTGCAAGGCGACGGCGATCTCGTCGATTACGGCCGGCCACTCTTCGAGCTCGAGCGAGTCTAAACGCGATGTTCTCGAAGGTTCTCATCGCCAATCGCGGCGAGATCGCGGTACGTATCAATCGCGCGTGTCACGATCTCGGCGTGCGAACGGTGGCCATCTACTCGCAAGCGGACAAGGATTCGATGCACGTGCGCGAGGCGGACGAAGCGTACTGCGTCGGGCCGGGGCCGGTGCCCCGCTCGTACCTCGATATCGCGAACATTGTGTCGACGGCGCTCGCTTCTGGATGCCAAGCGGTGCATCCGGGATACGGATTTCTCGCCGAGAACGCGCGCTTTGCGGAGATCTGTTCCGACCACGGCCTCGCGTTCGTGGGGCCGAAGCCATCCGTCATTGCGGCGATGGGCGATAAAGCCACCGCGAAGCGCATCATGAAGGAGGCGGGCGTGGCCACGACGCCCGGCTCGGATATTCTCGAATCGGCGCAGAAAGCGCGCGACGCCGCCAAGCGCATCGGGTATCCGGTGCTGCTCAAAGCGACGGCGGGCGGCGGCGGGAAGGGCATGCGCGTGGTGGAGCGTTCGGAGGATCTCGAGCGCGCGTTTGCCAGCGCGACGGCGGAGGCCGAAGCGAGCTTCAAAGACGGGCGCGTCTATATGGAAAAACTGCTGCTGCAGCCGCGGCACGTCGAAGTGCAGGTGCTCGGAGACGATTTCGGCACCGTGCTCCACATGGGCGAGCGCGATTGCTCGATGCAGAAACCGTCGCATCAAAAGCTCGTCGAGGAGGCGCCGGCACCGAACCTCTCGGCGAAGCTGCGTTCGGCACTGCACGATACGGCAGTACGCGCCTGTCGCAGCGTCGGCTACACGAATGCGGGAACGCTCGAGTTTCTCGTGTCCGGCGACCACGCGTATTTCATGGAGATGAACACGCGCATTCAAGTCGAGCATCCGGTGACCGAGATGGTGTACGGGGTCGACCTCGTGAAGGAGCAGATCCGCATCGCCTCGGGCGAGCGTCTCGGGTACGCACAGAAGGACCTGCAGCCTCGCGGGCACGCGATCGAGTGCCGGATCAATGCGGAAGACGCGCGCAACGGTTTCGCTCCGGAAGCCGGGACGCTTTCGCGCGTCGTCTTTCCAGACGGTCCCGGCATACGCGTCGATACGCACGTGTACGCCGGTTCGGTCGTGCCGCCGTACTACGATTCGTTGCTCGCGAAGATCGTCGCGCACGGCGAGACGCGCGACGCGGCGATCGCGCGCATGGAGAGCGCCCTGCGCGAAACGGAGATCGCGGGCGTACACACGACCGTCGACGTCTGCTTAGAGATCCTCGCGACGCCGGAGTTTCGTCAGGGGCGCTACGACGTCGGCGTCCTTCCGAAGCTCGACTCCCGCGCAGCCGCGGTTCGACAGGCTCGGGGGTGATATGTCCGCGCGTCGGTTCTGGCGCGAGCAGGCGCTTCAGGCGCTCTACGCCGTGACGGTCGGAGAGCGCGACCCGTCCGAGGCGATCGAGGAGATCGTCGGCGCGCATGCGAGCCCAACGCATCGCACCTTCGTGCGCGAGCTCGTGCTCGGAACGCTCGAGTTCACCCCGCAGTCGGACGCGGCGATCGCGCCGCGCCTCGAAGCCTGGACGATCGAGCGTCTGCCGGCGGTCGACCGCTGCATCCTGCGCATGGCCGCATTCGAGCTGCACGAACGGCGCGACGTTCCGGAGGCGGTCGCCATCAACGAGGCCGTCGAGCTGGCGAAGAAGTTTTCAACGGAGGACTCGGGACGCTTCGTCAACGGCGTACTGAGTTCGATCGTGCGGTCGCATGGACGCGATTGAAGCAGTCCTGTCGCGGCTGAGCGACGCCGCGTTACGAGCCGCCGGCTACCTGGGTCGCCTCGGCCGCCGGCGCATTTTTCGCGCCGTGCTCGTCACGCTGTTCTTGCTCGTGCTCTTCTGCGCGGGCTTGGTTGCCGGCCTCGTTGCATCGTATTCGCGCAACCTTCCCGACATCAGCCGCATGACCGATTATCAGCCGGCAAGCGCGACGCGCATTTTTGCGCGCGACGGAACGCTGCTCGCGAGCGTCTACAAAGAGAACCGCGTCTGGGTGCCGATCGCGCGCATCCCGCACGTCGTACGGGAAGCCTTCGTGGCGAACGAAGACCACAACTTCTATTATCACCACGGCGTCGATTTTGGCGGCATCATCCGCGCCGCGCTCGCGGATCTCACGCATCAGCGGATCGAGCAGGGAGCCTCGACGATCACGCAGCAGCTCGCGCGCGGGCTCTTTCTCTCCGACAAGGTTTCGATTTCGCGCAAGATCCAAGAGGCGCTGCTTGCCATGGAGATCGAGCGCTACTATACGAAGGACGAGATCCTCGAGCGCTACCTCAACCTGATCTATCTGGGCGCCGACGCGTACGGCGTCGACGCGGCCTCGCACACGTACTTCGGCAAGGGCGTGGGGGGCGTGACGCTCGGGCAAGCAGCCATGCTTGCCGGCCTTCCCGCAGCGCCGTCCGACTACTCGCCGTTCGCGAGCATCAGTCTCGCTCGCGATCGGCAGAAGCACGTGCTGCAGCGCATGGTGGAGAGCGGATACATCACGCAGGCGCAGGCGAACGCGGCGTACGCGGCGCCGCTGGGCCTCGTGCGTCAGCGGCCCGCAGGCCTGCAAGGCTACGCGTACCCGTATTTCACGACGTACGCGCTCGCGCAGCTGAACCAGATCTTCGGCGCGAACGTCGTGAAAGAAGCGGGGCTCCAGGTAACGACGACGATGGATCCGCACCTCCAACAGCTCGCACAAGACGCGGTCGACTGGGGGATTCGCGAGGGCCGTGCCGAGGGGATCGGCGCGCAGGAAGGCGCGCTCGTGGCCATCCGGCCTTCAACCGGGGAAATTCTCGCAATGGTGGGCGGTACGCACTTCTCGCTCGACAACCAATTCAATCGTGCGTGGCAGGCGCATCGACAACCCGGCTCGTCGTTCAAAGCGTACCTGTACACCGCCGCGATCGATGAAGGCATTCCCGCTTCGTCGACGATGGACGACACACCGGTCTCCTATCCAATGGGCGACGGAACGACCTGGTCGCCCCACGACGACGACAACAGTTACATGGGTACGATCACCTTGCGGACCGCATTGACGCTGTCGCGCAACGTCGTCGCCGTGAAGCTCGCGGATCGCATCGGCCTGGATCGCGTGATCGCGTACGCGCACCGCATGGGCGTCACGTCGCCGCTGGAGGCGAACTTGTCGCTCGCTCTGGGAACCTCAGACGTTACGGTGCTGGATCAGGCGACCGGCTACGCGACGCTCGCAAATGAAGGCGTGCGCGAGACGCCGACGGCATTTCGGACGGTGCGCGACTCGCTCGGCAACATCGTGCTCGACGATCGCTCTCCGCAGGCCAGCGAAGCGGTGAGCGCCGGAACCGCGTACATCGTCACCTCGATGCTCGAAGACGTGATCAAACGCGGCACGGGTTATCCGAATGCGGTGATCGGGCGGCCCGCCGCTGGAAAGACGGGTACCACGTCGTCCTTTCGCGACGCGTGGTTCGTCGGGTACACGCCCGATCTCGTGGCGGCGGTCTGGATCGGCAACGACGACTACTCGCGCATGAACGAGTCGTACGGCGGCGACATTCCCGCACGAATCTGGGCGCGCTTCATGAAGGCGGCGCTCGCACGCGTCCCGCCGCACGATTTCAACTTTCCCGCCGACGAGGTCGTGCGGGCGGCGGCATGCGGCGGCGCGCCGGACGTGTACCTCATCGGTACGCAGCCGACGCAGAGCTGTTCGCAGGCGCTCCCTGCGCCGCCGGCAGCCGTTCAGCATGCCGTTCCGAGCGCAACGCCGTGAGCGCGCAGCAATCCTCGGGTCCGCGCGTTTACTCCGTCAAAGATTTCACGGCGCGTCTCGCGCGCTTGTTTGCGACGCACACGGTACTTTCGAACATCGCCGTTCAAGGCGAAGTCTCCGATTTGCATCCGTTCGGCAACGGCCATCTCGGGTTTCGGCTGAAGGAAGAGCAGGCCGTACTCGAGTGCATCGCGTGGGCGGACAGGCGCGGCGAACTGCCGGAGCTCAAGAACGGGATGGCCGTCATCGCGAGCGGCAGCATCGGCGTACGGCAGGAGCGTGGCTGCTATCAGCTCGTCGTCGAGCATATCCAGCCCACCGGGGTCGGCGCGCTCTTTTTGCTGTACGAGCGGTTGAAGGAGACGTTCCGTACCGAGGGCCTCTTCGACGAAGCGCGCAAGCGCGCCGTGCCGGAGCTTCCACGCCGGGTTGCGCTCGTCTCGGCTCACGGAAAGGCAGCGGACGACTTCGTCGGCACGCTCGCTCGCCGCTCGCCGTTCGTCGAGGTCACGTTCGTCGAGACGCACGTGCAAGGGCTCGGCGCGGAGATCGAAATTGCGACGGCGATCGACCGCGCATCTCGCCTCGACGTCGACGTCATCGTCCTGACGCGCGGCGGCGGGTCGTACGAAGATCTCTTCCCCTTCAACCTCGAGCCCGTGATTCGCGCGATCGTGCGCGCGCGCCATCCCGTTCTGACGGCGATCGGTCACTCCGGCGACCACCACTTGGCCGACGATGCCGCGGATCGCAGCTTTGGCACGCCGTCGCTCGTTGCCGAGCACATCGCACAGGGGTGGGTTCTCGCCGCGCGTCGCGTGCGCGAGGCGGAGCGCGCCCTCGCGCGAGCGGTTCGGGCCATCGTGCTGCAAGCAGCGCATCGCGCCGACGACGTAACGGTGCGTCTGCGGCATGCCGGCGAGCGAATCACCACGCGCCGGCGTCAAGACCTCTCGTCGCTCGAGATGCGGCTCGATCGCAGAAGTCCGCGTCAGATCGTTACCGCGCGGCGCGAGCGCTTGCTCACCCTGCGAGGCCGCATCGAGACGTGTGCCGTGCGGTTTGTGAACGCGGCCGAGCGCGCTCTAGAGCGCGCCGGGGCGCGCCTCGATCGCGTCGATCCCCTGGCTCCACTGGCGCGCGGATACGCAATCGTCACGCACGGCGGCAAGGCCGTGCGCGACGCGTCGCTCCTGCGACCGGGAGAGGAGATCGACGCGCGCTTCGAGCGCGGAAGTGCGAGCGCTCGCGTAGAACGAGTGGTGCGGGATGAATGAGCCGCTGCAATCGTTCGAGCAGAAGCTCGCGCGCGTCGAGCAGATCGTGAAGGAGCTCGAAGGAGTCAACACCGATCTCGCCCGAGCGACGCTGCTCTTCAAAGAGGGCAAGACGCTGGTGCGCGAGTGCGACGCGCTGCTCAAGAGCGCCGAAGCGCAGATCAAAGACGTCGACCGCGCGCTGGACGACCGAACGTCGCCGGCCGCGCCGCCGGGCGACTAGCGAAACGCGAAGAGGGCCACGGCTACGGTGACGCCGATTGCGGCGACGACGATGCCGCCGAATCCCGCCGCCCATACCGGCATCGGCGAGGCTTGGTGCGTATCCAAGCCGCGTTTTGTCGCAACGTATCGTGCGGTGCCGTAGAGGCCGACGATGATCCCGATCGCGGCCATGCCGGTTCCAAAGAGCGTCGAGGTGTGCGTGTCTGCGAGATGCACGTGCGCGACGATCGATATCTCCCGTGCGAAGAGCGCGAAGCGCGCTACCACGAACCCGAAGGCGATGAACGCGAGCGCGGTGCGCAGGTACGCAAGGTACGTGCGCTCGTTGGCGAGGTCGTTTCGATTGCGGCTCTCCATCGAGAGGCGCCTTCGTAGGCAGCGGCGGCGCTCCTGTGCGGCTCGATAACGTCGTTGCGGAGCGTGCCGGCGTAACGCGCTCGCAGGCGCGCGCGCTTATTATGGAAGGCCGCGTTCGCGTCGACGGCGCGGCGGCGACGAAGGCGGGGCAGAGCGTGCCGGAGGGCGCGGCGATCGACGTCGAGGCACCGCGGCGCTTCGTCAGCCGCGGCGGCGAGAAGCTCGAGGCGGCGCTCGACGCATTTGCGGTCGACGTTCGGGGCGTAGATGCACTCGACGTCGGCGCGTCCGCGGGCGGGTTCACGGATTGCCTTCTCCAACGCGGTGCGGCGCGCGTCACGGCGCTCGACGTCGGCTACGGCCAGCTCGATTGGAGGTTGCGCAACGACCCACGCGTGCGCGTCATCGAGCGCACGAACTTTCGGCTTCTCGGTGACGACGCGTTTCCGGGTGGCTTCGATCTCGTCACGATCGACGCATCGTTCATCTCGTTGCGAACGATACTCGCGCGCGCGGTCGCATATGTGCGGCCGCGGGGCGCGGTGGTCGCGCTGGTCAAGCCACAGTTCGAAGCGGGGCGCGAGCGCGTCAAGGGCGGCGTCGTGCGCGATCGCGCCGTGCACCGCCAGGTGCTCGAGGAGGTCGTCGAGGCGGCCCGCGGCCTCGGGCTCGCCTGCGTCGGTCTCGTTGCCTCGCCCTTGCGTGGACCGGCAGGTAACCGCGAGTTTTTCCTCGCGCTGCAGCGTCAGGGCGATGCAATCGACGGGGAACGAATCGCGGCGGTCGCCGCCGAAGGAGAGATGCCATGACGACGCTCGCGGTCGCACGAGGGACCGTCGCACTCTACGTGGATCATCGCCGCGAAGAGGCGCGCGCAATCGCGGCGCGCGTCGGCGAAAGCTTCCGCTCGCACGGATACGGCGTCGTGCAGTTGCCGGAAGGGCGTGCCGACGAAATCCTCATCGTGACGGTCGGCGGCGACGGAACGCTGCTCCGAGCCGCGCGACTCGCCGTCGAACGCGACGTACCGATCATCGGCATCAATACCGGCCACCTCGGCTTCCTCACGGAGTTCGACGAGGACGACCCGCACATCGAGCGTCTTCCCGAGTTTCTCGCGAGCGGTTTGCACATCGAGCCGCGTCTCGCGCTCGTTGCCGAGTACGCCGGGTCGACGCACTTTGCGCTGAACGACGTCGTCGTGCGCAAAGGCGGCGTACCGCGCATCGTTCCGTTTTCGTTGCGTCTCGACGACGAAGAGGCCGCGCAGGTACCGGCCGATGGGGTGTGCATCGCGACCCCGACCGGATCGACGGCGTACTTCCTCTCCGCGGGCGGATCGATCATTTCGCCGCGCGTCGACGCGTTCGGCATCGTCCCGCTCCTTCCGCACACGCTTTTCTCGCGGCCGATCATCGTGCCGGCTGCGTCGCGGATCGAGATTCGTTGCGACGTCGAGCCGGCGCACGCGCATCTGGAGTGCGACGGCGCCGCGGTCGCGGAGATCGAGCCGGGCGAGACCGTCGTCGTGCGGCGACACCCCAAGCCCGTGCTCTTCGCGCGCACGGCACCGCTGCGCTTCTTCGAGCGATTAGAAGAGAAGCTACGGTGGGGCGTCTCGATCAAAGACCGCCTGCGCTAACGTGCTGAAACGCCTGAGCGTCGAGAACTACGGCCTGATCGAGCGAGCCGACGTGGCGTTCTCGGAGGGCGCCACGATCTTCACCGGAGAGACCGGATCGGGAAAGACGATGCTCGTCGGCGCGCTCTCGTTCGCACTCGGCGCGCGAGCCGATCTTGCGATGGTGCGCGCGGGCGCGGCGAGGGCGACGGTCGAGCTCGTCTTCGAGCCGGATCCGGCGCTCCTGCAACGCCTGAACGACGACGGCTTTGCGCTGGAAGCCGGTGAAGAGGCTGCGATCCTGCGCGAACTGACGCCGGCCGGCAAGTCGAACCTGCGCCTGTGCGGACGCTCGGCGACGGCGAGCTACGTGCGCGAGCTCGCGCCGGCGGTTGCCGAGATCGTCGGCCAGCACGAAGCCCAGCGCTTGCTCGTTGCGGCGTATCACCTCGAGATGGTGGATCGGTTTGCCGGCGACGAGGCACTCGATGCGCGGTCGCAAACTGCGAACGCCTACGTGCGGGCGAGCGAGTTGCGCGACGCGCTCGCGCAATCGGAGGCAAACGAGCGGAACGCCCTGCAGCGTTCGGACGACGCGCGCCACGCCCGTGAGGAGATCGCGGCGGCGGCGCCCGAGCTGGGCGAAGACGAACGTCTCACCGCGCGTCGGCGGTACCTCGACAACGTCGAGCGCATCGCGGTGGCGCTGCGCGGCGCACACGAAGCGCTCGCGGGCGACGAGCGCAGCGCGGTCAGTGCGCTCGGCTCGGCAGGCGCCGCCGTCTCGAGCCTCCACGGCGTCGCACCGGCGCTCGAGCAGATCGGCCAGCAGCTTTGCGCGTTGCAGAGCGAAGCGAATGACCTCGCAGCGACGATTGCGCGCGAGATCGACGCAACCGAATACGATCCGATGGAGCTGGAACGGATCAACGCGCGGCTCGACCTGCTGGACCGGCTCAAACGCAGGTACGGCGGCGCAATCGACGCCGTCTTGGAACACGCGCGCGAAGCGGAGCGCGTCGTCGACGAGCACGAGCGAAAGGACGAGCGCACCGCCGAGATGACGGCTGCGCTCGCAGCCGCCGAACGCGAGCTCGTTGCGAGCGCGGATCGCCTCGGCGCGTTGCGGCGTGCCGCGGCGAAGCGGCTTGCGGAGCGCGTGCGCCGAGAGTTTGCGGACCTCGCGCTCGCGTCGGGAACCTTTGAGGCCGTCGTCGAGCCACTGGACGCGATCGGACGCAGCGGTGCAGAGCGCGTCGAGTTTGCGTTTTCGGCGAACGCCGGCGAGGCCGCGCGGCCGCTTGCCAAGATCGTCTCCGGCGGGGAGCTTTCGCGCGTGTTGCTCGCGCTCGTCGTCGCGCTTGCCGAAGTGCGGGAGCGTACGGCGCTGGTCTTCGACGAGATCGATGCGGGGATCGGCGGCGCCACGGCCGTGGCCGTCGGCGCGCGCATCGGCCGGTTGGCGAAGAGCGGGCAGGTGATTTGCATTACGCATCTCGCGCAACTCGCGACGTGGGCGTCGTGCCACTACGTGTTGGAGAAGCGCGAGCACCGCGGAGCGACGACGATCGGCGTGCGCGAGATCGCGGGCGCGACCGAGCGTGCGAACGAAATCGCGCGCATGCTCTCGGGTGAGCCGCACGATACGGCCCTCCGGCACGCGCGCGAACTTCTCGCGCGAGCGCGATAATCGCAGCCGCAGATCGCTACGTTCATGCGAACGATGGCGCAGCGCCCGCTTTGTCATCCCGAGCGTAGCGAAGCGGCTCTGTCATCCCGAGCGTAGCGAAGCGGCTCTGTCATCCCGAGCGTCGCGAGGCGGCTCTGTCATCCCGAGCGTAGCGAAGCGAAGTCGAGGGATGCATCTTTGCCGCGGGCGTAGCGCTTTAGGCTGTTCCAATCTCCGTCTGCCAGCGCGCGCTTCTTACGATGGCTCCAGCACTTGAGCTTCTTTTCGAAAGCGATCGCTTCATCGACCCACGTGAAGGCGGCGACGTAAACGAGTCGCAGCGGTCGCCTCGAATACGTGTAGGAGCTAGAATCGATGCCGGTTACGTGTTCGCCGAAGCGACGATCCACGTCGTTCGTGACGCCTATGTAGAAGCTTCCGTCGAAGCATCGTAGCATGTAGACGAAATATTCTCTCACGCACGTGACCTACCGCAGAAATGTCGCATCAGCAAGGCGTCGAGCCGTCACTCGTCCCTCGTCCCTCGACTTCGCTTCGCTTCGCTACGCTCGGGATGACAGAGCCGCTTCGCTACGCTCGGGATGACAACGGCTGTCCCTCGACTTCGCTTCGCTACGCTCGGGATGACAGAGCCGCTTCGCTACGCTCGGGATGACAGAGCCGCCTCGCGACGCTCGGGATGACAGAGCCGCTTCGCTACGCTCGGGATGACAGAGTCGCTTCGCTACACAGAGCTTTAGGGGATTTGGTGGATCTTGAGCAGGTTGGTGCGGCCGGAGCCGACGGGCATGCCGGTGGTGAAGGCGATGCGATCGCCGCTGCGCACGTAGCCTTCGGCAAGCATTCGGCGCTCGGTGATGGAGAGCAGCGCGTCGAACGTGTCGTATGGCTCGATCAAGAGCGACTGCGTTCCCCATAACAGCGCGAGGCGCCGTGCGACGCGCTCGTTTGGCGTCAATGCGACGATGCGCGCGCGCGGCCGAAAGGCCGCAATGTGGTGCGCCGTATGACCGGTCGTTGTGCCCGTAACGACGAACGGCATCTCCAGCTCGTCGCTCGCGCGGGTTGCAGCCTCTGCGATGGAGCGCGCGATCGAGCGTTCGAGCCCTTCGAGGGAGCGCCGATGCAGCGCGGCGTGGGGATAACTGCGTTCCACCTCTTCGGCGATCTCGGTCATCGTTCGAACGGCCTCGATTGGATACGTGCCGATGGCGGTTTCGCCCGAGAGCATGAGCGCGTCGGTTCCGTCAAGGATTGCGTTCGCGACGTCCGCGGCCTCGGCGCGCGTCGGACGCGAGGAAGCGATCATCGACTCAAGCATCTGCGTGGCCGTGATGACGGGCTTGCCGGCGCGATTGCAGCGCGCGATCAAGTCTTTCTGGATCATCGGCACGGTCTGCAGCGGCATTTCGATACCGAGATCGCCGCGCGCCACCATGATGCCGTCGGCTTCGGCGACGATGGCTTCGATGTCGTCGAGCGCCTCGTGCTTCTCGATCTTCGCAAGGACGGGAACGTCTTTGTTACGCTCGGCGATGAAGGCTTTCACCTTGCGCACGTCTTCCGCGCTGCGCACGAAAGAGATCGCGACGTAATCGACGTCGTGCTCGAGTCCGAACGCGAGATACTCGAGGTCGCGTTCCGTCGGTGCGCGCAGGTTGAGCGATCCGTCGGGATAGTTGATGCCCTGCACGGGCCGCAACTCGCCGCCGAACTCGACCGTCGTCAGCACCTCGGTTGGCGTCTTGTCGACGATGCGCAACGTGATCTGCCCGTCTTGAAGATAGATGCGCTTGCCGACGGTGACGTCCATCGGAAGCTCCGGGTAGGAGACCGAGATGCGCTCGGCGCTGCCCGCAACGCTCTGCGTCGTCAGCGTGAGCTTCGCTCGGCGCACGAGGTGAACGCAGGATGCGTTGCCGGCAAGCGGTCCAGTGCGAATCTTCGGCCCGGGGAGGTCTTGTACGATCGCGACGTACACGCCGAGCTCCGCAGCAATGCGTCGTGCCGCCGTAATGACCGATGCGTGCTCCTGCGGCGTTGCGTGCGAGAAGTTTAGGCGAAAGACGTTCACACCGGAACGTACGAGGGAACGCATAACGTCGGCGTCGCGCGAGGCGGGACCGATCGTTGCAACGATCTTCGTACGCTTGTTCTCCAACGTATTCTGGCGATGCATGTTCCTTGCGCATCCTTCGACAAGCTCAGGATGACACCTCAGGGAACGAGCACGACACCTCAGGGCCTTTCTTCCCTGGCGACGCGTGCGCGTCAACGCCGTTCGGTAGGGACTGCCACCGGGTCGAGGCGTGAAAGATGACAAGAAGGGGCTCTCGCGAAGGAGGGCTTGGATGTATCGGCGCGACCCAAACGACGAGCGCCGCGACGAGCGACTCGCAGGGAGCACCCTGGCGTCGTTCTTGTTGCATCTGCTTGCAGCCGCGTTTCTCGTTTCGATTGCGGCCGCGAGCTCGCAAGAGAGCGCGAGCGAAACGACCCTCGGGGGCCAACTCTTTACGATCTCGCAGCAGCTCCCAGCGGCAGTGCAGCTCACGACGCCGCATCCGGTGCCGCCTCGCCAGAGCGTGCATCGCGTCGTTCCCGCGCAGCTCGCAGCGATGCATCCGTTTCGCAAGCCGCAGCCAGTGTTGCACGAGCTGACGCACGTCGTGCCGTCGGCCTCCCCGAACCCGACGCCGGTTCCGCAGACGACGCCTCAGCCGTTGCCGGTTCCAACGCAAGCCGTTGCGGTCGTCCAGCCGACGGTCGCGCCTTCGCCCAAACCTACTGCCGAGCCGAGCCCGAAACCCGCACCAACCGCTCGGCCCCAGCCGACGGCAAAGCCGGTCCCCACGGCGGCGCCGACGGCGAAGCCGGCTCCGACGGCCCATCCGCTCCCGAGCGTTGCGCCGACACACGCTCCCACGCAGGCGCCTGCCCCAGTGGTAGCAAGAACGACCGCGCCGCAGCCGACCGCTGCTGCGAAGCCACACCCGGCACCCTCACCGGTGGCACGGCCGAATCTGCCACCGAGCAATGCCGCCGGCGTTCCGAGCCCGCATAGGATAGTTGCGCAACACCCCGCAACCGGACGCGCGGCACCCGGGCCGCCGAGCACGAGCCTCGGCCGCGCGCACGTCGCGCCCCGTCCGATCTCCGTCGCGCCCACGCCGTCGCCCGCTCCGACGCAGCGGCCTCGTCCCGCGGCGACGCGCAACCCGTACTCCGGCCTCAACGAGCGTCTGAACGCGCTCATACCGCGCGGTCCGGTGAATCCGCACGAAGGTCACTATGTTGGGACTCTCTCGCTCGCAGGGCGCCTCGTGCCAACGCCGCCTCCGGATGTCCTCGCGCGCACGCGCTACATCTTCGAGGGACCCTTCGGCGGCGGCGACGGGACCTTGAGAATGTGGGTCACGAGCGTCGCGCGTCACGGGCCGGTGCTGCTCTGCTCCGGCTGGATATTGCATTTCCCTAGGACGATCGCACAGGGAACGCTTACCGCGCCAAACGTTCCGGTCGGTCCGGTAAACGGCGCGCAGATCGGCATCTCGCATCCCGTATATAGCGGACTTGCGGCGGGAATGGCGCCGATCGTGGTGGGAATCGGCACGGCGGAGTGCAGCGAGCGCGCGCTCGTTCCGTTCGCGCCTCCCGCGTCGCCGTAAGAACGGTCCCGGTAGCCGGCCGTCCGGCAGTAGTCCCTTTTGAATCCGCCGAGTGGCAGGAATACTTATTTCCGCTCGGTCTAGGGTCAAGCCATGCGAAAGCCGCGCGCACCGGAAGCCGTCGCCTTAGCCGCGATTGTCCTAATCGTGCTGGCGGCGCTATTTGGAGTGTATGTCGACAGCGCCTATCACGTTCTCGACTGCCCCTAGCGGCTTGTGATACGCTCTGGATACGTCTAAGCGGTCTCGCAAGCCCCCACTCGATCCGAACCTAGCGGCCCGATTCACACTCGATCAGGTTACGGGCGAATCAGAGAACGTCGCGCGAGAGAAGAATGCCGCAGCGGTCGAGCTAGGGCGTCGAGGCGGCTTAAAGGGCGGCCACGCGAGGGCGAAAAAACTAACCGCCGCCCAACGGAAAGAGAGCGCGAAAAAAGCCGCTGAGGCGCGATGGGGCTCAAAGTCCAGAAAGCAGTCACCGCGATTCGTCCGATGGTATATTTGAAGCGATTCCTTATCGAGCTTGAACCATGGCTGGGCGGAGCGTTACTCATTACTCTCGTCTTGGGAATTCACCGATCATGGCCGGACGCGGCAAGTATAATCGTTCTCGGCGTTGTTCAGGCGGCCTATAACACTTGGCGCGCCTGGTGGGAGACGCCGATCTTTCCCGTAGAGTAAAATGCAGTAAAGATGTCGGAGGGGGTGGGATTCGGACCCACGGGGAGCGGCGCTTTCAGGATCGCCCCTGTCCGGACCTAAACCGGATGGCTCCGAGGTCAAAGTATATGGAATCCAAGAGACAGACGAGCCCGACCGTAAGTATAGCCCGTTAGTCGTGAAAGAGGTCGAGCGGCAGAATCTCACGATGCGAATGTCGATGCGGCGCTTTACGCGGCTAACCAATGCGTTCTCGAAGAAGGCCCTAACCCTACAGCGCGCAATCGCGTTGAACTTCGCCTACTACAACTTCTGCCGCAAGCACTCGACGATAAAGACGACGCCGGCAATCGCGGCTGGTCTTACGGATCGCATCTGGACGCTCCATGATCTTGCAAACCTGCCGGACCTCATGCGCGGAGAGGCCGCCGCCTAGACTATCAGCGCGGTAGCGGCGTGTAAACTTCTACGCCGCCGTGGCCATTGCAGAGAACTTGTCCTGAGCGGACCAGGCAGGTCTGCCCGGTGATCCGGTCGATCCGCAGGGTCGTGTTTAGCGGTCCCGTGACGTACTCGTACCGGAAGAATAGTTGATAAGCGGCCCCGAGCAAGAGAAGCAGGGCTAGGACCAAAGCAAGGCGCCTCACCCTTTGGACCTTCGACGGCCCCAAAAGGGACCACTACCTGGCCGTCCCCCTGGGGTTGCGGCCCTTCGTACCTTCGTGTATGCTACTAGGCGGTAGGTCAAAAAAGCGTGGGCACGTCCCGCGCTTCGCTGTTCTCAGGGGCCGCTCAAACGGAGACGACGATGAGACAAGAGCTCGAGAGTGCATTCGAGCGCGCGCTGGACGCGATCGCGCACGATGGCGCATTCGCAAAGCTCGAAATTCTTCAGCACACCGCGCAGCCGAAACACGGATCGATCGCGTTCACGGTAACGATCGATCGTCCCGGAGGTGCCGATCTCGTGCTGTGCGAGCGAGTCGCCGCGCGCATCAACGCGGGTCTCGAGGAACTCGACGCTCCGTACGCGCTGCAAGTGGAATCCGCCGGCCTCGACCGGCCGCTGATCAAGCCGGCAGATTACGAACGATTCAAGGGAATGCGCGCGCGAATCGTCACGTCGCTGCTCGTCGACGGTGCGAAGACCCATCGCGGCATTCTGCGCGGTCTACGCGGAGAGAGCGTCCTGCTCGAGACGCGATCGGGCGAGCTTCCGCTACCGATCGCGACGATTAAGTCCGCAAATCTCGAATACGACACGCGCGCCGATCTCCAGCGAGAGAAGAGACAACGGAAAGGTACACATGGTAGAAACGGCAACTAGCGAACGTCTCATCGACGTTCTGCAATCGATTGCGAACGAGCGCAACATCTCGTTCGAGATGCTGCTCGAAGGTCTTGAGGCGGCGCTGCTCACCGCGTACAAGCGCCACTACGGCAGCGAGGCGAACGCCATCGTCATCGTCGACCGGCAGACCGGCGACTACAAAGTCTACCATCGACGCACGGTTGTCGAAGAGGTCACCGATCCGAAGCTCGATATCTCGGTGAAGAGCGCCGGCGCGCCGTACCAGGTCGGCGACTTCTACGACGAGGAGGTCAAGCCCAAAGACTTCGGGCGAATCGCCGCGCAGACTGCCAAGCAAGTCATCGTGCAGCGCATCCGCGAAGCGGAGCGCGACACCGTCTTCAACAAGTACACGCGCAAGCTGAACGATCTCGTCACCGGAACCGTGCAGCGGTACGAACAGCGAAACATGTACGTGCTCCTCGAAGGACGCGACGAAGCGATCCTTCCGATCGGCGAGCAGGTGATGGGCGAGATCTTCCGCATCGGCGACTTCATTCGCGCGTACGTCGTGGACGTACGCAAGTCTCCCAAAGGGCCGCAGGTCGTGCTCTCGCGCGTCGCCGAGGGGCTCGTGCAGCGGTTGCTCGAGCTGGAAGTTCCCGAGCTCGCGAACGGAACCATCGAGATCATGGCGCTCGCCCGTGAGGCGGGCGTGCGCGCCAAGGTCGCAGTGCGCAGCCACCGCGCCGAAGTCGACCCGATCGGCGCGTGCCTCGGGCCGAAGTCGAGCCGCATCGCCAACGTCTCCGATAACTTGCGCGGCGAGAAAATCGATATCATTCCGTGGACGGCGGATTACGCGACCTTCATCATGAACTCGCTCGCGCCCGCGAAGGTGATCGCCGTGGAGCTGTTCGAGGAGGACGGCGTCGCACTCGTCATCGTGCCGGATTATCAGTTGTCGCTTGCGATCGGGCGCGACGGCCAGAACGTGCGGCTCGCTTCGCGGCTCACGGGTTGGCGCCTCGACATCACGAGCGAGACCGAAGCCGATGCAGCGCGCGAGCGGTATCTCGCAGAGCGCGCCTCACCGGCAGCGGAGGCGATCGCCGCGCCGTCCGAGCACGAGGCCGTGCAGGAAGAGCCGTCAGAGGAGGAGGTCGCCGCTGCGGCCGATGCGGATCTCATCCGCAAGCTCGAGGAGTTCCGCCGCGAGCGACTCGGAAGCGAGTAGCCGCGGCCACATTCCCTTCCGCCAATGCGTCGGTTGCCGGCGCCGCTTGCCGCAGGCTAGCCTCGTGCGTTTCGTACGCGAGAGAGAAGGCTGGTGCGCGGAGGCGGCCGGAGCGAGGCACCGGCGGCCAGGGCGGGGCGTCTACCTCTGCTCGCAGGCTTGCGGCGAGCGGTCGGCAAGAAATCGGCGCTACCCGGGGCTTGCATCCTCCGCCGCAGAATACGGGTCCTGGAATGGTTCGAATGATGTATGAACGTCCATGATTAGCGCGAACGCGCGCGCGAGCGCGTGCTCATGATATAGACGCGGAGCCGAGCCAGGGCGCTGGAAGGCTCTGCGCCTTCCAACGACTTGGGGCCTTCGATGTGCACCGCGCATCGAAGTGTGAGACTTGGCTACCGGAAAAGTACGAATCTTCGAGCTCGCCAAAGAGGTCGGGCTCACCTCGAAGGAACTGATCGCGCTCTTCAACGAGCGCTTGGGCGGGGTCTTCGAAGCGAAGAACCAGTTGAGCGTCGTCCCGGATCAGATCGCCGATCTGGTGCGCAGCGTACTGCTCAAGCCGAGTGCGAGCAATGGCGGCGCCGCGAAGAAAGCCGCGCCCGAAGCGGCCGCGCCGGTGGCGCCGCAAGCCGCTCCCCCGAAGACCCCGCAAGCCGCTCCCCCTAAGACCCCGCGAGCTCCGGAGCCTTCCGAGGCGCGTGCGCCGGAGGCGCCTATCCCACGTCTTCGGCCGGTGCCGTCGGGACAGACTTCGATAGCTCCAAAGCCGCCGCCGCAAGCTGCGCCGCCGCGGCCGGTCGAGCCACCGCGTCCCGGTGTCGCACCGCGCCCTGGACAGATGGCCCCCGGTCAAGCTGCGCGGCCGCCGGTCATTCCCGGCCGGCCAGTCGCACCCGCCGGCCGCCGTCCGGCCGGCAACGGCCCGTTCCGTCCCATCACGGGGCCTCGTCTCGCACCCAGCGCAACCGAATCGCCGGCGCCTTCTGCGGGAGCGGGGCGCCCCGGCGAGCGCCTGCGCGCGCGTGAAGATAAGATCGCGGCGAAGAAGGATCGCGAGACGGAGATGCTGCTCGAAAAGGACCGGCAACGCAAGAAGAAAACTGCGGCGCCGGCTCCCGAGCGACGACTCGAATCGATCGAGATCCCGGACTTGCTCACCGTGCAAGAGCTAGCGACCTCGATGATCGTCCCCGCCAAAGACGTGATCGCCGAGCTCATCAAAACCGGCACGATGGCGACGATCAACCAGAACATTCCGAGTGGCGTCGCGATTGCCGTTGCCAAGAAGTTCGGCTTCAACGCGGTTGTGAAAGAAGCGGGCGAAGAAGTCACGGTCGAGCAGGAAGAGGATCGGCCGGAGATGATGGCCGTCCGTCCGCCCGTCGTGACGGTGCTCGGTCACGTCGACCACGGCAAGACGTCGCTGCTCGACAAGATTCGCCAAGAAGACGTCGCGGCGGGCGAGGCCGGCGGCATCACGCAGAAAATCGGCGCCTACACCGTCGAGCACAAAGATCACAAGATCACCTTTATCGACACGCCCGGTCACGAAGCGTTCACGGCGATGCGCGCGCGCGGCGCACGCATCACCGACGTCGCGATTCTCGTCGTCGCGGCCGACGACGGCGTCATGCCGCAGACGAAGGAAGCGATCGCCCACGTTCGCGCGGCGAACGTCCCGATCGTCGTCGCGATAAACAAGATGGACAGACCCGACGCACAACCGGAGCGCGTGAAGCAGCAGCTCTCCGAAGAGGGGCTGCAGCCGGTCGATTGGGGCGGGAACGTCGAATGCGTGCCCGTCTCCGCGAAGACCGGCGACGGCATCGACAAGCTGCTCGAGACGGTACTGCTCGAAGCCGACATCCGCGACTTGCGGGCGAACAAGAATCGTCGCGCGACCGGCGTCGTTATCGAATCGGCGCTCGATCGAGGCCGCGGTGCGGTTGCGACCGTGCTCGTGCAGAACGGCACCCTGCGCGTCGGCGACGTCGTCGTGGCGGGTGGAACGTTCGGTAAGGTGCGCGCCCTCATCGACGACAAGGGAAAACAAGTCAAGAAAGCTGGCCCGTCGATTCCCGTTTCGGTGATGGGCCTCTCTGACGTTCCCGCTGCGGGCGACACGCTGATGGTCGTGAGCGACGAGCGCGTCGCTCGCGAGGCCGCCGAGAAGCGACAGTCGCGGCGCCGCGACGTGCGCATCGCGGCGACCGGGTCGCAGAAGGTCTCGCTCGAGACGTTCATGTCGATGATGCCGTCCGAGGGCAACAAGGTGCTCAATCTCATCATCAAGGCCGACGGGCAAGGGTCGGTCGAGGCGCTGCGCACGCGCATGGAGTCGCTCTCGAACGGCGACGTCGAGATTCGCGTGATCCACGGCGGCGTCGGCGCGATCAGTCCGAACGACGTGAACCTCGCGAGCGCCTCGGGAGCGGTGCTCATCGGCTTCAACATTCGTCCGGACGAGACGGCGAAGCGGCTCGCCCAGCAGGACGGCGTCGACCTACGCTTCTATCAGGTCATCTACGAGATCGAAGACGATCTCAAGAAGGCAATGCGCGGCATGCTCGCGCCGGTCGAACGCGAAGTCACGTTGGGGCAAGCTCAAGTTCGGCAAGTCTTCAAGGTCAGCAAAGTCGGAACGATCGTTGGGTGCTACGTCACGAACGGCAAGCTGCAACGCAATGCAAAGGCGCGGGTCGTCCGCGACGGAACCGTCGTGTTCGACGGCGAGATCGAATCGTTGCGCCGCTTCAAGGAAGACGCCCGCGAGGTCGCCGAGGGCTTCGAGTGCGGCGTACAGATCGCGCGGTTCCAAGACCTCAAGGAGGGCGACGTGATCGAAGCCTACGCGAAGGAGCTCGTGGCGCCGGAGCCCGCACGTGCCTAGCAAGCAGCGCATCGCGCGAATCGATCACGAAGTACAGCGAATCCTCGGCATGCTCGTGACGCAAGAGCTCAAGGATCCGCGGCTCGGCTTCGTCACCGTGACGCGAGCCGAGGTGAGCGACGACTTACACCAGTGCAAGGTGTTCGTTTCGACGATCGGCGATCGCGAGCAGGCGGGCCGATCGCTCGAAGCACTACGCCACGCAGCCGGGTTCTTACGCGGCGAGCTCGGCCATCGCATCGATCTGCGCCACACTCCGGAGCTGATCTTCATCGAAGATCGCTCTACCGAGCGCGCGATCGAGCTTGCGAAGGATCTGCGGGCCGATGCCGAGCGGCGCCGGATCGCCGAGCGCGTCGAATGATCCAAGAGCGGCCCGGTCACATCGCGACGACGGAAGAGGTCGTCGCCGAGCTGCGCAGACGCAAGAGCTTCGTCATGGTCAGTCACGTGAAACCCGACGGCGACACGCTCGGCGCGGGCCTCGCGCTTGGGCTCGCCCTCGAAAAGCTCGGGAAGCGCGTCTTGTACTTTCAACAAGATCCCGTACCGCGCACGCTACGGTTTCTTCCGGGGGCGCAGCGCGTCTCGCGCGATCTCCCGGCGGATCTCCCGCCCGATGCGCTCTTCGTCTTTTGCGACATGAGCGACAGCGCGCGTGCTGGCGGCTTCCTGCCGCCGATCGTGCGCGAGAACGTGCTCGACGTCGACCACCACCTCGGCAACACGCTCTTCGGCGCGCTGAACTACGTGCTGCCGACGGAGTGCTCGACCGGAACGTGCGTGATGCATCTCCTGCGCGGGCTCGGCATCGAAATCGATGCGGAAATCGCCACGTGCGTTCTGACGACCATCATGACCGATACGGGCGGCCTCATGCACTCGAACACGTCGCCGGACGCACTCGAGCTGGCGGCAGAGCTGATGCGTGCCGGCGCAGACAAGGAACGCATTACGCGCGAGATCTTCGGCAACAAACGGATCGCCGCGACGAGGCTGCTCGGCAGCGTCATCAACGCAATGCAGTTCGGACGCGATGGCCGCTACTGCTGGTCGTGCGTGGACGACGCCACGCTCGCTGCGTGCGGCGCAGACGGTGAAGATACCGAAGACATGGTCAACGTCTTGCTCGGTCAGGAAGGCATCGAGGTTGCGGCGCTCTTCAAAGCGTACGCCGGAGAGCTGCGCGTGAGCTTGCGATCGGTGGGGCGCGTGAACGTTCAGAAAGCGGCCGCGAGCCTGGGCGGCGGGGGGCATTTTCGTGCCGCCGGGCTGGATTTTCAGGGAACGCTGGATCAGGCCATCGCAGCGGTCGATGCGGCGCTCGTGCAGCAGGGGCTGTAGTTGCCCGTCGTCCCTCGACTTCGGCGCTGCGCGCCTACGCTCGGGATGACAATGCGTGTGCGCGAACCGGCACGACAATGCGTGTGCGCGAACCGGCACGACAATGCGTGTGCGCGAACCGGCACGACAATGCGTGTGCGCGAACCGGCATGACAATGCGTGTGCGCGAACCGGCATGATTGGCTTCGTTAACGTCTTCAAGTCTGCGGGGCCGACGTCGGCTCAGGTCGTCGCACGGATGCGTCGCATCTACGGCGTCTACGCAAACGATCGCCATATCGCGGTCGGGCATCTCGGTACGCTCGATCCGCAGGCTGCCGGCGTGTTGCCCATCGCGGTCGGAAAAGCAACGCGCCTCATCCCGTTGCTCAGCGATCAACGCAAGGCATACGCCGGCGTGCTCGCGCTCGGGCGCGCGACGACGACGCAGGATGCGTTGGGCGATACGACGGCGCAAGGAGAGGTTCCGGAGGAGTGGGGTCGTCGCTTAGAGGCGGCGATTCCCTCGTTTCTCGGCCGCATCGAGCAGACGCCGCCGATGTTCTCCGCCGTGCACCACGAGGGCCGGCGTCTGTACGAGTTCGCGAGGGAAGGAAAGGTCGTCGAGCGCAGACCGCGCAGCGTAACGATCTACTCCATCGCCATCATCGGCGTCGAGGAGCGGGCGGCGCGTCTGCGCGTGACGTGCGGCGAGGGAACCTACGTGCGCACGCTCTTTGCCGATCTCGGCGCGGCGATTGGCGTGCCGGCGCACATGGGCGCGCTCGTGCGCGAAGCGTCGGGCCCGTTCGTGCTCTCGGAGTCGCTGCTGCTCGATGAGATCACCGAGAACCCGTCGGCGGCGCTGATGCCGCCGGAGAACGTCATTCCGTTTCCGACGATCGTGCTCGACCTACGCGAGATCGTAGATTTTCGCGCCGGACGAGTCGTCCCGTTGCCGGAGGGCGCGCCGGCGAAGCACGTTTTCGTGCGCGATGCGTCGCGCACGCTCGTTGGCGTCGGCGAGACGCACGGCGCGCTGCTCGCGCCGCGAAAGGTGTTCGTGTGAGACTCCATCGGGAGCTCGTGCGTGAGATCGATCGTCCGCTCGCGCTCGCGATCGGGTTCTTCGACGGGTTGCACCGCGGCCATCGCGAGCTCGTGCGCGCGACGCTGCGCATGCGAAAGCCGGGCTGGCGCGCCGGCGTGCTGACCTTCTCGAACCATCCGGCGGCCTTCTTGCTACCGGGAACGGAGCCGCCGCTGCTCACGACCGCGCAGGAGCGCATCGACCGGTTCGCCGAGGCCGGCGTCGAGGAGTGCTTCTTCGTGCCCTTCGACGAGCGCATCGCGTCGATGACGCCGCAGGCGTTTCTCGAGATGCTGGTGACGCAGCTGGGCGTACGTGCCGTCGTTGTCGGCGAGACGTTTCGATTCGGAAACAGGCGCGCCGGAGACGTGGCACTGATGCGCGGCTATCTGGGGCAGCGGGGTGTCGACGTGACGGCGGTGCCGAGCTTCATCCTCGACGGCGAGCGCGTCTCGTCGACGCGCATTCGCGCCCTCGTCGCGAAGGGGGATCTCGAGCGGGCGGAGGCGATTCTCGGATACGGATACGAGCTGCGCGGCGTCGTTGACGCCGGCGCGGGGCGCGGCCATGGCCTGGGCTTTCCGACGGCGAATATTCGTCCGCCGGAGAAGTTACTGCCTCGGGACGGCATCTACTCCGGCGTGGCACGGTACGATGGAAGGGATTACGCGGCATTGATTTCGATCGGAACGAATCCTCAGTTCGGCGAGAACGCGCGCAGCATCGAAGCGTGGCTGCGCGATTTTCGCAAGAGCATCTACGGGCGCGAGCTCGCGCTTCGGGAACTGCGCTTCGTTCGCGAGCAAGCGGTGTTCGCGAGCGTCGACGAGCTCGTCGCACAGATGCGGCGGGACCTCGAAGCCGTCGCGTATCCGGGGTTTTCATGATCGAGCGCATTGCTGCCGTCGCCGTGCTGCTGCTCGCAGCGTGCGGCGCGTCATCGCATAGCGTGGGCATCAGGCCGGGCGACGTCGCGCCGCCGTGGAGCGAGCCGCTCTCGACCGGCGGCACGCTATCGACCGCGACGCTTCGCGGCTCGCCCGTCTATCTCAATTTCTTTGCGACGTGGTGCCCGCCGTGCAACGACGAGGCGCCGTGGATCGAGAGCTTGCAGCAGCGCTACGGCAACCGCGGCTTGCACGTCGTCGGGATCGACATGGAAGAGAGCGCGCCGCTCGCGCAGCGCTTCCGCGCGAAGTACCATTTGACGTACCCCGTCGTCGTCGACAGCGGAACGCTCGAACGGCTCTACAATATCAACGGTTTACCGGTGCACGTCTTCATCAAGGCGGACGGGACGATCTACCGCAGCGTTATCGGCGAAATGTCGAAGGCGGAAATTCACGCTGCCGTGAGGGCGATTCTCAGCCGCTGACGCCTTGCCGGCGGTGTTTTGTCACGGTCTTCCGACGAGCAGGCCGATTCCCGTGCCGACGTAGGTGAAGCGCAGGGCTGGATCGCCGGTGAGCGCGTGGCCGTACTCGACGTCGAGCTCGAGATTGTCTCCGAGCAGACGCTGCACGCCGAGATCCAGGAACGCGCGATTCCCCACATCGGGAGAGATGCGCGAAACGTCGACGTATTCGACGTATGCCTGCATCGCGTTGCCCATTTGTTGCAGTACGAGTACCGACGGCATAAACGTGCCGTACGCCGCGTGCGTGCCCGTCGCGCTGTATCCGCCGGTCGAGGAGAAGGCCAGCGTCGAGCCGATCGAGGTCGTCTGCGTCAGTTGATACGACGCGTCCGCGTTCGCACCGTACGTTGCGTTTCCGGCGGTCAACGCGCGTGCGCCGTTCGGCGGCGTGTAGAGCCCATCGAAGCCGACGCTCCAACGCTGTGAGGGCGCAAGCTCGTACTTGAAACCGAGTCCGGCATCGGTGAATCCGGCGGCGTTTCCCAATTCGCTGCGTTGCAGCACGTCGCTCGGTCCAAAGAGATCGAGCTCGAATCGCGGCGCAACGCCGAAACGCACGAAGGTTTGTGCGATCTGCACTTGCGTAGTACGATGCATTGCCGGACCGATCTGCATGTTTTGATACCCGAGCTCCACAAGCACGGTGCCGCGTCCGGCAGCGCATGGGCTATAGCCGATCGTCGGGCGATTTATCTCTGCGAGAAGTCCGGCGCACGGGTCGGGCGTTGCCGTCGGCGTGGGCGCTGCTGCTAGGAGCGAAAGCACCGCCAAGAGTATGAGAACTCGCGTAGGTACCATCTGAAGGCTATACCGCTTAGCACTCGAGCGGCGGATGACCTTGCGCAAACCACCGGCTTTAAGGCAACTCTGATCTATCGACGTTTACGTCGCGAGGTTGCGGGAAGGAGCCGATTTGAGGCGGGCGCTCTCCGCTTTTGCGCCCCTCGCCCGTTCCATCCGGGCTCAGGTGCGGGTGTTTGCGTACTTCGAGAGACAGCTATCCCGTCGAAATGGCTAACAACTTTTTCTTGACCATGAAGAGGTTCGAGAGCGCAAAGAGCACGTTGAGCCGATTCTCGCTCTTTGCGATGCCGCGATGACGGACTTTCTTGAAGCCGAAGTACCCCTTCACCGTGCCAAAGATGTGTTCAGCGCGCGCTCGCACTGACGATTTGCGCCGATTCGTGTCTCTGTCCCGATCGGTCAGCGGGCGGTTCCGATAGGCACGCTTAGTGATGAAGGCTCTCGCCCGTGGCGATTTCTCGCGGATGACGTCGCGCTTGCCAAGGTAGGCGTAGTCTCCGTATACTCGCGTCTCCTCCCCGTGCAAGAGGTCGGCGAGAACCGCGCGCCGTCGTGGACGTTGGCGGCGGTGGCTACGATGGAATGCACGAGCTTGGAGCGGCTATCGGCGCCGATATGCGCCTTCATCCCGAAGTACCATTGGTTGCCCTTCTTGGTCTGGTGCATATCCGGGTCGCGTTGCCGCTCGCGGTTCTTCGTTGAGCTCGGCGCGTGGATGATCGTCGCATCGACGATCGTTCCGCCGCTAATCGTGATGCCGCAATCCGCCAGGTCCCGATTGACCTCGGCGAAGAGCTTCTTGACAAGGTCGTGCCGTTCGAGCAGATGGCGGAACTCGCAGATGGTCGTCTCGTCGGGCACCCCGGTCTCGCCCAGGTCGATGCGGGCGAATGCGCGTCATCGAGAGCACGTCGTACAGCGCTTCCTCCACCGCCGGATCGCTGAGATTGAACCACTGCTGCAGGAAGTAGATCCGTAGCATCCGCTCCAACTCGATCGGTTGGCGGCCGACGCCTTCTCCCTTGAAGTAGAAGGGCTGCACGATCTTGCGCAACCGCTTCCAGGGCACGATGCGATCCATCTCGTTGAGGAACTTCGCTCGCCGCGTCGTTTTCGCAAAACGTTCGAAGCCTGTGGTAGCCAACGCAATTCTATCATGAACGGAGCGCGATGAACACCAATACTTTTCGTCGATTTACGCAGTGCGAATGGTGGCGATGCACAGGTATTCGTCGGCCCTTCGACTTCGCTCCACTTCGACAAGCTCAGTGTCGCTGCGCTCAGGATGACACAGGCAATGCCATCGTCGGCCTACACCGGCGGCTGTGCCGCAATAAATCAGAGTTGCCCTAGACGACGGAGCGCGGACGCCATGGGGAGAGGCCTTACGGCTTGCGCAATCTCCGATTCGTCCTTGCGCGATCTATGGCGCCGAAACGTGCGTCACTCGCGTGGTTGCTGCTGCCGGCTTCATGCAGCTCGAATACGGAGTCCAGGCGCGTGAGGCGAAAGAGCCGCGCGATGAGCGGCCGGACGGCTACGAACCGAATCCGTGAGTCCGAATGAATCCGGCGCATCGCATTATTCAGGCGCACGAAGCAACCCAGAGCGCTGGCGTCCATGAAGCGGACGCTGCCGAGGTCTACGGTAACGTGCTTCCGGCTCGAAAGGGGCTCCAATCGCGCGAGCAGCGCGTCCTTCGTGAAGCAGTCGAGATCGCCGAGCAAGACAAGCGGCCCTTCTTGCGCGAGGAGGGGGGCGGAGGCATTCATACGAGACGCTTTCTGCGGCGGGTACGTGTCGCCAGCATCCTTGATGGTAGACCCGACCGGCGTCGAAAAGCTGCCCGCTCTCGCACAAGAAGCCCGAGTTCGTCACTCGGGCTTCAAAGCGCGTTGCGTTTACGCTCGCGTACTATAGCCTGGACGGGCAGCTCAATGCTGCCCGCTTTCGCACAGGAAAATACGAATTCCGAGAAGTATTCGCGAAGAAAGGGAGGGGTTCTCAGGAGGCGCTATGAGCGGTAAGGTTAGCAGATTGCCGGGCCCACTGACGCTCGATCTTCTCAAACAAAACGCGTTATTGCGCGGCTTGACCGGCCCCGAAGCGACGGCTGCGGCGAACTCCGGCAAGATCGTCAATCTTCGGCCCCGGCAAGAGATCTACGACGCAAATGCGGAGATCCATGAGGCGTTTTTCCCGATCGACGCGGTGCTTTCCGTGGTCGCGCGGCTGAGGAACGGTCAAATGATCGAGGTGGGAACGATCGGGCGGGAAGGGGTCTCAGCCATTCCTCTTCTGCTCGGCTCGACGACATCCGCGAACGAAAGCTACTGTCAGGTCCCGGGGCTGGCGATTTCGCTTCCCGCGGCGCTCTTCACCCATCTGCAGGAAACGAATCTCGAATTTCGCCGCTTGCTCGATCAGTATTTGCAAGCGTACATCAACCTTCTCGGGCAGCTCGCTGCGTGTAATCGCCTGCATAGCGTGTACGAGCGATGTGCGCGGTGGCTTCTTTTGACGCACGACCGGGTGAAATCCGACGTTCTTCTCTTGACGCACGAGTTCTTGGGAATGATGCTCGGAACGCAGCGTTCTGGCGTCACCATTGCAGCGTCCGCACTCAAGGCCGCCAGGTTCATCGACTACGGCCAAGGGCGAATCACGATTCTCGACAGGCCCGGCCTCGAGGCCGCGTCGTGCGAGTGCTACGAGGTCGCCAGAGGGCAGTTCGGCGATTTGCTGCGATAGCGCTGCGCGCTGATTCGATTCAGGCCACGATGGGTACATATCCATACGTTGCATCATTTCGATGCGATGAAAGAATCACTGTATGAACCGATTTCTCAGCCGCAGCGTTGCTCTCATAGCGCTGCCGCTCGTCTTTGCTTTCGCCATGCCGCAGGTAGCCGTTGCAAACGCGACGTCCACCGCTGCATGGGCGGCGGCGGCAGCAGCGATCGTCGGCACGATCTTTTACGACGGCAATCACCGTCCCTACTACAACGATCGTTACGGCGACCGCCACTACGTAAACCCCAACGCAGCAGCGTACTACCAGCAGCATCGCTGGAGCCAGACGCCGCAGTACCGGCGCCAGTGGCAGACTCCAAACGGTACCTGGCACTACGGTAACGGTTCCAACTGCTATCAGAACGGCCGTTATCAAAACCGCGGCCACGAAGACCGTGGGTATCAAAACCGCGGCTACCGGAACGGTGCCTGCAACAATGGCCGCGGCAATGGCCGCTGGCAAGACCAAAACGGAGCATGGCACAACAACAACGGCTGCTGCTGAGATCTAGGGTAGCGCCGCCAAGCTTATGACGCGGCCTTCAGGACGAGCGATCCGTCCTGAAGCCTGACGTCGGCGGCGCCACCTTCTTTAATCTCGCCGCGTAGGATGGCCGACGAGAGCGGCGTGCTGATTTGACGCGCGACGGTTCGCGCAACGTAACGGGCGCCGCTTCCGGCAGCCATCGACTCCAACGCTAAGTAGCGTCTCGCCTCTTCGGATAAGCGCAGGCGCACGAGCTGCGCGTCGAGACGATTGGCGAGCGCGTCGACGTGAATCGCGACGATCTCCTCGATCTGCTCGATGCCCAGCGGTTCGAAAGCGACGATCTCGTCGATGCGGTTGAGCAACTCCGGGCGCAGCACAACCTGCATGTCCTCTTCGGAAAGATTCGTCGTGAGGATGATAATGGCGTGGCGAAAGTCGATCTTGCGCCCCTTAGCGTCGGTGAGATGCCCGTCGTCGAGGATCTGCAGCAGCATTGATGCGACGTCGGGATGCGCGCTCTCGAGCTCGTCGAAGAGCACGACGCAATACGGGCGGCGGCGCACCGGTTCGGTGAGCTGACCCGGCTCGTCGTGACCGGCGTAGCCGGGAGGTGCGCCGATGAGGCGCGAGACCCCGTGACCTTCGCTCAGCTCCGAGAGATCGACGCGCACGAGCGCGGCATCGGTGCCGAAGAGCGCCTCCGCGAGCGCCTTCGCGAGCTCGGTCTTGCCGACACCGCTCGGGCCGTGGAAGAGAAAGCTCCCGAGCGGGCGGCGTGGATCGTGCAGTCCGGCGCGCGCGCGGCGAATCGCGTCGGAGATCGCGGTGATCGCGCGCCCTTGCCCGATGACGCGTTTGGCGAGGATCCGCTCGAGGTCGAGCAGCTGGTTCGCTTGCGACTCCGTCATCGCTTCGACCGGAATGCCGGTCCACTTCGAAACGACTGAGGCAACGTCGTCGCGCGTCACGCGCGCGCCGCCGAGGTCGCCCGGGTTCGCGCGCAGGGCCACGGAGGCCGCGGCCTCGTCGAGCAGATCGATCGCCTTGTCCGGCAGAAAACGGTCGGCGATATACCGCGCGGAGAGTTGCGCTGCGGCTTCGAGCACGGGATCGCTGACGATCACGTTGTGGTGCGAGGCATAGTGGTTGCGCAACCCGCGTAGAATTTCCAGCGTCTCCTCGACGCTCGGCTCGTTCACCATGACCGGCTGAAAGCGCCGCTCGAGCGCTGCGTCGGATTCGACGTACTTGCGATACTCGTCAAACGTCGTCGCGCCGATGCACTGCAGGTCGCCGCGCGCGAGCTCCGGCTTGATCATCGAGCTCAAGTCGAGCGCACCCTCCGCAGCGCCGGCGCCGACGAGCGTGTGCATTTCGTCGATGAAGAGGATCACGTCGCGCGCGCTCCGGCGGACCTCGTCGAGAATACGCTTGACGCGTCCTTCGAACTCGCCGCGATATTTCGTCCCGGCGACGAGCGGACCGAGGCCGAGCGCGAGAACGCGCTTGCCGCGTAGCGCTGCGGAGACTCTTCCCGCGACGATGCGTTGCGCGAGGCCCTCGACGATCGCCGTCTTTCCGACGCCCGGCTCGCCGACTAAGACGGGATTGTTTTTGCTGCGGCGCGCGAGGATTGCGATGACGCGGTCGATCTCTTCGTTGCGGCCGATGACCGGATCGAGCTTGCCGTCGCGCGCGAGCTCGGTGAGATCGCGCGAGAAGCTCGCGAGCGTGGGCGTGTTCGCGCCGCGCAGGCGTCGCGTGAACTCGTCAACGGGAGAGGTACCGGACGGTCCTTCGCGGCGCAAGCGATCGGCGAGAATCGCGCTGCCCGCGAGGAGGCCTGCGGCGGCGAGCGACGCGCCGATCAGCGGCAGCGCGGCATGACGCCGGGCGCACGTCGCGCAGAGCCGCTTGTCGCCGTCGAGAGCAATTGCCGGGCGCGTGCCGCACGAATCGCAGGTGACGTTGGTCATGCCGTTAGGGTTTCGCGAGAAAGACGACGTTCACGGTCTCCCTGACGCTCGTGGTTCCTGCGTCGAACTGCGTCGGCGTTGCAGGCGCCGCCATCATGCGCAACGCTTGGGGAGCCGGGACGAACGCGTAGCCCGCTGCGATCGTGGCAATGCCCACGATGCGCAGATGCGCGGCGCTCGCGATCGCGCCGGCAGTTGCCGTTGCGTCGGCGACGGCTCGCTGGAGCGCTTCATGGCTTGCGTTCGTCGTATCCGAGAGCCCGAACGAGACCCCGACGCGCATTGCGCCCGCGAGCGTTGCCGCGTCGACGACTCGTCCCGCGAGCGCAAGCTGACGCACCTTGACGGTGAACGAGCGGTCGACGGTGTAGCCGGAGCGATCGTCCGGCGGCGGCGTATAGCTCACGTCGTAGGAGGAGAGCGCGACGTCGTTCCGGGCGACACCGAGCGCCACCACGGCGGTAACGATGCGATCGTAGGCCGACGCGTTGTCGCTCACGGCGACGCTCGCGCTATGTCCGTCGTACGTCTCTACGGAGGCGCTGACGACCGCTTGATCGGGCGCGAGCGTGACGACTCCCGTCCCGGTGACGGTGATCTGCGTGGTCTGTGCGGCCTCGCGGGGCGCCGCCGAGGCGGGAAGCGGGGAAAGAAAGAAGAGCGCGACGAGAACGGCGCAAACGGGTCCCGCGCCGCGTCGTCGGTGCAGCGCCGTTCGGAGGAGGAGATAAGTACGCATGTCCATCCTTTCTTGGATTCTCTTCGGATTCATCGTTGGCGCCGTCGCTAAATGGATCGTTCCGGGGTCTGCGCCGGGCGGAATCCTGGGCGACATCGTCATCGGCATGCTGGGCGCTTTCATCGGAGGATGGATATTCCGGCTTTTCGGAGATCAAGGCGCGACCGGCTTTTGGAACTGGCATGGCTGGCTTGCCGCCATCGTCGGCGCGGTTGTCTTGCTTTGGGCGGCGCGGGTGATTGCTGGCCGGCGTCGCGTGGCCTGAGGCCGCCGAGGTCTCGTCGGGGCCCTCGCCTAAGTAGCGCTTACCATGGCGTACATCATCACGGAACCGTGTATCGGCACGAAGGATAAGTCGTGTGTCGACGTCTGCCCCGTCGACTGCATCCACGGCAAAGATGAGGACGAAATGCTCTACATCGATCCCGAGGTCTGCATCGACTGCGGCGCCTGCGTCTCGGCGTGCCCGGTCGAAGCGATCTTCGCCGACTCCGATATTCCCGAGAAGTGGCAGAATTATGTCGAGATCAACGCGGAGTATTTCAAGAAGGCGGAAGCGTGAAGCGCCTCGTGCTGACGCTCGCCGTTATCGCGTGCGGCTCGGCACCGGCGATGGCGCAGATGGTGCCCAGGCCGTTTCCTACCGAGACGCCGGCGTCGTCGTTCATGCCGCTCTCCACGCCCGCGCCGCAGATCGGTCCGCCCACGGCGGTGGACAACGTGCTTGCGGATTCGATTGAGTACGACAACAAGCCCGTGCGGGCGGTCGGCATCGTTTTGAACTTGCGCACCGACGCGACGCCGAGCGGATCGGTTCTGCAGTTCGATCTCTGCGGTCACCGCTGCGTGCACGTGCTCGACGCGACGAATCCGACGCTCGTTGCCGGCGCGACGGCGACGATTACCGGGACGTTCCACCGGCACTTCACGCGCGGCCGCTTCTCGCAGGACGACGTCCTGCTGAATATTCCGGGCGGTCCTCCGCACGACGACTCGCAGGACTGGCGTCGCGGCCTGGAGGGAAACTTTCCGCCAACGCCCCGCCCGTAATAGGCAGCCTGTTAGCGGACGAGCGTAACCGCGAAGGTCGTTTCCGGTTGCGCGACGACGACGTCCGCCAGCTCGAGCAGCGTCGATAACGCGTCGGGAGTCGGAACCGCCACGATGCTTTTCACGGGCTGGGCCTGCGTGCCGTAGCGCACGTGTTGGGCCCGTAAGAAGATGTTCTCGGCCGGCGCGGCGCCGCGCTCGCCGCGTAAGGCAACGAAGAGGCACTGTACGATGCCGATGCTGCGCAGCTCGTTTCCAGCCCGTGCGAATCCCGCAGCGTATTCGCCGCCGACGCCGATATCGAGCGGCACGACGATACGGCCGCCGTCTTTGAGCTGTTGCCACCACGCCACGGGAATATCGTTCGCCCGCGCCGAGACGACGATGCGATCGTACGGCGCTTCCTGCGCGAAACCGCCGTGACCGTCGCCGAGCACGACGCGCACCGCGTCGTAACCGCACGCGTCCAATGCGGCGCGGGCGCGCTGGACGAGATCCGGCTCGACCTCGATCGTGACCACGAGCCCGTGCGGGCCGGCGAGCTCTGCGAGCAACGCGGCGTTGTAGCCGCTACCCGTGCCGATCTCCAAAACGCGATCGCCGGGCCGGATGCCGGCGAGCTCGATCATCCGCGCGAGCATGCTCGGTTGCGAGATCGATGCGACGGTCTCGCTACCCGTGCCCTTGATCGAGATCGCGCGATCGGCGTACGCTTCCTCTTCGCTCACCTCCGGGACGAAGCGATGACGCGGAACGGCTCCGAAGGCGTGCGCGACCGCGGCTTCTCGTAGCGCGCCGGTCCGTTGCAGCTCGGCGACGAGGCTCTCGCGCAAGCGCGCGTCTTCCATCGCGCAGGCCTTCGGCGGTAGCCGACGAGGGCCTCGGTACCGCGCATGCGAAGCACGCGAGCATGGCCGATAGCTGGCTGCAGTATGGGTTTTCCTACGCTCCGTGGGTGTTGTTCGGTCTTATCCTGCTCGTCGCGTTCATCATGACGCGCGGGCAGAAGGCGGAGCCTGCGAAGATCGGCCAGACGTTTGCTTGCGCCGCGTGCCGTCGTCGCGGCTCGCGCGATCAGATGGTGACGGTGAATCGCGAAGGTGCCGTCATGTGGTACTGCCGCGAATGCGCGCAGCCGCTCCCCGAACCGGCAAACTCCTCGTCGCGCTAATCCTCTTGCGTGTAGCCCTTCAGCAACTCGTGCATGCGGCCGGACATCTTCATGGCCTCTTCCCATTCGCGCTGCCACATGTTGCGCCCGAAGATGAGGCCGACGCAGCCTGCCTGCATCGCGACGTGCGCTTTGTGAATCGTGTCCTCGTCGCCGAGCTTGCTTCCGCCTGAGACGAGGACGAGGCACGTACCGGCCGAGCGCACGACGCGGCGAAGTGCGTCGAGCTCGTCCGGGTTCATGGAATCGTAGGGCTTGGGCATTTGCGACGCCGTTGCGGCATTGTGCTTCGGCTGGTTGAGCTTGATGACGTCCGCGCCGACCTCGAGCGCGACGCGCGCTGCGTAGTCGACGGCGTAGAGTGAGTCCTGTCCGCCTTTCGCCTTGATCGCGGCGCCGCGCGGGTAGGCCCAAATGACGAGCGGCATGCCGTAACGCTCGCAATCGTGGCGGATCTCGTTACACTGTAAGATGTCGGCGTCTTGCGCGGGACTTCCGACGTAGAGCGTGTATCCGACGGCGTCGGCACCGAGGCGAACGGCATCTTCGACCGATGACGTGAGCGGGCTGATTGGTTCGTCGTCGGACGGAATGCTCGTCTTGCCGTTGACTTTGAGGACGAGCGGGACCCTGCCCGCATACGCCGCGTGATAGCGTTGCGCAAGCCCGACGTGCAACGCGATTGCCGAGAAGCGCCCTTCGACGGCGAGGCGGTAGATCCAATCGGTGTCGACCGCGGCGGGGTTGTCGAAGAAATCGACCGGCCCGTGCTCGAGGCCCTGATCGATCGGCAGGATCATCAGCGTTCCGTTCGCGGGGCCGTGCTCGTAGAGCAAGCGGTGCAGACGCGTGCGCTTTCCGGTGGAGAGGCGCATGTCGTCGAGGGTGGGGCGGCGTACGGCGGTAGCGATCACGTTTGCGCCTTCGGCAGGAGCCCCAGGTGCCCTTCGCGCTACGCGGTGGCTCGGGGTGGCGCGATGCGCTGCAGCGAAGTGGCGGGCTGTGAGTACGCGCGTCGGCTTCATCGGGCTCGGTGCGATGGGGGAACCGATGGTTCGCACGCTCCTGCGGGCGGGCTTTACGGTAACCTCGTGCGCGCATCGCCGGCGGGAGCCGCTCGAGCGCCTACGCGAAGCGGGTCTTTTGGAGGCCGCGGATCCCGCGGCGGTTGCCGACCAGAGCGAGATCACGATCGTCTGCGTTCCCGACGCACCGCAGGTCGAAGAGGCGATCTTCGGCGATCGCGGCGTCGCGAGCGGGACGCGCATCGAGTCCTGCGTCGTCGACATGTCGACCATCTCGCCGATCGCGTCGCGCGGGTTCGCCGAGCGGCTGCGGCGGCAGAGCGTCGGGTTCGTCGACGCGCCGGTCAGCGGCGGCCCCGCGCGCGCCGAGAGCGGCTCGCTGACGATCATGGTCGGCGGCGACGCGCGCGACGTCGCGCGCGTCGAGCCGGTGCTGCGCGCGCTCGGAACGCCGACGCATCTCGGGCCGGTCGGCATGGGGGAGACGGTGAAGCTTGCGAACCAAGCGATCATCGCAAGCGTGATGCTGGCAAACGTCGAGGCGCTCGTGCTGGCCGAGCGTCTGGGAGCGGATCGCGACGCCGTGCGCGAGGTCCTCGCAACCGCGACGGCTTCGAACTACCTCTTGGAACACTGGCTCCCGAAGACGTGGTTCGCAAAGAACTTCGCGGGAGGCTTCGCGCTCGATCTTCTCCGCAAGGACCTTGCGGCGGCACTCGAAGCGGCACGGAGTCTGGGGCATCCGATGCCGGCGACGGGGCTCGCCTATCAACTCTATACCGCACGCTCCGCAGAAGGGGACGGTGCGCTGGACTACAGCGCGATCGCCAAAGCCTATGAACGAGACGATTCCTCCAAGACCGTCACGCGGAACGTTCCCTAAGAGCCCCGATTTCAACAAGAAGATCCTCGTCGTCGACGACGAGTCTGCGATCCTGAAGACGTTGCGCTTCAACTTGGAGCGCATCGGTTATGCCGTGATTACCGCAACCGACGGCCGCAGCGCGATCACGCTCGCACAGCGCGAACAGCCCGACCTCGTGGTGCTGGACATCATGCTGCCGGTGCTCGACGGCGTCGAAGTCTGCAAAGAGATTCGCAAGTTCAGCTCGGTGCCGATCATCATGTTGACCGCGAAAGATCAGGAGATCGACAAAGTCTTGGCGTTCGAGCTCGGAGCCGACGACTACGTCACCAAGCCGTTTGCGTTGCACGAGTTCCTCGCGCGCGTCAAGGTTCGCTTGCGGCGCCCGGTGCCGGCGGCAGACGGGCACGAGGAGGCGATCGTCCTCGGCGAGATCGCGCTCGACCCGTCGCGCCAGCAACTCACGGTGCGCGGCCACGAGGTTGCGCTCGCACCCAAAGAGTTCTCGCTCCTACGCGTGCTCATGGAGAACCAAGGGCGCATCGTGACGCGCCAAACGCTGCTCGATAAGGTGTGGGGATACGATTTCGACGGCGAGCAGCAGACCGTCAGCGTCCACGTGCGCTGGCTGCGCGAGAAGATCGAGCTCGATTCCGCACGCCCGCGGCACATTCTCACCGTGCGCAGCCGGGGATACATGTTCAGGCCGTGACGGCGATGCGCGATATCATCGACCGCGTCTTCGGACGGCGCGACGAGCCGCCCGAACGGCCGGCGCCGCAAACCGAGCCTGCCGGCGCCGTTACCGAGGGGCTCTTTTCGCGGCTCGTCGGTGCGTTGCCGACCGGCGTGCTGCTCGTCGACCGGGCGCTTCGCGTGCGTTACGCAAATGGCGCGGCAGGTGCCGTTTTTCGCTTCGATCCCGAGCGCGCGATCGGCGAGCACCTGCTCAAGGCGGTCGCGAACGTCGAGCTCGAGCAGCGCGTCCACGAGGCGTTGCTCGGGGAGGCGTCGGTTGCGCCGATGGTCGTGCAGAGCCGCGCGGAGCCGCGGACGTACCGCATCTCCGTCGCGCCGCTCGAAGCGGGCGAAACCGCAGCGGCGGTGATCTTTGCCGAAGATCAAACGGAGATGCTGCGCGGCGAGCGCGCGAGCCGCGAGTTCTTGTCGAACGTGTCGCACGAGTTGCGCACGCCGCTCTCCTCCATCAAGCTGATGCTCGAGACGGTGATCGCGTCGTCCGACGACGAGGCGCGCGATCTCTTTCTCCCGCAAGCGCTCGCGCAGGTAGATCGCCTCGTCTCGCTCGTCCGGCGTTTGCTCGAGCAAGCGCGCACGGAGTCGGGCCAGTTGAAGCTCGACCTCACCGACGTCGATCTCGAAGCGTTGGTGCGCCCGATCGTCGCTGCGTTCGAGCCGCAGGCGGCGCAGAAGGGCGTGCACCTGCAGATCCACCCGCGACGGCCGGTGCGCGTGGAAGCCGACGGCGAGCGGCTCTCGCAAGTACTCGTGAACTTGATCGACAACGCACTGCGCCACACCCAGGACGGCGGCACGATCGCCGTGGAGCTCGACGCTGCGGCAAACGAAGCGATCATGCGCGTACGCGACACCGGCGACGGCATCCCGTACCGCGACCTGCCGCACATCTTCGAGCGCTTCTACGTGGCCGATCGCTCGCGGACGCGCGAGAGCGGAGGCGCGGGCCTCGGCCTTGCGATCGTGAAGGGCATCGTCGACGCGCATGGAGGCGCGATCTCCGCCGAATCGACGCTCGGCAGCGGAACTGCCGTGACGATTCGCATCCCCATCGTGCGCGGCAGCCTCGGCACGTCCTTAATACGCGCATAATCTCGGCGTAATGGGCCGGCGCTACACTGGAAGTCGCATGCAGTGGGCGTGGGACGCACAAGAAGAACGCGTGGTGAAGCTGCAGGTCTTGGCGTTCATCGAAGAACACTGCCGCGGGCTGACGTTGCGCGACGTCTGCGAATGGTATAACGAGGCGTTCGGCCTAGAGCCTTTACGCGACGGCGTTACGCATTCATAAGCTTCGAGGTAATCGTGATGCCGCAATCGGCCAGGTGCCGGTTGGCCTCGGCAAAGAGCTTCTTGCCAAGGTCGTGCTGCTCGAGCAGATGGCGAATCGTGGCAATGCGCAGGCATCCGTCGGTCCTTCGACTCCGCGAGCACTTCGACGAGTCTGCGCGCAATACATCAGAGTTGCCCTAGGTTTGCTTACGCCGCTTGCGCACCGTGCGCTTCGCTCGCTTCTTCTTGGATTTCTCCGCCTCGATCTTGTCCTTCTGAGCCTTGGCGAGTTTGGCGAGCCTCTTGAGCTCGGCAAGGGGAATGAGGGGTTCCAAAGGCGGCTTCGTGTGAGGCATGGTTCCCTGAATGATAGCACGTAGTTGATTCAAGAGGAGGGACCAGCCGATGCGCCAGATGCCGGGAGACGAGAAGCGTCGTCAGCGTCAGTTCGACAAACAGAAGCTCCGCGAGATCGAGCACCTCGTGAAGGCGATTGAGAGACTCGTCGCCCGTCTCGCAGAGCATCCTGAGCAGCGTGAACTGCTGCAAGCGCAGATCGATCAAGCACAGCGCGCGCTTCGGCAGGTAGAGAGGCGTCGATACCCCGGATAGCGTCAAGCGGGCAGTGGAGCGCCGCAAGCGCCCGCCTTAGGGGCGCTTGCCGCGGAGCGTAACGAGAATGGCGCTTTCGTCACGTGGATAATTCCGATACGCCTCCTTAATACGTTCTTAACTGACCCCAGGTATTCTGGGGCTGCATGGCCATCATGCGTGGGATTACCAGTCGCGGGATGAGTACTATTGCCATCACTCCCGCTATTCGGAGGACCCCCGTCATCGAAGTCGCGCCAAAGCTACAGGCCAGTCATCTCGACGTGTATTACGGCACGTTCCGCGCGATTTGCGACGCGTCGCTGGACGTTCCTGGGAATCACGTGACCGCGCTCATCGGGCCGTCGGGGTGCGGGAAGTCGACGTTCATCCGCGCGCTCAACCGCATGCACGATCTGACACCTGGCGCCCGCGTCAAAGGCCGCGTGCTGCTCGACGGTTCGAACATCTACGCGCCCAACGTCGATCCCGTGACCGTCCGCCACCGCATCGGCATGGTCTTTCAGCGACCGAATCCGTTTCCGAAGACGGTCTTCGAAAACGTCGTGTACGGCCCGCGCGTGCACGGCATTCGCAATCGCAAGACGCTGATGGAAATCTGCGAGCGCAGCCTTCGGCGCGCCGCGCTGTGGGACGAAGTGAAAGATCGCCTCGATCGCTCCGCGTTCGACCTCTCCGGCGGACAGCAGCAGCGCGTCTGCATCGCGCGCTGCCTCGCCGTCGACCCGGAGGTCATCGTCATGGACGAGCCTGCGTCGGCGCTCGACCCGATCGCGACGAGCAAGATCGAAGATCTGGTCGCGGAGCTGACGAAGGACTTCACCGTCGTCATCGTCACGCACTCGATGCAGCAGGCGGCGCGCATCAGTGATTTCACCGCGTTCTTTCTCTCCGGCGAGATCATCGAAACCGGGACTACGGCCTCGATCTTCACGCAGCCCAAGGACAAGCGAACCGAAGACTACATCACGGGCCGCTACGGATAGCTCAGGCCGG
>VFSW01000283.1_pt1 | contig 71855 bp, 80 predicted proteins | sample 5358111 | NCBI WGS metagenome assembly VFSW01 (sample SAMN11554181, study PRJNA540505) | mine drainage metagenome | isolation source: sediment from site ElyBrook_90M | place: USA: Ely Copper Mine, Vershire, VT | collected 2017
CGCTCAGCAGCCTTGGCAGCATCAGTGAATCCACCGGCGCCATCACCACCGGCACGCTGAGCGGCACGGCAAGCGGGGCCGTTGCGCTAAATGGCAGCGCCAACACCATCGCCACCCTGGGCAGCTTTACCGCCGCCAGCCTGAGCCTGGCGGATAATGGCGCGCTGAATATCGCGGGCAATGTCAGCATCGGCAATCTGCTGGAACTCTCCGGCATCAGCGGTGGCGTCACCCAGAGCAGCGGCACGCTGAGGGTGGGCACGCTCGCCAGCCTGGGCAGCTTAAGCGGCGATGTGATCCTCACCGATGCCGGTAACGCCATCGGCACGCTCGGCGGCTTTACCCTCAGCGGCAATGCGCTTGATCTGGTCGATGGCACCGCTCTGACCATCGCCGGGCCGGTACTGGCCAACAGCGCCAGCCTGAGCGCCGGGGCGGTCGATCTGACCGGGCTGCTCTCGATCGGCAGCGTGCTGGCTCTGACCAGTCACGGTGGCATCAGCGAGAGCGGCAGCCTGATCGCCGCCACCCTCACCGGCAGCGCCAGCAACGGCGATGTGGCGCTGACCAGCGGCAATAATCAGATCGGCACCCTCGGCGCATACGATGTGGCCGGTTACAGCTTCAACCTTGATGACAATAGCGGCCTGAGCATCACCGGGCCGGTGAGTGCTGCCAGCGCCAGTATTGCCAGCACCGGCAGCCTCAATGTGAGCGGCAGCATCAACACCAGCGGTGCCTTGACGCTGAGCGGCAGCAGCCTGTTGCTCGGCGGGTTGATCGATACCGGCAGTGTGCTGGCCTTGCAGAGCCCCGGCAGCATTACCGGAACCGGCACCATCATCGCGGCTGACCTGACCAGCGGCACCATCACCGATGGCAATGTGCAACTGACCGGCGGGCTTAACAGCATCGGCGGCATCGCCACGCTTGGCAGCGACGGTACATTCGCCGCTGGCACCCTGGCGCTCGCCGATCAGATCGCCCTCGGCGTCGGCAGCCTGACCGCCACTGCGGTGACCTTGGTGGCGCCCTCGATCGATTTTACCGGCTATGTCACCGCCACCTCGTTGTTGGCGCTCGACCCGCCATCATCGGGCAATATCACCCAGACCTCGGGGGCCATCACCACCGCGCTGCTGACCTCTGATCACGCCACCGATGGCAATGTGGTGCTCACCAGTGCCGGTAATTCGATTGCCGCCCTCGGCAGCTTCAGCGCGGCCGGCCTCAGCCTCACCGATGCCACCGCCTTGTCGGTCACCGGCCCGGTCAGCCTGTCGGGCAGTGCGACGCTGAGTGCGGCCAGTATTGATTTTGCCGGATCGCTGAGCAGCGCCACTCTCTCGCTCAGCAGCCTTGGCAGCATCAGTGAATCCACCGGCGCCATCACCACCGGCACACTGCTCGGCACGGCAAGCGGGGCCGTTGCGCTAAATGGCAGCGCCAACACCATCGCGGCTGTTGGAAATTTTGCCAGCAACAGCGGCGATTTCAACCTTATTGACACTAGAGATTTGACAATAGCCGGAAGTTTGTCGGCACTTAACACCACGCTCTCATCGGCGGGACTTGCGGTCAACGGCAGCATTCAAACCGGAATTCTGCAACTCGCCAGCAGCAACGGTGTAACTGAAACTGGCCAAGTCAACGCCGCGATTCTAACCACCGGGGGCTCCACCATTGCCGGTACGGTGGATATGAATACAGGCAATGTTATTGGCACACTCAATAACTTTGCGGCAACTGGCGACATTTTGCTGAATGATGCCGTGGCCCTTGATGTAGCGGGCGTAGTATTTACGAACGCTACGCTGGCGTTGGGCGATACCGGCAACATCTCCCAGAGTAGCGGCGCGATCATCGCAGCGGCGTTAACCAGCGACGGCGGTACCATCGGCGGCAATGTAATTTTTGGTCAGGCCGGCAATAATGTTCCGGTACTGGGTAATCTGGGCGTCACGGGCAATGCGACTTTCACGGACTCTTCAACGATCAACGTGCAAGGCGTAGTTAATGTGGGTGGCACGCTGGGCCTGTTCAGCACCGGGGCGATCTCCCAACCCTCGGGCACCATCAGCGCTAATCTATTTAATGCCAGCGCCACTTCGATCACACTTGGTGATGCCAACGATATTGTAGCACTTGGCAGCATCATCACGTCAGGTACTTTGAGCGTCAACGGCGTTAGCGGCATTTCCGGTGTGGTAAGCGCGCAAAATGCCAGCCTGCAGTCCGCCGGAGACTTCCTGCTGACTGGCGACACCACGATCAATAATAATCTGACAATCAGCGCGGCAGGCAATATCACCCAGCCCAATGGTACGGTAACGGCACAAAATACGACATTTGCAGTCGCCTCACCTACCGACATAATTTCATTATCTGGCACCGATATGTTCAGCGGTGATCTGAATTTTGCCTCCTACGGCAGTGTGATCCATGGCGGGGGCACGCTGGATGCCGGTACGCTCACTGGTACCGCCGGCAGCCTTGCGTCCTTCACTGCCCTGACCGATATTGGCACGATCGGCAGTTTCCTGATGGGCGATAGCCTGTTCTCGCTTGATAACACCGGGACTCTTACGATTACTGGACCGCTGGTTGCCAATGTTATCAGTATAAGTTCGACCGGGCAGTTGATCCTTTCGGGTTCACCCAATGGTGGAATGTTCTTCAGCGGGAACATCGCCTCGAACACCGCCACCGTTCCGCGCAGTGGTGTTGATACGGTGCTCTACGCTCCCAGTATTATTGAACATGGTATTTTTTATATCAACGATGGCATCAATTCGGCGCGCTTTAATTCAGTGAAATTTCTTGGCACTACCAATTTGAGTGCGACAATTTTTTTCCTGACGGCGCTGAATCCAAATAATCCCGGCGGTGCTGTAGGTTTTGATACAGGATCAAATGGGTTATACGGGCCGTCGATTGATGCAGTATTTGATGCCGGCACCAACGGTAACATCACGGGCAATGTTAATCTTTATCATCTTGAAGTGATCAATGGGTCAGATGCAAATTTGACCGGGACGATCGATGGTATTTCCGGCCAACCGGCGTCGGGCAAGGCTTCAGCGACCGATCCGTCGTCAAAATATCAAATCAATTCCTGCCCGATTGGGTCCGTGGACTGCGTGGTATTGTTTGTTGAAACTCTGCCGAACGGTAATCCGCTGGGCGACTTTGATATCACCGAGCGCAAGCGCAAGAAACTGGATAAAAATATCCAGCTTCCCGGCATTGCGATGCATGATTTTTGAGGGGGATGGCCGCATGATAAAGCGCACCTTCCGATTATTATCAGCTGGGGCATTGGCGTTGAGTGTTTCACTGAGCGGTTGCGCCAATCCGCCACTGTCAGCCTATGATTCCAGCCTTGCATCGAGCGCGATGAAAACCGGGACGCCGATCGGCCAGAATACCGCAGGTGAGAGTTGCACCAGCCAGACTGACGGCAATGGGTTGGATGTGTATTGCGGCAGTTGGGACCAAGCGAGTGCCCAGGTGCGTGACGGTGGCGTGGCACCGGCCGACAACATTACGCTGCTGGCCACGGCCAGCCCATGGCGGGCCGGGTTGGAGGCTTCATACTCCTGCGGCGCGCCGCAACCTGAAACCATTTTGGATGGTGTTCCCGCGATCGTACTGACGTGCACACAACGTATCGGCGGCTGGCCGCATGTGGCGTTGGTCAGTGTGATCAATGGCAAGGTGTATTATGCCGACGGCGTGGCCCCGGCCTTGCCACCTCTGGAGCGAGCGGTGGGCGTGCTGAGTGGCAAAATTGCCCCAGCACAGGCCGGAACTGCCGCGATTGCCACCTCAGACGCTGCCCTGGTGCAACGATTGGCAGCGCAGGCCTACAGCTCAGGCGATATCGGCCATTACAACAGCCTGATGCAACTAGGCAGCCAAGCCAACCAGGCGGAAGATTTTTCATCAGCCGTTATTGCATACCGGGCGGCCTTGGCCCTGCAGCAGGAAAAAATTGGCACGGGTAATCCGGCAACCGTGGGGCCAATGCTGGAACTTGCTTTGAATTTGTCGGATCAGGCGCAGTTTCCGGAAGCCGCCAGCCTGTTTGCCGCTGCAGCCAAGCTGGCACCAAAATCATCCGACCCCAACGCACCCGCCAAGTTGTTGCATTATGAAGGGTTGGACCAGCTCAATCAAAGCCATTATAAAACAGCCATAAGATTATTGAAGGCTGCCTATACCGCCTATACGGCTTTGTTGCCGCCTGAATTATTGCAGGCCCAGCCAGTGCAAAACAATATTAGCGCAATGTTTGCCGTTAGTCATTCACAAGGTGCTAATGTTGATCTGGCCGAACAAACCCGCTTGAATGGGCCGGTGACGCAGACCGCACTGCTGGGAGCCATTGAAACCCTGCGATATGAAGCCATTGCTGATCATGCGCTTGGTAAGACCGAGGACAGTGCGAAGGCGGTAATGCTTTCCGAACAAATAGCAAATGCCAACGACCTCGACCCCGAATTGTTAGGGGCACGGCTTGACCGGACCAATGCCAATTTGGCGGCGACATCGGGCCAGACCAACAGCGCCATTGCGTTATTAGCCGCGGCCAGTAGCAATTTTTCGGCGGCCCTGCCGGGGTCGTTTCCCGTGGCGGAGACAGATTTACTGCAAGGTGGCGCACAACTTGCCCAAGGTGATGAAACCACCGCTTTGCAGTCATGCCGCAACGGTTTGGCTTTGTTGAAAACCTTGCAACGCGGTAGCTCAGCCGCGCTGATCGGCCCCTGCCTAGAAGTTTTTGCTGATGCGGCCAACGCCATGCCAGCCGATGCGCAAGCCCTACACGGCGAAATGTTTGAGGCGGCTGAACTGGCGCAAGGCAGCGTGACCGCGCGCGAAATTGGTGAAGCAGCGGCTCGGCTTTCCACCAGCTCTTCCAATCCTAAAGTTGCGGCGGCCATTCGCGCACAGCAAGATGCGTCCGCCAAGCTGGCATCGTTGTATGAGGAGCGCGACCGCTTCACGAAAAGCCCTGGCGCTGTCTCTGCCGCAACGCCGGGCCAAAGCCTCGCCGATATTGATAAGCAAATTGCGACGGCAAATAAAACCTTGCAGCAAGATGACCAGGCTGTGCAGGCGGCGGCGCCAAATTTTGGCCAATTGGTGCAGCAAGTGGTCTCGGCGCAGGATGTGTTGAGCGCCTTACGCCCGGATGAGGGGTTTCTGGGCATTACCTCAACCCCTGGGCGGACATGGCTGTTCCTGATGCATCATGGTCAAATTCAAGTCGCGAGCAGCCAGATTTCCGATGCCGGAATGACGGGTTTGGTGAAAGCCGTTCTGAGCAGTATCGAGCCAACACAAAGCGGGTTGCCGCCCTACGACATGGCTGATGCCAGCAAAATTTATCAACTTACCCTCGCGCCATTCGCCTCCGACATGGCGCAAGTGCATGAGTTGGTGATCGCACCTTCTGGTGCTTTGATGGCCTTGCCGTTTGCCTTGCTGCCCACCGGTCCCGCCAGCCCCGATAACCTGGCGGCGGCACCCTGGTTGATCCGCGAGACCAACCTGGCCTATGTGCCGGCGGCTTCCAATTTTGTGTCGCTACGTAAAATTGAAGGTACGTCGGCTGCAAAAAAACCTTGGTTTGGCTTTGGTGATTTCCAACCAGTTACACTCTCACAGGCACAGGCAACTTATAATGCGGCCAGTTGCGGCGATAGTGCCGCAGAGTTTGCCGGGCTGCCACACTTGCCCTACGCAACGCTTGAGTTGAAAGCTGGTGCAGCGGTTTTTGGTGCAACGCCCGCAGATGAGTTACTGGGCGCCGATTTTACGGTCCCGAAAGTGGAAGCTGCTAACTTGAAGGATTTCAAAATCCTGCACTTCGCCACCCATGCGCTATTGCCGACCGACCTGCCCTGCCAGAGCCAACCAGCCATTGTGACCTCGGCTCCAGCCGGTGCCGCCTCCGCGGATCAGGCGTTGCTGAATACCGGCGATGTGACCAACCTGCATCTGGATGCCAACCTTGTTATCCTCTCGGCCTGCAATACCGGTGGCGGCGCCGAAGGCGGTGAAGCATTGTCAGGCTTGGCGCGCAGCTTTTTCTATGCGGGCGCGCGGGCCATGATGGTCACGCAATGGTCGGTCAATGACCAAGTGTCCGCGTATCTGGTAGCCGACACGCTAGAGCGACTGCATGGCGGCGCGGATGGCGGCGCGGCCGGTAGTTTGCGGGCGGCGCAACTGGCGTTGATCAACAACGCCGGACACGGCATGGCCGCCAACATTGCCAATCCATTTTTCTGGGCCGCTTTTGCCGTCATTGGAGATGGTGGAACAACCGGGACCACCAAGCTCTCGGCCCTTTCCGATTCACCAAAGCCCGGATTATAAACGCTCATGGCTGAATATCTAGGTAAATACGAACTCCTCCAAATTCTAGGCAAAGGTGCCATGGGCACCGTGTATGAGGGGTTTGACCCGATCATCGCGCGGCGTCTTGCCATCAAAACCGTGCGCCTGCCCGATGTCGGCGATGCCGAAGCCCAGGAGGAACTTGCGCGATTCAAACGCGAAGCACAGGCCGCCGGACGGTTAAGCCACCCTAACATCGTCGGAGTATTCGATTACGGTGAGACGCCTGAGTTGGCGTATATCGTGATGGAATTTGTCGATGGCACCACACTGAAGCATGTGCTCGACAAAAAGGAACGGTTCGAGACCAGCGAGATTGTGCGGATCATGGAAGGGCTGCTGGCCGGGCTGCAATTCAGCCACGAGCGTGGCGTGATTCACCGCGACATTAAACCAGCCAACATCATGCTAACGAAGGCGGGTGAGGTAAAGATCGCGGATTTCGGCATCGCGCGAATTGAGAGCAGCAGCATGACCCAGGCCGGGACCATGCTGGGCACGCCCTCGTATATGTCCCCGGAGCAATTCATGGGGCAGACGGTTGACCTGCGTACCGATATTTATTCATCCGGTGTCATGCTTTACCAGCTTCTCACCGGGGAAAAGCCGTTTGAGGGCGGGCTGACCGCCATCATGCACAAGGTGCTGAACACTGAACCACCGCCGCCATCGGCCCTTTCGGTCAACGTACCGCAGGCGTTTGATTCCGTGGTACAACGGGCGATGGCAAAGCGGCCGCAGGAGCGGTTTGGCTCGGCGGGTGAATTTGCCCGCGCCCTGCGGGATGCTTTCGAGAATAAAGTGGCGGCCGGGTTGGGTATGATTGCCGAAGATGCCAGTGATGATGATGCAACCATCATTGCTGGTACCCGCACCATCCCGTTGGCAACCGCGCCAGCCGGAAAGCCTGCGGCCCCCAGCCAGACGGCCGGCAAACAACCTGCCGCGAAACAACCGCTGCCGGTTGCATTGCTCGGCGGACTAGGTGCGGGTGGATTATTGGTGGCAGGCGCCGCAGCATATTTCCTCACCAGCCATGCGCCAGCTCCGGCAACCGTTGTGAACACGCCGCCAACTGCGATACCGGCCGCGGCGCCTGCCATGACCGCGGCACAACGCAATTCCATGCTCTCCGGCACCCTCGCCTCGCTGCCATGCACTTTCCTCAGCAGCACTGTTACCGGTGCCCAACCGAGCCTAACCGGCTTGGCCGGTGCCGGAGCGCCGCAGGCCTCTCTGACGGCAGCGATCAATTCCCTACCGCCCGGCATCGTGCCGGCGTCGTCGGTGCAAACTATTGATGGCCCATATTGCGATGCCCTGAACGCGGTTCGCCCTTATCATGATTTTTTCGGCAAACCGGGTATGCAACTGAAAATCAGCCTTGATGGTGGTGCCACAGTATTACATGATGGCGATCTGATCACCGTCGATAACATGATGCCGCAGTATCCGGGCTATTTGCAGACCGATTATTTTTCCGGTGACGGCACCGTGTTTCATCTGTACCCAACCTCGACCGACGCCCTCAAACTACAACCTGCAAACAGTATCAAGGTTCTTGGCGACCCGAGTAAAGGTGGCGCTAGTTGGCAGGTTAGCGCACCGTATGGGACTGATCTGGTAATATCGATCGCCACCTCATCACCATTGTTTTCTGTCCGCCGTCCGCAGGATGAAAATGCCAGCGACTATTTGCCGGCGTTACGCGCAGCACTTCAAAACGCGGCGTCGTCAGGACAAAATCTCTCGGTCGCCGCGATTCAGGTAATTACGCAACCAAAATAGTCGCGTTGTTTAGTTGGTTTGACAAGCCTTTAATGGGACTGAGACTGGCAGCGGCTCATTGGCCAGTGGGGTTAGCCAGAAACTCGGCATGCCGGCAATATATCCTTCCCGCAACGTATTAAGTTGCGCCTGCGACATACCCACCGCCTTGGCGCTGAAAAACTGCGGATCAGGGGTGAAGACCAGATAAGCCTGAGCTTCATTCAGCATCAGATTGGTATTATTCGTATCGTACCCTTGCGCGCCGAGAAAATTTTTGAAGGCAGCCCGGTCAACATCGGTCAGGCTATTCCAGAATGACTCTGCATAGGCCTCATAGGCTGGAGTCGTATAAAACGCGCCGTGCGAAATTTCATGGTGTAAAATCACCGCCCGCATGGACTCGGTGACGGGGGGCACCGCGGCCGGCAGCGTAATCAACGCCCCCACGGCACCTGGGTCCAGCCAGCCCAACTGGTTGAGTAGGCGCTTGAGCCAGAGTTCATGGGCGTTGAGCGTAATATTCTGCTGCGCCGCCAGCTCAAAAAACCGCGCCAGATCCGCCGCTTTATAATCATGGCCATAATAATAGCTCTCGATGGTATCGCCGCAGTCATAGATGGCTTCACGCAGATCAACGTCGTCGAGTACCTGATTGCGCGGCAGATGAGCTTTCTCAACCAGTGCGGCCACGCGGTCGAGCATCAAACCCTGGATGGTCAGGTTTGGAAAATCGATCACCACAATTTCGGGGTCGGCGGCAAAATGCGAGACTTTGATATCGCACGGCTGAGAAGCATCGATCTGAGCTTCGGTTTCAGTGTCAATCGGGATGGTCGTTGCGCGCCCGAAAATGAACCATGCACCTCCCGCTCCGCCCACCACCAGCAGAACGCAGATCAAGCCAAGCATCACCCACAAGCCGGTTTTGTTGCGTTTGGGTTGCGGGAGGATTTGGATTCTCTCGTCCGGATCCAGCCCGTCATTTAGCATTTAGGCGAGGCTTTGGATGTTATTGGCCGAGATTAACGATTTCCACCCGCCGGTTACGCAGCTCCGGGGTGTTGGGCGGGGTTGGAACCAGCAGGTCAGACTCGCCAGCACCGGTCGCCTGCAATTTTGCGGCCGGTACATTGAACTTGGTCGCAAGGTAATTTTTCACAGCCTCGGCCCGCTGTTCCGACAGAGTAAGGTTAGTGGCGGCATTGCCGGTGGTATCGGTATGACCGACGATTTTGAAATGATACGAGGAGAGCTGGTTGCTGGTCAGTGCCTGGCCCAGATGGTTGAGAACCGTGATCGCTTGCGGCGTCAGGTCGGCGGAGCCGGAGCGGAACACCACATTGAGATTGGCCGTTGGCGGCTTGGATGCCATACGGATACCGGTTGGGCCGGTTGGATGCGCCGCCGCCATGGTGCCCATTGGGGCTGATGAGCCCCCCATATTACCCGGTGCCAACGGTTTGATCCCGCGGGTGGTATCGCCCACCGCGCCGGTTGGCTTCAAGGAATTGATTATCTGGTCAGCCGAGGGGCTGCTTTGCGCATGTGCGGCACCGGTGAGAACCGAGCCCGCCAGAACGCTACCCAGAAACACCCGCGAAAACACTGACTTTTTCATGACAAAACTCCCAAAACTGGACAGCAATTACCATAATTACAATCGAAATGAAACAGTGATTTACGCCCGCTCAGGCGGACAGTACTTGTTGCGCCTGACTTAAGTCTGTTACCAGCCGTCTGGCTAACCATATAGCGCGTTCAAATAATATGGTCATCCGGAACAACGCATCCTGGGCTGCTGATGCCGCCTCACCGGTAAGCTTCTGACGAAGTTCGGCCATCATCGCATTGCGATCCCCCAATAGACGCAACACGAAGGCAGGGTCCTCGGCACCGAAGCTTGCCGCGTGGTCGGCCACAAACCCCATGAGCACATGCAGCGATTCCACCAAACGGCTGGCGGCAGGTAGATCTGTGGCCTCGGGGGCCGCCGCAGCCAGCTCGGCCAGCGCCTCATGCAAAGCACCCAGATTACCGGCTGCGTTCTCAAGCAGCAATGCGGCCGCCACTTGGTTACGGCTCGGATGCTGATCCAACAGGTTTATCAGATAGGTTTTTATGGTGTCGGCCAGTTGCGTTCCCGCCGTTCGCAATGTCGCGGGCGTTAAAGCTTTGGGGTCGGCGCTTTCCCTCACCTGGTCGAGCAACAACGGGAGCCGTGCTGTCAGGCGCGATAACTCACGCAGCGCGAGGTCAAGCGCCACCGGCGGGTCCGCCAATGCTTCACGCAGCAAAAATACCGGCTGTCCCAGGGTTTCATCTTCACTGGCGGGCTTCCATTGCGCCATCAGGGCAGCGAATGGCTTGCCGGTCAGGCTGGCCAGCAACGCGCCAAACACTTGCGCGAGGGTGAAGATGACGGCGATCTGCCCGCTCGCGTGCTTGGAAGCCAACGCCGAAATTTCGCTGGCCTGTTCTGGCCGCCAGGCTGCCCACATACAGATCACTGCCAACAGCAAAGACCCACCGGCCTTTTGAATGACCTGCAAGCCGAACACCATGCGCCCCGCAGAGGACTCACGGTGCAGTTTTAGTAAATTATTGATGATCCCGGCCGCATTGGCTGCTGCGATTAACGGCAGCGAGGCAGGGACCGTGAGGAGGCCGTTATTGACACCTGCCACGGCAATGGCAGCGGCCACCGATGATGACTGCGTCACCAGCGACAACACCGCCCCGATAGCGACCAAAAGCCACGGCGAACCCATGATGAATGTAAGGTCGCCGTTGGCCGTCATGGCCTCCCGCACCGGGTCAACTGAGCCAGAGACCACTTGCATCCCAAATAATAGCAACGCTGCGCCAAAGGCAGCGTCCATCAAGTTGCGGCGGCGGTCGGTGCTGTCGAGCTTGAAATAAGTGGCAAACCCTACCAGTCCGATGACGTAACTAGCAGAGGTCGCCAGATTGATTGCGACCAGGATCGGCAGCAAGGCGGTGCCGACATTAGACCATGCCGGGGCGACCAGCACCCAAATGGTTGGCGGCATGCCAGCCCGGATTAAACCGAGAATAATCCATGACACGGCGGTTGAACTTTGCGTTAGTAGTCCTGTAACAACACCGCCGGCCGCGCTACTGGTGGGCCCACGCAACGCCTTTGCAAAGCTGGCACGCGCCCGGTGCCCGACCAACGGCACTAGATTGACCGACAGTGAGCGCACACCAATAAAAAACATCCCCAATCCGCCAAGCAGGGGGGCGATGACGCCAACATTGGTCATATGAAGTGTGTCCGGCCGGAAAAATTATATTTAAAAGTCTGCGGTAGATATTTATTCAAAATTTAACATCATCACCGAAAAATCATCGTCCAGCGGCCCTGGCCGAGCCGCGGCGCGCACCGCTTTGAATAGACGCTGCGGTTCATCCAACCCCGGAACCGAAGGCTGCATGATGATGCTGCGTAAATCTTCCATGCTCCATTGATGACCATCAGTCGTAACGATCTCAAACGCGCCGTCACTGAACACGAACAGCTTGGCACCGGGCGGCATTATTGCCGTGCCGTTCACCCACTTACCAAACGGCAACATGCCAATAACCGGGCTGCGTTGCCACAGGTTTGCCGGTTCATGAGCGTTCGGTGTGACTAAAAATGATGGGTGATGCCCCGCAGCACAGAATTTTAATTCCCGGGTCGGCAGGTGGTACGTGAAGCACCAGAGAGAAAGCATCAAACCATTATGTTCCTCCATCGGGAACACTTCATTCACGCCCGCCGCCACTTTGGCCGGATCCTCAAAATCAACGCCCGGCAGAGCCCGGCGACGCAGGGTGTTGGCCACGTTCGCAGCGTGCATGGCTGAGCCGATGCCGTGGCCGGAAACATCCAGTAAAAATCCCGTGAACATCGTGTCGTTAAGATATTGATACCCAAACGCATCACCGCCCAGTTTAGTGGACGGAATGAAACACCACTCAGTTTTGATCGGTCCTTCGGTGATCGGTTGTGGCAAGATGGCCCGGACATAGTCCTCGGCGCGCTTCAGGTCAGCGCTCAGTTCAGCCTCGTCGGCCACCTCTCGGGAATCCCGCCGCTCATAACGGACCACAAACGAGCCGAGCGTGAACTGCGCTCCGCTCAACAACCGGGTAGGCCTCTCAAGCCTCACGCCGTCCACACGGGTACCGTTTGTCGAGCCCAGATCGGTCAAAACAGCATAATCGCCTTGAATTTCAACACGGCAATGACGGCGCGACACTTCCGGGCTGGCAATGACCACCTCCGCCGGCGCGGTTCTGCCGATCGTGGCGCCTTCACGGGGAATAGGAACCCTTGAGAGGGCTTCGTTAATGGTAAAACTCAGGAAATGCCCAAACTGCGCAACCGGAGCGGGCGCAATAATGCTACGGCCAACAACAGTTTGCTCCACGCTATCGTCATCTTGTTCCATGGGTACATCTAATCCGATTCCAGGCGTGGAAACAATTATGCCACAATAATGTCATGTATACCTCATTGGCCAGCTAAACGAGCGTTATCTGGGCACCTTGTAACGCCGTTGAGGGTCTGTCATTAATCGAAACAGACAGGGTCGGATACCGGCCGACTTAGGGGAGCTACTTATGCCAATTGTTATTGAAGACCTCGCAGGCGGAATTACCAAGGTTGTCATTACCGGCCGTATCGATATCGCCGGCGCCGCAGCCATTGATATGCCGATGAGCATTGTCGGCGGGTCCCGCCGCCACGTGGTGATCGACCTCTCAGGCGTTGATTTCATGGCCTCACTGGGTCTTCGAAGCATTGTGTTGAGCGGCAAAGCCATAATGAGCAAAGGCGGTAAAGTTGCCCTGCTTTCGCCGCAACCGGCGGTCGAGGAAGTAATCACCACCAGCGGCATCGACGAACTCATCGCCATTTATAAGGACGAAGCAGCCGCAATCGCGGCGGTCAGCCCCGCCGCCTGAACCCTCAATGACCGGAGTGGCCCCGGCGCCGGAGGTTTTGCGCGTCACCACTGCACTGGCGGACTTATCGCGGCTCTATCCGTGGTTGGAGGCGGCGGCGGCCCGTCTGGGTCTGCCCCAACAGCTGGTACAAAAAATGCAGGTGGTGGCCGAAGAAGCGGTAATGAATGTTGCAATGCACGCTTACGCGCCCGGCAGCGATGAGGCTATCGAAATCAGGCTTTCCGCGACTTTAACGTTCGTTGAGCTAGCCGTTGAGGACTGCGGCCCGGAATTCAACCCGCTGACCGCGGCCGAAAAGCCCCGGCCAGCGAGCTTAGTTGATGCCCAACCTGGCGGATTAGGCATCAAACTGGTGCGGCGTTATTGCCAGGATATCTCCTATACCCGCCAGGATGGCCACAACCTGCTGACTTTGCGGTTTCCCCTAGGGCCTTCTGTCCCCGCATGAAGCGAGGTAACGCCTTTTTGTTACATTTGGCGGCATAAATTCTTTTTCCCTCCTGGCGTTTTAATATTACCGCTGGGCCATGGCCCATGATGTTTTCATCAACTATTCCAAGCAGAATAAGCCGGTTGCCGATGCTGTTTGCGCGGTGCTGGAGGCCAACCATAGTCGCGGTTGGATTGCGCCACATGATATTCTGCCATCCGCCGACTGAGGCGAGCCCGTTATCGACGCACTGGCCAGCGCTCATGCCATGGTACTGGCATCCGGCGGTGTTGGTGGCTCGGCTACATTATGGGATGTTTCCTCACCGGGATGCGCTACAAGCCCGGCGATACAGTCATAAGGTTTTGAAAAAGTTAGAAGGCTCACGCTTGGGGCACGTTGTGCTCTGAGTAGTTTCCGAACCTTGACGCAATACTCGCTGCAAGAGCAAGTCAAACAATGACCACCGACTCAAAGCGACCTATCGACGACCACACATCCCTCGCGCCCCTATCCTCAGCGAGAATTGCACATCACGCCCTCATCGCCGAGGACGATCCGATGATTAGCATGTTGTTGACTGAAATGCTCACGGAGATGGGGCACACCGTGTGCGCATCGGTAGCGACACACGATGATGCGGTATTACAAGCCGCCAAGCTCAAGCCTGATTTGATGATTGTTGATGCGGGGCTGCGCGGTGGCAGCGGCATTGACGCCATGACAAAGATTTTGGCGATCAGCTTTGTCCCGCATCTCTTCATGAGCGGCAATATCGCAAAAGTCCGCCTGCAAAGGCCGACGGCAATCATGCTCGAGAAACCATTTAATGAATTAGCCCTGACCCAGGCGCTGCAGCGTGCATTACGCACTCAATTGCATTCCTAATGATCGGGCCATGACGATCCAACCCTCAAATGAGGAGACGCTCCTCGAAGACGGTGCTCTACAGCGGGCCATCTTCAATAGTGCCAATTTTTCCAGTATCGCAACAGATGCCAAAGGCGTTATCCAAATATTCAATGTGGGCGCTGAGCATATGCTTGGGTATCGTGCGGGTGAAGTGATGAATAAAATCACCCCGGCGGATATCTCCGACCCACAAGAGCTGGTAACGCGTGCACGCGCCCTGAGCACTGAATTAGGCACTGTGATTGCACCGGGATTTGAGGCGTTGGTGTTCAAAGCATCACGCGGAATTGAGGATATTTACGAATTAACATACATACGTAAGGATGGAACCCGCCTACCTGCGGTTGTTTCGGTGACGGCCCTGCGCGATGTTCATAACGTCATCATCGGCTATCTGCTGATTGGCACTGACAATACCGCACGCAAACAGGTTGAAGCCGATCAAAAAAAACTCGATCAACGATTACGAGACCAGCAGTTTTATGTGCGTTCTCTAATCGAATCAAATATTGACGCATTAACCACGACTGACCCCGCCGGCATTATCACCGATGTCAATAAGCAGATGGAAGAACTAACGGGTTGTACCCGCGATGAACTCATCGGCTCAGCTTTCAAAAGTCATTTTACCGATCCAGTGCGAGCCGAAGCTGGTATCAAATTGGTGTTACGCGAAAAACGGGTATCCAATTTTGAACTCACCGCTTCAACGCGTGATGGTAAGCAAACCGTGGTTTCCTACAATGCCTCAACATTCTATGACCGAAACCGTAACCTGCAAGGCGTATTTGCTGCGGCCCGCGACGTTACCGAACGTAAAGAGGTCGAATTGGAGTTACGACTAGCTAAGGCCGTAGCAGAAAGCGCCAGTCAAACTAAATCTGATTTTCTGGCAAGTATGAGCCACGAGATACGAACGCCTTTGAATGCCATTATCGGTATTGCCGACATATTAGTGAAAACGCCGCTCTCCGCTGAGCAGCGGAAATTTGTCGATATCTTTGTTCGTGCCAGCGATAATCTGCTGGATCTCATCAATGATATCCTTGACCTATCAAAGGTCGAGGCCTCCCAGCTCGACCTTGAGCAAACTAGTTTCTCACTCAAGGACCACCTTGAAAAAATAATGGAAATGCTCGTGGTGCGCGCCCATCAGAAGGGTTTGATATTTACCTCAGACATTTCACCCGACGTTGCTGCAAACCTGATAGGCGACCCTACCAGACTGCGCCAAGTGCTCTTGAACCTGCTCAATAATGCTATCAAATTTACTGAATTTGGTAAGGTGACTCTGCATGTCGCCCCTGAAGCTGGCCCCACATCGCCACAAATGTTGCGATTTACCGTGACCGATACCGGCATCGGTATTTCCGAAAACAAGCTTGGCACGATATTCGAACGATTTACCCAAGCCGACTCATCTACCACGCGGCGCTATGGCGGTTCAGGCCTTGGACTCACTATTTCAAAGCGGTTGGTCGAGTTGATGGGGGGACATATCTGGGTCAAAAGCTCGGAAGGCGATGGTAGTGTTTTTGCATTTTCAATTCCACTTGAAATTTCGAATTTACAATCAAACTCTTTTAGCCCAAAAATCGATGATCAAGCAGTGTCCCTCATCCATCCCTTAAATATTCTGCTGGTCGAGGACTTTCCTGACAATCGTACCATCACGCTGGCTTATCTCCAGAAATTACCCTACCATATTGATATTGCCGAAAATGGATTACAAGCGTACGAAAAATTTATCGAAGGGCATTATGATCTGGTGCTTATGGACCGTCAGATGCCTGTGATGGATGGGCTAACGGCAACGCGCGCAATACGCAAATGGGAAAAAGAACATCATCTATCAGCGACTCCGATTATTGCCCTAACTGCCGCAGCCTTAAAAGGCGATCGTGAAAAATGCATCGCGGCCGGCTGCACAGCGTATTTAACCAAGCCGATCAAGCAAGATGTGTTGTTAAGGGCGATTCAGGAGCATACATCAAAGGTTATTGTGCTTAATACTGAAAGCATTACAAGCACGCCTTCCGTTCTGATTCGAAAATTTTCTGATCAAATACCGATATTTTTACGAAACCGCCATCTGGATATTGCCACTCTGCGAAGAGCTTTGGAACAAAGTGATTTCGATACAATCGAATTTCTCGGCCACGGCATGCGCGGCTCCGGTGGTATGTTTGGCTTCCAAACCATTTCAAATATCGGCATGGAACTCGAAGAGGGCGCTTTAAGCGCCGATAAAGCTAGCGTCTCCAAATCCATTGATGATTTATCGGGTTATCTGCAAGGTATTCATATGCCGTTAGCAAAAATTTAGTGCCATGATTATCAGGGCACCAGGATAATTTTGGCTGCAGCCAACGACCCACGGTCGATGTCTGCAAAGGCCCGCGCTCCCGTGCTCAACGGCATCTGTGTCACCCAATTGAGGTTACCAAAACCATCGACCGCCAAGGCATCAACAACATCCCGAAAATCGCCCTGCGTGTAGCAGTAAGTTCCACGCACGGTAATCTCCTGCAACGTAATCCGCCGTACGTCGAAGCCTTCGGCTCCCGGCAATAATCCTACATGCACAATGACCCCGCCCGGTCTTACTAAACGACTGGCGGCTTCGCGGGTTGCCTTGGCGCCCACGGCATCGATCACTAAATCAATCGAACCTGCGGGAGGTTCATCGGCACCACCAGGCGCGTAGGCGTTTAACGGCAATGCCGCCTTTGCGGTTGCTCGGCGCAACTCATTTGGCTCCCCCAAATGGATATGATGAGCGCCGAAACGGCGCAGCACCAGGGCGGCGCCCAGCCCGATCGCACCACCGCCTAGCACACAGTTGGTTGAAACCGCGAGAGGACGCCGGAGAGCTTCAACACCAATCCGTACCGCATGCCAGGAAACTGCCAAAGGTTCCGCCAGCGCTGCAACATTATATGGCATCGTATCAGGGATCATCACGACATTACGTTCTGGTATCGTGACATACTCACCAAACGCGCCGGGCCGTGGCGGCATTGAGATGATCTGCCGCTGTCCGCAGAGATGCGTGTCACCCGCAAGACAGAATTCGCAATGTCCGCATGTCACCAGCGGATTTATAGTCACCCGTTGACCGCGGCGCGGGCCTTCGGCAATCACGCCGGCGGCTTCATGGCCCAGCACCAGCGGCGGCGGGCGGCGGTCGTCATGGCCGTGGTAGGCATGCATGTCCGAGCCACAAATGCCGACCGCTTCCACCTTCACCAGAAGGTCGCCGGGCCCTGCTACAGGGATCGGCACTTCGCGGTATTCCAATGCCCCTGGGGCAAGATACATCAGCGCTTTCATGACGCCTCCTTTACTTGGCAGAAAATCCGCCATCCACCGGCAATATCTGGCCTGTCACGTAGGCAGAGGCGGGTGAAGCCAAAAAAATCGCGGTGCCGAACAAATCTTCCAGTTTACCATTGCGGCCGATAGCGGTTTGGGCCGCGTTGCCTGCCGCGATCGCTTCATCCTTGAACACCGCTTCGGTCAAGCCGGTACGGAAAAATCCCGGCACAATGGCGTTGCACGTGATGCCGTGACGCGACCATCGCTCGGCGATGGCACGGGTTAATTGTATCACCCCCCCTTTGGCCGCACCGTAGGGCGCGGAGTTGGGGAAAGCGCGGTATGATTGCAATGAGCCGATCATAATCACGCGGCCATAATTGCGCTCTGCCATAGCGGGTGCCAAACGCTGCACAAGCCGGAAGGGTGCACGAAGATGCACCGCCATGTGTTCATCAAACGCTTCCAGCGTTACTGACTCAAACGGCTGACGCAAATTCATACCCGCTGCATTTACCAGAATATCCACCGGCGTTTTTATTGCATCGGCAACTGCATCTGGTCCCTCATGTTTGACCAGATCTGCCGCTATGACATCAGCCGTGATACCAAGGCCGCGCAACCGTGCAGCGGCGGCGATCAGTTCGGCCTCTCTCCGTGCCACCAGGGTAATGGATGCACCTTGCCGCCCAAGCGCTTCTGCGATCGCCAAACCAATGCCGCTGCTGCCGCCCGTGACGAGCGCGTGACGACCATCGAGGTTGAATAAATCATCAAGACGATGCGTCATGGTTCAAACTGTCACAGGCACGCCGAGATCGGCATTGCTGCCAGGCGCATATTTTTTCACCCTGATATCAGCCGACCGCGCATGGGCCTCCATGCCTTCAAGACGGGATATGCGGGCGGTGATTTCACCGACGCCCAAACTGGCCTGCCGGTTCATCCGCTGCCAGGTAAGTGGCTTAAGGAATTTATGCACCGATAATCCGGCTGAATAACGCGCAGCAAATTTGGTGGGCAGAATATGGTTCGGCCCGGACGCCTTGTCGCCGTAGGCCACCGTGGTTTCCTCGCCCAAAAACAACGAGCCGTAATTGGACAAATGATTCAACCACCAATCAACATCCTGGCAATGCACCTCCAGATGTTCGCTGGCATACTTGTCAGAGACCTCAACCATCTCATCGCGATTATCACACAGAATAATTTCGCCGTAATCGCGCCACGCCGCGCCGGCTGCATCCCGCGCTGTCGGCGGCAAGGTTTCGATCAACACCGGCACCAGCGCCTGTACCGCCTCTGCCACTTTGCGCGAGGTGGTGAACAACCAAGCCGGGCTTTCATGGCCATGCTCTGCCTGCCCTACCAAATCGGCCGCGATAATCTGCGCATCGGCGGTATCATCAGCAATCACCGCCACTTCAGAGGGGCCGGCAAACACGTCGATCCCTACCTTACCGAACAACATGCGCTTGGCCTCCGCGACAAACTTATTGCCGGGGCCGACAACAATGTCAGCCGGCTTGCCGGTGAATAGGCCAAACGCCATGGTGGCGATGGCCTGCACGCCACCCAATGTCATGATGATATCAGCGCCTGCTACCTGCATGGCATACAGCACGCTGGGATGCACAGCTTCACCATGAAACGGCGCTGAACACGCGACGACGGTTTTTACCCCGGCAGCTTTGGCCGTCGCCACCGACATATAGGCCGAGGCGATATGCGCATAGCGGCCAGTGGGCACGTAACAACCCGCCACCTGGCAGGGCACCATCTTCTGCCCGGCGGTCAGGCCGGGCAGAATTTCGAGGCTGAAGTCGCTGACGGATTCACGTTGCGCTTGGGCAAAACGCCGGACGTTCGAGACAGCTTGCTCAATATCCTTGCGGGTGCGTGCATCGACGCTCGCAGTCCGCCTGGCGATGTCATGCTGGTTCATGATGATCGGGCCATGCCAATGGTCGAGTTCGCTTGCGTATTTCGCAACCGCTGCTTCACCACCGGCCTCAATAGCCGCAATCATGTCCGAGGCAACCTGACGAGCGGTGCCGGTTTGGGTTTCTGCAGTTTTGGAGGCTTTTTTTAGGTAAATCATGGTATCGACATTTCCTCGGAATCTGGGGTCATATATAGTATTGCTTCGTCTGAAACATCGGGGTCGTGCCCGATGGGTTCCCAATGAATTAACGTCGCGGTGATCAACCCCACCAGCGGCACTAATACCAAGGCCAGCATCATGGAGCGGAACCCGATGGCGGCCACCAATATTGGAAAGAAGTAAAAGCCCATGATGCTTCCGATACGCACCATGCTTTGCCCCCAACCGGTACCTACACCGCGCACCCGGGTTGGGAACGACAACGCCGCCATCGTCATGCCCTGTGCGCCAGGGCCAAATGAATGACCAAAAATAAACATGCCGATCAACAAGGCTGATACCGTCAAAGGCATGTTGGACCCGCCAAAATAGAACAGCAATAGCGATGTAATGACCAGCAAATATCCCAGAATGGCGATATGACGAACACCAAGGTGTTTGGTAACAAGCGCCCCAAGACCACCACCGGCGATACCGAACAGATTAAAGCAGATCGCACCCATAATCGCGTAGATGAAATCTGAACCGAACAGATGCGAGGAGATTGTCGGCAGGTTAAATCCAACTGCAAAATACTCCATGCTTTGTGTCATGCAGATGATCGATATCAGAAGGGTACGCAACCGGTATTTTGAACTGAAGATTTCAAAAAAATTGACCTTCTGCGCTTTTGCATGGTCGTGTGACAACGCCTTAGGATCGACCTTGACCGAAACTTTATAGGTTCGTTGCAATATCCGTGCAGCCTCAGCCAAGCCAATATACCGGGCCGCCCAGGGCGCACTTTCATTCATGAAGCGGAACCGCAGCAACAGGATGATCAAGGCCGGCACAGCGCCGAACCCAACGGCAACGCGCCAAAGATCATTGCCGAAACCCGCCAGATAAAAAGGCAGAACCACGACACCGGTACAGGAGGCTGCAACAAACCACATGACCTGCCAAAGATTAAGGTTACCACCCCGGCGGCGCTCCGAGACAAACTCGGCGATGAAGCTCAGCGCGACCGGAAAGTCGAGACCAACCCCAACACCCATCAGGAACCGGAAGGCCAGCAGCATGATGAGATTGACCGCAAGGGCCGCGCCAATCGCCGCCACCACCAGGAACAGCAGATCAAGCAAGAACATTTTAAAACGTCCGACTTTGTCCGTAAAATAGCCGCCCCATAGAGCGCCGAAAAAGGCGCCGAACGCCATCATCGCGGTGATGGAACCGACCTCGAAGGGGGTCATATTAAATGTCGCTTTAAGCTGCACCACACCAATACCCAAGCTGGTGAAATCATACGCATCAACAAACACGCCGCCTAAGGCGATGAAAACAATCAATAGTGATGTCCGGCTTGCCGGATGTTTGTCGATAAAGGTCGTCACATCCTTTATCGAACGGATTACATATTCTTGGCTCATTAGTTATCTCCCGCTTATTGCTTGGTCATTTGCATATGATTCACGGCCTTTTGAGACGACCCTTATTTTATCCTCGACAAGCAATAATATAACTTATATAAGACTTGTGTCAAGCGCAAAATCGATATCCCCCATAAACTCGCGCATCCGCAAGCAGAGGCAGCGGTTGACATAAAATTACTATCTTATATAAGTTATGGAACAAGGGATCTTAAGATTGAAGAGGAACATTCCCGTCATGAGCATACCACAGCTTTTAGTACATAATCCGGAGGATAATGTCGGCGTTGTCGTTGTTGAAGACCTCAAGGCCGGCACTGACATGTTATGCGTAATTACCAAAACCAACACGGCGTTTCATCTGACTGTGAATGATGACGTGCCCATCGGCCATAAGGTGGCGCTGCGCGATCTCAAGTCAGGTGAAACGGCAATTAAATACGGCGAAGATATCGGCAAAATGGTGGCTGACGCGCGTAAAGGCAGCCATGTTCACACTCAAAACTTAAAAACGAAACGCTGGTAACTGGAGAGCGTCTGATGAATGAAATGAGCATAAGCGGCTGGCGCCGTGAAAATAACCGCGTGGGCGTGCGCAATCATGTTTTGATTTTACCGCTCGATGATTTGTCGAACGCTGCCTGCGAGGCAGTGGCCAACAATATCAAAGGCACCATGGCCATTCCGCACGCCTATGGGCGTTTGCAGTTTGGCGAAGATTTAGAAGTGCATTTCCGCACCCTTATCGGCACCGGCTCTAACCCGAATGTCGCCGCGGTCATCGTGATCGGGATCGAACCCTCATGGACCAGCCGGGTGGTGGACGGCATCCGCAAGACCGGCAAACCTGTTGAAGGTTTCTGGATCGAGCAGCATGGGGACATCAACACCATTGCCTCGGCGTCCCGCAAAGCCAAGGAATTCGTGCAGTGGGCTTCGGAGCTGAAGCGCGAACCGGTGCCGGTTTCTGACCTTTGGATTTCGACCAAGTGCGGTGAAAGCGATACCACTACCGGCCTCGCCTCCTGCCCGGCTGTTGGCAACATGTATGATAAACTCATTCCAAAGGGTATTTACGGCGTCTTCGGTGAGACCTCGGAAATCACCGGTGGTGAGCATCTGGCACGCAAGCGGGCCATCTCCCCAGAGATCGAGGAAAAATGGTTTAAAATGTGGAAGGCCTATCAGGAAGATGTGATTGAGGCCCACAAAACTGATGACCTCTCGGACAGCCAGCCCACCAAAGGCAATATCCTTGGCGGCTTGACCACCATTGAGGAAAAGGCCCTGGGTAATCTTGAAAAAATTGGCCATAACAGCAAATTTCTTGATGCCTTGCAGCCGGCCGAAGCCCCGGCACGCGGGCCTGGCCTATATTACATGGATACATCCTCGGCTGCCGCTGAATGCGTTACACTCATGGCTGCCGCTGGTTATGTCATCCATACCTTCCCGACCGGCCAAGGTAACGTGATCGGCAATCCCATAGTGCCGGTGATTAAAATTACCGGCAATCCGCGCACGGTGCGGACCATGCCCGAGCATATCGATGTCGATGTGTCCGGCGTGCTGCGCCGGGAAATGACGATCGATCAGGCTGGCGATGCGTTGATCGATAATATCGGCCGGACAGCCAATGGCCGCCTGACCGCCGCCGAGGCACTGGGGCACCGCGAATTCAGCATGACGAAGCTGTACCGCAGCGCCTGATATTATCATGGCGGATATTGTTATCGCCGAGTTCATGGACGAGGCTTCGGTGCATCGGTTACAGACAAAAACGTCTGTGCTGTATGAACCGGGCCTTTTCGACCACCCGGATGATTTGCGGGCAGCCCTGGGCTCGGCGCGGGCCTTGATCGTTCGCAACCGCACGCAAGTGCGGGCCACGCTACTGGAAGCCGGGCCAAAACTGCAACTGGTGGGCCGGCTCGGGGTTGGGCTTGATAACATTGACCTTGCAGCGTGTGCCTCGCGTAATATCTCGGTGTATCCAGCGACCGGCGCCAATGATGCGGCCGTAGCGGAGTACGTGGTTTGCACGGCAATGATGCTTCTGCGTGGCGCCTACCGGAACACCGCCGCTGTGGCTGCGGAACTTTGGCCGCGCGAGCGGCTGATCGGTCGTGAGATTGCCGGTAAGCGCGCCGGGCTGGTTGGGTTTGGCAGCACCGCCCGCCAGACGGCATCACGGCTTGGGGCTCTCGGTATGCGTCTATATGCCGCCGATCCTTTTTTGCCTGCTTCACACCCAGCCTGGCAGACAGCCGAGCGGCTGGACCTCAACGAGATTTTTGCGACCTGCGACGTTATTAGCCTGCATGTTCCACTGCTGGCGCAAACCAGGCATCTGGTGAACCGTGAAACGCTGGCTTTGATGAAACCAAGCGCGATTCTCATCAACGCTGCCCGCGGTGGCGTGGTCGATGAGGCGGCTCTTGCCGACTCACTCCGCGCCGGACAAATCGCCGGGGCGGCGCTTGATGTTTTTGAAAATGAACCTCTCGATTCCGCTCATGGCGCTTTATTCGAGGGTATCGATAATTTGATACTCACGCCGCACATCGCTGGAGTCACTTCGGAATCCAACGTACGGGTTTCCAGTCTCATTGCCGATATCATGATCCGCGACCTCAAACTGGGATAGATGAAATGTCAAAACGATCCCTCGCTGAGGTACAGGCTAAAACCGAGGCCGTTTTACTGGCCAATAAAACCTCCGCTGCCAATGCTAAATCTGTTGCCACCGCTTTGGTCTCGGCTCAGGCCGACGGGCTGACCACGCATGGCTTGTTGCGGCTGGCCACCTATGCCGCACAAGCCAACTGCGGCAAGGTCGATGGTTTAGCCATCTCCACCGTGCACCAAACCGCGCCAAGTGCCCTGGTAGTCGATGCCGCCAACGGCTTCGCATACCCCGCCATTGACCTCGCAATTTCGGCACTTGTGCCAATTGCAACCACGCAGGGTATCGCGGCGGCGTCGATCACGCGCTCCGGTCATTGTGGCGCCATGGGTCTCGCGGTGGAGCGCATCGCCGAGCGCGGCCTCATTGGCATTATGTTCGCCAATGCCCCCGCCGCTATGGCAGTGTGGGGCGGCCAAACCGCGCTACTTGGCACCAACCCCATTGCCAGTGCGTTTCCACGGCCTGGCAACCCCCCGGTGATCATCGACCTGTCGCTCTCAAAAGTAGCCCGCGGCAATGTGGTGGCTGCCGCCCAGAACGGTGAGGAGATCCCCGATGACTGGGCTTTGGATGTTGATGGCAACCCGACAACGGATGCCAAAGCAGCACTGGCCGGAACCATGCTGCCGGTAGGCGGCGCCAAAGGTGCCGCTCTGGCACTGATGGTGGAAGCATTGGCCGCTGGCCTTACCGGCAGCCATTTTGCCTTTGAAGCCTCTTCGTTTCTCGATGCCAAAGGCCCGCCGCCCGGCACCGGCCAGTTCATTCTCGCCCTGAGTCCATCGCTTTTTGGCCCCGGCATCAGCTACATCGAACGGTTATTCAGCGTCGTCGCGGCTGAAAATGGCACGCGCCTGCCGGGGGAAAGGCGCCTTGCCAACCGGCAAAAAGCCGCTCGCGAAGGGCTGGACGTGCCGGATTCATGGTTTGCAACAGCATAACGACACGGACAGCGCCTTTAGCCCTTGCCGTTACCGGGCGGATATTATCTATAAGGGGTATGATACATTTACCCAACCTGACCACACCACGAAGCCCTAACGCATATGAGTGAGGCCGCCCAGAAATCCGACACCGGCATGAGCTTCCAGCCACTCTATGCGCAGGTCAAAAATCTAATGACGCAGCGCATCGGTTCCGGTCAATGGCAGCCCGGCGAGATGATACCCAATGAGTTCCAACTCGCCGCCGAATTTAAGGTCAGCCAGGGGACGGTGCGCAAAGCCCTGATCGCGCTGGAAGCCGATAAATTGATTGTCCGCCGTCAGGGGCGCGGCACCTATGTTGCCCGCCACACAGGTGAGCAGACCTTATTCCAGTTCTTTCGGATGGTTGACACCGCGCATCAACGTTTGACGCCGGTAAGCCGGCCACTATCGCAAAAACAGGTCAAAGCCAGCAAAGATTTGGCACGACTGCTGGCCGTACCACCCGGCGAGATGCTGCATGTGATCACCCGGGTACGGTATTTTGCTAAAGACCCCGCCATTTTCGAGCGCGTTTATATTCCCTTTGCCTTAATGCCCGACCTTGCGGTATCGCTTGGCGTCGACATGGTCGAGGAAATGTACGTGATTTATCAGGAACGTTACCGGATCACTATCGCCAATGCCAGCGAAACACTACGCGCCGTAGCCGCTGGCCGCGATGAAATGAAAAATCTTGACGTCAGCAAGGATTTTCCGCTGCTGGAAATTTCTCGCGTTGCCCGCGATGTAAATGGAAAAATTGTCGAACTGCGCATTAGCTTCTGCAAGACAACCCATTATAGCTACGCGACCGAAGTAACCTAATAAATCAGGTTCAGCCCGGAAACCATAACGCCGGCTGCCACCACTTTACGGAATAGCGCACCTGTAATTTTTGCTGTTTCAGTTGCCTTTCAATCAATTGCCCCACCCAGGCATGGCGCGTGTAGCGAATGAACGGATATTTTTCGAGCAAATCCTGAACAGGCAAACTGGGCGCATCGATCGGCGCCACCAGGACCATGGGTTCGCGTAAAAATGGTGACCATTGCAAACTAAATCCTTTTTCAAGCGGATCACTCACCAAAGCCACATCCAATAGATTACGCCGCACCCGGTCCACCAACTCCGCTGAAAGTCCCATTGCCAACTCTACATGCAATCGGGGATAGCGGTCACGCAGGATCACCAACACCCGAGGTGTCAACCCGGTAATCACGCTGGGCACCACACCGAGGCGCAAATTGCCTCTAAGATGTTCATTCTGCGGTTCACTGAATAATTTATCATACTCGGCAACCACATTCGTGGTTTTGGGCACAAAGTCGCGACCTTCATCGGTCAGGGTCGGCGGCCTGGTGCTACGGTCAAACAAGGTTAAATTAAGCTGCTGCTCAAGCGCCTGCATCTGCGCGGTCACCGCCGACTGAGTACGATAAACCGAGCGTGCGGCTGCGACAAACGAGCCAGCGTTGGCTATCGCTAAAAAAGTTCTCAAATCTCGGATAGACATATGGATTTTGACCCTTCAATGACCCGCGTCATTAAACCGGAATTAGTTGAATTAAATTAAATTCTATATTTTTAATATTCAATTTTATTGCATTACGTCAATTCAGCCTCTGCCGAACACACAGCGCCGTAAAACTTCAGCCTCTACATTCACGGAAACGCCTCGCGTTTCAGAGAAAAGTACTCTCGACCGCACCACAAAATCCTTGATGGCTTATGTATTCATGAACATTATGTTATTTAGAATATCTAGTCATGTACCATAGATTTTTTAAGCCTGCATCAAATACAGATGAATGCAAGCCCTTGAATCTGATATAACATAAAATTAAATTATATAGTAATTTACTTGAACTGTTGTATTTTCATCACAGTATATATCAATCAATTTTTTACGCCTTACTAATGGCACTAAGCAACGCCACTTACCCTACAGGTCACACGGCGTGACCAAACCAGTCTGTCTATGTTAGGAGTCATGCTTATGAAATTTCGTCTCGCGCTATTAGCCGCAACCGTGCTGGCAGCACCTTTTGCGCTCTCACATGCCGCTCATGCTCAGCCCGTTACCGGTCCCTATGTCGCCGGCGGATTTGGCTACAACATTGAAAATTCGCAGAAGGCGAAGGACCTCACTGTTAACGGAACGGGTCAACCGTTTGAAGCCAAGCTAAACATGAAGAACGGCTACACCGGCGAGGCCAGCCTCGGCTACGGCTTCGGCAATGGTTTCCGCGCTGAGGTCGAAGGCGATTATATCCACGACAGCGCCAACAAAGTGAAAGCCGACGGCTTTGCGGCAGCGGCCAGCGGCTCTGAAGCGCGTTATGGCATCTTCGGCAATGTATTATATGACTTCGATATCGGCCTGCCCTACCTTTACCCCTATATTGGCGTCGGCATCGGTTGGCAGGAAGACAACTTCAACAATTTCAATGCCGCTGGTGCCTCAATCAATAAAACGCGCGGCGCATTGGCCTATCAGGGCATTGCCGGACTGGCGATTCCCATCTCCACTGTTCCTGGCCTGTCGGCGACCGTTGAATATCGTTTTGTTGGTTTGGCCAACTCGCGGAAATTCAATGGTTCCTTCAGCGGATTACCAGCTTCCGCAAAATTTCTGCATGAATATAACAATCAAATTCTGGTCGGGCTGCGCTACCAGTTGTTCACCCCGCCACCGATGGCCCCTGCCCCTATGGCAGCCGCCGCGCCGGCAGCTTCACCTGCTCCCGTGCAATCTCAGACCTATCTGGTCTTCTTTGACTGGGACAAGTCTGACCTGACGCCACGCGCTACACAAATTATCGCACAGGCCGCGTCAACCAGCAAAACCAACAATGTTACAACACTTGACGTTTCGGGTTATACCGACACTTCCGGAACGCCGACCTACAACATGGGCCTGTCTGAGCGGCGCGCCAAAGCTGTGGCGTCTCAGTTGGTCGCCGACGGCGTTCCACAATCAGAGATTGAAATCCATAGCTTTGGTGAAACACATCTGCTGGTCGCAACCGGCCCGGGCGTGCGCGAACCACAAAACCGCCGCGTGGAAATCGTTCTGAAATAAACTTCTAAACTGGCCACGAAAAAGCTCCGGCGGGCAACTGCCGGGGCTTTTTTTGTGCAAACCCGCCAAATAAGGCAGTTGTACCAGCGCGAAAACCGGTTGTAGGCGGCTTTCCAGGGCTTGCACCAAATACTAATGTCCTAGGAGGAGATAAGTCTCACGCAAAGTTTACGTGCCTCTTGCCTTCCGCATACAGAATGGGCAGGCTGATAAATTAAGGAATGTGAACGCTATTCGAATAGCTTTTCGATCTTAACCCAAACAAAAAGGTGACCCCCATGAATGCCAAAAAACTAGCCCTGCTGGGTATTCTCGCCGGCCTTGGTGCAACCATTGCCGTAAACTCGGCGCGGGCAGATGCATTGTCGGACATCAAAGCGAAGGGCGTGTTGGTAGTTGGTGTAAAAGCTGACTACCCACCTTTCGGCTCACTCAGCCCGAGCGGTGAGAATGTTGGGATCGAACCCGATCTCGCCCGGGAGCTTGCCAAAGGGCTGGGCGTTAAGGTCCAGTTCGTTCCGGTAGTGGCAGCCAACCGCATGCAATTCCTCGAGCAAGGCAAAATCGACGTGATGATTGCCACGATGAACGACACACCCGAGCGCGCCAAAGCCGTGGATATCGTTCATCCAGACTACTACGCCTCCGGTTATAATGTCATGGTGCCAAAAACTGTGAATTTGACCAGTTGGAATCAATTAAAGGGCGTACCGGTTTGCGCCATTCAGGGGGCCTTTTACAATAAGGAAGTGGCCGAAAAATTTGGCGCTGAAACCGTAGCATTCACCGGCGTTGCTGAAGCGCTGACTGCCCTGCGTCAAGGCCGTTGCAACGCATTTGTGTATGACGACACCGCTATCGAGGGCAAATTGCAAGACCCGTCGTGGAAAGACTACGATATGCCGCTGGAATCGCAGGACGCGCAACCATGGGGCATCGCCGTGAAGCTGGGCGATACTGATTTAGCCGCCTATATTTCAAAATCTATCATCGACTGGGATAAGACTGGTCTGATTTTATCGTTGGAAACAAAGTACGGCATCAAACATGCGGCATTTGCCGTGCAGATGCACAACAAATACAAATAAGTAGCCTCCTGTCATGAACTTGATTGCCGCGTGGTTTTCGCATCTCAATGAGACCACCGGCATCAATTTCACAGTTTTTTACGACCCGTTTGACCGTGCGCGTTTTGTGCAAGGCTTTCTGGTCACGCTGGAGCTTTGCGGTGTCACGATCGTAGGCTCCGTAATGGTTGGTATATTAGGTGCGTGGGGCCAGGGGGCTGCTTCCATCTGGCTTCGACGTCTGGTGCAGTTTTATATCCAGATATTCCGCAATACGCCGCCACTGGTACAGGTATATTTTTTCTATTTTGGCCTGAGTGCCCTGTTACCAGAGGTCAAAAATAGCTTCGGCATGTCGCAACCGCTCATCGGCGGTTTCGTGTGGGCCAGCATTTCGCTGATATGTTTCGCGGGCGCCTTCAATGTCGAAATTTTCCGCTCCGGCATTGAAGCCATCCCTCATTCAACCTTAGAAGCGGCTGAGGCCCTCGGCTTTACCCGCCTGCAAACCTACCGTCAGGTCGTGCTGCCGCTGGGACTGCGGATTTGTATGCCGGCCCTGACTAATAATCTGGTGAATCTGATCAAAACAACGCCACTGGCTTACGCCATCGCGGTGCCCGAACTCCTGTATGTATGCAACCAGATATGGTCGGATAACGAGAACGTTCCTGAAATGATGTTGTTGCTCTTTATCATCTACATCGCACTGGTGGGTGTGCTGGTGTTCATCATGCATCGCTGGGAACGAGCACTGCGTGTGCCGGGGTTGGGATTATGAGCGAGAATATGCGCGTTATTCTGCCGCTACCCGAGGTTTTGCAACGAGAATCGTCACGCGCCCTACCGGTGATGCGCCTCTCGTGGCGGCATGGTATTCTGCTCGCTGGTTTATTGTGCCTGTTCACCATTGCCGCCGATGCCGCCGGAACTAGCCCTATCCGTTCCAGTGTATTTGCCGTCCTGGCACGCTGGACACCATTATTGCTGCACGGCTTTGCTCTCAACATCCTTATCAGCGTTCTTTCGATGGCCATTGGCACGGCCTTGGGCGCTTTTTTAGGCCTGGCTCTGATCTCACCTGACCGGCCGCTGCGCGGTACCGCCTGGGGTGTCACACAATTTTTCCGTAACGCGCCTTGGCTGGTGTTGCTATTCTTCATGATCTTCATTTTGCCATACCATCTGCATATCGGCTCGTTCGACTTTGTACTGCCCGATTGGTCTAAAGCCGTGATCGGCCTGAGCCTGCCGGTGATGGCAAATGTCGCCGAAATTGTTCGCGGTGGCGTGCAATCAATCCCGAATGGCCAGTGGGAAGCCTCGGAGTCTCTTGGCTTCACACGTCACCAGCAACTTTGGATGATCATTCTCCCGCAAGCGATCCGGCGGATGCTACCGCCATGGATGAATCTCTACGCTATCCTCACCACCTCAACCACACTAGCCTCGATTGTTGGCGTGAATGATGTGGTGACCCTGGCGGGTCAGGTTCTCTCCGCCGAGGGCAGCCGCCCAGATTTGCTGGCACCAATTTACGGCTACGTGCTGGTGATGTTTTATATTTATATCTACCCCATCGCCTGGGCAACCCGCCGCCTTGAGCATAAATATCAGGTCCGTAACTAACATGGTTGAAGCACTTCTCGTTATCGACAATTTGCATAAACGCTTCGGCAACGTCGAGGTTATCAAAGGTGTCAGCCTGACCGTCGGCAAGGGAGAAGTTGCCTGCATCATCGGGCCGTCAGGCTCCGGCAAATCCACCCTCATCCGTTGCGTCAACGCGCTGGTTCCGTTCGAGCAAGGCTCTGTCACGGTCTTGGGCATCGAGGTGAATGACCCGAAGCTCGATAAATTGAAACTGCGTAAGCATGTTGGCATGGTGTTCCAGCAATATAATCTGTTCCCACACCGTACCGCGTTGCAAAATGTGATGATGGCGCCGATCCAGGTGCTGAAGCGCAACAAAGCCGAGGTCGAGGCGGAAGCCTATGCGCTGCTCAAAAAAGTCCGGCTTGAAGGCAAGGAACATTCCTACCCCGGCGAACTTTCCGGCGGCCAGCAACAGCGTGTCGCCATCGCCCGCTCACTCGCCATGAAGCCTGATTTGATGCTGTTCGATGAGGTCACTGCCGCGCTGGACCCTGAAACCGTAGGCGAGGTTCTCATCACCATCCGGCAACTCGCTGAAGAGGGCATGACTTGCGTGCTGGTGACGCATGAGATGGGCTTTGCCCGCGAAGTTGCCAATGAAGTCTATTTCACCGACCGTGGCGTGATTGTTGAACATGCCCCACCCGCCAGCTTCTTTACCAACCCCACCGACCCGCGCACCAAGGCCTTCCTCAGCCAGGTGCTCTAACCGGCCTGTTGCTACCACGCCTGAATATCCTCGACATTTTCTGGATCTGCGACCGCAACACACTGCTATTGGCATAATATTTGCTGGCTAATCTTGCATCTATGAGCAGGCAGGAGCCAACAATGATCAAACGCCGACAATTTACCGCAACTCTGATGTCCGGCGCCGGTGCTGCCGCAATGTTGGGCAATATACCTCTCGCCCTGGCCGACGCGCTCAGCGACATCATCAAATCCGGCGTCGTGCGCATCGCGGTGCCACAAGATTTCCCGCCCTTCGGCTCGGTTGGCACCGATATGCAGCCGCAGGGCTATGACATCGACATGTCAGCCCTGGTCGCCGCCAAGCTCGGCGTGAAGCTGCAACTCGTCCCCGTCACGTCGGAAAACCGCATCCCCTATTTGCAAACCCACAAGGTGGACCTGATCATTTCCAGCCTCGGCAAAAGCCCAGACCGTGAAAAGGTCATCGCCTTCTCAGACGCCTATGCACCATTTTTCAGCGGCGTCTTTGGCCCACCCGATGTGCTGGTGTCATCACCGGCTGATCTCGCCGGCAAAACCATCGGCGTGACCCGCGGCGCCATTGAGGATTTAGTCCTCACCAAAATTGCCCCCCAGGGAACCATCATCAGCCGCTATGGCGACAACCAATCCACCATTTCGGCCTTCCTCTCTGGCCAAACCCAGTTAATCGCCACCGCCAGTGCGGTTGCTTCCGCCATCATCGCCCGCCACCCGCCACGCCTGCCGGGACTGAAATTCACCTTAAAAGACTCCCCGTGCTACATTGGATTCAATCAGGGCGAACCAGCGCTGAGGGCCAAACTCAATGCCATCATCGCAGGTGCCATCAAGGACGGCAGCTTAAATACCATCGCACTGAAATGGCTCGGCACACCTTTGCCAGCCAAGTTCTAAACACGACGTACGGTGGGTTATCAGTTCGATTTCAGCGACGTACTGGCCTACTGGCCGGTGTTGCTCTACGGCGTGGTGATCACCCTCGAACTCACCGTGTTCGGCACCATTCTCGGCGTGGCCCTGGGCATCTTTTGCGCCTGGGGCCGCACTAACGGTTCGAAAACCTTGCGAATTGCCGTAGGCCTGTACGTTGAACTGATCCGCAACACGCCATTCCTGGTCCAGTTGTTCTTCATTTTCTTCGGCCTGCCTGCCCTTGGGCTTGAACTCAGTGCGATCGAGGCGGCGATTCTAGCAACCGTCATCAATCTCGGCGCCTATAGCGCGGAAATCATCCGCGCCGGTATCGAGGCCACTCCGAAAGGCCAGCTTGAAGCCGGGGCCAGCCTTGGACTGACCAGTATCGAGACCTTCCGCCACGTGGTGCTGAAGCCCGCGCTAGCGCGCATCTGGCCGGCTTTGTCAGCCCAGATCGTCATCGTCATGCTCGGAACGGCGGTTTGTTCGCAGATCTCGGTGCAGGAACTCACCTATGCCGCAAGTTTCATCCAATCCCGCAGCTTCCGGGCATTTGAAGCCTATTTCATTGTCACGGCCATCTATCTGGGCTTAGCGCTCATACTGCGTCAGCTTCTGCGCCTGTGCGGGCGCTTTTTGTTTCCAGCACAGCGTCACTCATGATGAATTTCTCCACCTGGGATATCATCCACAACCTTCTGCTGGCGGCACGCTGGACCGTGGCGCTATCACTCGCGGCGTTTTTCGGCGGCGGGATGATGGGAGCGTTGATCCTGTTCCTCCGGGTGGTGCCCAACCGTATCGCGGGGCTGGTAGCGCGGTTTTACATTGAGGTGTTCCAGGGCACACCGCTGCTGATGCAATTGTTTCTGGCTTTTTTTGCGCCCGCTTTATTCGGCATGAATGTGCCGGCCTGGGTCGCCGCCTTCGCCGCCCTCACGCTGTGGACCGCGGCTTTCCTCGCCGAAATCTGGCGTGGCTGCGTGGAAGCCATCCCGAAAGGCCAGTGGGAAGCCGCCTCCAGTCTGGCGCTGCCTTATATCGCACAACTGCGATATATAGTGTTGCCACAGGCTTTGCGTATCGCAGTGGCACCAACCGTCGGGTTTTTGGTCCAGGTGGTCAAAGGCACAGCCCTCACCTCAATCATCGGCTTCGTCGAACTCTCCAAAGCGGGCACCATCATCACCAACGCCACCTTCGAGCCGTTTACCGTTTATGGCTGCGTGGCGCTTATGTATTTTGCACTGTGCTGGCCAATTTCTCAAAGCAGCCGCTGGCTGGAACGGAGGCTCAATGCCGCTCATCAAGCTCACTAACCTGCATAAAAGCTACGGCAATCATGAGGTCCTGAAAGGTATTTCGCTCGATATCGCGGCAGGTGAGGTGATCGCTCTGATCGGCAAAAGCGGCTCCGGCAAAAGCACACTGCTGCGCTGCGTCAATGGGTTGGAATCATTCCAAAAAGGCAGCATCGATGTGGGTGGCCAGCCGGCGCTGACCAATGCCGCCGGGCTGCGAATCCTGCGCCAGAAAGTCGGCATGATCTTCCAGCAATTCAATTTGTTCCCACATATGACCGCCGGGCGTAACGTCATGCTGGCGCCGATGGTGGTGAAACAGATGAGCGCCGGGCAGGCCGAGGAGATTGCCCGGAAAATGCTGGACCGGGTTGGCTTGGGCACCCGGTTTGATTCTTATCCCGGCCAGATGTCGGGCGGGCAGCAGCAACGTGTTGCCATCGCCCGGGCCTTGGCGATGGAGCCGCTAGCCTTGCTGTGTGACGAAATCACGTCAGCTCTAGACCCCGAACTGGTGAGCGAGGTTCTGGCGGTGATGCGCGACCTCGCCGGCCAGGGCATGACGCTGGTCATGGTCACCCATGAGATGCGTTTTGCCCGCGATGTCTGTCACCGGCTGGTATTCATGCATCAGGGCCAAATTCATGAGATCGGTTCGCCGGAACATATATTCGCCGCACCCCAGACCCCTGAACTGCGGCAGTTTCTCGGAGTCGAGGCCGCCTAGCCGTTCACCGCCTCCACGCTTGCCTCAATCCGGTATTGACCCTGAAATGACCGGCTGTGCATGCCACGAAACTAAGATATAAGTGTCATCGGAACGTCATGAAAAACCGCTATGCCCGCGCATCACTAACCGCGTGCCAACAACAGGGATGATTCACATGAGACGCCGTACAATTCTCAGCGCCGCCGCCGCTGCCGCCGCTTTGCCTGCCATGGCGCGGGCCGCCGAGGGCCCCACGGCCATCAGCTTCTGGCACGCCATGCCCGGCCAGTTGGGTGAAGAGGTCAACGCCCTCACCGACAGCTTCAACAAAAGCCAGAGCGATTACGTTGTCCAACCGGTCTATAAAGGCGTGTATGCCGACAACCTGACCGCCACCATCGCCGCCTGGCGCGCCGGCACCGCGCCGCATATCTCCCAGGTGTTCGATGTCGGTACCGCTACCATGATGTCGGCTGCTTCCGCAGTGGTGGATGTCGCGCAGCTCTCAGCCAAAACCGGCGTGATCATCGACCCTAACAACTATGTGCCCTCCATCCGCGGCTATTACGCGCTGAACGACGGCAAGATGGGCGGGTTGCCGTTCAACGCCTCGACCGTGGTGATGTGGCTCAACCTCGACGCCTTTGAACATGCCGGGCTTGATACCACCAAGCTGCCCACCACCTGGCCAGAAGTGATCGCAGCCGCTCGTGCCATAAAGGAAAAAAATTCCGCACCAGTCCCAATGATGACCGCCTGGCCGACCTGGGCGCATTTCGAGGAATTTGCGTCCATCCATAACGTCGCATTCGCCTCGTTGAACAATGGGTTTGGCGGCGCTAACGCAAAACTGAATATCAGCGCCGCACCGTTCGTGAGCAACCTGCAGCGCCTGCTGGATGCCGAGAAGGAAGGTATTTTCAAATATCTGGGTCGCGACAATAAACCCAGCTCAACTTTCTTTTCCGGCCAGGCCGGAATCGGGTTCGATAGTTCGGGCATTCTAGGTCAGCTCCGTAAGTCTGCAACCTTCCGCTACGCTGCTGCTTATTTACCATATGATCCAAAGATCATCGCCAAGCCGATCAACTCGATCATCGGCGGTGCGTCGCTCTGGGCGATGACCGCACCAAACCGCAGTGCCGCCGAATACAAGGGCATCGCCAAATACTTCGCGTTTCTGGGCTTGCCCGAAAACGATGCCGGGTTCAGCCAATCCACCGGTTACGTGCCAGTGACGCATGGTGGCTATCAACAGGATGTCAGCAGCGGTTATTATGACAAAAACCCTGGTGCAGACATCGCCATCAAGCAACTTGCCCGCCAGCCAACAACCAATTACTCGCGCGGTATCCGCCTGGGAGGTATGCCGCAAATCCGCATCATCATTGAAGCGGCCTGGGAAGGTGCGATTGCCAGTGGCGCTTCGGCGGCCTCGGTATTAGCGGATGCGCAAACGCGCGGCGACGCCGTTATTAAATCCTTCGCCAAAACCTGAAGATTATACCAGCGCAAAGCGGGCCTCATGAGGGCGTTATCATGAAGCCCGCTTTGCGCTACTAGACCACATGGAACGGCGGACCTTATTTCCTGGCAAGCTGCTGCCCATCGCGCTGATGGTGCCGCAGCTTTTGCTGACATTCATTTTTTTCCTATGGCCGGCGGGACGCGCGATCGAAGAATCCGTTACCGCCGCCAATGCATTTGGCACCAATACGCTGTTTGTCGGCTTCGATAATTTCACAGCACTTTTTACCGACTCACAATATTGGTCCTCGGTCGGGCGGACCTTGTTCTTCTGTGCCGCCGTCAGCCTGGTGGCCATGAGCTTCGGCTTGCTGTTCGCCAACTTCACTGACCGCAATTTGCGCGGCAAAAACTGGTACCGTACGTTCCTCATCTGGCCCTACGCCGTGGCCCCGGCATTATCAGCCGTGGTCTGGGTGTTTATGGCCGACCCGCAAATCGGTCTGATCGGCAGATATCTCGGCCCGAACTGGAATTATGGGTTGAACGGCAACCAGGCGATGGGGCTGGTAATTGCCGCCAGCGCCTGGAAACAGGTAAGCTACAATTTCATCTTTTACGTCGCGGCCTTGCAATCCATCCCGCGCAGCCTGACGGAAGCCGCCACACTCGATGGCGCGCGCGGCTTCACGCGCTTCCGCACCATGATATGGCCGCTGCTTTGGCCGACCACCATGTTCCTGCTGGTCGTCAATCTGGTCTATGCGGCATTCGACACGTTCGGCACCATCTACGCCCTCACCGGCGGCGGCCCGGCCGGAGCCACCGAAACCCTGGTCGTGAAAGTGTATGAGGATGGCTATATCGGCAATGATATCGGTGGCTCCGCCGCGCAATCAGTGGCGCTAATGGTGCTGGTGGTGGCGCTGGTCAGCCTGCAATTCAAGTTTCTCAACCGCCGGACCGCCGCATGAACCGGCAGAATAATTATCTGGCGCACGCCGTGCTGATATTTGGCGTCCTGCTGTTCCTGCTGCCGATCTGGGTCATGGTGGCGGGCGCCACACAACATGCCGGCGCCATCGCCCGCGGCGACATATCGCTGATCCCCGATCGTCACGGGCTGAATATTTTCTGGCAGGCGCTGTTTTTCAAAGGTGTGGCCAGCGCCGGCTACCCGGTCTGGCACATGCTGCTGGTCTCCTTCGCGATGGCGCTTGGCATTGCAGTGGGCAAAATCGCAATTTCCTTAATCTCGGCCTTCGCCGTGGTGTTTTTCAGATTCCCGCTGCGCCGTGTGATGTTCTGGACCATTTTCCTCACGCTCATGCTGCCGGTCGAGGTGCGGATTATTCCAAGCTTCGCCGTATTATCTTCACTCCACCTGGTAAATACCTATGGTGGCCTGACATTACCGTTGATCGCCTCGGCTACCGCCACCTTGCTGTTCCGGCAGGTCTTCGCCGCCATTCCTGATGAACTGGTGGAGGCGGCCCGGCTGGATGGCGCCGGACCGCTGACATTTTTGCGGGATATGGTGCTGCCGGTCAGCCGCGCCAACATCGCCGCATTGTTCGTTATTTTATTTGTCTATGGCTGGAACCAATATCTTTGGCCTTTGCTGGTGGCCAGCACACCAGCCTATTCCACCATCGTGCTGGGCATCGTGCAGATGATCTCGCCTGACGAAATGACCCCATGGAATATGATCATGGCCACCACCACCCTGGCGTTATTGCCGCCTATCATGGTGGTGATTTTATTGCAGCGCGCCTTCGTGCGCGGCCTCACCGATGTGGATAAATAAAGCAACAGCATGGCAACTCTCGAATTACACAGCCTGACCAAAAACTTCGGCGCCACCAGCATTTTGAAATCGCTCGACCTCACATTGGCTTCCGGCGAAATGCTGGTCATCGTCGGTGCCTCAGGGTGCGGTAAATCAACCTTGCTGCGGCTGGTGGCTGGGCTTGAAACCCCTAGCAGCGGGCGGATCATTCTTGAAGGTGAGGACATCACCAACCGCGATCCTTCAAAACGTGACATCGCCATGGTGTTCCAAAACTACGCGCTCTATCCGCACATGACGGTGGCGCAGAACATGGGCTATGCGCTGAAACTTCGCGGTGAGATGAAAGAGGAAATTGCACGCAAAGTTGCTGAAACAGCAAAGCTGCTGGGGTTGGGCGAACTGCTCAGCCGTCGGCCTGGGCAACTGTCTGGCGGTCAGCGCCAGCGTGTTGCGATGGGCCGGGCGATTATTCGTGAACCAAAATTATTTTTATTCGACGAACCGCTCTCTAACCTCGACGCCAAATTGCGGGTAACGATGCGCGCGGAAATCCGCCGCCTGCAACAGCGGCTCGCCATCACCTCGCTCTATGTCACACATGATCAGGTCGAGGCCATGACCATGGCGGACCGTTTAATTGTCATGGAAGCCGGACGTGCCTCACAGATTGCCACACCGATGGAAATTTTTGAGAAGCCGGCCAATTTGTTCGTCGCCCAATTCATCGGCTCGCCCGCCATGAATATCTTGCAACCTGCCGAGGCTGCATTCGCCAATATACCTCCCAATGCAGTCATCGGCATCCGCCCCGAGCATGTCATACTTGATAATAATGGGCTGCAATTACTGATTGATCTGGTCGAACCGCTGGGCGCTGAAACCTTGATCTACGGCACGCTCGCCAGCGGCCAGCGCCTGACATTACGGCGGCCCGGCGGACCTCCGGGCGTCACAACTCTGCAGGTTGCATTCCCTCAGGAAGCCTTGCATTTATTCGACTCCGTCACCGGCGAGCGGCTATAGGTTACTTCACGAAAGCACCGGCCAGATAAGCCTCTAACTTACACACCGTATCCTTGGACACGTGCAGCGCCAGCTTCGAGCGCCGCCATAAAACATCCTCTGCTGTGCTTGCCCGTTCATGCGTGACCAGATAATTCACTTCCGCCTCGGTCAAACCGCCACCAAAATCTTCGCCCAAATCGGCAAGGCAATTAGCCGTACCGATGATCGTCTCCGCCCGTGTGCCATACGCCCGTACCAGACGGTATGCCAGCGGCGCCGGCAAAAACTGATACCGCGTCGAAAATTGTTTCAAATAGTCATCAAATAAAGCGCCCGGCATATCACCGCCCGGCAATGGTGCCGCCGCTGTCCATGGCGTGCCGACATCACGCCCCATCACCGGCAGCAGCTTCTCCAGTACATGCTCGGCCAACTTCCGATAGGTGGTTATCTTGCCGCCAAAGACCGAGAGCAAAGCAGGCTCAGCTTTGCCGCCTTGCACATCCAGCACATAATCGCGCGTCACCGCCGAGGCATTCTCTGCATGATCATCATAGAGCGGCCGCACACCGGCATAGCTGCGCACCACATCCCCTGGTGCCACGGGCTTGCGGAAATACCGCGAAACGCTTTCACATAAATAATTCGTCTCAGTCTCGGAAATCGTCACCCCAGCCGGATCGCCGTCGTAGGGAATATCCGTTGTACCAATCAGCGTAAATTCATGCTCATAGGGAATCGCAAACACAATCCGTTTGTCCGGATTTTGCAAAAGAAAGGCAAAATCGCCCTCGTAAAGCCGCGGCACGATAATATGGCTACCTTTGACCAGCCGAACTGTCTTCAGGTTGGTACGGCCCAGCTTGGCGCTGAGCACATCCCCAACCCAGGGTCCGGCGGCGTTGATCAATGCATACGCACTAACAGTCTCGCGCTCACCCCCCGACGTTTCAATGACGGCGCACCAGCTTTGCCCTTGCGGCTGCGCTGAGATCAGGCGGGTATGCGTCCGAATTTCAACGCCACGCGCCACCGCATCCATCGCATTCAACACCACCAGGCGGCTATCCTCCACCCAGCAATCCGAATAGGTGAAACCGCGATGAAATTGCGGCTGCAACATCCTGCCCGCTGGATGCTGATCAAACCGCACCGTGCGCGATGCAGGCAACCGCTTGCGCCGCGCCAGATGATCATACAGGAACAACCCCGCGCGAATCATCCGCATTGGGCGCTGGTCCTTGGCATGCGGCAGCACAAATTCCAGCGGCCAGATGATATGCGGCGCGATGTTCAATAGCCGTTCACGCTCCATCAGCGCCTCGCGCACCAGCCGGAACTCGTAATATTCCAGATACCGCAACCCGCCATGAATTAGCTTGGTGCTTGCCGATGATGTGTGAGAGGCCAGGTCATGCTGTTCAACCAGCAAAACCGACAAGCCACGGCCCGCTGCATCGCGGGCAATCCCCGCGCCGTTAATCCCACCGCCGATGATCAGCAGATCAAACGGCTTTGTCGGCTCAAAATTACGCACTATGGAGGTAAGCCTATCACATGGCCGCCATTGTTATTCATATCTGGTGCGGCAATTTATAAACCATGGCGCTAAGCCCTAAAAATATCAGCATCATCGGCAAACGCCTTGAATTCCAGCGCATTGCCTGAAGGGTCCCGGAAGAACATCGTGGCCTGTTCGCCTGGCTGGTCCTTAAATCGGACATAGGGCTCAATCACAAATTTTTGGCCCGCAGCTTGCAATTTCGTCGCCAGCGCCTGCCATTGTGACATTTCCAGGATCAACCCAAAATGCGGCACAGGCACATCATGGCTATCCACTGAATTACTATGCGCCACCCTTTGTTCAGCGGGCTGCAAATGCGCCACGATCTGATGTCCATAGAAGTCAAAATCTATCCAATGCTCGCTGCTGCGTCCCTCCGCGCATCCTAATACGCCCCCATAAAAAGCACGCGCCGCAGCAAGGTCGTGAACCGGAAAAGCTAGGTGAAACGGGCGCATGGAAATCCTTCATTGAAAAAAACGAGCAGCATCACAGCAGTGGGTCGATCATCCGGCCCATAAACAAAATTTCGCCAGTCTGGTTATTACGGATAAGATAAATGAAAGGGTGATCAGCGACAAATGGTATCGGCTGAATTGTCACCTGGGTCGGAGCCATCGCCGTCGCCACCATTGTTACGGCGGTCGTAGCCGCAGCTTCTGTCCCGGTTTCATCAACATCAACATAGGCCTGATGGATCACGCTGCCCACATATAGCGAGTGCCGTGGCACTTTTGCGATGTCGGTGAGATCAGCCTGAGATTCGCTGAACGCCTTATTGACCCCTAACGTTATCAAAACATGGTCAAGGTCGAAGGCGCCTCTGCTGGTAAATTTTGGTAAGGTAAGCGCCACTAGCTTATGCTGGCCGCCCGCCAGCCAGGCATCCAGCTGGACAGCGGTGAGTGCTGCTTCGATCGTCGGCAGCCCGGCACGATCATCTGGCAATACAACAACTAAAGAGGTCGTGTCGAAGCGATATGGTATTTGTAAGATCTTCACACCAGGAACAACCGTCAAATTAAACGAATCGGTCGTGTGCATCATATCCACGGAAATATCGGTATCCGCCGTTAGATGAAATGACTGTTTATATGTTTCCGATTTTTCGAACGCTTTGTTCCAATCAGACTTAAAATATATAGCGCTCGTCAACACCATCTGGGTCTGAGCATTTAAAATTCCGGGGCCGATGAGGTCGGTGATTTTGTTGTTGGTCTGCGCTGCCACCCAACTATCGATACTGGTGCGCGCCAACGGCTCGTTGGAAAAATCAGTCGGCTGCAATGCCGCACCAAAACTGCTCTGAATATTGTTTATATAGGCTGCATTAAACGGATAGGCTGTGGCCGCCCACATCGCATTGGCCTCATGCAGCTCAAACCCGGTGCCGGCCTTGTTATTGGAGGCATTCTGCTGTGCCTCGGCACGCAAAAACGCACCGCGCAACTCAGCGTTGTCGGCCGAGAGGAGGTTCAAATGCAAAGCCGCTGCAATTTCGCTCGCAGTATCACCTTTGGCGCCCGCAAACACCATGCCCATGGCGGTCGTGATACTGGCGGGCGAGAAAAACAAATTGCCTGGTCGCACATGCAGTTGGCGATATAAATCCATTGCCATGGCGTTTTCCGCGCCGCTAAGTGGCGAGGATGACAGCGCCGTCTGTGCCGAGGCTGGCTGCACCATCAGGCCGGCAGCCAGCAGGGCAAGTATTGTAAAGCGGTCGATCATCTCGCATCCCTCCAGCTTTACCGGCAGAAAAGCGCAAACATTGCAGGCTGGCAAATATACGCCGTTCAGATGATCCTGGCTTCAAATGGCGGCAGATAATCCGGCGCATCGAACTCGATCACCCAAAGGTCAGCGTCATACTTCAACTGCTTGGCGATATAGGCATCCGCTACCGGTTCCTCGACCGCCACGTCCCCCGTCCCGCGCAACCAGGCTGGCTCACCGGAAGCATCGCGGATCTGGGTAAGCACCATCAACCCGCTATGGCCCCGCAGTACCACCAGCACGCCGCCGGCATCGGCATCACCCTTGCGGATAACCACGCCATAGCGCCCGTCGGCTTGGCCCAAACGAAGGGCGGCCTGCACCCATAATCCGGCCTTGATACGTGGCTCACTCATGGTTAAGCGATACGCTCTACCGTTTCAACATTCTAGGCTTCGAGGAGACATCGGACATGAACATTAAAGTTCACTACGCTACCGCTCTCGCCGCCTGCCTCCTGCTGGCCCCCCAGGCCCGTGCCGCCGCCGACAAGGTGACGTTCGGGCTCGATTGGGTGGCCGAGCCGGAATATGGCGGGTATTATCAGGCGCTGGCTACAGGCATTTACAAAAAATACGGGCTCGACGTGAGCATCGTCGAGGGCGGCCCGCAGGTGAATAACGCGGAATTGCTGGTGGCGGGGCGGTTAACGTTCGATATCACCTCAAATTCTTTCCTGGCGCTGAACTTCGTGCAGGAGAACATCCCTTATGAAGTCATCGCTGCGGGATTCCAGAAAGACCCGGACATTCTGATCGCCCACCCCGGCACCGGCGACGATAATTTTGCCGATCTGAAGGGCAAGCCGATTGCCGTGAGCGATGGCACCAGAGCAAGCTGGTGGCTCTACCTGAAAGCCAAATATGGATTTTCGGACGATCAGTTGCGCCCTTACGGCTTCAGTCTGACACCGTTTTTCACCAACCCTAAAGCCATCGAGGAGGCATACGTCACCTCCGAGCCGTATCTGGTGCAACAGCAAACTGGCAAAATGCCGATAGTGATGATGATCTCGGACGCCGGGTTTGACGGCTACGCGAGCTTGATCGCGACCTCGAAAAAGCTGGTTGCCACTAACCCAGACCTGGTGACGCGCTTCATCGAAGCCTCCACCGAGGGCTGGTATTCGTTCCTCTACGGTAACCCCGCACCAGCGTTCGCCGCCATCCAGAAGGCCAATCCGGACATGAGCACGGGGCTGCTGCATTACGGCTATGAACAGATCAAGGCGCGCGGGATCGTGGACTCCGGCGATGCCAAAACTCTGGGCATCTACGCCATGACAGACGCCCGCTGGAAAGCCTTTTTCGACCAGATGGCCGCCACCGGGCTGTATGATAAAAATATGGACTACAAAGCCGGATACACCCTGCAATTTGTGGATAAGGGTTTCGGTAAGCCAAAACCATGATTGTTGTTGAGGGGGTCTCCAAAACATTCCCCAACGGCACCGTAGCGCTCGACCATATTTCGGCCAACATCCAGCAGGGTGAGTTCCTCGCCCTGCTGGGGCCTTCCGGTTGTGGCAAATCCACCCTGCTGCGGTTGCTAGCGGGTCTGGAAACCCCGTCCGGAGGCCAGATTAAGTGGCTGTCCAGGGGGGTGGGGGATGTAGGTTTCGTCTTTCAGGATGCCACACTGATGCCGTGGATGAGTGCGTCTGAAAACGTGTTCCTGCCCCTGCGGCTGCGCGGCAAAAGCCGGGCCGAGACGAAAGAAGCCGTGCTGGCGGCCCTGACACTGGTAGGGTTGGCGGAATTTGCCGATGCCAAGCCGGCAGCACTTTCTGGGGGCATGAAAATGCGTGTCTCAATTGCGCGGGCATTAGTGGGAGAGCCAAAACTACTGCTCATGGACGAACCTTTCGCGGCCCTCGATGAATTCACAAGGTTCAAGCTCCAGGCCGATCTGCATGAGGTTTGGCGGCGGACCGGCACCACCATCGTATTTGTGACGCACTCGATTTATGAAGCAGCGTATCTTGCCACCCGCGTCTTGGTAATGTCGCCGCGGCCAGGGCGTATCGCCGGCAATGTTTACTCGCCCGTTGCGGAAGGTCCGGAACGGCGGACGGCGGCCGACTACACTGCTTTCGTGAAAGATTTATCCGAAATCCTGCGCGAAGTCATGTCCCCATGAGGCCCAATCTCGAACGCATCGCCCCGCTATTGTTTGGGCTTCTTGGTCTCGGGTTGTGGCAAGGGGCTGTATGGTGGCTTGACGTACCACTTTACGTGCTACCAGGGCCGATCGCAATCGTGGCGGCTTACGCCAGTGATTATGGCGTGCTGAATGCGGCATTGCTCTCCACCCTTACCGTCACCGTCGTCGCCCTGATGGTCTCCGCCGTGTTGGGGGTGGCGCTGGCCCTGGCGATGGCGGCAAGCAATCTGGCGCGAGCCGCCATTCAACCTTGGGCAGTGATCTTGCAAGTCACCCCCGTGGTGGCGATCGCTCCGCTGATCATCATCTGGGTTAACCAACCTTTTATGGCGTTGGTGGTCTGCGCCACCATCGTTGCCTTTTTTCCAGTGCTCTCGAATACCGCCGCCGGGCTTTCAGCAACGCCACCTGAACTGCTGGATTTATTCCATCTCAATGGCGCCACCCGCTGGCAGACGCTAATCCTGCTGCGCTTGCCTGCGTCCTTGCCATATTTTCTGGCGGGATTGCGTATTTCCGGCACTCTGGCACTGGTAGGCGCGGTTGTGGCCGAATTTGTAGCCGGCTCCGGCGGCTTTGCCTCGGGGTTGGCCTACCGGATTCTGGAAGCCGGCTACCGGCTGGAAATCCCGCGCATGTTCGCCGCCCTTGTGCTGCTGGCCTTGGCGGGTATGGCGATTTATGGTGCTTTGGGATTGTTTTCACGTTTAATGTTAAGGCGGCGCGACGCTGCCTGATTTTTGGAGAGTTTCACAATGACCACTAAGCCTTCGCCTAAGCCTGCGGCAAAACCAGAATACACTATTATTGCGGGGCGGAAACTTTCAAAAGGCCAGTTGGTTTATGAGCAGGAACGCGCGAAAGCCGCAGGTAAGTCGCTGGAGGCATGGATCACGGCTAAAATAAAAGCTGAGGAAGCCGAGGCTGAAAAAGCCAAGCCAAAACCGGTTAAAAAACCCGGGCTGATCAGCCGGCTACTCGATAAGGCCCATAAACCCATTTAATCGGCGCGTTTCTGATGCTCGCAGCGCATGCGGATTGGAGCGTTGACCCACAAAAGCGCTGGATATCGGTGGCGATTAAATCCGTGCACGGCTGGGACGTTGATGCCCCAGTGCCCGTGGGCGATGTCGGTACACTCACAGACCGGCTGATGGCTACCGCGGGCAATGGTGCTGTGGCGCTGGGTATTGATTGCCCGATTGGGTTGCCTGCAGCCTACGCGTTGCAATTACAAGGGTTCTCAGATTTTCCAGCGTTTCTGCGGTGCCTAACGCCGGACATGGCATTTTTTTCAGTCGCACGGACAATTGACGAGGTAAGCCTGGCACGGCCATTCTATCCGGCGGGAAGCGTGAGTGGCGCAGGACATAAACTGGCTTTAGCACAAGCATTGAATTTGCCCGACACTGCCAACCTGTCGCGCCCTGCGGATTTGCGCACCGCTAACCGGCCCGCCGGCGGGCAATTATTCTGGACATTAGGTGCCAACCAGTGCGGCAAGGCCGGGTTGGCGGCGTGGCGGGATTTAATCCTGCCGGGCCTCACCAAAGGGCAGATTAAACTTTGGCCGTTTGATGGGGCGCTGCAGAAGCTGATGCGCCCCGGCCAGTTGGCCGTTGCCGAAACCTACCCCGCCGAAGTGCTGCGGCAACTAGGGTTGAAACTTCATGGTAGCAAGCAAAGCCAGATCAGCCGCGCTGCGATGGCTCAGGATATTGTCTCGGTTTTGCGCCACCTCGATGCAAAACCATCCAAAGATTTACGCCTGCAAATTGAGGCAGGCTTTGGCCCCAAAAAATCCGCCGAAGACCCCTTTGATAGTTTTATCGGAGTCCTCGGCGTCATCAATGTTCTCAATGGAAACAGGTCTGACACAACCCCCTTCCCTGCCGATAAATGGCAGGGTTGGGTGTTAGGCCAGACCGATTTGCCAGCCTCAGCTAAATAACTTCAAAGCCGCTTCCATTGTGTGATAAACGCCCCACGATAGTGGAATAATCACGATCGCCCAGACGAACAGCAGTTTTACCGGAGATGCTTGTTCCATAATTAAGTTTCCTTATTCCGCAGGAGCAGTTGAAGTTTCGTGAAAGCGTTCCGAAACCGGGGACATAAGCAGGTTACAAACAGCGCCAACAGCTAACAGGCCCGCCATGATGTACATTGTTACTGTGTAGGCATCGGCCTTCGGCACACCATTACTGATCTGATACTGGCGAATATAATCCACCAGCACCGGACCAAGCACGCCAGCCGCCGACCAAGCGGTGAGCAAGCAACCATGGATAGCACCAACATGGCGAGTGCCGAACATATCTTTCAGATATGCCGGAATGGTAGAGAAACCACCGCCATACATGCTCAGAATAATCCCGTAACAAATCACGAACCCTGCAACACTACCAAGACGGGCAATCGACGGTACGGCGGCGTAAAGCAGAATGCCCAGCAGGAAGAAAATGAAGTAGGTCGGTTTACGACCAATTTTGTCCGAGGTCGAAGCCCAAAAAAACCGCCCGCCCATGTTGAACAAACTAAGCAATCCTACAAAACCGGCAGCCGTTATCGGCGTTACGGTACCTTTGAACATTTCCTGAATCATCGGCGATGCCTGGCTGAGCACGCCAATGCCAGCTGTCACATTCAAGAACAATACGCCCCAAAGGAGATAAAATTGCGGAGTCCGCAGAGCCGTACCCACATCGACAGTTCCGCTGGTAATCAAGCGGGCGGGTGATGCCGCCGGCACATAACCAGCCGGGCGCCAATCATGCGGCGGAACCCGTACAATGGTTGCCCCGACCAACATGAACACCCCGTAAATTGCACCAAGCGTCACAAAAGCGGACGACACCCCAAGGTCGGTGGGCGTCGCAAATGAGTGCATCAACAGAACCGACAGGGGCGAAGCAATCATGGCACCGCCGCCAAATCCCATAATAGCCAACCCAGTTGCCATACCCGGGCGGTCTGGAAACCACGTCATCAGGGTCCGCACTGGGGAAATATATCCAATCCCAAGCCCGATGCCGCCTAACAACCCATACCCGATATAAACCAACAGCAAACTATGGGTTGTGACGCCAAATGAAGAAACGATAAAGCCGCCACCAAAACAAAGTGCTGCGAGCGTCATGGCCTTACGAGGACCAACCCGGTCGAGCCACTTGCCGCCAAAAGCTGCCGCGATACCCAAAACAGCAATGGCGACGGAGAATATCCAGCCGACGTCAGCAAGGGTCCAATCACCGGGGGCCGATTTGGTAATACCAATCAGCTTGGTAAGCGGCAGATTGAATACGCTGAGCGCATAAACCTGGCCAATGCACAAATGGATACAAAGTGCTGCGGGAGGTACCAGCCAGCGATTAAACCCGGCTGGGGCGACCGTATGCTCACGGTCTAGAAACGACAACATACTCATTACGTTTTCCCTTCGTTTGGCACATCTCCGGTCTCATGCCGGTTAAGTGCTAGTGATTAATATTGCGTTGTATTTCGAAGATTTTGCAAGCTTTGTTTAGGCAATTCATCCAATCCTTGCCCACCTTGTTCAAGATAAGCAAATATTTGAACAAGCATCCGCTTCTCCCAAAATTTCTTAAGGTGGTCCGTAATATCGGCCACCGCTTGCTCTCGCGGCTTCAGCACAAAAGCTTTACCGATCTGGTTGGCCATATAAACCAACTTATCAGATGTATTTTTAGGCGACATGGGCGTGCGCTTCCTCAAAAATAATACGCTCCGGATTCGAGAAAATCTCAAATCCATCATCACGGGCAATCGCAATTAAGGTAAGTCCCGCTGCTTCCGCCTCCCGCACCGCTCGCGCGGTTGGAACAGAGATGGCAACTAGAATGGGGGCGCCAAACATTGCGGTTTTCTGGATCAATTCAATTGAAACACGGCTCGTCAGCAGCACCGCTCCCAGTCCACCATATAGGCCAAAATCGCTGGCAGCACCAATTAGTTTATCTAATGCGTTATGCCGACCCGCATCTTCACGTAACAAAACCTCATCTCTCAGGGGGTCGTAGAAGGCGGCGGCGTGAACCCCCCTTGTCTGATGGTTGATGGTCTGCAGGCGAGCCATCCGCGTCACAGCTTCCGATAATTTAGCAGCCGGAATGCAAACTTCGGCATTAATTTTTTGCACCGGCCTCACCGCTTGCTCAAGCGTATCGATGCCGCAGAGACCGCATCCAACTGGCCCGATGATTTTCCGGCGGCGGGTCTGTAAGGCATCTCGCTTCGATGCTGTCAGCGTCATACGACATTCAATGCCCATCTCCAGGGGCACAATATCCAACTCAGTGATATCGGAAGGATGATGAATTATTCCCTCTGACAACGAAAACCCGATGGCGAAATCCCGTAAATCAGAGGGGGTTGCCATCATCACAGCAAAACTGACACGATCATAGGTCAGCACCACCGGCGTCTCTTCCGGCAATACGCGCGAGGACGCGGTAAGAACCCCACCGCGCCAGGCCATGCAACTAGCCCGGATGACAGGTTTTGGTAACCCGATCATTCGGCAGCAATGGCGCCGATGCGCCGCGATTCTGCTGAATGTGCCATATAGCTGCTCTGCCATTCACTCGGACCATTCGAAAGCGCAACCTGCACCGCAGTGACTTTATATTCCGGGCAGTTTGTTGCCCAGTCTGAGTAGTCGGTCGTAATCACATTGGCTTGCGTTATGGGATGATGGAACGTGGTATAAACCACCCCAGGTGCGACACGGTCAGTGAGTTTGGCACGCAGTGAAGTTTCACCAGCGCGCGAGACTAATTTTACCCAATCGCCATCCTTCACACCACGCACCTCGGCATCATGCGGGTGAATTTCGAGTAAGTCTTCCTCATGCCATTTGGCGTTGTCGGTACGCCGGGTTTGCGCCCCCACATTATATTGCGAAAGAATCCGCCCTGTGGTGAGCAGCAGCGGAAAGCGCGGGCCGGTTTTTTCATCGGTCGGGATATAATCGGCAATCACGAACTGGCCCTTGCCACGAACAAATGCCCCAATATGCATCGTCGGCGTGCCTTCGGGCGCCAGTTCGTTGCACGGCCATTGAACCGAGCCTAAACGCTCCAGCAAGTCATATGAAACATTCTGAAAGCTATTGGTGGTTCTGGCAATTTCATCCATGATTTCGGATGGATGATTATAATGCATATCCATCCCCATCGCCTTGGCCAACAGCAGCGTGATTTCCCAATCACCATAACCGTTCTTCGGGCTCATCACTTTACGGACGCGCTGAATCCGGCGCTCCGCATTCGTAAAGGTACCGTCTTTTTCAAGAAAGCTACAGCCAGGCAAAAACACATGCGCATAATTCGCGGTCTCGTTCAGGAATAAATCCTGTACCACCACGCACTCCATGGCCGACAGGCCGCCGATGATATGCTGCGTATCCGGGTCGGATTGCGCGATGTCTTCACCTTGGATGTAGAGGCCAAGGAAGCTACCATCCATGGCAGCATCAAGCATGTTCGGAATTCGTAAGCCCGGTTCTGCAGAAAGCGCAACACCCCAATCCTGCTCGAAGATCTGCCGGGCTGTATCATTTGATACATGGCGATACCCAGGAAATTCATGCGGAAAGCTGCCCATGTCGCAACTACCCTGCACATTATTTTGACCACGCAACGGATTGACCCCTACCCCCTTGCGGCCAATGTTGCCGGTAAGCATGGCAAGATTTGCAATCGCCAGCACCGTGCTTGTGCCTTGGGAATGTTCCGTCACACCCAGTCCGTAATAAATAGCGCCGTTGCGGGCGGTGGCATATAAACGCGCTGCCCCACAAATAATATCAGCCGGCACGCCTGAGAGTTTAGCAACCGCCTCGGGACTGTTGTGAGGCTGCAAAATAAAGGCAGCCCACTCGGCATATTCATTCCAATCGCACTGATTGCGAATGAAATCCTCATCAGCCAAACCCTCAGAGATAATCACGTGCGAGAGCGCATTCACAATCGCAACGTTGGTGCCAGGCTTCAACGCCAAATGATAATCGGCATTTACATGGGGCGAATGAACCAAATCGGTCCGGCGTGGGTCCACCACAATCAGCTTGGCACCTTCACGCAACCGGCGCTTCATACGCGATGCAAACACCGGATGACCATCGGTCGGGTTGGCGCCAATAACCAAAATAGTGTCAGCTTCATCAACGCTATCAAAGTCTTGGGTACCTGCCGATGTACCAAAAGTTTTTGAGAGACCGTAGCCGGTGGGGGAATGACAGACACGGGCGCAGGTATCGACATTATTATTACCAAACCCCGCACGCACCAGTTTTTGCACGAGGTATGTTTCCTCATTGGTACAGCGTGAGGATGTAATACCACCGATTGAGTCTCTACCGTATTTGGCTTGGATCCGTTTGAATTCAGAAGCGGTATACGCAATCGCCTCTTCCCAGCTAACCTCGCGCCATGGATCAGTAATTTTCGCGCGGATCATGGGGGTGGTAATACGGTCGCGATGGGTGGCATAACCCCAGGCAAAGCGGCCCTTCACACAGGAATGGCCGTGATTAGCCTTACCGTCCTTATACGGCACCATCCGAACCACGTCCTCACCGCGCATTTCTGCCTTAAAGGTGCAACCAACCCCGCAATAAGCGCAGGTAGTAACAGCGGAATGTTCAGGCTGGCCCATCTCAATGACGGTTTTTTCCATCAAAGTTGCGGTCGGGCACGCTTGCACACAAGCACCACAGGATACGCATTCGGAGTCGAAAAAAGCCTCCGAGATACCAGGCGAAACCTTGGATGAAAAACCAGAGCCATCGATGGTGAGCGCAAATGTGCCCTGCACTTCCTCGCAAGCCCGCACGCAACGCGAACAAACGATACATTTTGAGGGATCAAACTGAAAATATGGGTTCGAAACATCCTTGACTGCGTCAAGATGATTCGCACCATCATAACCATAACGCACCTCGCGTAACCCTACCGCGCCAGCCATGTCCTGCAATTCACAATTGCTGTTGGCTGAGCACGTCAGGCAATCAAGCGGGTGGTCAGAGATGTAGAGCTCCATCACCCCCTTACGCAGCTTTGCCAGCTTGGCATTTTGGGTATGCACCACCATGCCTTCAGCCACCGGCGTGGTGCAGGAGGCCGGCGTACCAGCGCGGCCTTCAATTTCCACCAGACAAAGGCGGCAAGAGCCATAGCTATCCAGCATGTCGGTCGCGCAGAGTTTAGGAATTTGCGTGCCTAGTTCGGTGGCAGCACGCATCACTGACGTACCTTCAGGTACGGTGATGGTTTGTCCATCAATGCGCAAACTAACCAATTTCGTGGCGTTGCTGGCTTTGGTGCCGTAGTCGATTTCCTGGATCAGACCCATTATGTAATTCCCTATTCCGCAGCCAGCTTAATAGCTGACTTGGAGAAATCTTCTGGAAAATGCGCTATCGCGCTCAGTACGGGGTATGGCGTAAAGCCACCCAGAGCACATAGCGAGCCAAACTTCATGGTCTCGCAAAGGTCGTGTACCAAAGCGATGTTTTTCTCGGGCTCTACGCCAGCGATGATTTTATCGATGACCTCAACGCCGCGCGTAGAACCAATGCGGCAGGGCGTGCATTTGCCGCAAGATTCGTGGGCACAGAATTCCATCGCAAAGCGGGCCATTTTAGCCATATCCACGCTGTCATCAAACACCACCAAACCGCCATGCCCGATCAGGCCATTGCGTCTGGTAAAAGCTTCATAGTCGTATTCTGTATCAAACAACGATGGCGGGAAATAGGCGCCCAGCGGGCCACCTGCCTGCACCGCCCGAACCGGGCGGCCGGTGGCAGTGCCACCAGCGATGTCGTTGATAATCTCACCCAAGGTAACGCCAAACGCCACCTCAAACAACCCGCCATGTTTAACATTGCCCGCGATTTGAACCGGCATGGTCCCGCGTGAGCGGCCCATACCGAAATCAGCGTAATGTTTGGCACCCTTCTCCAAAATCACAGGTATCGTAAAAAGCGAAATGGCGTTGTTGATGACCGTGGGTTTGCCAAACAACCCAACCAATGCCGGAATCGGCGGCTTAGCCCGAACCTGCCCACGCTTGCCCTCCAGCGAGTCCAGCAACGCGGTTTCCTCGCCGCATACATAGGCACCAGCACCCACGAAAACCTCTAAATCAAAGGTATGGCCGGAATCCATCACATCAGCACCCAGCAAATTAGCCCGCCGGGCCAAAGCGATGGCCTTATTCATGGTGCGAATGGAATGCGGATATTCAGAACGGATATAAACATAGCCTTTCGTGGCCCCGGTCGCGAGACCCGCGATGGTCATGCCTTCTATCAGGCAAAACGGATCTCCCTCCATCATCATCCGGTCTGCGAACGTGCCGGAGTCACCCTCATCGGCGTTACATACCACATATTTCTGGTCACCCGGCGCGGTACGCACCGTTTCCCATTTGACACCAGTTGGGAAGCCGGCGCCGCCACGGCCCCGCAGGCCCGAGTCCTTCACCTCGGCACAGATACCCGCAGCGCCGAGTTTGATGGCATGGGCAAGACCGACATAGCCGCCATGAGCGATATAATCACCCAGATTGAGTGGGTCGATAACACCGCATCGTGCAAAGGTCAGACGCTGCTGTTTGGCGAAGAACGGAATTTGTTCGACCAGACCCACAGCCTTCGGGTGGTTCGCAGCTTCCTCAAAGAGGCCGGGCACGTCTGCCAGCGTCATCGGGCCAAAACCAACGCGGCCTTCCGGCGTGACCAACTCCACCAACGGTTCCAACCAAAACATGCCCCGCGAGCCATTGCGGGTGATTTGAACATCCAGCCCGCGCCTCGCGGCTTGGGCAGCAATCGCGGCAGCGATTTTATCGGCGCCCGTGGCAATCGCCACAGCATCGCATGGAACATAAAAATGCATCACAGAGCCTCCAACGCCAAAGCTTCGAGGCCCGCGGCATCAAGGCGCGCGTGAATTTCGCCGTCGAGCATTGCACTGGGTGCACAAGCGCATAGACCCAGGCAATAAATCGGCTCTACTGTTAGCCTGCCGTCCGGGGTTGTCTCGCCCCAATCCAGCCCCAGGCGCGCCAACAGCCTCGCCGCGTTTTCCTCGCTCCCCATCGACTGGCAAGCCTCCGCCCGGCATAATTTAAGCACATGGCGGCCTGCCGGTTTCTGCCGGTAATCATGGTAAAACGACACCACGCCATAAACCTCGGCACGCGTGATATTGAGCTTGCTGGCGACCAGTCGCATGGCATCTTCCGAGATGAGCCCAAACTCTTCCTGAATGCTGTGCAAAATAGGTAACAACGGCCCTTCCAGATTCTGGTGGGCAAGAATAATGGCTTCAACCAATTCAGTTTTGAAGTTGCTATCCACAAGTTTTTCCTAATGTTCGAAGGCCGTTTCAACTATTTCACGGATAAAAACAATATCGAATATCAGTGTTGCAATAGCACAAAACTATCATACGCTCGTCCCCCCGTGCGCCCCATGCGACACCAGAGCAGAATAAAGCGAGTTTGTGTATCTTAGCTTAATTGTTGCAAGCGCGTTGCCAAAATAATAAGCGCTTCAGTCAGGGGCGAGAGCGGATCGCGGTCGGCTACCACCAACCCAACCCGATGTACTTCTTGCGGATTGATGATGGGAATCGCCCTTAAACGGGTTGTCAGACCAAAAATTTCCGCCAGTTTTTCCGGCATCACACTGGCCCAGCGGCCGGTTTGGACGTGGCTGACCAGCACAACGATAGAATTAGACTCTAATGTCGGCTCGGCCACCACCCCGGCGTTACGCAACAACCGATCGATAATCCGGCGGTTCTGCATATCGGGGGTAAGCAGACAAAGCGGAATTTTGCCGACTTCGGCCCAGGTAACACTCTCGCGGTCGCCCAAGGGCGCGGTGGCCGAGGTGAGTAACCGGTAGCGTTCCTCGTACAGCGGGATAACCCGCGTCTTTCCCACCGGCTCATTGTCTAGATACGTCAGGCCTGCGTCGATCTCGAGATTGTGCAGGCGCTCCAGAACCTCTGATGATGTACAGGATAAAACCGAGAACCTCACATTCGGGTGCTGCGCCCGATACGGCGTGGTAAGTTCAGCCACCACAGCCAGGGCGGTTGGCACCGCTGCAATCCGCAACAACCCGCTTAAGCCCCGTTTGAGCCTGGTGACATCATCACGCATCGCATACACGTCACCGGTGATCCGCCGCGCCCACTCCAGCATAGCCTCACCTTCGGGGGTGAACCCTTGGAAGCGCGAAGAGCGATTGACCAGCGGCATGCCCATCAGGTCTTCCAGGGCACGAATGCCGGCTGAGAAACTGGGCTGGGTAACGCCGCAGGCTTCGGCGGCGCGGCCAAAGTTTTTCTCACGGGCCAGAGCGATGAGATATTCAAGTTTACCGAGCATAGACCCAGTGTAGCAGGTGCTACCTCAAATAAAAAAGCAGGCCGAAGCCTGCTGTTTTATTTAACCTGAAGATAAACCTTAATCTTCGGAATCGTCGTCTTCGACCTTTTCAGCAACCGGACCGCTATCAAGGCCCTTGGCTGAAACATCACGGTCAACGAACTCAATAATCGCCATGTCGGCAGCATCGCCAAAACGCATACCGGCCTTCAACACGCGGGTATAGCCACCGGCGCGGGTTTTATAACGGTCAGCCAGGGTCGCAAACAACTTCGTGACGATCGTCTCGTCGCGTAGCTGGTTGAAAGCCTGACGCTTGGCATGCAAATCGCCCCGTTTAGCGAGGGTTACCAATTTTTCGGCAACCGGACGAAGTTCTTTCGCCTTCGGCAAGGTGGTGGTGATCTGCTCGTGCTTAATAAGAGCGACGGCCATGTTACGAAACATGGCGGCGCGATGGGACGAGGTAACGCTGAGTTTCCGTCCGCTGAGACCGTGACGCATTTCTAAATATTCCTGACGACGCTACTAAAAGGGTTGATCTGAACGTTTGGCCAATTCCTCGATATTCTCGGGCGGCCAATCGGTCACAGCCATGCCAAGGGACAGACCCATGACGGTAAGCACTTCCTTGATTTCGTTCAGCGACTTGCGTCCGAAATTCGGAGTACGCAGCATTTCCTGCTCAGACTTCTGAACGAGATCACCGATATAAACGATATTGTCGTTCTTCAGGCAGTTGGCACTACGAACCGAAAGTTCGAGTTCATCGACCTTACGAAGCAGGTTGGCATTAAACGGCAGCTCGATACGGGGTTCCTCGGCGCGCAGGCGCTGCGGTTCCTCAAAATTCACGAACATGCCGAGTTGGTCCTGCAAGATACGGGCGGCAAGCGCCACGGAATCTTCCGGAGCAATGGCGCCGTTGGTTTCCACCTGCAAAATCAACTTGTCATAGTCGGTCACCTGACCAACGCGGGTCTGTTCAACCCGGTAAGACACGCGGCGAACCGGCGAGTAGATGGCATCAACCGGGATCAGTCCAATCGGCGCATCTTCGGGGCGATTATTAGCGGCAGGCTCATAACCACGGCCGGAACCGACGGTAAATTCCATGCCCAGCGTCGCGCCGTCATCAAGCGTACACAGCACCAGGTCAGGATTCATGATTTCGATGTCATGACCCGCTTGGATCGCACCGGCCTTAACCTCGCCAGGACCAGTCGCGGTCAGCACCATGCGCTTTGGGCCCTCGCCATGCATACGAACGGCAAGCTGCTTAATGTTCAGCACGATGTCGGTGACGTCTTCACGCACACCGGCCAGAGTGGAGAACTCGTGAAGCACGCCGTCGATTCGCACGGCGGTCACAGCAGCGCCTTGAAGGGACGACAGCAGAATACGGCGCAGCGAATTGCCAAGCGTCATGCCAAAGCCACGCTCCAGCGGTTCCGCGATGATGGTCGCGACTCGTGCCGGGTCGCTTCCGAATTCAACATCAAGCTGTTCCGGCTTGATCAACATTTGCCAGTTGCGTTGCAGCGACAAATTAGATTCTTTCAACATTTAACCCTCCGGCTGGGCAATAAAATAACCACCCCAACCTTAACCAAACGATTGTTCCACAGGCTGCCAGCAGCCCCAGACCCTAGCCTTAAACGCGGCGACGCTTGCGCGGGCGGCAACCATTGTGCGGGATCGGCGTTAAATCGCGGATCGCGGAGATTTGGAAGCCAACAGTCTGCAAAGCGCGCAAAGCGCTCTCGCGTCCCGAACCCGGGCCGCTCACTTCAATTTCTAGCATTTCCATGCCGTGCTCACGAGCCTTCTTGCCGGCATCCTCGGCTGCAACCTGGGCAGCATACGGGGTGGATTTACGGCTGCCTTTGAAACCCTGGCTGCCAGCCGAAGACCACGCAATGGTGTTACCCTGGGCGTCGGTGATGTTCACCATGGTGTTGTTGAAACTAGCGAGAACATGGGCAACACCAGATATGATGTTCTTGCGTTCTTTTTTACGGGGGCGTGAGGCGGGTTTCGCCATGTCTTTAATCCTGAAGTTCTAGAAAATAGCGAAAAATTACTTGGTAACTTTCTTCTTACCGGCAATCGCCACGGCCTTACCCTTACGGGTGCGGGCATTGGTGTGGGTACGCTGGCCACGGACCGGCAGGCCCTTACGGTGGCGTAAGCCGCGATAGCAGCCCAAATCCATCAGGCGCTTGATATTCATCGCGGTCTCGCGGCGGAGGTCGCCCTCAACGCGGTAGTCCCGGTCGATCAACTCGCGAATTTTTAGCACTTCATCGTCGGAAAGCTGGTTGACGCGACGGTCCTCAGGGATGCTGAGCGCCGTGCAGATGTCACGGGCTTTCACCGGGCCAATGCCGTATATATAGCGAAGGCTGATCAGAACACGCTTATTCGTAGGAATGTTTACGCCGGCAATACGCGCCACGGTGGTCTCTCCTGATGGTCTCGCCTCGCGGCGGAATGGGGGTAGAAAAGCAAGTTGCGGCGCCCCGATGTGGAGCGCCGCAGAGATGGGCGTTATAGCGATGCCCGAAACAGAGTCAATCAAACCTGATCAATTTTTCGTGATCAACGTGTGTTCACAAAAATTTATTAGGGTGCAGTCGTTTTAGATTAACGCATTTGGCGTCAGCCTAAACCGGGAATTGCCTTCTAAGTTATTGATAAGATAATGATTTAAGTCTTGGGGTGGACTGCAAAACAGTCCACCCCAAATGGTCAGGCTCTAGGCCGGCGCGGGCTCGGGGACACCGACTTTACGCAAAACCGCTTCTATCTGGCGCTCAACCTCGTCCATATCGGCCATACCATCGACTGTGAACAAACGGTTCTTGGCACGGTAATACGGCAGAATCGGCACGGTATCGGCGTTATAAGCCTCCATCCGGGCGTGCACGGTCTCCGCTTTGTCATCCGGGCGGCGGGAGAATTCTGTCGAGCCGCATTTATCGCAGACGCCCGCGACATGCGGCTGCTTGAATTTATCGTGATACCCTGCCCCGCATTTTGCGCAGGTAAAGCGGCCACTGATACGTTCCACCAGCATTGCTTCATCGACCTTCAGTTCGATCACTGCGTCGAGGTCAACCTTGGTGTCATGCAGCAACTTATCCAGCGCCTCAGCCTGCGGCACAGTGCGGGGGAAGCCATCCAAAATAAAGCCGTTAGCACAATCTGGCCGGCTAATACGTTCCGCGATCATCCGGATGATCAGATCATCCGACACCAAAGCGCCTGCCGCCATAATCCCCTTGGCCTCAAGCCCAATCGGCGAGCCAGCCTTCACCTCTGCCCGCAGCATATCTCCCGTCGAAATCTGGGCAACCCCATAGCGGGTCTCCAGAAGCTTGGATTGGGTGCCTTTACCGGCGCCTGGAGGGCCTAAGAGAATCAGTTCCATCGAGAGTTTCCTTTTTTATTTCCGGCTTTTGCCGCGGTTTTTACGAATCAGACCTTCGTATTGGTGTGCCAGCAGATGCGACTGAATCTGGCTCACAGTATCCATGGTCACTGAGACAATGATCAAAATTGAAGTACCACCGAAATAAAACGGCAGGCTGTAGTTACTGAGAACAAACTCCGGCACCAAGCAAACAATCACAAGATAACCAGCCCCAATGGTGGTCAGGCGGGTCAGAACAGTGTCAAAAAAAGCCGCTGTATTGGCCCCGGGGCGGATACCGGGAACAAATCCACCGTATTTTTTAAGCTCTTCGGCTTTTTCCTCCGGATTAAACACAATCGCCGTGTAGAAATACGCAAAAAAGATGATCAGGAACGCGAAAAACAGCATATAGCCTGGCTGACCGTGGCTGAGCTGATGCGCTATTGCTTGCAACCAGCCTGGACCACCCTTGGCGAACCCAACGATGGTGGCAGGAATCAACAGCAGTGAGCTGGCAAAAATTGGCGGTATCACGCCCGACGTGTTGACCTTCAGCGGCATGTAGCTCGACTCGCCGCCGAACATGCGCTGGCCAACCTGGCGCTTCGGGTACTGCACCAACACCCGGCGTTGGGCGCGTTCCATGAACACCACGAACGCAATGATCGCGAAGGCACAGATAAAGAATGTGATAATAAACAACGTCGAGAGCGCCCCGGTTGAGCCAAGCTCCAGAATATTGGCAATCGCAACCGGCAAATTAGCGACGATACCGGAAAATATGATCAGGCTGGCACCGTTGCCGATACCGCGCGAGGTGATTTGCTCGCCCAGCCACATCAGAAAAATAGTACCGCCGACCAATGTGACGACACAGGTGAACGTGAAGAATAAACCAGGATCAATAACCGCCGGACCAAGGGTGCTCTTCATCCCCTGCAACCCGATTGAAATGCCGTAAGCCTGAACCGCCGCGATCAACACTGTAAGGTAGCGCGTGTATTGCGTGATTTTCTGCCGGCCCGACTCGCCTTCCTTCTTCAGGGTATCAAGAGTGGGGATCGCAGAGGTCATCAACTGAATGATAATCGAGGCACTGATATATGGCATGATATTGAGAGCAAAAATCGTCATCCGGCCCAGGGCACCGCCCGTGAACATATTGAACATGCCCAGAATACCGCCGCCATTCTGCGTCATCATATGCGCCATCACAGTGCCATCGACGCCGGGAACTGGAATATAGGTACCGAGGCGGAATACGATCAACGCCCCAAGGGTAAACCAAATGCGCTTTTTGAGTTCAGTGGCCTTAGCGAAAGCTCCGAGATTCATGCTCGATGCCATTTGTTCTGCGGCGGATGCCATGCGAGTCCTCTTTCAATAGAAACGGCGCTTCCAGGTTTGGCACCCGGAAGCGCCGAATGTTCAACGCTTGTTTTCCGGCATTAAGCCGGTGGAGGCAAGTGGCTTTGATTTACGCAGCCGGGGCCTCATGAACCTTAGCGGCAACCAGGGTCGTAACCTTACCGCCAGCCTGTTCCACCGCAGCAATGGCCGCAACAGAAGCGCCGGAGACTTCGATGGTAATAGCGCGGGTGATGGTACCTTTCGCGAGCAAACGTACGCCATCAACCTTACCCAAACGAACCAAACCAGCATCGCGAAGCACTGCTTCGTTGATCGGCTTGGACGCATCGAGCTTGCCATCCTCAAATGCAGCCTCGAGGCTGGCAAGATTGAGAGGCGCATATTCCTTGCGGTTGACGTTGTGGAAGCCACGCTTGGGCAACCGGCGATAAATCGGCAACTGGCCGCCTTCAAAGCCGTTCAGGGAAACACCCTCGCGAGCTTTTTGGCCTTTAACACCCTTACCGGAGGTTTTGCCCTTGCCAGAGCCAATGCCACGGCCAAGACGCTTTGACTTCAGACGCGAGCCGGGATTGTCCCGCAGATCGTTGAGTTTCATTGTCATAATTCCTGGAGCGTCGGCGTTAAGCCAACTCCTCCACTTTCACGAGGTGGGCAACTTTTTTAATCATGCCGCGCACTTCCAGAGTGTCGGCATATTCGCGGCTTTTGCTGATCTTATTCAGGCCCAGACCAATAAGCGTGGCTTGCTGGCCAGGCTTTTGACCATTACCCGAGGAAGTTTGCGTGACGCGGATTTTTTTTCCAGCAGTTTTTTGATCAGACATCGGAAGCCTCCACAATGACGTCCTTTTTGGCAGGGGCTGTGCCATAAAGATCAGCCACCTTCTTGCCACGGCGGGTAGCCACGGCACGCGGGCTGGTCACGCTGGTCAGAGCAGCAAACGCAGCCTTCACCATGTTGTGCGGATTGCGGCTACCAATGGACTTGGCAACAACGTCACCAATACCGAGGGTTTCGAACACCGCGCGAAGCGGGCCACCAGCAATGATGCCCGTACCAGCCGGCGCCGCACGAATAACGACATCACCAGCACCAAATGAACCACGAATATCATGGTGCAGCGTGCGGCCTTCCTTCATTGGAACGCGGATCATGGTCTTTTTGGCGCGTTCGGTTGCTTTACGAATGGCTTCCGGCACCTCGCGGGCCTTACCAGCGCCATACCCAACGCGACCCTTCTGGTCGCCGACGACAACCAAGGCGGCAAAAGCAAAACGACGCCCACCTTTAACAACCTTGGCAACGCGGTTGATGGTGACCAGCTTGTCGGTCAGTTCATCACCGGTTTCCTTATCGCGTTCTTTCTCGCGTTCCCGCGGCTTATTGTTGCCGCCGCCTTCACGTGCTTCACGTGCCATTTTTCAGATCTCCTAGAAGTCGAGACCGCCCTCGCGGGCAGCCTCTGCCAGAGCTTTCACCCGGCCATGATATAGATAAGACCCACGGTCAAACACCACGGCGAGAACGCCGGCAGCCTTAGAACGCTCGGCGATCAGTTTGCCAACCGCCGATGCGGCATCCTTGTCAGCGCCGGTTTTCAAAGCGGCCTTCAAATCTTTGTCCAGGCTTGACGCTGCGGCAACGGTAATACCCTGCGCATCGTCGATGATCTGAGCGTAGATATGCTTGCCGGAGCGGAACACGGAAAGACGCGGGCGGCCGACCGACTTCTGCTTCAACTGGTAACGCAGACGCGCACGGCGGCGAACCTGTAATGAAAGATTGGTAGTTGCCATTATTTCTTCTTACCCTCTTTGCGGCGAATTGCTTCACCCTCAAATTTCACGCCCTTACCCTTGTAGGGCTCTGGCGGACGATACGAGCGGATTTCCGCGCAAACCTGACCAACCTGGCGCTTATCCATGCCTTCAACCTTGATCAAAGTTGGCTTTTCGCAGGAAATTTTGATGCCGGCAGGAACCGGATACACAACATCATGCGAGAAGCCCAAATTAACCACGAGGTTTGGGCCGTTAACCGCAGCGCGAAAACCAGTGCCGGTAATTTCCAGGGTCTTTGCATACCCAACTGAAACGCCCTTCACCATGTTCGCGATGTTTGCACGAGTGGTTCCCCACATCATGCGCGCCTGCGCGGCTTTGGTTTTCGGGGCTACCGAAACCTTGTTACCATCAATTTTGGCCTCGACGTTATCCGTCAATTCCAACGTGAGTTCGCCGAGCTTACCTTTAGCGGTAAGGATGTTGCCAGCCAGCGCCATGGTAACGCCTGCGGGAACTTCGACCGGATATTTGCCAACACGTGACATGTCTGATCCTCCCTTAGAAGACGCGGCAGAGAACTTCGCCGCCAACATTGGCAGCGCGGGCTTCAACATCACTCATCACGCCACGCGGCGTGGAGAGGATGGAAACACCTAAACCTGAATAGACGCGCGGCAATTCCTTGATTTTGGAATATACCCGGCGGCCTGGGCGAGAGACACGGTTGATTTCCTTAATCACCGGCTGACCTTCGCTGTATTTCAGCTCGATACGCAATTGCGAAATGCCCGGGCGTAGTTCCTCGCGGGAGAACCCACGAATGAAACCCTCACGCTTCAACACATCAAGCACATTGGCGCGCAGGTTTGAGGCAGGTGCAACGCACATGGTCAAACGCGCATGTTGCGCATTACGAATACGGGTGAGCATGTCACCCAACGGATCGGACATCGACATTTTTGCGCCCTTTCCTTACCAGCTAGCTTTTACAACGCCAGGGATCTGCCCAGCGCTGGCCAGATCGCGGAACGCGATACGGCACAGTTTGAATTTACGGTAGTTACCGCGCGAACGGCCAGTAAGCTCGCAACGCAAGCGCACACGAACCTTCGCGCCATTGCGCGGCAGTTCGGCCAGCTTGATGCTTGCCTCAAAACGATCTTCCACTGGCAGCGTGCGATCCATGATCACACCCTTCAATGTTGCCCGCTTTGTCTTGTCGCGAGCGGACATCCGCTCACGCTTCGCATTCCTGTTGACCTGCGATGTCTTAGCCATTGTTCTGCAACCCCTCCGGAACCTGCTGGAAACACCCAGCCGTTTTCCAAAAATCTAAAAACGAAGAATTCAATCTATGCTTGCCTTACTTGGCAAACGGCAGATTAAAGCCTTTTAGTAACGCCTTAGCCTCGGCATCGGTTTTCGCGGTCGTCACGAAAATGATGTCCATCCCACGAATCGCGTCGACCTTGTCGTACACGATTTCCGGGAAGATAATCTGCTCTTTCAAACCCATGGCAAAATTGCCACGACCATCAAAGCCCTTGCCGGTCGGAATCCCGCGGAAGTCACGCACGCGCGGCAGCGCAATGGTGACCAAACGATCCAGGAATTCATACATCTTGGACTTGCGAAGCGTGACCTTACAACCAATCGGCAGACCAGCGCGGATTTTGAACCCGGCGATCGCTTTCTTGGATATGGTCTTAACCGGCTTCTGGCCCGCGATGAGGGTCAGTTCAGCAACTGCCACGTCCAGCTTTTTCTGGTCAGCCGCAGCTTCACCGACACCCATGTTAATGACGATCTTTTCCAAGCTCGGCACTTCAAAAGTGTTCGTATAATTGAACTCCTTTTGCATCTGCGCCCGCACAACCTCACGGTAGTGCACTTGCATACGCGGCAGGATTTTTGTTTCAGTCATTGCGGCCTCCTCAGCCATCAATCGCGGTGCCGCTCTTGCGAGCGACGCGAATTTTGCGGCCATCGTCCAGAATACGGAACCCAATGCGGGTTGCCTTATTGGTGGACGGGTCGATCAAAGCCAGGTTGGACAAATGCACAGCGGCTTCGCGCTCCACAATCCCGCCCGGCTGACCAACGCCCTTGGCCTTGGTGTGACGCTTGGCAATGGCAACGCCTTGCACAACAGCGCGGTCTTCCTTCGGGATCACCCGCAGCACTTCGCCACGGCTGCCCTTAGATGAACCGGAGATCACGACAACCGTGTCACCTTTTTTAATACGAGCCGCCATATTACAGCACCTCCGGCGCCAGGCTGATGATTTTCATGAACTTCTTGGCGCGAAGTTCACGAACCACCGGCCCAAAAATACGGGTACCGATCGGCTCGCCCTGCTTGTTCAACAGCACGGCAGCGTTACGGTCAAAACGGATAGCACTGCCATCAGCGCGACGAACCGGGAACGCGGTGCGCACAACAACAGCCTGATGCACGTCGCCCTTCTTCACCTTACCGCGCGGAATCGCATCCTGCACGGCAACTACGATCACATCACCGACCGACGCGGTTTTGCGCTTGGAGCCGCCGAGCACCTTGATGCACTGCACGCGGCGAGCGCCAGAGTTGTCCGCAACGTCAAGGTTTGATTCAACGATAATCATGCTTTGGCTCCTTCTGAGAGAGCCGCACCATTGCGCTCAGTCACGATCCAAGTCTTACGCTTGGAGATCGGGGCGCATTCTTCAATGCGAACCAGGTCACCTTCAACGCAAGTGTTGGCCTCGTCATGCGCCGCATATTTCTTCGAGCGGCGAATGAATTTTTTATACAAAGGGTGCATGATACGACGTTCGACCAAGACGGTGATCGTCTTGTCCATTTTGTCGCTCACAACCCGTCCGGTCAGAACACGTTTCGGCATAGTACCCTCTTAAACCTTAGCTGCGGCGCGGGTGCGCTCAGCCAGAATTGTCTTAACCCGCGCAATATCGCGCCGCACCGCTTTCACGCGGCTGGTATTTTCCTGCTGGCCAGTGGCACGCTGGAACCGCAGGTTAAACTGCTCCTTGCGCAAATCCAGCAGCATCGTTGAGAGTTCATCCGGCGTCTTGGCGCGGATATCGCTTGCAACCGTCATATTACGCGTCTCCAATCCGGGTTACGAACTTGGTCCTGATCGGCAATTTCGCGGCACCCAATGCCAAAGCTTCACGAGCCAGCGGCTCGGCAACGCCATCGATCTCAAACACGATGCGGCCAGGATGCACGCGGGCCACCCAGAATTCCGGGCTGCCTTTACCGGAGCCCATACGGACTTCAGCAGGCTTGGTAGAAACTGGCAGATCCGGGAAAATCCGGATCCACACGCGGCCGGCACGCTTCATGGCGCGGGTAATCGCACGACGCGCCGATTCGATCTGACGAGCGGTAATCCGCTCTGGCTCCAGAGCCTTCAGGCCGAAGGCGCCAAAATTAAGCTGCGTGTTGCCCTTGGCCAGACCGTGGATACGGCCCTTGTGGGCTTTACGAAACTTCGTACGCTTGGGGGACATCATAGCTAATTATTCCTCAGCGCTGCGGGGCTTGTTCGGCAGCGCGCTTATCCTGCGCCAACGGATCCTGAACGAGAATTTCGCCCTTGAAGATCCATACTTTCACGCCGCACGTGCCATAAGTGGTTTTTGCAGTGGCAACACCGTAATCGATGTCGGCACGCAGAGTGTGCAAAGGCACGCGGCCTTCACGGTACCATTCCATCCGGGCAATTTCAGCGCCGCCGAGACGGCCGCCGCAATTGATACGAATGCCCTGGGCGCCCAAACGCATGGCAGACTGCACCGCGCGCTTCATGGCACGACGGAACGCCACGCGGCGTTCAAGCTGCTGGGCAATGTTTTCGGCAACCAAGGTCGCGTCGATTTCCGGCTTGCGGATTTCCATGATGTTCAAGGAAACCTCGGCCTTCGCCATCACCGACAATTCCTTGCGCAGGGTGTCGATATCCTGACCCTTCTTACCGATCACCACACCAGGGCGTGCAGCATAGATGGTCACACGTGGCTTTTTGGCCGGGCGTTCGATGACCACTTTAGATACGCCAGCCTGCGAGAGCTTGCTGCGCAAATGGGCACGAAGTTTGATATCGTCATGCAGCAGCTTGGCGTAGTCTTTGCCAGCATACCAACGGCTGTCCCAGGTACGGGTAATGCCAAGGCGCATACCGATCGGATTAATCTTGTGACCCATATTATGCGGTCTCCACAGCGGTCTGAGTTGCGGGCTTCACGGAACCCTTGGAATGGCCAGGCTTGGTATCGCGGCGCGGTCTTTCAGCCGGTTCACGCTCGGCCACCACGATCTTCAAATGGCTGAACCATTTTTCGATCTGGGCGGAACGGCCGCGGCCACGCGCATGGAAGCGGCGCATGACAATACCACGGCCCACTTCAGCAATTTTCACGACAAGCTTGTCAACATCGAGCTGATGATTATTCTCAGCGTTGGCAATCGCGCTCTCAAGGGTCTTCTTGACCTGCTGGGCGATACGACGCTTGCTGAAGGTAAGATCAGCAACCGCTTTACCAGCCGGCATGTTACGAATGGATTGGGCGACGAGGTTTAGCTTGCGCGGGCTGCAGCGCATGTTGCGCGTGATGGCCTGGGCTTCGCTATCTGCCAACGTGCGCGGGAAATTCGGCTTGCTCATATTAGCCCCGCTTCGCTTTCTTGTCGGCCGAATGTCCCGGGAAAGTACGGGTCGGCGAGAATTCACCAAATTTATGGCCAACCATGTTTTCGTTTACCTGAACCGGCAGAAACTTCTTGCCGTTGTAAACGCCAAAGGTAAGGCCAACGAATTGCGGCAGAATGGTCGAGCGACGCGACCAGATCTTGATGATCTCGTTGCGGCCCGAGGCGCGAGAGGTCTCGGCCTTTGCCAACATATACCCGTCAACAAACGGGCCTTTCCATACAGAACGTGACATCTATCAGCCCTTCCCGCTCTTAGCGCGGCGGATGATAAGATCATCCGTACGTTTATTGGTACGCGTTTTATAACCCTTGGTCGGCTTGCCCCATGGCGTAACCGGATGACGGCCACCAGAGGTACGACCCTCACCACCACCATGTGGATGGTCGACTGGGTTCATCACAACACCGCGTTGATGAGGCTTGCGGCCCAACCAACGGCTACGGCCGGCTTTACCAATCTGCTCATTTTGATGATCAGCATTGGAAACAGCCCCGATGCTGGCCATGCATTCTGAACGCACGATACGAAGCTCGCCGGACATCAGCTTGATCTGGGCATAACCCTGATCCTTACCAACCAGTTGGGCGAATGTGCCAGCCGAACGTGCCATTTTACCGCCGGCGCCAACCTTCAATTCGATATTGTGAATGATGGTACCAACCGGGATGGCTGAGAGCGGCATTGCATTGCCGGGCTTGATATCGACCCGTGAACCCGAGATGACCGGGTCGCCAACCTTCAAACGCTGTGGCGCCAAAATATAAGCCAATTCACCGTCGGCATACTTGATCAGCGCAATGAACGCAGTGCGGTTTGGATCATATTCCAGACGTTCAACCGTCGCGGCAACATCGTACTTACGGCGCTTGAAGTCGACGATACGATAAGCCTGCTTGTGTCCACCGCCACGAAACCGGCTGGTGATACGACCATGATTATTGCGACCACCAGACGAATGCTTGCCTTCGGTTAAGCCCTTAACAGGCTTGCCCTTCCAGAGTTCGCTGCGGTCGATCAGAACGGTGCCGCGAAGGCTGGCCGTCACTGGATTGAAATGTTTTAATGCCATTTATCTAGTCCCGCCTTACGCCAGACCGGTTGTGAAATCGATGCTCTGGCCTTCGGCCAAAGTCACGAACGCTTTTTTCACGTCGGAGCGGACACCAGGGCGGCCCTTGAACCGCTTGGTTTTGCCCTTTGTGATCAGCGTGTTCACAGCGGTTACTTTAACTTTGAACAAAGCCTCGATCGCAATTTTGATCTCCGGCTTGGTCGCATCATCGGAAACCTTGAACACAAACTGGTTCTTTTCCGAGAGCAACGTCGCTTTTTCGGTAATCAGAGGTGCTCGGATTACCTGATACATCCGTTCCTTCGACATGGTCGAAGCCTTGGTTGCGATAGTGCTCATGCCAGGCGCTCCTTCAAGCCATCAATGCCGGCCTTGGTGATCACCAGAATATCGTGCTGAAGAATGTCATAAACATTCGCACCGATGACCGGCAGAATATCCAAGCCGTGCACGTTGCGGCTGGCGATCAGAAACTTCTGGTCAACAGCGGCATCAACGATCAACGCCGATGACCAACCGAATTTTTTGACGCGTGCTGCCACATCCTTGGTTTTGTCCATCGACGCCACGGCATCGAGAATGACCAGTTTGCCGTCCGCTGCTTTCTGGCTCAGCGCCGAAAGCAAACCCAGACGGCGTACTTTTTTGTTCAACGAATAGCCATGGTCACGAACGACCGGACCATGCACAACACCACCGGTGCGGAACTGCGGCGCGCGCAACGAGCCCTGACGAGCATTACCGGTACCTTTTTGCTTGAACGGTTTGCGGGTCGTGCCCGAAACTTCGCCCATGCCCTTGGTTTTATGATTACCAGACCGGCGCTTGGACAATTGCCAATGCACCACGCGGGCCATCACATCCTTCCGGGGTGCGATACCAAAGATGTCTTCCGGCAAGTCGGTCGAACCGGCTGCCTTGGCATCAAAATCGTAAATATCGAATTTCATATCAATCAGCCTTTCAAGCCGGCTGGGTAGGCGGCGTCAGCCGGGCGGGCGCGCTTGATCGCATCCCGCAAGGTCACATAATCGCCTTTTGAACCCGGGACAGCACCGTGAACCATCACAAGGTTACGGGCTTCGTCGATCGCCGCGACAGTCAGGTTCAGCGTGGTAATACGCTCCTGGCCCAAATGTCCTGGCATTTTTTTATTCTTGAAGGTCTTACCCGGGTCCTGACGGTTACCGGTAGATCCCAAGCTACGATGGCTGACAGAGACACCATGGCTGGCTTCGAGGCCGGCAAAGTTCCAGCGCTTCATACCGCCCTGAAAGCCCTTACCTTTGGTAATGCCAGCAACGTCAACAAACTGACCAACCGTAAAATGCGACGGTGAGATCTGCACGCCGGGCTCCAGCACGGCGTCAGGCGCCACGCGGAATTCAACGAGCTTCTTTGACGGCTCAACCTTCGCTTTCGCAAAATGGCCCTTCTGCGGCTTGCTCACATTCTTCGGCTTGGCTTTGCCATAACCGAGTTGCACCGCAGTATAGCCATCGGTCTCCACTGTGCGTGTGGCAACAACCCGAACCTCATCAAGGTGCAGAACTGTCACCGGCACGTGGGTGCCGTCCTCTTTAAATAGCCGGGTCATACCCAGCTTCTTTGCAATCACACCGGTACGCATAATTCCACCTGGTCTCAGATCTTGATTTCGACTTCGACACCGGCTGCGAGATCGAGCTTCATCAGCGCGTCCACAGTTTGCGGCGTCGGGTCAACGATATCTAGCAAACGACGATGAGTCCGAATTTCGAACTGCTCGCGGCTCTTTTTGTCCACATGTGGCGAACGGTTCACAGTGAACCGTTCGATATGTGTCGGCAGCGGAATCGGCCCCCGTACTTGTGCGCCCGTACGCTTCGCCGTGTTCACGATGTCCTTCGTGCTGTTATCCAGCACGCGGTGGTCATACGCTTTTAAGCGAATGCGGATGTTTTGGTTATCCATAGTAAACTTACGCTCCTGGGGGCCGAATTTTACTTAGTGACCTTGGCAACAACGCCCGAACCAACGGTCCGGCCACCTTCGCGGATAGCGAAACGCAAGCCTTCATCCATCGCGATCGGGGCGATGAGATCAACGTCGATTGCGACGTTATCACCTGGCATCACCATTTCCGTACCAGCTTCCAAAGTCACGATGCCGGTGACGTCCGTGGTGCGGAAATAGAACTGCGGACGATAGTTGGTGAAGAACGGCGTATGACGGCCACCCTCTTCCTTGGTCAGAATATAGGCCTGAGCATGGAACTTGGTGTGCGGGGTGATTGAACCCGGGGCTGCCAGAACCTGGCCGCGCTCGATGTCTTCACGCTTGGTACCGCGCAGCAACGCGCCAATGTTATCGCCGGCTTCACCCTGGTCGAGCAGCTTGCGGAACATTTCAACGCCGGTGACGATGGTCTTGGTGGTGGCGCGCAGGCCAACAACTTCAACTTCTTCACCAACCTTGATGATACCGCGCTCCACACGACCGGTAGCAACAGTACCACGACCAGAGATTGAGAACACGTCTTCAACCGGCATCAGGAACGGCTTGTCCTTCGCGCGGGCCGGCTGCGGAATATATTCGTCAACCGCGGCCATCAGAGCCAGCACAGCCTGCTCGCCAATTTCCGGTGTCTTGTCTTCAAGGGCGGCCACAGCCGAACCCTTGATGATGGGGATATTGTCGCCATCAAAGCCATACTTGGAGAGAAGTTCGCGCACTTCCATTTCCACCAGCTCGACCAGATCGGGGTCAGCCAAATCCATCTTGTTCAGGAACACCACCAGCGACGGCACGCCAACCTGGCGGGCCAGCAGGATGTGCTCACGAGTCTGCGGCATCGGGCCGTCAGCAGCGGAAACAACCAGGATTGCGCCGTCCATCTGGGCGGCACCGGTGATCATGTTTTTCACATAATCGGCGTGGCCGGGGCAATCGACGTGGGCGTAATGGCGGTTGGCGGTCTCGTACTCAACATGGGCGGTCGAGATGGTGATGCCGCGAGCGCGTTCTTCCGGAGCCTTGTCGATCATGTCGTAGGCTGTGAAGGTAGCGCCGCCGGACTTTGCCAGCACCTTGGTGATGGCGGCGGTCAGGGAGGTTTTACCATGGTCAACGTGACCGATGGTGCCGATGTTTACGTGCGGCTTATTCCGCTCAAATTTTGCTTTTGCCATGTGACTTGCTCCGTACGGGCTAAACTAAAAGTGGATGTTACCAGCGATAATGACTGAAGGCTTTATTTGCCTCGGCCATCCGATGGGTGTCTTCGCGTTTCTTGACGGCAGACCCGCGATTATTCACCGCATCCTGCAACTCGTTTGAAAGCCGCTCTTCCATCGTGTGCTCACCGCGTTTGCGGGCGCTATCGATAATCCAGCGGATGGCCAGCGCCTGGCGGCGCTCAGTGCGGACTTCAACCGGCACCTGGTAGGTGGCACCACCAACGCGGCGCGACCGAACTTCAATCGCCGGCTTCACGTTATCAAGCGCTTCGTGGAACAAGCGTACCGGGTCGGCATTCGCCCCGCCGCGCTTTTTCAACACATCGAGCGCACCGTAAACGATACCTTCGGCGGCGGATTTTTTGCCATCATACATCAACACGTTCATGAAACGGCTGATAACGATATCACCGAACTTGGCGTCCGGGAGAACTTCGCGTTTTACCGCGCGACGACGTCTGCTCATATCCCTGTTCCTCTTACTTCGGCCGCTTCGCGCCGTAGAGCGAACGGCGCTTACGACGCTTCGGCAGACCCTGCGTATCGAGCACACCGCGCAGGATGTGGTAACGAACGCCTGGCAAATCTTTCACACGGCCGCCGCGGATCAGCACCACAGAGTGCTCCTGCAAGTTATGGCCTTCACCCGGAATATAGCTCACGACCTCAAAGCCGTTGGTCAGGCGCACTTTGGCAACCTTACGCAAAGCGGAGTTCGGCTTCTTTGGTGTGGTGGTATACACACGCGTGCAAACACCGCGCTTTTGCGGGCAGCCTTCAAGGGCCGGCACCTTATTGCGCTTGGTTGCCGGTTCACGGCCTTTGGCAATCAACTGATTAATCGTCGGCATCTATCAATCCTGTTCGTGTGTCACGGGGCCGAAGCAATTTTTGGCCTGGTTTGCTCAAAATAAATAACCGCAAGGCGAGCAACATAGCTCACCTTACGGAATTCTTCTCCAACACGCGGCCTTAGCACCCTGAAAATCAGAGGACGGCGCCGCACGCGCCAGATATTAAGAACAAACCGGGACCCGAAAAGCACCGGAACCGCGAGAGCGCTTTCCTTAAGAGTGACCCACCCCCAAGTCAAGCATGATGAGGGGGTTTGAGGTGATTAAAAGGCAGCTAGGCAATAGTGACATGGCTGGCTGGGCGTTTAGCCGGTTCCAGAGGGCGCACAAGCGCCATGCCACGCATCAACAGCACGGCAAAAAACAAAAACAACCGGCGGACTCGGGACATAGTAGGCGCTGGTGCTTGAGCCTGATGGTTTGAGGTTGAGTCGCCCGCAATTCGACCTCAAACATGAGTCAGCCCCTTATTTATAATTGAGAGGACGATTTACGCATCGCGCTGGCGCATGTTGGGGTCAGCGTGACGGAATTGCACTCTATCATCACGGCTGGCGGACCTGGCCTCATGGCCGACAAAAAAATGCCGGGACAGGCCCGGCATTTTTAGTCTCGTATCAAAGTCGGCGGATTACTCGGCCGCCATCTCCGGCTTGGCAATCGCGGGGCGCTGGCCGCCCAGCGTCTGCCGGTCACGGCCCGCTGCGACGGCGCGCAGGCGGTTCATGACGCTACCCGTACCCGCCGGGATCAAGCGCCCGACGATGA
>VFSW01000284.1_pt1 | contig 71278 bp, 64 predicted proteins | sample 5358111 | NCBI WGS metagenome assembly VFSW01 (sample SAMN11554181, study PRJNA540505) | mine drainage metagenome | isolation source: sediment from site ElyBrook_90M | place: USA: Ely Copper Mine, Vershire, VT | collected 2017
AGATCATCGAAGCATTCATACGCCATCGGCGCGAGGTTGTAACCCGCCGCACCCTGCATGATCTGCGCAAGTCACGCGATCGCGCCCATATCCTCGAAGGCCTTGCGGTCGCGCTCGAAAATATCGATCCGGTGATTGCCCTCATCAAGGCGGCTGGTGATCCGGCAACAGCCAAGATCGGACTGACGCAGCGGGTGTGGCCGTCCGCGGTTGTGTCGGCGATGCTGGCGCGCGCAGATACGAGCATGTCGCGGCCGAGCGGCCTCGATGCAATCTACGGACTCAGCAAGGACGGCTATCGCCTGTCTGACGTACAGGCACAGGCGATTCTGGATCTGCGGCTGCACCGCCTGACAGGTCTTGAGCAGAACAAGATCCGCGATGAGTACAAGGAAATACTCACGAAGATCGCAGATCTGCTGGATATTCTTCAGAGTCATGAGCGGCTGATGCGGGTTATCCGCGAAGAGATCGTTGCCCTGCGCGAGGAATATGGCGACAAGCGTCGCACCGAAATCCAGGCGAGCCAGGTGGACCTCAATGTCGAGGATCTGATCGCCGAGGAAGATGTCGTTGTAACCCTGTCGCACGCGGGTTATGTGAAGGCGCAGCCGCTGGATGACTACCGTGCCCAGCGCCGTGGCGGGCGCGGCAAGTCTGCCACGACGATGAAAGAAGAGGATTTCGTCGACAAGCTCTTCATTGCCAACACGCATGACACGATCCTGTGCTTTTCCAATCGCGGCAAGGTTTACTGGCTCAAGGTCTACGAGATTCCGCAGGCGGGACGCGGGGCGCGTGGAAAACCCATCGTGAACCTGTTGCCACTGGATGAAGGCGAGCGTATCAACGCGATCCTCCCGGTCAAGGCGTTTGAGGAAGGCAAGACCGTATTCATGGCCACTTCCGATGGCACCGTCAAGAAAACAGCACTGACCGAATTTTCGCGGCCGCGAGCGAGCGGCATCATTGCGGTTGAACTTGTCAATGGCAATTGCCTGATCGGAGTTGGCCTGACCGATGGCAGCTGCGATATCCTGCTGTTCAGCACTGCCGGCAAGGTCATACGGTTTGGCGAAAGCGATGTGCGGCCCATGGGCCGTGCAGCGCGCGGCGTGCGCGGCATCGCGCTGCCGGAAGGACAGCTGGTGGTATCTCTTATCATAGCCGAGGCGGCCCATGCCGAGACTACGGTACTGACAGCGACAGCCAGAGGTTACGGCAAGCGCACTCCGCTTGCCGAATATCCCAAGCACGGTCGCGGAGGGCAGGGCGTGATCTCGATCCAGGTGAGCGAGCGCAACGGACCTGTCGTTGGTGCAACTCTGGTCGGCGGCGAAGGCGAGGTAATGCTCATAACCGATGCAGGAACTCTTATTCGCACGCGTGCGACCGAGATCTCGGTGGTCGGGCGCAACACGCTGGGCGTGCGGCTGATCGGGCTGAGTGAAGGCGAGAAGCTGGTCGGTGTTGAAAAGGTTGCCGAGTCCGAGGACGACAGCGGCGAATAAGGTGTTGGATCAATCACGAAGGTGAAACCCTGATGGCAAGAGTGTTCAATTTCAGCCCGGGACCGGCGGTGTTGCCGCTTGCGGTACTGGAACGCGCGCGCGACGAGCTCGTGGACTGGCGCGGTTCGGGCATGTCCGTGATGGAGATGAGTCACCGTGGCAAGGAATTCATGGCCATCGCAGCAAAGGCGGAAGCCGATCTGCGCGAACTGCTCGCGATCCCGCCCGAATACAAGGTATTGTTCCTGCAGGGTGGGGCCTCTGCGCAGTTCGCTATGGTCCCGATGAACCTTCTGCGTGGCAAGAACAAGGCCGACTATATTAATACCGGTGAATGGTCGAAGAAGGCAATCAAGGAGGCCGCCAAGTTTTGCAAGGTGAATGTCGCGGCGAGTTCCGAGGCAAGCAGCTTCACGACGATTCCGCCGCGCCCGGAGTGGCGTCTCGATCCGGATGCCGCCTATGTCCACTATACGCCGAACGAGACGATCGGCGGGGTCGAGTTTCATGACATTCCGGATGTTGGCGACGTACCGCTGGTGGCGGATATGTCGTCGACTATCCTCTCGCGCCCGATTGATGTGCGGCGCTTCGGGCTTATCTATGCCGGCGCGCAGAAGAATATCGGTCCGGCGGGCCTGACGATCGTCATTGTGCGCGAGGATCTGCTCGGGAAGCCGCTTGCCGGAACGCCATCCATGTTCGACTACAAGATCCATGCCGACAACGAGTCAATGTACAACACGCCACCGACCTATGCTTGGTATATCGCCGGACTGGTGTTCGAGTGGCTGAAGGAGCGTGGTGGACTGCGTGCCATTGCCGAAATCAATTTGCGCAAGGCGCAGGCGCTTTATTCCTGCATCGACAGCAGCCATGGGTTCTACCGCAACCCGGTGGCCCGTGACTGCCGCTCGCTCATGAACATACCGTTTACCCTGCTCGATCCGGGCCAGGACGAGACGTTCCTCAAGGGCGCCAAGGCGGCCGGCCTGGTACAGCTCAAGGGACATCGTTCCGTGGGCGGCATGCGTGCAAGCCTCTACAACGCGCTGCCCGAAGAGGGCATCGCGGCCCTTGTCCGGTACATGCAGGAATTCATCAAGAAATAAGGTTAATAATAATGTTCAAGATATTAACTTTAAACAATATTTCTCCATCGGGACTGGCGCGATTGCCATCCGGCCGCTACCAGGTTGGCGGCGAGCTCAGTGAGCCGGATGCGATACTGCTGCGCTCTTTCAAGATGCACGATATGGCGATACCGCAGGGACTCAAGGCGGTCGGGCGGGCCGGGACCGGGGTCAATAACATACCTGTCGAAAAGCTGAGCCGCATGGGTATTCCGGTCTTCAACGCGCCCGGGGCCAACGCCAATGCCGTGAAGGAGCTTGTGGTGGCGGGCCTGATTCTCGCGTATCGGCATGTGTGCGAGTCCTGGGACTTTGCCCGCAACCTCCAGGGTACGGATACCGAAATCAGCAAGGCGGTGGAAGCCGGCAAGAAAAAGTTCGCCGGATTCGAGCTCCCGGGACGCACGCTCGGAGTTGTCGGCCTTGGCGCGATCGGCCGCAACGTGGCGAACGCGGGGATTGCGCTTGGCATGAAAGTTGTCGGCTATGACCCGGGCCTCACGGTGGAGGGCGCCTGGCAATTGTCCGCGGAAGTGAAGAAGGCGACGAGCGTGGAAGAGCTTCTGCGCATGGTTGATTTTGTCACCTTCCATGTTCCGCTCATCGACGTGACCCGTCATATGATCAATAGCGCGCGTCTCAAGCTCATGAAGGACGGCGTGGTGATTCTCAATTTTGCGCGTGAAGGCATCGTCGATGACGAGGCCGTGAGCGCTGCGATCAAGTCCGGAAAGGTTTACGCCTATATCTGCGATTTTCCGACGAACCTGCTCAAGAACCACGAACGCGTAATCACGTTGCCGCACCTCGGTGCGTCGACGGCCGAGGCGGAGGACAACTGCGCGGTGATGGTGGTCGAACAGGTGCGTGATTTCCTTGAGAACGGCAATATCCGCAACGCCGTGAATTTTCCGGACGTCGTTGTGTCGCGCGAGTCCGAGTTCCGGCTGGCGGTGGTCAACGCCAATGTGCCTAACATGCTGGGCCAGATTTCCACTGCCATGGCCGCAGCCGGCCTCAATATTCACGATATGGTAAACCGCTCGCGCGGTGAACTTGCCTATACCGTGGTAGACGTCGACAGCCCGGTGCCCGAGTCCGTGCGCAGCGGGATTGCATCCATCGAGGGCGTGATGATGGCGCGTATCATTTGAGCCGGCCATGAGTGACGACGCCCAGCGCCTGCGCGAGCTTCGCGACCGGATTGACAGCCTGGACGAGAAGATCCAGGAACTGATCACGCAGCGTGGGCATTGCGCCCAGGAAATCGCCGGGATCAAGCACAAGGCAGGATCGCAACATTTCTATCGGCCGGAGCGTGAGGTCGATGTGCTGCGGCGCGTGCTTGAACGCAACCGGGGCCCGCTTGCCAATGAGGAGATGGCGCGTCTGTTCCGCGAGATCATGTCGGCCTGCCTCGCGCTTGAATCCCCGATGAAGGTCGTTTTCCTCGGACCCGAAGGTACCTTCACGCAGACGGCGACACTCAAGCATTTCGGACATTCGGTGCGCACCGCGCCGCTCAATGCAATCGATGAGGTATTTCGTGAAGTCGATTCAGGCGCTGCGGATTTCGGAGTGGTGCCTATTGAAAACTCGACCGAAGGTGTGGTCAATCACACGCTCGATATGTTCATGAATTCGAACCTCAAGATCTGCGGCGAGGTTGAGTTGCGTATCCATCATTACCTGCTTGGTCTCGGAGCCGGACTGGATGCGCGCACGAAGGTTATCTCGCACTACCAGTCGCTTGCCCAGTGTCGCGAATGGCTTGATGCGAATCTCCCCGGACTTGAGCGTGTGACGGTTGCGAGCAACGCCGAGGCGGCGCGTATTGCCGCCGCGGATGAAGCTGTGGTTGCCATCGCGGGAAACGCGGCTGCGGAAATTTACGGATTGAATGTCCTTGTCTCCAATATCGAGGACCAGCCCGACAACACTACCCGCTTTCTTGTCATCGGCAAGCTTGAAACGCAGCCGAGCGGAGACGACAAGACGAGCCTGCTGCTGTCCGGCCACAACCGCTCGGGCGCACTGGCAAGCCTGCTTGCTCCGCTTGCGCGCCACAACATCAACATGACCCGCATCGAATCGCGGCCCTCGCGCACGGGATTATGGGAATATGTATTTTTTCTCGACATCGATGGCCATGTGCAGGACGAAAATGTACGCCAGGCGCTTGGCGAGCTTGAGCGCGAGGCGGCGTTCATCAGATTCCTCGGTTCATATCCGAAGGCGGTACTTTGAACGCCCATCTTGAAGTGATTGACCTGGCGGTGCCCGGCGTGCGTGTGCTCGAACCGTATCAGCCGGGCAAGCCAATCGAGGAGCTGGAACGCGAGTACGGCGTGCACGGAGCCATCAAGCTTGCGTCCAACGAAAATCCTCTCGGCCCGAGCCCGCGTGCGCTCGCAGCCGTCATGCAGGCTGCGGCAACGATTGCTCGCTATCCCGACGGCGCCGGCTTTGCGCTCAAGGCGGCCATTGCGCGGCATGTTGGCGTGAGTCCGGACTGCATCACACTCGGAAACGGGTCGAACGACATTCTGGAGTTTGCCGCCCGCACTTTCGCCGCCGCCGGTGATGAAGTCATTTTTTCGGAACACGGATTCGCGGTATATCCGATTGTTGCCCAGGCAGTCGGCGCGCGCCCGGTCATGGTGGCGGCGCGCAACTGGGGGCATGACCTTGATGCCATGCTGCGCGCAGTCACGGTGCGCACCAAGCTTCTGTTTTTGGCGAATCCCAACAATCCTACGGGTACCTGGCTTGAACGCGCAGCGCTTGAAGACTTCCTGAAAGAGCTTCCGCGGCGGGTGATCGTGGTGCTGGATGAGGCCTATTTCGAATACGTCGAGGAGCCCTCCTATCCCAACGGCATCGCATGGATCGGAAAATATCCGAACCTCATCGTTGCGCGCACTTTCTCCAAGGCCTACGGGCTCGCGGGGCTGCGGGTCGGCTTCGGAGTATCGGTCCACGCGGTTGCGGACCTGCTTAATCGTGTGCGCCAGCCTTTCAATGTAAGCACGCTTGCCCAGGCTGCAGCACTCGCGGCGCTCGACGATGTAGAGCATCTGGAGCGCACGCGGCAGGCGAACCGGGAGGGAATGCGCCAGCTTATTGCCGGATTTCGCGAACTTGGTCTCAAGTTCATTCCGTCGGTGGGCAATTTCATCAGTGTAGAACTGCCGATGCCGGGGCGCGATGCCTATGAGGGGCTGTTGCGCCAGGGTGTGATCGTGCGTCCGGTGGCGAACTACGGCATGCCGCGTCATCTGCGAGTCACTGTGGGACTTGTCGCGGAAAACTCCCGGTTCCTGGATGCACTGAAAAAGGTGATCGGTGCCAAGTAGCACGATGAAACGACTCAATTCACGCGCGCTGTGAAAACTACTGCATTCATGAGGACCGTATGATTATCGTAATGCGCCCCGATGTAACCGAGGAGCAGATCCAGGCTGTCGACGACAAGCTGCGTGCACTCGAGCTTGCGGCCAATATCTCGCGCGGCCGGGAACGGACCGTCATTGGCGCGATCGGTGATGATCGCAAGATTCAGACAGAGACGCTCGAAACGCTTCCCGGTGTAGAACGTGTCATCCGCATCCTCAAGCCCTACAAGATAGTTGCGCGCGACGGGCATCGGGAGGACAGCACGGTCATGATAGGCGCCATCCCGATGGGAGGCCGCGCCGTGCAGGTGATCGCTGGTCCGTGCTCTGTCGAGACACCGGAGCAGATGGACACCTCGGCTGCGGCCGTGCGCGCCGCCGGTTGCCGGCTTATGCGTGGCGGGGCATTCAAGCCGCGCACGAGCCCGTACACGTTTCAGGGTCTGGGCGAGAAGGGCCTGGAATATCTGGTTAATGCTGCGCGCAAGCACGGACTGCCGGTCGTTACCGAACTCATGGATGTGCGTCAGCTCGACACCTTCATGAAGTACGATGTCGATGTCATCCAGATCGGTACGCGCAACATGCAGAACTTCGACCTTCTGAAGGAGGTCGGGCGGGTGGATCGTCCGGTCATTCTCAAGCGCGGCATGGCGGCGACGATCACCGAGTGGCTCATGTCCGCGGAGTACATTGCCGCGGGTGGCAATCACAGGATCATTTTCTGCGAGCGCGGGGTGCGCAGTTTCGAGACGGCGTACCGGAACATGCTGGATGTCACGGCAGTCCCGGTTCTCAAGCGCGAGACCCATCTGCCGGTGATCATCGATCCTTCGCATGCCGGAGGCAAGGCGTGGATGGTCCCGGCACTCGCGCGCGCGGCAATCGCGGCCGGGGCAGACGGCCTGCTTGTGGAGATGCACCCGTGCCCGAACGAGGCCTGGTGTGATGCCGACCAGGCACTCACCCCCGAGGAACTCATGGCTCTCATGGGCGAACTGCGTGGTATAGCCAGGGTGCTCGGAAGGGATTTGTAATTGGGACGAAAACGGACTTTGGCCGATCCGTATCTGGATTATTATCGTCGCGGAACCTGCATGATGTCGCTGAAACAATGATTGACCAGCTTGCTGTCATCGGCGTCGGTTTGATAGGGGGCTCGCTCGCGCGCGCCCTGCGCGATGCAGGCGCAGTGCGCGAAATCGTGGGCTACGGGCGCGGTGTTGCGAATTTGCGGCAGGCGGCGGAGCTCGGGGTGATTGACCGCGTGGAAACTTCGCCGGCGCGCGCGGTGCGTAGCGCAGACATGGTGGTGCTGGCGTTGCCGGTTGGTTCGATGGCCGACATTCTGAAGGAAATTGCACCGCATCTGGGAACCCAGACGGTAGTGACCGATGTCGGAAGTGTGAAGGGAAGTATCGTTGCAGCGGCACGTGCGGCGCTTGCCTCCCGCTTCGGACAATTTGTGCCCGGGCATCCGATTGCAGGGACGGAAAAATCCGGCGTCAGTGCGTCTGACAGCGGGCTGTTTCGCAACCGGCGCGTCGTCCTGACTCCGCTCGCCGAGACGGACGCGGGCGCAGTCGAACGTGTTGAGACGATGTGGCGCACGGTCGGGGCGAAAACCGTGATCATGTCGGTGGACCACCATGACGAGATTCTGGCGGCCACAAGCCATCTTCCGCATCTGCTCGCCTATTGTCTGGTGGACATGCTGGCGCGCATGGACGACAGCCGGGTCATCTTCGATTTTGCCGCTGGTGGTTTCCGCGATTTTACCCGAATTGCAGCGAGCGACCCGGTGATGTGGCGCGATATATGCCTCGGCAACCGTACGGCGATCCTTGCCGCTCTCGGACAGTATCGTCAGGATATCGACGCGCTGATGGCGGCGGTCGAGCGCGGCGATGGCGGCTGGCTGCAGGAACTTTTCACGCGCGCCAAACGCGAACGCGATGCGCTGAACGGCACCTCCAGATAGGGCAGGGCCATACGCCGACCGGACGCAGGGCGTCACCGGCGGCAGGACACTCCGGAAATCCTCAAATGACACTCAGCACAGAAACACCAAATCAATCGCCGGACTACGTGATCCAGCCGGGCGGCAAGCTCGGTGGCCGGCTGCGGGTCCCCGGCGACAAATCCATCTCACATCGGTCGGTCATGCTCGGCGCACTGGCCCGCGGCGTCACCGAGGTAAGCGGGCTTCTTGACGGCGAGGATGTGATGGCGACGCTGGCGGCATTTCGCGCCATGGGCGTCATCGCCGAAGGGCCGCGCGCCGGCAGGCTCACGATCCATGGCGCCGGAATGCATGGTCTGCAGGCACCGCGCGCAGTCCTCGATATGGGCAACTCCGGCACTGCGATGCGCCTCATGGCGGGGATTCTTTCCGGGCAGCCATTCGATTGCGTGCTAACCGGCGACGAATCCCTGCGCAAACGACCCATGGGCAGGGTGGCGGAACCGCTCACCACAATGGGTGCGGCGATTGAAACCGCCGCACGCGGCAGGCCCCCGCTCAGGATTCGCGGCGGGCACCGGCTGCACGGCATCGACTATCGCCTGCCGGTGCCGAGCGCCCAGGTCAAGTCGGCTCTGCTCCTCGCAGGTCTTTATGCCGACGGCATAACCCGGATCGTCGAGCCGGCACCGACGCGTGATCACACCGAGCGCATGCTGCGCGGCTTCGGTTATGCAGTCGAGACGGATGGAGCCGTGATCAGCCTGCAAGGCGGCGGTGGGCTCACAGCCTGCGCAATCGACGTGCCGGCGGATATTTCCTCGGCGGCGTTTTTTCTGGTGGGCGCGATCATTGCGCCAGGCTCCGATCTGGTTCTCGAGCATGTGGGAATCAATCCCACCCGCATCGGGGTGCTCAATATTCTGCGCGCCATGGGTGGTGCGATCGACGTTTTCAATGAGCGCAGCGTCGGTGGCGAACCCGTGGCCGACCTGCATGTCCGCAGTGGCCCGTTGCGGGGTATCACCATTCCGGAAGATCAGGTGCCGCTTGCCATTGACGAATTTCCGGTGCTGTTCATCGCGGCTGCCTGCGCCACGGGTCGGACGGTCCTGACCGGGGCACAGGAGCTGCGCGTGAAGGAAAGCGATCGCATCGCGGTCATGGCCGAGGGCTTGCAACAGCTCGGCATTGTGGCGCATGAAACGCCGGACGGAATCATTATCGACGGCGGGGCATTGCACGAAGGCAGCGTGGACAGCCGCGGGGATCATCGAATCGCCATGGCATTTGCCATAGCGGCATTGCGGGCTTCAGGATCCATCCGGGTGCGGGATTGTCGCAACGTCGCCACCTCTTTCCCGGGATTCGTGCCGCTCGCGGCGCGCGCCGGGCTCGCCATCCGGGCAGAGGGTTGAGTTGATGGACAACCCCAAAAACGCGCCTATCCTGACCATTGACGGTCCGAGTGGCTCCGGAAAGGGCACCATCAGTCAACTCCTTGCGGCCCGGCTCGGCTGGAATTATCTCGACAGTGGCGCACTTTACCGGGTAATCGGGCTCGCTGCGGTGAAAAACGGGGTCGATCTTGACGATGCGTCAAATCTGGTGCGCCTTGCCCGGTCTGTGGATATCCGGTTTGAACTTGAGCCTGACGGCCGCCCGGCGCGGGCATGGTTGAATGGTGATAATGTCAGCGATATCTTAAGGACTGAGGAAACCGGGCGGCTGGCATCCCGGGTTGCAGTGCACGCCCCTTTGCGTGAGGCATTGCTTGAAAAACAGCGGGATTTCTGTCGCGTACCCGGGCTCGTTGCGGATGGGCGCGATATGGGCACCACCGTGTTTCCGACCGCATTTCTTAAGGTATTTTTGACAGCCAGCCCCGAAGTCCGTGCCGACAGGCGCCATAAACAGTTGAAGGAAAAGGGGTTAGATGTTACTCTTCCAAGGCTTTTGGGGGAGATTCGTGAGCGCGATGCGCGCGATGTCGAACGCCAGGCCTCACCGTTAAAACCCGCCGCCGATGCCGAGATTCTCGACACCTCCAGCATGACGATTACGGAGGTTGCCGATACCATCTTCGGACGTCTGCAGCAACGGCTGGGTCGGTAACGGTGCCTGACGGACCGGGCGAGTCTCTTGGGTTTAACGTCAATCCCGTGGTGCTATGTCGCTTGCCGCGTGCGGACAGCGCGATCATCATGGATAACACGCGGGTGTCACGGCGGCCGCGCCGCTGGCGCCCAAACTTCAGGGTTAACCATACATCATGATTGAAAGTTTTTCCGAACTGTTTGAACAGAGCCTTGCCAAGTCACCAGTCCGCGCTGGCGGTCTGATTACCGGCGAAGTAATGCGTGTGGACGACGAGGTTGTGGTCGTTGACGCCGGTCTCAAATCCGAGGGTGTAATTCCCGCCGAGCAGTTTCGCGACAGCCACGGCGAGATGACCGTGAAAGTCGGCGACATGGTCGAGGTCGTCGTAGAGAATATTGAAGACGGGTTTGGCGAAACCCGTCTTTCGCGTGAAAAGGCCTGCCGCGTCAAGGCATGGGACGTTCTGGAGAAGGCCTACGAGGCACAGGCCATTGTCACTGGCGTCATCACTGACAAGGTGAAAGGCGGGTTCACCGTTGCGATCGATACCATTCGCGCCTTCCTGCCCGGATCGCTCGTCGATGTACGGCCGGTGCGTGATTCAAGTTATCTCGAAGGCAAGGATCTTGAATTCAAGGTCATCAAACTTGATCGCAAGCGCAACAACGTCGTGGTTTCGCGTCGCGCGGTAGTGGAGTCTGAAATGTCCGTGGAGCGCGATGCGCTCCTGTCCAATCTCGAGGAAGGCCAGGTGGTTAAGGGTGTCGTAAAGAACCTCACCGATTACGGCGCCTTCGTCGATCTTGGCGGCATTGATGGCCTGCTTCACATCACCGACCTTGCATGGAAGCGCGTCAAGCATCCGTCCGAAGTGCTCAAGATCGGCGATGAAATCGAGGCGAAAGTGCTGCGCTTTGACCGCGAGCGCAACCGCGTTTCGCTTGGCCTCAAACAGCTCGGCGACGACCCGTGGGTTGATCTTGCGCGCCGCTATCCTGAAGGCACGCGCCTGTTCGGCAAGGTTACCAACATCACCGATTACGGCGCCTTCGTCGAGATCGAGGAGGGTGTTGAAGGCCTGGTGCATGTGTCCGAGATGGACTGGACGAACAAGAATATTCATCCGACCAAGGTTGTCCAGCTTGGCGATGAAGTCGAAGTCATGGTGCTCGATATCGATTCCGAGCGCCGGCGTATCTCGCTCGGCATCAAGCAATGCCAGCCAAATCCGTGGGAAGAATTTGCCGCGAGCCATAACAAGGGCGACAAGGTAAATGGACAGATAAAGTCCATTACCGATTTCGGAGTGTTTGTCGGTCTGGAAGGCGGCATCGATGGCCTGATTCACCTGAGCGACCTGTCCTGGGGCCGTACCGGCGAGGAAGCGGTGCGCGACTTCAAGAAGGGCGATGAACTCGAGGCCGTGGTGCTGGCGATTGACCCGGAACGGGAGCGTATTTCGCTTGGAATCAAGCAGATGGAAGGCGATCCGTTCACAAGCTTCGTATCGGAACACGGCAAGGGCAGTATAGTCACAGGTGTCATTACCGCAGTTGACGCCAAGGGCGCAGTGGTTAAACTTTCTGAAGAGGTCGAAGGATATTTGCGTGCATCCGAGCTTTCGCGCGATCGGGTCGAGGATGCCCGTACCATACTCAAGGAAGGCGAATCCGTGGAAGCCAAGATAACCACGATCGACCGCAAGAACCGCAAACTCTCGCTGTCGGTGAAGGCGAAGGACCTCGAAGAGGAGAACGAAGCGGTTCAGGAGTACACACGCAAGACCAGCGGCGGGGCTTCGACTCTTGCGGATAAGTTGAAGGAAAAGCTGGTTAATAAGGACGGCTAGGCGCGGACCGGCGCAGGGTCGTCTTTGTCGGGATTCGTGCGCAGTCCTGAAGGTACAGGAAATGACCAAATCAGAGCTGATTGCAGTACTCGCGGCAAAACAGCCGCAACTTGACTACCGGGATGTGGAACTCGCCGTAAAAGAGCTGCTCGAGCAAATGTCGGCGGCACTGGCGGCGGGTGAGCGCATCGAGGTGCGGGGTTTCGGGAGTTTTTCGCTTCATTACCGCCCCCCGCGGACGGGACGCAATCCGAAGACCGGCGATTCAGTCGAGGTTCCGGACAAGCACGTGCCCCATTTCAAGCCGGGCAAGGAGCTGAGGGAGCGGGTCGATCTCTGAAAATGGTCTTTGAATTGCCCTGCTGTGAGGGGCTGAAAACGGCATTTGGATCCTTCCAATGCCGTTTTTTTATTTCTGTTGGTCGAAAGACCGGGTCAAGATACCAGTTAAGACTTGGCGTTTTTTCTTGTATCTTGTCTGCTGCATTCTGAAATCGAGATTAATGGAGGCGACATGAAACGGCTGCTGTATTTCGTGCTTGGAGTCGTTGCGATGTTTTTGGGATTGAGCTTCGCCTACAAGAATGCCCAGGTAGTTGTGCTCGACTACTACTTTGGCCTGCACTGGCAAAGCCCGTTGTCCCTTATGCTGCTTGCTACGATCGCTATCGGCATCGTCCTCGGATTCGTCGCAAGTTTAGGCATGCTTGTGCGCATGCAGCGCCAACTGGTGCGCGCCCGGCGCGAGATTCGTGAGATCGAACAGGAGGTCATGAACCTGCGTGCACTGCCGATCAGGGATGTGCTTTAGGGCATGCAGGTAGACGCAAGCGACCTGTTATGGCTGCTGCTGCCGGTTGCAGCGGCATCCGGCTGGCTGGTCGCGCGTCTCGATCAGAATCACCGGCCGCGACACAAGTCGCGGGATCTTCCATCAGCATACTTCAAGGGCCTCAATTTCCTGCTCAATGAGCAGCCGGACAAGGCGATTGAAGTATTTATCCAGGTGCTCGAAGTTGATTCGGATACTGTCGAAACCCATTTGGCGCTGGGCAACCTGTTCCGGCGGCGCGGAGAGGTCGAGCGTGCCATTCGAATCCATCAGAACCTGATTGCCCGTCCCACGCTGGACAAGAACCAGCGTTCCTATGCGCTCCTTGAACTGGGCCAGGATTATCTGAAGGCGGGTCTGTTCGATCGCGCCGAAAACCTTTTCCTTGAACTCGCCGAGATCCGGCTGCATACCGAGCAGGCCTTGCGCTTTCTTGTGCACATCTACCAGCAGGAAAAGGAGTGGGAGAAGGCAATCTCCACGAGTCGCCGGCTTGCGCGGGTTTCCGGCCGCAGCCAGGAAGAAGTAATTGCGCAGTTCTATTGTGAACTTGCGGAACAGGCTTTCGCCGAACACGATTCTGCTCAGGCGCGGCGCCTTGTCAATGATGCATTCGCGGCGGACCGCAATTGCGTACGTGCGAGTATCCTGCTTGGCCGCCTGGAGGCGGAGCAGGACAGGCACCGCGAGGCAATCAAGATCTGGAAAAGAATCGAGGAACAGGATCCGCTATATGTAGGCGAGGTCGCAGGTCTTGTTGCGACAAGCTATCAGGCCACGAATGACGAAGCCGGGCTGTACGAGTATTTCGATGGACTGTTGCGTCGCCACGGCGGCGTTACACTCATGCTGGCGCTGGCCGACGTGATAAAAAACAGGGATGGCGTACAGGCGGCGGAAGAGTTTGTTACCGGATGGCTGCGGCGCCAGCCTTCAGTGCAGGGATTGCATGGCCTGCTGGCCCTCAATCTGGTGGCAGCAGATCGATCTCCTCAGGCTGATCTTAGTCTGCTGCAGGGCGTCATCGGCGAGCTGCTTGAGGAACACCAGGGCTATCTGTGCCAGGAATGCGGTTTTCGAAGCAAAACGTTGTACTGGCAGTGTCCGGGCTGCCACCGCTGGAACACGGTAAAGCCGGTCGTCACTCAACCCGAAGGGCGTTCGCAGGAGAAACGGCGTGGCTAGCAGAATCGAGATGCCGGCAGGCATCGCACAAAATGACCCGCGGGTTATCGTCGCCCTGGATTTTCCGTAAGATCAAGTATGAAGTGTGAAAAGATACGTCTGAGCCGGCACGCGCTGCAGAGAATGTTCGAACGTGCAATCAGTCCGGAAGATGTGCGATCGGTAGTGACGGCCGGCGCGGTCATTGAACGGTATCCTGATGATACGCCATATCCCAGCGAGCTATTGCTGGGGTGGGTTGGCAGCAGACCGGTGCACGCTGTCGTTGCGCATGATCCGGATACCAACGAGTGCTATGTTGTAACGGCATATGAACCGGATGCCGGGCTGTGGAACAAAGACTTCATGAGTCGGAGGCAACCATGAAATGTGTGATTTGCAGACAAGGTGAGACAGCGCCCGGCTTGGTGACGGTGACGCTGGAGCGTGGCCAGACGGTAGTTATCATGCGCGACGTGCCCGCCGAGGTATGCCGAAACTGCGGCGAGTACTATCTTGACGAAGCAGTTGCCGCTAAAGTCTATCGGGATGCCGATGCTGCCGTGGCGCGCCGTGCCGAGGTGGAAATTCTTCGCTACGCAGCCTAGGAAATGGCGAGGGGTATGGTGGAACTGCTCGAGAAACACCAGGGCTATCTGTGCCAGGAATGCGGTTTTCGAAGCAAAACGTTGTACTGGCAGTGTCCGGGCTGCCACCGCTGGAACACGGTAAAGCCGGTCGTCACTCAACCCGAAGGGCGTTCGCAGGAGAAACGGCGTGGCTAGCAGAATCGAGATGCCGGCAGGCATCGCACAAAATGACCCGCGGGTTATCGTCGCCCTGGATTTTCCGTCGAGTGCCGATGCACTGGCGTTTGTCGCGCGTGTCAGCCCGGCGCTGTGCCGCCTCAAGGTTGGACTTGAGCTTTTCGGTGTCGCCGGCCCGGGTTTGGTCGAACAACTTGTGGCACGCGGATTCGATATTTTCCTTGACATGAAGTTTCATGATATTCCGACGACCGTGGCCCGCGCATGCGCGGGCGCGGCGCAACTCGGAGTCTGGATGCTCAATGTGCATGCGCTCGGCGGCAGGCAAATGCTCGAAGCGGCGCGCGCTGCGCTGGAGGAAGTCTCATCGCGCCGACCGCTGCTCCTTGGAGTGACCGTTTTGACCAGCCATGGGGCTGCGGACCTGGTCGAACTCGGACTGCCCGCAGATCCGGCTGCGGAAGTCCGGCGCCTGGCGGGGTTGGCGCATGCCGCTGGCCTCGATGGCGTTGTGTGCTCGGCGCAGGAAGCGCGTGAGTTGCGTATACGTTTCGGTGACAGTTTTACGCTGGTTACACCTGGCATACGCCCGCAAGGTGTAGCGCTGGATGATCAGCAACGAACCATGACGCCATTGGCCGCAGTGACAGAAGGGTCTGATTTTCTGGTAATCGGGCGGCCAATTACCCGAGCCCGGGATCCGGGTGCCGTTCTTGAAGATATAAACCGGCAATTGGGTATCACTGGCTGATGTCCTGAATGCGGCATAGCGCGATCATGCTTGCAGTGTCATGCGCTTCGGGCAAATTCAGGTAAGGACTGCTCGCTTCGGGTGCGCCTGTGGGTTATTGTGACGTGTCGGGGTAACGACTCGTCTGTCGCCTTTTTGCCCCATCATTAGACAAATTCAAGACAGTGATCATCATGAGCGTTTCCGAGCCGAAATCCTGGTTTCTCGTATATTCAAAGCCACGTCAGGAGGAAATGGCCAAACGGCACCTGGAGCGTCAGGGTTACAACGTATATCTGCCACGCGCGAACCGGAATCGACGGCGCGCAGGGCGGCGCGTTTCGGTCGTAGAGCCACTGTTTCCACGCTATCTCTTTATCCAGCTGGATACGCATACGGACAACTGGGGTCCGATCCGCTCGACCGTGGGGGTTACTGCGCTGGTACGCTTCGGCGCGGAGCCGGCGCGCGTACCGGGCGCGCTGATTACGCTTCTGCGTTCGCATGAATCGGCCGCGGGGTTACATGAATGGGCGCGAACGACGTTGCACGCCGGGCAAACGGTGCGGGTCGGCGAGGGTGCCTTTGAGGGGTATGAAGGTATATTCTTGGCCCGCTCCAGCCGCGAGCGGGTAGTTGTCCTTCTCGATATTCTGGGTCGTCGGGTGCGTGCGCAACTTACCGCCGATCAAGTGGAGCCCGTTGGCTAGGATTGGTACTGTTTTGCTGAGAAACGTCCGGGGCCGGATATGGGTCTATTGAACCCGTTGTGATCCGCCCGAACATTCGGTCGTTATGACAACCAAGTCGGGCACGTTCGATAAATACGTGCAAATACGGCCAGATTGAGCGCACTGCGATATTCGTTCAAGTGCGCGGCACCAGCATCCCGGCATTCCGGGAATTTCCCGGCGATTGGATTGTCACAGACCGAGGCTGCTCTTCCCGAGGCCGCTCGGCTGGGGCTGATCCTGAAGCATAGATTTCACCGGAAATAAGAAGAATTTTACCTGGCATCATTGGCGCACACCCGTGCACTTTGTTCGTCCTGATGAAACGAATTGGCCGAAAACGCCATGACGAAATCACAGGATAACCGTGACAAGGATGATATCCATGACAGAATCCGTAAAGCCACAGGGCGTGGCACCCGCACCCGACAGCATCTGCCCTGCCTGGGCGCCGGCCGCCAAGGACGCGGTGGGCACGGCGCTCGGCGGTTCGCGGCTGTGGTTTACCGTGGCGCAGGGTATCGTTACCGAGGTGTACCATCCGCGCCCGGACATTCCCCAGCTCAAGGACATGGGCTTCATCGTTGCCGACGGCACAGGCTTCTGGGTCGAGCTGCGGCGGCTCGGCAGTTACACGGTTGCATGGCAGGATGAGGCCATTCCGGCGATTACCGTCACGCATCATCATACCCGCTTCACCCTCACGCTGAAGATATGCGCCGACCCAGAGCGTGATGTATTGCTGCTGGATTTTTCACTGACCGGGGATGCGGCACTGCAACTTTATGTCCTGGCCGCACCACGCATCGGCGAAGATGCGCGCTCCAATCAGGCGTGGACGGACGAATGGGAAGGCCGACCCTTGCTGTGGGCTGAGCAAGGACCATTCGGGCTGGCGCTTGCGGCTTTCGATCGCGAGTACCGACCGGCGATGTTGCAGCGCTCGGTCGGCATGGTGGGCGCAAGTGACGGCTGGCAGGATTTTAAGCGCAATGGCCACATGAGCTGGCACTATGCGAGCGCGGGTCCTGGAGAAGTAGCGTTGACCGCGCAACTGCCACGCGCAGGCACCCTGGCGCTCGGACTCGGCAGCAGCCGTGAAGCTGCTGGCACGCTGGCGTTGCAGTCACTGACCGCAGGTTTCGCCGCAGCCTGGGAAGGGTACTGCCGCGACTGGCAGCAGTGGCTCGGTACCTTCCGCTGGCCAATTGCGCCGACAGCGGAGTCGCAGGTACTGATGAAGCGTTCCGCTGCGGTCATCAAATGTCACGAAGATCATACTTTCCCCGGCGCGTTTGTTGCGAGTCTGTCGGTACCATGGGGGGAGGCCAGCAACAGTCGCGGCGGCTACCATCTGGTGTGGGCGCGCGATCTGGTCGAGACTGCAGGTGCGCTGGTCGCGCTCGGCTGTTTCGCTGACGCTCAGCGCATTCTGATTTATCTCATCGCCACCCAGCAGGCCGATGGACACTGGCTGCAGAACCAGTGGCTCGGCGGCAAACCCTTCTGGCAGGGGATACAGCTCGATGAAACGGCATTCCCGGTGCTGCTTGCCAGCGCGCTGGCCGAGCATAAGGAGCTCGGTGACGTGCGGGTCGAGGACATGGTGCGCCGCGCGCTTGGCTTTATCGCCCGCGAAGGTCCGGTGACTCGTCAGGACCGGTGGGAAGAGGATGCGGGTATCAACACCTTTACCGTCGCAGTGGCTATTTCCGCACTGGTCGAAGGCAGCCGTTTCCTGACGGGGCGCGAGGTTGACTGCGCGCTGATGCTGGCCGACACATGGAACACCTGCCTGGAAGACTGGACCTGGGTCGACAATACCAACCTCGCGCGGCGTCTTGGCGTTCCCGGTTATTACATGCGCAGCGCTCCGGAAGACGTGCTGATACACGATGGGGTCAGGCAGGAGTATTTGCTGATCAAAAACCGCGCGCATGATCTCGGCCTTGTCGCCGAGGAACAGCTTGCCATCGATTGTCTGCAGCTGGCCCGTTTCGGATTGCGTGCAGTGGATGATCCAGCCATGGCGGCAAGCATCAAGGCCATCGATGCGCTGCTCAAGACCGATACGCCCAAGGGGCCGGTATGGCACAGATATAACGGTGACGGTTACGGCGAACACCCCGATGGCTCACCTTTTGACGGCTGGGGACGCGGTCGCGGCTGGCCGTTATTGAGCGGCGAACGCGGGCATATGGCGGTGCTGGCAGGCGAGGATGCGCGGCCTTATCTCGAGTCCATGATGCGCATGACCGGTCCGGGCGGACTGTTGCCGGAGCAGGTTTGGGACAGCGCACCGATACCCGAGCGCGGACTCTATCCTGGCCAGCCGAGCGGCTCTGCGATGCCACTCGTGTGGGCGCATGCCGAATTCATAAAGCTTGCGTTGAGTGTGACCGCAGGTGCGCCGGTCGACAGACCGGCGCGCACATGGGCGCGATACGGCGGCCGTCGTCTGCAACTGGATTACGCGCTGTGGCAACCGTGCCGGCGTGTTCGGCAACTTGTCGCCGGGCAGGAATTACGTCTGCTGCTGCCCGAGCCGGCACGCGTGCACTGGGGAAAAAACGACTGGCAGAGCCCCGCGGATGTGGCGACTGAAGACTGGGGGCTCGGGCACGTTGCACGCCTGCCTTCGGCGCAGCTTGCGGCAGGCGATCGCATCAATTTCACCTTCTTCTGGCTTGATAGCAAGCAATGGCAGGGTGAAAATTTTCAGGTTATTGTCACGGGAGTCAAACCATGATCACCATTGATCTGTCAGGTCGTCGCGCGCTCGTGACCGGCGCAAATTCCGGACTGGGGCGCGCCATAGCGCTTAATTTCGCCGCTGCCGGCGCGCGCGTCGGCGTGCATTTTCTGAGTGACCGGGCATCAGCCGATGCGGTAGTGACGCAGATTCAAAAGGCAGGCGGAGAGGCGGCTGCTTTCGGCGCCGACGTGAGCCAGCCCGCGCAGGTGGAAAAAATGTTTGCCGAAATCGATTCCGCTTTCGGCGGGCTGGATATTCTGGTCAATAATGCCGGCATGGATGGTGCGCGTGCGATGTGCGTCGACAGTGAGCCGCAGCGCTGGCAAGGAGTAATTGCAGTCGATTTGCAGGGACCGTATGACTGCACCCGGCAGGCGCTCAAACGCATGTTGCCGCAGCGGCGCGGCGTGATTCTGCAGATCACCTCGGTGCATGAATTCATTCCATGGGCCGGCTACAGTGCCTATACCAGTGCCAAGGCGGCACTCTCGATGTTCACCAAGACCGTGGCGCAGGAAGTGGCCACTCAAGGCGTGCGTGTGCTGGCGATCGCCCCCGGCGCGATCCGTACACCGATTAATGCCGACGTGTGGGGTAATCCACAGAGCCTGCGCGACCTCGACAAGAAAATTGCCATGAATCGGTTAGGTGATCCTGACGAAATAGGCCGGGTCGCTGCGTTTCTGGCGAGTGATCTGGCCAGTTACATCACCGGCACTTCGGTGGCGGTTGACGGCGGCATGCTGATTTATCCAGACTTCAGTCATGGCGGCTGAGATGGATGCCGATGTCATCATCATCGGCAGCGGCGCTGGCGGCGGCACGCTGGCGCGTGCACTCGCCCCGAGCGGCCTGTCCATACTGATACTCGAGCGCGGTGATTATCTGCCACGCGAGCCGGCAAACTGGGATGCCGAGACTGTATTCAATACGCACCGCTATCATACCAACGAAAGGTGGCTGGACGGCAGCGGCAAACCCTTCACCCCGGTCACCGGCTACCATGTGGGCGGGAATACCAAGTTTTATGGCGCAGCAATATTGCGCCGACGTCTGGCAGATTTCAGTGTGCGCCGCCATGTGGATGGCAGTACGTCGGCATGGCCCATAGGGTACGACGATCTTGCGCCGTTTTACGCTCAGGCCGAGGCCTGGTATTTCGCCCACGGTGAGGCCGGAGCCGATCCCACTGAACCACCGCGCGCTGCTTACCCCTATCCGCCAATGACACACGAGCCGCGTATTAAGGAGATTTACGGGGCGTTGAAAGCGCTTGGCCTGCATCCGTTTGCGTTGCCGCTGGCGCTGCAGCGTAACGATGCCAATCCCGCGCACAGCCCGTGCATCCGCTGCAACACCTGCGATGGTTTCCCCTGTCAGTTGCATGCCAAGGGTGATGCCGAGGTATGCGGGGTTGCGCCTGCGCTTGCACATTCAAACGTGCGGCTTTTCACCGGCACACGCGTCACGCGACTGATCGCCGGCACCGGCCGGCGCATTGTGGCGCTCGAAGCTGAAGGGCCGGACGGGGCGCACCGTTATCAGGCGCGGGTGTACGTCCTGGCAGCGGGGGCGGTCAATTCGGCGGCGCTGCTGCTGCGCTCGGGCGATGATGCTAATCCCAATGGTCTGGCCAACGCGTCCGGCCAGGTTGGGCGCAATTACATGTGCCATCTCAATAGCGCCTGCATTGCCATCGACCCGCGGCGTGACAACCCCACAGTGTTCCAGAAGACTCTTGCCATCAACGATTTTTACGAGGATTCCCGAGATCCGGAATTTCCCTACCCGCTGGGACATGTCCAGAATCTGGGCAAGGTCACGCCCAAAATCCTGCAGGCCCAGCGGCCGTATTTTCCACCCGCCCTGTGCCGCTGGGTGGCGCGCCATTCGGTTGACTGGTGGCTTACCACTGAAGACCTGCCCGACCCGGATAATCGCGTGACCCTGGCCGCCGACCGGACTATCCGGCTGCATTACCGCCCCAACAACGAAGCGGCGCATCGCCTGCTGCGTGCGCGCTGGCGGGCTGTCCTGCATAAGCTGGGTTTTCCATTGGTGTTCTTCGAGCGCATGGACATCAGTGCGGTGGCGCATCAGGCAGGAACATTGCGTTTTGGCATGGATCCGGCACAGTCGGTGTTCGCTCCGGATTGTCGCAGTCACGAATTGGATAATCTTTATGTGGCAGATGCATCGTTTATGCCCTCGATTTCCGCTGTCAATCCGTCGTTGACTATCATGGCCAACGCGCTGCGCGTGGCCGAGATCCTGCGCCAGCGTCTGGCGGGCGCTGCGTGAACTCGAAGCGCGCGCTATTTATTGGGTGCATCTACCTGGCTGGTTTTCTGCAGGGAAGCGCCTTTGTGCTGATTCCGGCGCTCGGCAATACCCTGGCCGCGGCGCCTTATGATTTCAGCAGTTCGGCGTACGCGCTGCTGTTTCTGCCGCAGACTCTGGGCGCGATTATCGGTGCGGCAGGGGCGGGGTGGGTGCAAGGCCGCCTGGGCATGGGACGGTTGCTGCGTCTCGGGCTTGGTGCCAATCTGCTGGCGATGTTGTTACTGCTTGGCGCAGCGCATGGTGCCGGGCATTTGGCCTATGCCCTGATGCTGGCGGAAAGTCTGTTTCTGGGTATCGGTTTCGGCTGGACATTGGCGGCCATCAATCATTATTCAGCGCATTTTTTCAGCCGCTCGGCCACGGCAGCTGTTACCCTGCTCAACGCATTGATCGGCGGCGCCACGGCTCTTTCGCCATTGCTGCTCAAGGCGCTGCAAACCGGAGGCAACTGGGGTATCTGGCCGATGGCACTGGCCATCGGCTTCTTCACTGCCGGGTTGCCGAGGCTGCCGGAGGTTGATGACGAAGCCCGGTCGGCCTTCTGGCCGCGTGGCCTGCTGCCGTTTACCCTGGTGGTGCTGATCTACGCAATTTGTGAAGGGAGTTTCGGCAGCTGGGCAAGTGTTTACCTGAGCTCAGATAAACACCTTGGCAATCACGCCGGAACATGGGCGCTGTCGGCATTCTGGGGCAGCATGACGCTGTTTCGCAGCGTGCTTGCACCCTTGCCGGAACGCTGGATTTCACAGCGCAGTCTGCTGCTGGTATCAGCTGCGGGTATCGCATTGTGTTTTGTTCTGATGGCGTGGCTGTCAGGCACCTGGACGCTGGTGGGGGCATTTGCACTGGCAGGTGCGGCCTGCAGCATCTATTACCCGTTTGCGATGAGCCTGAGTCTGGCGGGGTTTCCCCAGCAACAGACCCAGGTCGCCGGGCTTGTCGTTGCTGCGCTGATGGTTGGCGAAGGTCTGGGTTCCTACGGACTGGGGCTGATTCAGCGCGTGCAGCCGCTCGCCCACATTTATCTCGCATCTGCGCTCTGGGGAATACCGCTGCTATTCGGCGCATGGATCATCAGTCGCCCGCGTGCGCCGTTGGCTACCTCCGCTCCCCCTGCAATGCAGCCAGAAGCTGCAGGAGCGCCACGAAGATATTGAGCACATCCAGGTAGAGGGCGACAGTGATGAATATGTAATTGGTTTCTCCACCGCGCACCAGACGGCTGGTATCAAACAGCGTGTAACCGGAGAAGATGATCAAGACAGCTGTAGCCACTGTCAACTGCAGTGCGGGCATATGCAGGAAAAAATTGGCGATGCTGGCAAGAATGACAATGATCAGGCCGGTTAGCAGGAAGCCCCGCAGAAAGCTGAAATCGCGTTTCGATGTCCAGGCATAGACCGACAGGCCCCCAAAGATAACAGCGGTACCGCCCGCTGCCTCGGCAACGATCTGCGCTCCGTTGGCAAGTGCGAGGCTTGCGGTCAGGGCCGGCCCGAGGGACAGTCCCATGAGACCGGTGAAAACGAAAACCAGCGGCAGGGCAATCGGACTGCGCTTGGCGCCAGTGAGGAGAACGGCGAAAAGGGCGGCGAAGGCCAGAATCATGAGGATGAAGGGATGCTGATAGGGGAAGGCCATACCCATGCCCAGCTCGGCAGTGATGGCGGTCAGAACCAGCGTTCCCGCTAAAAGCGTATAGGTCCTTCGCACCAGGTCGCTGGGTGCCGATACTAGAATCGGGGCGGAGGAATCGGGATTCAATGATGGCTGAGGCATGGCAGTCGTCCTGGGTATGGTATGCCACTACTTTACCATAGCGCACTCCGCCCGGAGATGGAGCGAGTGCATGGGGTTTAAGGACGGTTTTATGTCATCTTACACGGCATGGCTTTGGGTGCCTTGCCCGAATTTTGCCATCAGGAATGGCCGATTTTCTGTTCTCCCGAGTGACTAACATCGTAATTTCAATGGCTATTTTTCTCCAGAACTCTTGACCCGGAATTTTCAATGGGTATAGTGTTCATTAAATGAACACGGAACGTAATCGCGAGGATGCGTTGACTCTGGAAATTCTGGACATAGTCCAGAAACACAGCGACGTAAGCCAGCGCCATCTGGCACGCCATCTGGGCGTGGCGCTGGGGCTTGCAAATTCCTATCTGAAGCGTTGCGTGCGTAAGGGACTGATCAAGATTACCGAGGCCCCGGCCAACCGTTATCTCTATTACCTCACGCCGAAGGGATTTGCGGAAAAAAGCCGCCTTACCGCCCAGTATCTCAGTTTCTCGCTGGCGTTTTATCGCCGCGCCGGTGAATCCTGCGCACTTGTCTTCGACCATTGCCGGGAGAACGGCTGGCGCCGCCTTTTACTATGCGGCGTATCGGATTTGGGTGAGATTGCGACACTGCGCGCCATCGAACACGAAATGATGGTCGTCGGTTTCTACGACCCGCACAGTGAGCGCAAGCGTTATCTTGATCGGCCCGTCTGGCGCGATCTGGATGCGGCCGATACCCACGATGTTTGTGTGGTGACAGATTTCCTGGCGCCGCAGATGACCTACGATGACCTGGTGAGTCGCGTCAACCACGAGCGGGTGCTGGTGCCGGACGTGCTGGGATTGGAGCAGGTTACCGGTCCTTAGCGGTTGGGAGTTCCCCGGCGGCGCAGTAGAGTCGAGCCGGGACAAATTATTGAAGGCATGATTGTGCGGAGGATACTCTGCATGGCGGTAGCGTGCCCGAAAGCAAAATTGCTTTTTGACGACATTATATGCGACAGCCAGAATATGGTGATCATTGAGCCGATCGATCGTCATGACTTTTCTTTTTTTTTGCAATTTGGCCTATGTGTGAATTATAAAGACCCTGATTGAAAACCTTGATCCCTAGCGCATCTATCCATCCGGTGATTCTCTCCGGCGGCTCTGGCTCGCGCCTGTGGCCGCTTTCGCGCGAACACTACCCGAAGCAACTCCTGCCGCTGGTGTGCGAACAGACCCTTTTGCAGCAGACTGCCCTGCGTCTTAATGGACTTCAGGGTGTCGCTGACCCCCTGTTCATCTGCAACGAAGATCACCGTTTCCTGGTCGCAGAGCAGATCCGCCAGATTGGCAAGGCCTGCGCCGGCATTCTGCTCGAACCGGTCGGGCGTAATACTGCTCCGGCCGTCACACTCGCGGCGCTGGCGCTGTCAAACGGCGGCACTGATGCGGTGATGCTGGTGATGCCTGCCGATCACGTCATCCAGGACGACGCGGTGTTTTGTCACGCCGTTACGCGCGGCGCCAGGCTTGCCGCAGATGATCATCTCGTTACCTTCGGTATTGTTCCGCATCTTCCCGAGACGGGTTACGGGTACATAAAAAAGGCGGAGGCGATCGGCACGTCACAGGTCGACGGTGATGCTGCGTATCGTGTCGGTGCATTTGTCGAGAAACCGGATATCGCAACCGCGCGGCGTTACGTGGATTCCGGTGAATATCTCTGGAACAGCGGCATTTTCATGATGCGCGCCTCGGTCTGGTTGCAAGAGATTACACGCCATCGCCCGGAAATTGCCGAAGCATGTGCTCTTGCCTATCAACAGGGTAAAGAGGATGCCGACTTCTATCGCGTGGACAAGAGCGCCTTCAGTGTCTGCCCCGGAGATTCCATTGACTATGCGGTCATGGAAAAGACTGATCGCGCGGTGGTGGTGCCGCTCGATGCGGGCTGGTCGGACATCGGTGCGTGGTCCTCTCTGTGGGAGATCTCTCCGCGCGATTCCGACGGCAACGTCATCCAGGGCGATGTTGAAACACACTCTACGCGCAATGCGCTGCTGATTTCCCAGCACCGTCTTGTCGCCGTCATTGGGCTTGACGACATCATTGTGGTTGAGACTGCTGATGCGGTTCTGGTAGCACACAAGAGCAGTTCGCAGGATGTGAAAGAGATTGTCAACCGTCTCAAGAAGAACAGGCGCGATGAATACAAGACCCACCGCAAGGTTTATCGACCATGGGGCTCGTACGAGGGCGTCGACGCCGGAGCGCGGTTCCAGGTTAAGCGTATTATCGTCAATCCTGGCGCAGCGCTGTCGCTGCAAATGCACCATCATCGCGCGGAGCACTGGATTGTGGTGAAAGGCACCGCACGTGTGACGCGCGCTGACGAGGTATTTATTATTTCCGAGAATCAGTCGACTTTCATCCCGCTCGGCACTAAGCATCGCCTGGAAAATCCAGGCGCCATTCCGCTCGAAATGATTGAGGTGCAGTCGGGGAGCTATCTCGGTGAAGACGACATTGTGCGGTTCGAGGACCGCTACAACCGGGATTGAACGGCGTGCGAACAGAAAACAATGTGGTCTGGCATCATGCGACGGTTACGCGTAGCCGGCGTGAAGCCATTAATGGGCATAAGAGCGCTGTACTGTGGTTTACGGGCCTGTCGGGTGCTGGTAAGTCGACGCTGGCGCATGCTGTTGAGGAGCGGCTTCATCAGATGCGTTGTCGCACATTCGTCTTTGATGGCGATAACGTGCGTCACGGGTTGTGTTCAGACCTCGGATTTTCGATTGCCGATCGGCGCGAAAACATCCGTCGCATCGGTGAAATGGCGAGCTTGTTTGTTGAGGCAGGAGTAATCGCGCTCACCGCATTTATTTCACCGTTTCGTGCGGACAGGCAACGGGTGCGCGATATCGTCGGAGATTCCAATTTCTTTGAGATCTACTGCCGGTGTTCTCTTGAAGAGTGTGAGCGGCGTGATGTCAAGGGTCTCTACGGCAAGGCGCGTGCCGGAATGATTCCGGAATTTACGGGCATTTCCTCTCCTTACGAAGAACCCATCTCCCCCGATCTCGCGGTTGACACTGAACGCGAGAGCCTTGAGGGATGTGTTGAACGCATATGCCAGATGCTCATTGGCAGAAAGATCTTGGCGGAACCGTCAGGCGACAGTGCCGGTATTCAGAATTCCGGGAGCGCAAAGTTGTGACGCAGTGGTTTCCGCATGATATGACGCTGGTAAAGTAGGAAAAATACGCGACTATTCGTGCTGAGATTCACGTTAACCAATAGCTGAAGCTGATAGGAATAGGCGGGGCGGAAATCAATGAAGAAGGCGCTTGTGAGCGGCATCACCGGACAGGATGGCTCGTACCTTGCCGAGTTCCTGTTGAACAAAGGGTATGAAGTTCATGGCATCAAGCGCCGGACTTCGCTTTTCAATACCGACCGCATCGACCATCTCTATCAGGATCCGCACGAAAAGCGGCGCCGCTTCGTCCTGCATTATGGCGACATGACCGATTCGAGCAGCCTGCTAAGAGTAGTTCAGCTGGTGCAGCCGGATGAGATCTATAATCTCGCGGCGCAGAGCCACGTCGCGGTATCGTTTGAAGAACCGGAATACACAGCCAATTCGGATGCGCTTGGTACATTGCGGATTTTGGAAGCGATACGCATTCTGGGCTTGGAAAAGAAGACGCGCTTTTATCAGGCTTCGACCTCGGAGCTCTTTGGCAAGGTACAGGAGATCCCGCAAAAGGAAACCACGCCGTTTTATCCACGCTCTCCGTATGCAGTCGCGAAGCTGTATGCGTATTGGATCACCGTGAATTATCGGGAAGCCTACGGCATGTACGCCTGCAACGGTATCCTGTTCAATCATGAATCGAAGGTGCGCGGCGAAACTTTCGTGACTCGCAAGATCACTCGTGCTTTGGCGCGTATCGCACTGGGTCTGCAGGACTGCCTGTATCTCGGGAATCTCGAATCCAGGCGTGACTGGGGTCACGCAAAGGACTACGTAGAGATGCAGTGGCTGATGTTGCAGCAGGAACAGGCTGAAGACTTTGTTATCGCTACCGGCGAGCAGTACTCGGTGCGTGATTTCGTTAACGCTGCCGCAACCGAGCTAGGTCTGACACTGGAATGGAATGGAAATGGGCTGGAGGAGACCGCTATCGTGAGTCAAGTCGCAAGCAGGGAATTCCCTGCGCTCAGAAAAGGCAAGACCATTGTCAGGGTAGATCCGCGCTATTTCCGGCCGACCGAAGTAGAGACCCTCCTTGGCGATCCCAGCAAGGCCAAGGCAAAGCTTGGTTGGTCTCCGCGCATAACGTTCCGCGAGCTGGTGACGGAGATGATGCAGGAGGATCTCAAGGCTGCGCAGCGGGACGAACTGGTTCGACGCCACGGATTTTCAAGCTACGATTACAACGAATGATTGCCGGCCAACTGCTTACGGCAGTGTTCGGGGAAGCGCCCGATTTCTGTAGATGTGTATCCGGGTCGCAAAGGCCATGCGGCCGTGCCGAAAAAAAAGTCAGTTGCGCCGCTTGCCAATGCGTGTTTTCTGAGGTTTCAGCATGCTGTCCTCATCTGTCGCTGGCCCAGTTTCAATAACTCAGTCTGGACATGCCGGGATTTAAGCTGCTTGTCTATCCGCCCGATTTTATCCGCTCTACGTTGTCACTTCCGGAGCATCGTGTTGCCGGCGAATCGAGAGTGACGCTACAAGGATGCAATGATGGACGTTAGGTCGCGAATTTATGTTGCCGGACACCGCGGGCTCGTTGGATCAGCGATTCTGCGATGTCTGAAGAATGGCGGATATTCAAATATTGTCATCCGGACTCATGCCGAACTCGATCTTATGGATCAGCGCGCAGTGCGCGAATTTTTTGAGCAGGAGCGACCGGAATATGTGTTTCTAGCCGCTGCCAGGGTTGGCGGAATTCAGGCAAATAACATCTATCCTGCAGATTTTATTTATCAGAATCTTGCGATCCAGACAAACGTCATTCATGAATCCTGGCGCAGTGGCGTGAAGCGTCTGCTGTTTTTGGGGTCATCCTGCATTTACCCGCGGGATTGTCTGCAGCCGATTAAGGAAGAGTACCTGCTTACGGGTCCGCTTGAGGCAACCAATCGTCCATATGCGATCGCGAAAATTGCCGGAATTGAAATGTGCTGGTCATACAATCGCCAGCATGGAACACAGTATCTTGCAGTGATGCCGACAAACCTCTATGGTCCAGGGGATAATTATGATCTTGGGAACTCGCACGTACTCCCGGCGTTGATTCGCAAGATGCACGAAGCAAAGATGCGGGGCGACAAAGAGGTCGTCGTCTGGGGTACTGGTACTCCTCGGCGCGAATTTCTTTACAGCGAAGACATGGCCGATGCCTGCCTGTTTCTTGTTAATCTGCCCGACTCGAATTTCAGGTCAATACTGGATTCAAGCGGCGGCAAGGCGCCTCCACTGGTCAACATCGGTTGCGGTGAGGATCTGACAATTGCGGAGTTGGCTCGCGCGGTGGCAGAGAAGATCGGATATGCCGGCACGATTGTTTTTGACTCCGGCAAACCGGATGGAACACCGCGGAAATTGTTGGACGTATCGAACCTTGCCGCGCTCGGATGGCGTGCAAAGGTGTTACTGGAAGAAGGAATTCAAAGGACCTATGCCGACTGGCAGAGAAATTAACAATCACGGAGTAACTCGGTAGTGTTTAACGACAAGTCAATTCTGGTTACCGGCGGGACGGGATCATTTGGTCAGGCGTTTATAAGGACATTATTGACGCAATATAAGCCAAAGCGTGTCGTGGTGTTTTCACGCGATGAGTTGAAGCAATTTGAAATGCAGCAGGAATTCAACGCTGAATCGATGCGATTTTTTATCGGTGATGTACGCGACGCAGAGCGCCTGCGGCAGGCGATGCGCGGTATCCACTATGTCGTACACGCAGCTGCTTTGAAGCAGGTTCCTGCGGCTGAGTACAACCCTATGGAGTGCATAAGAACAAATATTCACGGGGCTGAGAATGTGATTAATGCAGCTCTGGACAACGAGGTCGAAAAGGTTATTGCATTATCAACGGACAAGGCTGCGAATCCAATAAATCTGTATGGAGCGACGAAACTTGCTTCTGACAAACTCTTTGTGGCCGCAAATAACGTGACTGGTGGACACAGGACGCGGTTTTCAGTTGTACGCTATGGCAATGTTGTTGGATCACGAGGGTCGGTCGTTCCGTTTTTTCGGAAACTCGTCAAAGATGGCGTAAAAGAATTGCCCGTCACCGATCCCAGGATGACGCGTTTTTGGATTACGCTTCAGCAGGGTATCAATTTTGTATCCCGGAGTTTCGAACGGATGCACGGCGGGGAAATTTTTGTTCCGAAGATTCCATCCATGCGGGTCCTTGATCTTGCCGAGGCAATGGCGCCGGGTATGCCGACAAGAATCGTCGGGATCCGTCCAGGAGAAAAGTTGCACGAAATCATGTGTCCGAAGGACGATTCGCATCTTACGATCGAATTCAGTGATTATTTTGTCATTTGCCCAAGTATTACGTTTTTCACTCCGACCTCCTATGCCGAGAGCGCTACTGGCGAACGCGGGCAGCCGGTAGTGGATGGATTTGAATACAACTCCGGGACGAACAGCCACTTTCTGACAGTTCCGGAACTGCGGCAGGTTAACGCGTTGTGCGAATGATTCCCTACGGACATCAGGATGTCACCGAAGAAGACATCAAGGCCGTCGAGGAAGTTCTGCGCTCGGATTGGCTGACGCAAGGGCCGACAATAGAGAAGTTCGAACGGAGCGTCACAGAATTCTGTTCTGCAAGTAATGCATTGGCTGTTTGCAATGCCACAACGGCGCTGCATCTGGCCTGTCGCGCCCTTGACCTGGGTCCGGGTGATTGGTTGTGGACTACACCAAATACGTTTGTCGCTTCAGCCAATTGCGCACTTTATTGTGGCGCGTCCGTGGATTTTGTCGATATCGACCCGCAGTCCTACAACATGAGCATCGTCGCATTGCGCGACAAACTGGAGTCTGCAAAGCAGAGCGGGAGATTACCGAAGATTGTTGTACCGGTACATTTCGCCGGTCAGCCATGTCAGATGCGCGAGATCAGGCAGCTGGGCGAAAAGTACAAGTTTGCAATTATTGAAGACGCGGCGCATGCGATTGGCAGCGTGTATCTGGATGGTGTAGTAGGAAATTGCCGCTTTTCGGACATCACGGTTTTCAGCTTCCATCCTGTCAAGATTATTACGACTGGTGAGGGTGGCATGGTCGTTACAAACAATCCGAAGCTCGCTGCGAAGATACGACTGCTTCGGAGCCACGGAATCACGCGTGAATTGCCCGGCATGGTCGGTGATAGTGACGGGGCGTGGTATTACGAGCAGGTTGATCTTGGGTACAACTATCGCATGACTGACATCCAGGCTGCTCTCGGAGCAAGCCAAATGAAGCGAATTGCTTCGTTTGTTGACAGACGTCGCTACCTAGCAGGCCGGTACGGCACTCTGCTTGCAGGCTTGCCGTTGAAATTGCCGATGCAGCATCCGGATACATCATCGGCGTATCATCTTTATGTGGTGCGTGTCCTTGGCGGACCCAGGGAAAGACGCCGGATTTTCGATGGAATGCGCAGCGCTGGCGTTGGAGTCAACGTTCACTACATTCCTGTGCACCTTCAGCCTTACTATCAACGTCTCGGCTTTAGACGGGGCGACTACCCGAATGCGGAGCATTATTACGGCGAGGCGCTCAGTTTGCCGCTTTATCCCGGACTAAGCGATACGGATCAGAATTATATTGTCGAGACATTGAAGTCGCTACTGGGTTAATGAGAGGCAATACAACAATGCATATTCGTGAGCGCGCCATAGGCGATGGCGAACCCTGCTATATCACGTTCGAGGCTGGGCCCACGCACTCTGGCCTGGAAAGTGCCCTGGCGCTGGTTGATTTGGCGGCCAGTGCGAACGGAGACGCAATAAAATTTCAGATATTTGACGCCGACCGTTTGGTTGCTGATAAGGCGCTTCCTTTCAGTTATGACATCCTAGTCGACAGATCGACCGGTGAGACGCGTAACATCACGGAACCATTGTACGACATCCTGGCGAGAAGGCAGTTGACGCGGGAAGAATGGCGGAAGGTCAAGCGAGCGGTGGACCGGGCAGGGTTAGCTTTTTTTGCGACTGTCGGTTTTGAGGACGACATAGAGTTTCTTGCGGAAGTGGGATGTGACTCGATAAAGATCGCGTCTGCCGACGTGAATCACCTGCCACTTATCCGGCAAGTTGCAAGGACAGGCATGGTTGTGCAGATTGATACCGGAAGTTCTACCCTGGGAGAGATTGAAACGGCAGTCGATACCATTTTGTCAGAAGGCAACAGCAAGATCGTAATTCATCAATGTCCTTCTGGTTATCCGGCACGACTTGAGAGTATTAATTTGCGAATGATACAAACACTTCGCACAATGTTCCCCTTCCCTGTGGCGTTTTCGGATCACACACCCGGATGGGAAATGGATATCGCCGCCCGTGCCCTCGGTGCAAGCATGGTTGAAAAAACGATCACTTTGGACAGAACCATCCCCAGTGTTGAGCATATGTTTTCACTGGAAGGAGAGCAGTTAGGACAGTTTGTAAGATCAATCCGGGAGCTGGAAACTGCATTGGGCAATCCACGACGCGTTTTGAGCCCCACGGAAATGAAACGTCGGGATTCAATCCGACGTAGCGCCTTTTTGCGCCATGCCAAACGTGCCGGAGACATGATCGCGGATGGCGATATTGAGTTTCGTCGCCCGGGAACCGGCATTCAGCCATCGGCCTTGAACAGCCTGGTCGGTAAGCGAGTGTCAAAGGATGTGATGGCGGGGACCATGTTGAGGTGGCAAGACATCATTGAATGATGATATAGCCAATAACCGGTAGCCAGCATGTCGCGAATCGCTGTAGTTGACTATGGAATGGGAAATCTCCAGTCCGTAATGAATGCTCTTAGACATGTTGGTGCGACGGCCGAGGTAGTATCAAGGACGGAACTGCTCCGGAGTTTTGACAAAATCATTCTTCCTGGTGTCGGCGCATTTTCGCAGGCCATCAGCAATCTGCGGAATACAGGAATGGCTGAAGCGCTGAATTTGGCGGTGACTCAGGGAAAAGAAGTCCTGGGCATCTGTCTTGGCATGCAGCTGATGTGCACGGCTTCCGAGGAAGATGGGAAACATGTCGGGCTGGGATGGATCCTGGCAAATGTCAGATTATTTCCGCAAAACCTGAACATCAAGATTCCTCACATCGGCTGGAATGACTTGTCGTTTTGCAGACAGCACTACCTGCTGGAAGGGCTACCACCTGACCCGGATGTCTACTTTGTACATAGTTACAGGGTTGAATGCGACAACGTCGAAGATGTCCTTGCTACTTGCGACTATGGCGAGCGGTTTACGGCCATTTTTGCGCGTGAGAATGTGATGGGCATACAGTTTCATCCGGAAAAAAGTCAGACAGCGGGATTGCAGATCCTCAAGAACTTCTCCGAGCATGATCCATGCTAAAAAAGCGCCTGATTGCAGTGCTGATCCTTCGTGACGGCCAGGTTGTCCAGAGCGTAAAATTCAAGCATACCAATGTCATACACTATGACCCAATACACGCCGTTGAATGCTTCAATAAGTGGGCCGTGGATGAAATCGTAATGCTGAACGTGTCACGCACCGCGGAGTCGCGCGATCAGTTTGCAGATATTGTCAAAAACATATCGCGCGAATGTTTTGTTCCATTGACTGCGGGTGGATGGATTACGGATGCTGATTATGCGTCAGTCCTGCTTCGTAGCGGTGCTGACAAGCTGGTTCTTAACAGTGTCTTTTTTGACCATCCGGAATTCGCTGAAATGCTGGCGCGGCGCTATGGTAAGCAATGTATCGTCGCATCGATGGATGTAAAAAGGCGATCTGACGGAACGGCGAGTGTGTGGATAGATCGTGGCAGTCGTGACACAGAAATCGACCCATCGAAATGGGCAATCCGTGTGGCTGGGCTAGGGGCAGGCGAAGTATTTTTCAATTCAATTGATTATGACGGCAATCGAAAAGGCTATGACCTTGAGAACCTTCGATCAGTCTGTGCTTCCGTAGATGTACCTGTGATCGCTTTTGGCGGGGTATTTCAGTGGAAACACCTGGTCGAAGGTCTCGATGCTGGTGCCGCCGCGGTTGCAGCCGCCAATATTTTTCATTACACCGAACATAGTACGAAAAAGGCAAAGAAGTATCTCATGGAATCGAAAGTCGCAGTTCGTCAGCAATATTGACTATCGCCAGTTCGGGCACAAACGCATACCCAGTTGTTAAAATTGCGATTATCTGCATTACAGGCCGGTCGTAGAGGCTTCCGGTTCCAGCGTGATTATCCGCCTTCTGCATTGTTGAATTTCTTGTAAGGAAAAGCGAATGAAATATTGCACCCGTTGTCTTTATCCCGAGAACGCGAAACCAACTATCATTTTTGATGACGAGGGGGTTTGCAGTGGTTGCCGGTATCATGAAAGTCGCCAGAAACTCGAGGTCAACTGGGATGAGCGGATTCAAATGCTCGAAAAAATTCTCGAGGAAGCGCGACGCATGGCGAAGGTGCGCGGGAACAGTCATGATTGCATTATCCCTGTATCAGGCGGCAAGGATTCGCATTTCCAGGTCTGGCTGCTTAAGAAGAAATACGGGATGAATCCGCTGCTGGTGACTTTTAATCACATCTACAATTCGCCTGCGGGGCTGAGAAATCTCGATAACCTTGTGTCCCGTTCGGGATGCGACCTGATCCGTTATACCGCGGGACCTGACTCAGTACGCCGAATTTCCCGGCACATGCTGGAAGTCGTTGGTGATTTGACGTGGCATTATCACGCTGGTATCCGGACGTTTCCTTTTCAGGTAGCCGTAAAGTACAACATCCCCCTGATAGTATGGGGCGAACACGGATTCGCGGAACTTACCGGTATTGTATCGCTTGAGGATTTTGTGGAGTTTACGCGGTGGACGCGCAAGGAGCATGACATGCGGGGGTACGAGCCTCATGATCTCATTGGGAAAGGTGGAATAACTGAAGGAGACATTGCGCCTTATGTGTATCCGACGGATGAGGAAATTGAGCGTACTGAGGTGCGCGGCATTTACCTCTCAAATTTCATAGACTGGGATGCCAAGAAACACGCTGAGCTGATGATTGCTGAATGGGGATTTTCACCCGTGTCATATGAGCGTGACAGATCATTCAATCTGTACGCAAAGATCGAAGATCATGCGAATGACGTGCATGATTACCTGAAGTACCTGAAATTCGGCTATGGTCGGTCGACAGATGATGCCAGCATGGAGATTCGTCACGGTCGAATGACGCGGGAAGAGGGGATGGAAATGGTGAAGCGATATGACGCGCGCGAGCCCTCATCGCTAACCACATACTGCGATTTTCTTGAAATTACGAAGCGGGGGTTCTATGAGGTCGTGACGCCGATGCGGGATCCCAGGGTCTGGAAGAGAGAGTCAACGGATCATTGGCAGGTCCTCGATTCGGCTCCGAAACATCCTGTTACCGAAATTGAAGAGGCGAAGCGTGTAAAACAGGTTCCTGATCGCACGTTGGGCAATAATAATCGCCATTTATATTTTAATCCGAATAATCCTCCGGCGCCAACAGGTGAATCGGCGATGGATCAAAAAAGCGTCAAGTTCAAGATTCTTTAAAGAAAAGACGAACAGTTGGAAGAGGGGTATAGCGGATGACAAAACAGGTCGAACTTTGGAAATCAGAGTTTGGGCATGACTACGCGATGCGGAATAACAATGCTATCACGCCAGAGGATTACAGGCGTCTTATGCGAGATTGGGGGAAGATGCTCACCCATGCGGTGAATCCGGCTCCCTCCAGCGCACTGGAGGTCGGATGCAATATTGGCCGTAACTTGAATGTCTTAAAGCATTTTATTGATGAAGTGCACGGGATCGAGCCGAACGCACGCGTCTGCCAGCTCGCGCGCGAAAATCCCGCCCTGAAAGGGATAACAATTCACGAAGGCACAGGATTTGAGCTACCGTTTGCCGATTCAAGCATTGATTTGGTATTTACATCAGGCGTTCTTATCCATGTTGCGCCAGAGGATCTTGGCAGAATTATTCATGAAATTGTCCGTGTTGCACGGCATTATGTACTCTGCATCGAATATTTTTCCCACAAGCCGGAACAGGTATCGTATCACGGGCATGAGGGCTATCTTTTCAAGAGAGATTTTGGGGGCGCCTACCTGGATCGCCACCCTCATCTGCGTGTACTTGACTACGGGTTTCTCTGGCAGAGATTTGATTCAAGCGATGATTCAAATTGGTGGTTGTTTTCCAAGAGCTGAGGCCTGTCGGGGTGGAATCGATTCTCACTGTAAAGACCTCAGCGCGCTCCACACGCAAAAATAACTTGTCACTTGGTGAAACACCTTTGTCGGCATGCACACCGCCTTTGGACGTTAATAACAATACGGCGCGCGGGATTGTCGGATCAGGTGAAGGCTGCGAAGCCGAAACAGCGGCGCACGGGTTTTGTCCGGAAGTATTCTAGTACTATATTCAGAATTCTTTGATGGTCGACGGTCACGTACTCGGTTTGATTCCCGCAAAAGGCGGATCTACACGCCTTAGGCGCAAGAATATTGTTCCGCTTGGCAACAAGCCTCTGCTCGCATGGGCGGCTGAAGCAGCGCTGGCAAGTGGTGTCATGGATCGGATTATCGTATCAACGGAAGACCCCGAAATTGCTTCTGTCGCGCGTAGTTTGGGTCTGGAGACGCCCTTTGTTCGGCCCGAGCATCTGGCGCGTGACCCTGCAGGAGTTGTGGATGTTGCACTGCATGCGTTACAGGAACTGCGTGAGCAAGGCCAGCAATACCGCACCCTCATCATACTACTTCCAACCTGCCCGTTTCGAACTGCGGAAGACATCCGGAATGCCTATGGTTTGTTTGTGACGGAAAAAGCGCGATTTCTCATGAGCGTGTCGTTATATGAGCACACGCCCTTTGCCGCGTTGCGACTCGATCCGAATGGGTTGTTGCATCCGTATTTCTCAAAGTATATTGGAAAGAAGTCGCAAGAAATGCCTACGGCGTATCGCGCCAACGGCGCCATACATGTTCTCGATGTGCCCGCTTTTGAGGCCGAAAAATCCTACTATGCCGAGCCACTTGTCGGTTATGTCATGCCCTGGGAGCGGTCGATAGACATTGATACCTCTGCTGACCTGGCGATGGCCAAAATCATACTTGGCCTACACAATCCACATGATAACTAACCGAGTCGCCGTTCGGGCAGATGCATCAATCGAGATCGGGAGCGGTCATGTCATGCGATGTTTGGCGCTGGCGGAGGAATTGAGACGCCGTGGCGTGGACGTTGTATTCATAGCCCGGCAATGTCCAGGAGATCTCAACGCCTATATTGAAGGCAGAGGATTTGAAGTGCGTCGGTTATCGCTAATGACAGTGTCGGGCGGCAAAAGCACTTTGACTACTGCGCCTCGAGCGAATTGGCAAAGCTATGACTGGTCGAAAGATGCAGATGAAACACTTGAGGCGCTGCAAGCGGAAGTAATCGATTGGCTGATTGTCGATAATTATGCGCTGGATTGGCGTTGGGAATCCAGATTCCGCGGGCACGTGCAGGGTATTCTGGTGATCGATGATTTGGCAGATCGTCGCCACGAATGTGATGCGTTGCTTGATCAGAATCTCCAGTCTGATATGGACACTCGATACGACAGCCTGGTTCCAGATGGTTGCGCTATGTTATTGGGACCGCGCTATGCCCTGTTACGGCCTGAGTTCTGCCGGATTCGCGCAAATACAGGACCGCGTAGCGGCGTGGTTCGCCGAATCCTGATCTCCTTCGGAGGTACTGATCCAACAAATGAGACTGTAAAGGCTATCGAAGCTGTCCGGGATGCAGGCGTTACGGCTGAAGAAATTGATGTTGTGATCGGACGGAATAATCCACACCGGGAGCAGGTGAAGGCACTCTGCGGGAAACAGCAAGGAGTGACGCTTCATATCCAGGCAGAGAATATAGCAGAGTTGATGGCTCAGGCAGACTTGGCGATCGGTGCCGCCGGCGTTTCGACATGGGAACGCTGTTGCCTTGGCTTGCCGGCGATCGTAATCGTCGTTGCGGATAATCAGGCGGGCATCGCGCAGGAAGCAGACCAGCGTGGGGCGATTAGTAATCTTGGAAAGAGCGACCAAGTTTCGACAGCAGACATTTCTTCTGAATTAGCATCGTTATGCGTTAACCATAGAAGTATTGCTGCCATGTCGGAGTCGGCGATGCGTCTTGTCGATGGAAAAGGGTTAATACGTGTAGCGTGCGAGTTGCGTGCGCGAATGAAGATTTCCATTCTCTGTTCAAGTAAATCACATCCGGTGTTTAGTTTCTTGGAAAGTTGGAAGAGGAAGCGAATCGAAGATTTCGACATCGAGCTTGTAGAGCAAGGCGCGGCGTTAACAGGCGGGGATATATTGTTCCTGATCTCCTGCAACGAGATAATCGGTCGCGAAATCAGGGATAAGTATTATGCCACTCTTGTGGTACATGCCAGTGATCTCCCGTCGGGACGAGGATGGTCTCCTCTTGTCTGGCAAATCCTGGAAAAAAAGTCCGACTTTGTCGTGACATTACTGGAAGCTGAGAATCAGCTTGATAGTGGTCCGATCTGGTCTCAAAGAAAGCTCTTTATTGCAGGTCATGAATTATATGACGAAATTAATCACAAGCTATTCGAAGCTGAGCTCGATCTTATGAGCGATGCAATCGACAACTTCTCTACCGTCGTCCCGCGCCCGCAATCAAAAACACAGGCATCCTATTATCGCAAGAGAACTCCCGATGATAGTCGAATTGATCCGACGCGCCCACTGGTGGACCAATTTGACCTGTTGCGTATTGCCGACCCGGCGCGATATCCGGCATTTTTTGATTTAAGAGGTCACCGATACATCGTTCAGATCAGGAAGGTCCAGGAATGATTTCGCTTGGGAATTGCAGGATTGGCCGTGATGAATATCCATTTATCGTGGCAGAGATGTCCGGAAATCACAACCAGTCCCTGGAGCGTGCTTTGGCAATCGTAGAGGCAGCCGCCGAGGCGGGTGCACACGCAATCAAAATACAAACATACACTGCCGATACTATGACGCTCGATATATCAGAGGGCGAGTTTCACATTGCTGATCCAAACAGCCTATGGAAGGGGAAGTCTCTCTATCAGCTGTACAAAGAGGCGCACACCCCGTGGGAGTGGCATCTACCAATCATGAATCGGGCAAAAGAGCTGGGATTGATAGTTTTCAGCACCCCATTTGATGAAACTGCCGTTGATTTTCTAGAGTCTTTCGACGTCCCTTGTTACAAAATCGCATCTTTTGAGAATACGGACATTCCGCTAATCCGTAGAGTGGCTGCCACGGGAAAGCCTATGATTATTTCTACCGGGATGGCTACAGTTTCCGAGCTGGATGAAAGTGTGCGTGCTGCCAGGGCCGCAGGATGTAGAGAGCTTGTTTTGCTCAAATGTACCAGTACGTACCCGGCCACTCCTGAAAATACTAACATTCTGACGATCCCTCACATGCGCGATCTGTTCCAATGCGAGGTAGGCCTTTCGGATCATACAATCGGTGTCGGAGTAGCAGTGGCTAGCGTGGCGGTCGGCGCAACAATAATCGAGAAGCATTTCACCCTAAACCGGGAGGATGGCGGTGTAGATTCTGCATTTTCCGCAGAGCCGCAAGAAATGCATGACCTGGTAATGGAGACAAAGCGTGCATGGCAGGCATTGGGGTGCGTGAGTTACGGGGTGACGACTGCCGAGAAGGCTTCATTAGTGTTCAGAAGATCTCTATATGTCGTACACGATATGAAGGCGGGAGAACAGCTTAATGCCGAGAATATGCGGACGATTCGACCAGGTTATGGATTGCCTGCGAAATATTATGAAACTCTGCTTGGAAAGCGAGTCCGCCTCGACATCAAGAAGGGCACTCCCGTGTCATGGGATTTGATTTCCTAGAACTGGAAGTAAACATCTTGAAGTCACCTGATAGTCCCTGAAACTTCAACTGCCCGATATTTTGGGCAATTTCAAATAGATGAACGTACTGGTATTTGCTCCCTATGCGGGAATTTGGGTACATGCATTTCCTGAAATGCTTGTGGCAAACGCATTAAAGAAAGCGGGCGCGAACCTGCTTTACGTTACCTGCGACGGTGCGTACGAAAAAGGCTGCACGACAATGTCGGCCTATGGGGTAGGCAGCAATTCTCCCGACAAATCCCGGAATGAAATATGTCATAAGTGCAGGAGAAACAGGCAACTGATACTGGGATGTGTTTCTTCATCGTCCATCAACATTGATCAGTATCTGGACGACGCCACTATTGACTCTATTGACGGGATTGTCAGTTCTTTAAACCTGGACCAGGTCATGGAATATCAGCTTGACGGAATCAGGCTCGGCAGAATCGCACTGCATGAAACCATTCTTCATAACAAGATATTTAACCTTGATCAGGTTACAGCGGAAATATTCAGCAGTTTTAAGGTCGATTTCGCGAATGTTCTGAAGACCTATTTCGCTCTCAAAACAATCATACGCGAGCACAAGCCAGACAGAATACTGACCTATAACACTCACATTTCGACCAACTATGCGCTGCTCCTGTTGGCCAAGCAGAGCGGAATCAAGGTATATGGATTGCATGCAGGCGCAAATCTCTCGAATCGATTCGAGCGGCTTTACGTATTTCAATCTGACATGGTGGTGCTTTACAAAGATTTGATCAATCAGTTTGAGGAAAAGTATCACCGTATTCCATGCAGCCTGGAGCAAATCAAGTATGTCAGCGCGCATTTCCAGACGCTTGTTTCCGGAAAGAATATTTTTGTCTATTCCTCCCCCAAGGACTCAGCGAAGTTCGATCTGTACGGTAGATTCGAAATAAAGGCAGATCAGGCAGTGTTGTTAGCCACGCTGAGTAGCTACGATGAAGTCTATTCAAGCCAGGTTATGGGTGTGATGCAGGAGTGTGAACTGCTGTTTCCAACGCAGGTTGCCTGGGTGTCGAATCTCATCGAGTTCATGAGGCAGCGTAGTGATCTCTTCCTGATTATAAGGGTGCATCCGCGCGAGTTTCCCAATCGACGTGACGCAAAGTTGTCAGCTCATGCACAGCGACTGGCGGAAGAATTCATAAATTTGCCTGACAATGTGAAGGTAAATTGGCCATCGGACAACATTTCCTTGTACGATCTTGCTGCGGAAGTTGATGTTGTTCTCAATGGATGGTCAAGCGCAGGCAAAGAGATGAGCATGCTTGGCATTCCGGTGGTTTTGTACACAAAGGATATTCTGTATTACCCAGCGTCCCTGAATTATCTGGGTCGTTCCCGGTCCGAGTATTTTGAAATGATAGACCAGGCTCTGAATGACGGCTGGTCATTTGAACGGATCCGAAGAGCATACAGATGGCAGGTATTGGAGTTTGAAAGATCGACCATAGATATTTCAGACTGTTACAGCCCAAAGATGGAGCGTCCGCTTTCAGTGCGGATTGTGAGCAGAGTTCGCCGAAGATTTCAGCCCGCATTTGAGCAGGTGGCGGACTGTGCGAAGGCGCAACAAGGGGTAAGCAGTTGGGAAGAATTTGGCCAGGTTATTCTTGATGATAAATTTGTTCTGGATGTGACCCATCAAGTCAGTAACTGTTCGGAAGAAGAAGAAACCGGATATCTGGTTGAGGAAGTCAGGGGAATAATTGAAAAGTTTTACGGCGCAGGAAGTTACTCAGAGACAAAGCTTGGACGAAATGTCAGTCGGTTCCTGTCGCAAGACAAGAAATGACACAGGCTCTGTGCACGCGCAGCCGAATACTGAAGATTATAAAAAGAGCCAGGTTGCACGACTGTTGACATGACGAAATACAAGAAATGCGGTTTCTAATTTCACATTTAGGATCTAGGAGACTCGCATACCTTTTGTCCGGACTATTTGTGCTCAGCATGTCGGATCTGGTAGGGATTGCCGTTGTCTTTCCCTATATGAAGATTATTACGGATCCAGCTGTCGTGCGAAGCAGTCATATTCTTTCAGGGATATATGGGAGGCTCGGTTTTAGTTCAGTAGAGAAATTCATTATTGCTTTGGGAATTGTCCTGTTAGTGTTTTTCTCGATTAGGGCTGCCATAGCTGTATCGATAAATCGGTACGTCGCCAAGGCGCTTGCAAGGCTGTCGATGGATCTGACCAACGAATTGTATGGAATGTTGATGCGCGTTCGATATGACTTTTTTCTCAAGCATCCGGCATCGGAGCTCGTTGGTACTACCAGTACGTATCCTATTTATTCAACTATGTGTCTTCAGGCCTGGCTGAATGTTGTCAATGAAGTCGTTTTTCTCGGATTGTTCTTGCTGGCCTCGGCCATTTTCATGCCGGTCGCGACGCTGATTATTGTGGCGTGGGGATTCCTGACCGGGCTTTTACTGTATCTTTTGGTAGTCAGGAAGATTGCGGGGTATGGCAAGGAGCAGAATCACCTTGAGAATGAAAAGTATCGGTGGGGTTTTGCTACGGTGAGCAGTATAAAAGATATCAAAATAATGGGGCTGGAAAATATTTTTGTAAATAAAACCACCGATCTGTCCGGGCGAGCACGTGATATTGCGTGGAAGTATACGAACTCAATAGCCCTGCCGCGAATTGTTATCGAATCCCTGGTGCTGGTGGGCATGATTGGGGCCGCCCTTATTTTGATCGGCCCGAGTTCAACGATAAGCAAAGTAGTGCCTCTGATGGGAATATTGGGAGTGAGCGCCATCAGGGTTGTGCCATCGTTCGCGCGAACCGCTAGTTCGTACAACACCTACAAGTATTCCCGGGAATTTCTGAATAAGCTGATCACCACACATAGTCAGCTGCATCAGCATCAACAGCCGGTTCAGTTTACTCAATCAATTTTTGAAAAGTCTTTCGATATACAGGATCTGAAGTTTTCCTACGGTGACCGTGTAATACTGGATGGAGTCTCGCTCAGCGTTAAAAAAGGCCACGCAATCGGTATTGTCGGATTGTCGGGGTCCGGAAAGTCTACTCTGTTGGATATTATCGCGGGACTACAGGAAAAAGATGCTGGTAAGTTTTTTATCGATGGGGCGGAAATCGATCCATTCCACACGAACGTGATGAGCGCGCGTATAGGTTATGTTCAGCAACAAATTACTCTGATTGATGATTCTATCGCCTTCAATATAAGTTTCGAACGCCATTGTGATGAAAGTAAACTGGCCAGGGTCATCAAAGCTGCCAATCTTGACCGGTTCATCGCCGGCTTGCGAGATGGTATCCAGACTCAGGTAGGAGAAGCAGGAGTTAGATTATCCGGGGGTCAAAGGCAGCGAATTGGAATTGCGCGTGCACTATACCGCGACCCGGAGGTTCTGATATTTGATGAGGCAACCAGCGCACTGGATAATGTAACGGAAAAGGAGCTTGCTGCGGAAATTTCGCGACTGTCGAAGGACAAAACGCTGATTATTGTTGCGCATCGTATCACGACTGTCAGCAATTGTGATTTCATCCATGTTATGGATCATGGCAGCATTACTAGCAGCGGAACTCATGATGAATTATTACGTACCTGCCCACTTTATCAGGCAATGAATCTTTTGACAGCAGCGGAGGAACCCGGCGTGCAAATGAGTCAGATTTGACGTGATCTGGTAGTGAGTGGATTAATTGAAAACACCTAACACAGGCTTCTCGTAACTTCCATGAAAGTATTATGCCAAAGAAAAGCAGATCGGCAGCTTCCTGCATTCGCGAGTGTTGGAAGCACTATTTGGTAGCATGATTCGCTACGCGATACGAATCATTCACGTTTCTCAAGTCCGCGAGCTCGAAAGAGTTACCCTCGACTTTATGCCAACTGTAAATTCAGAGGCATTCTGCTGACCCAGATCGATACAATACATCCTGGCGATTTTAGAGCATGGAAATATAACTGAAATTGCAAAACTACGCGCATGCTTTTTCCTTAAATCGGGAAGCGCTGCGCTTCGACATGCTAAGACTTGTGACAATTTGTCGCGTCTTTCATCCTACTAAGTGTTTCTGATCAAAAACAATGCCGGATAGAAATGTGCCAACGGGAAGATTTCTACTGTTGTTGCGGGAAAGCGCTCGTAGAGTCCTTGCTCGTATTGAAGGCCCTTACAGTCACAAATCATATTCCCAGGAAGGCGAAGACATGGTATTGCGCCGTATATTCGACGGCCAACAACGTGGATTTTATGTGGATGTAGGCGCCCATCATCCAAAGAGGTTTTCAAATACCTATTTGTTTTACAAGTTGGGTTGGCGCGGTATAAATATTGAGCCGAATCCGGAAAGCATGGAACAGTTTCGGCGTTATCGGGCTCGCGATATCAACGTTGATTGCGGTGTTTCGGATATTGCGGGCGAACTGTCTTATGTGATGTTTGACGATGCGGCGCTAAATACATTTGACCCGGTGCTGGCAGATGAGCGCAATCGAACAACGCCTTATAGGATCGTTGCAAGAAAGACAGTAAAGGTCCGAAGGCTGGATGCGATTCTGGGTGAAAAACTTCCGGCCAACACCCAGATAGACTTTCTGACTGTCGACGCCGAGGGGCACGATCTTGCGGTATTGAAATCAAATGACTGGAAGCGCTACCGCCCTAGATGGGTTCTCGTTGAGTCTCTCGGCGAACAGGATCTGGGGAAGATTGAAGGAGGGGTCTATTCATTTATGGTTGGACAGGGATACGTGTGGTTTGCAAAGACGGTGAATACTCTGTTTTTCATGGACGAACAGAGGAAATCGATGTGACGTATTTGCATGTCTAGCGCGAAAGACATCTGTCGGGCGCCCATTGGGCTGTTTGTATATAACCGTCCGTGGCACACACAGAAAACTGTTGAAGCGCTCCTGGAAAATGAGTCGGCGAACGAGAGTGAGCTGCACATATTCTCGGATGCCAGCAGGACAATCGAATCGAACCATGCGGTTCAAGAGGTGCGGGCTTATATACGAAATATCAGGGGATTCAAGAAAGTCGATATCGTAGAACGGGAACGGAATTTTGGACTGGCGAACTCGATAATTGATGGAGTTACCACGCTTTGCACGAAATATGAAAGAGTGATCGTTCTTGAAGATGACCTGGTAACGTCGCCTTATTTTTTGCGATATATGAATGATGCGCTCGATGTCTATGAGCATGAAGAGCAGGTTATAAGTGTACATGGATATATGTATCCGGTGCCAGAGCCTATGCCAGAGACCTTTCTGCTGCGCGGTGCGGATTGCTGGGGATGGGGAACCTGGAAGAGGGGATGGGACTTATTTGAGCAGGACAGCAACTGGTTGATAGATCAAGTCAAGAAACGCGGGTTGGTCAGGGAATTCAACTACGATGGCGCATATGACCTGGCGGCTATGCTGGTGGCGCAGACCCAGGGTAAGGTCGACTCCTGGGCTATACGCTGGTATGCGAGTGCGTTCCTCGAAAATAGACTAACCCTGTATCCAGGCAAGAGCCTGGTGCGGAATATCGGGACTGACAGCAGTGGCACACATTGCGGGACGACTGACAGTTTTTCGGGAGAACTTGGGGGCCATCGGCTTGCTGTGGAAAGGATGCCGATCACGGAGAATCTGAAAGCGCGTGCGGCAGTGTCGCATTATTTGCGGAGCACGAAGCCATCAGTGCTGCGAAGAGTTTACAGAAAACTCAAGAATGTGACTACGTCTGTTCGACGGCTGGTGGTGCAAGATTAGAGCGGCACAGTGGATCGATATTCGCTGAATATAGAATCGTCTGTTGGGTGGAAGCCGGGTAAATATCACTTTGGAATTTTCGATTACTTGTTAGTTGCTAGGTCCGGGACGTAGCGACAAATACTTGTCGAGAGGTAGTCATGGGTTGCCCATTGTGTGGCGAAGAAAAGTTCATAACAGTTCGGCGAGACGAGATTGCAGACTTATCGGTTCTCTGGAAGCAGCAATTCATGTTCGATCCGTTCCGGGAATTTACATCCGGACCGGAGTTGAGAAAGCTTGCCTGCGTTAATTGCGGGCTGCTTTATTTTGAACCGGGATTGTTTGGAGACAGCGAATTTTATTCGCGTCTTTCGCAATATGACTGGTATTACGAGGAGGAGAAGTGGGAATTTGACCGGGCGGTGGAACTGGTAAAAATATGGCGTCCTAAAAGCATTCTGGAGATTGGTTGTGGCTCGGGAGAATTTCTGCAGAAGATCAGGTCTGGGGTTGAATATTCGTTTGGGATAGATATTAACGATGTTGCGCTTGCTAAGGCGCGTGCCAAGGGACTTGAAGTATCGTCAACAGATGTTTCTCGGCTCGATAGGACGTTCGACATGATAGTCCTTTTTGAGGTGCTTGAGCATCTTCGGGCTCCGGGTGAGCTTCTCAAGGCGATCGACAAAAAACTAAATCCGAACGGCGTACTGGTAATCGCAGTCCCGAATCCGGATGGATACCTGAAGGATCTGAATCTCGTATTGCTCGATATGCCTCCACACCATAATTCCGGATGGAGAAAGGAGACTTTTGAGAAACTTGCGGACATGCTGGGATTGAAGATTGTGAGTTACGAGGTGGAGCCGATAAGGTACGTTCATTACCAGACACTGCTTGATTCTGTAATCAGACAGGGGACCAGGAATCGATATCTGCGGAAGCTGCAGATTCTATTGGCAAAGATTTTTGCGCCGTTCCTGTATTTATCGGCAGGAAATCGAGTAATCGGACAGACACATATGGTAGTTATGAAGAAGGGGGCATAGCAAACCCGTTGCAGCCGCCAGCCATGATCCGCAAGATAAAAGCCTATGTTTTGAAGCAGCAGTTTGCCCCTGGAGTTCTCGGTATCTGGGTGAATCCTTTCTATTTTGCGAGAAAAGGACTATACGACGAGGTGGCGCGACTAGCACCTCGTATGCCTGGCGAATTGCTGGATGTCGGTTGCGGAACAAAGCCATACCAAGGCCTGTTTTCCTCAGCTGAACGTTATACCGGATTGGAGCTGGATACCCCTGGCAATCGCGTGGCAAAGCGCGCGGATTATTTTTACGACGGCAATGTATTTCCGTTTGATGCCGAAGCCTTTGATGGGGCGATATGCAACCAGGTGCTCGAACATGTTTTCAATCCCGACAGGTTTCTTCAGGAGTTGGCGCGCGTGTTGAAGCCTGGAGGCAGGTTGTTGCTGACAGTGCCGTTTGTGTGGGATGAGCACGAACAACCCTGGGATTATGCGCGCTACTCGTCATTCGGGTTAAAGAATTTGCTGGAAAGGAACGGCTTTTCTGTGCTTGAGCAGCGCAAGACAAATGCCAACGCACGGGTCCTATTCCAGTTGCTTAATGCATATCTGTTCAAGATACTGCATTCACGCAACGCAAAACTGAACCTGGCAATTTGTGCGGTAGTAATGGCGCCAGTCAATCTATTGGGAATCGTATTGAGTGCGGTCCTGCCAGGGAATGCCGATCTTTATCTGGATCAGGTTGTATTTGCAAGGAAATCCGTGAAATGAAGGTACATGGATCGTTTCACAAAAAGCGAATACTTATTACCGGCGGCCTCGGGTTTATTGGATCGGGTCTCGCCCGGGTTCTTGTGGAAGCGGGCGCTGAGGTAACGCTTGTTGATAGCCTTATCCCTGAATATGGCGGAAACCTCTTCAATATCGAAGGAATCCGGGACAGATTGCGGGTAAATATCAGCGATGTGCGTGATCCTTTTGCCATGGCATATCTCGTGCGAGGGCAGGAGTTTCTGTTCAATCTGGCAGGACAAACAAGCCACCTTGATTCAATGCAGGATCCGCAGACCGACCTTGAAATCAATGCTGCGGCCCAGCTTTCAATTCTTGAAGCCTGCCGCAAGCACAACCCGGAAATCAAAATCGTATTTGCCAGCACACGCCAGCTGTACGGCAAGCCAGAGTATTTGCCGGTGGATGAAAAGCACCCTGTGTGCCCGGTTGACGTAAATGGAATCAACAAACTGGCCGGCGAGTGGTACCACATACTCTATAACAATGTCTACGGAATAAAGGCCTGTGCACTGAGGCTTACCAACACCTATGGACCCGGCATGCGGGTCAAGGATGCGCGTCAGACTTTCCTGGGAATATGGGTTCGGAATCTAGTCGAGGGAAAGCCGATACTCGTATTCGGCGATGGTATGCAGCTGCGGGATTTCAATTATGTGGATGACGTGGTTGAGGCGCTGTGTGAGGCCGCGATAAGCGAAAGAGCAAACGGCGAAATATTCAATCTGGGTGGATCGGAAGTCATCAGCCTCAAGGATCTCGCGAAAATGACGTCCGAGATGCATCCAGGTTGCCGCTATGAACTTGTCCCATTCCCACCAGAACGGAAAGCGATTGATATTGGGGATTATTACAGTGATTACAGCAAAGTCAAAAATATCTTAGGTTGGGAGCCGCGTACAAGGCTGGTGGATGGTATTAAGCAGACGGTGGAGTATTACCTCAAGAATTTCGGCCATTATTTGGATCCCCTATGATCTTGATGAATGACTTTCGTGCCGAACCTGCGGAACTGGTTCAGGCGGAGATCGAGGCAGTTAGTGCGGTTCTGAAATCAGGCTGGTATGTGCTGGGCAAGGAAGTCCGGCAATTTGAGATGATGTGGGCTGCGCTGTGCGGCGTTCGGCACGCCGTTGGGGTTGGCAACGGCATGGATGCAATTGAAATCGGCTTACGCGCCTGCAATATCGGTGCGGGAGACGAAGTCATTACGACGCCTATGACCGCATTTGCGACTGTGCTGGCGATTATCCGGGCCGGCGCCACCCCGGTCCTTGCTGATATTGATCCGGAAACTGCGCTACTTGATCCAGCGAGCGTCGAGAGATGCATCTCGCCCAGAACAAAGGCAGTCCTGCTCGTCCATCTCTACGGGCAGGTGCGCGATCTGGACAGATGGCGTGCGCTATGCGCTCAGAATAAAATAGAGCTGCTGGAAGACTGTGCCCAGGCCCACATGGCGAAGTGGAATGGAAAGGTGGCGGGATCCTACGGGCTCTGGGGTGCTTACAGTTTTTATCCGACCAAAAATCTCGGTACCACTGGGGATGGTGGCGCCATGATTAGTGATTCGTCCGAAATCACCGAGCGCGCCCGCATTTTGAGAAATTACGGTCAGCAGGAGCGCTACCGCCATACCGAATTGGGGCTAAACAGCCGTCTGGACGAAATTCATGCAGCGATTCTTGTTGCCCGTCTGCAGTGGCTGGAGTCATTTACAGCCAGGCGCAGAGAGATTGCGCGAGCGTATATTGACGAAATTGGAAATCCGCGCGTGCGCATGCTTGGAAAGCCGCTGGATGATGAGAACCATGTTTACCACCTATTTGTAGTTTTGTGTGCAGAGCGCGACCGCTTCAGCGCCTATCTGAAATTGAATGGAATCGAGTGTTTGATTCATTATCCGATTCCTGTTCATCTTCAGGAACCTTGCGTGAATCTCGCGAGAGATCCCAATGGACTTGCGTTCAGCGAGGCACACGCGTCTCAATGTATTTCGATACCATGCCATCCACAGATGTCTCAAGCGCATGTGAATCGTGTAGTCAAGGCAATCAATGAATTTACCTAAAGATGTGGAACACTTTGTCACTCTGTTTGACAGCAATTTTCTGCCAATGGGCATTGCTCTGCATGATTCACTGATGGCGCATGCACAGCCATTTCATCTGTGGATAATATGTATCGATGATCTGGTGAAACAGCAGCTTGATGATATTGCGCTGACTAACGTAACGCTGATTCCGCTTGACGCGGCAGAAACACCTGAATTGCTGGCGGTCAAACCTGGCAGGTCGCGCAGTGAATATTGCTGGACGCTGACGCCTTTTTCCCCGCAGATCGTCTTTGATATGAATCCGGAAGTACGGAGAGTAACGTATCTCGACGCCGATCTGTTTTTTTTCGATCAGCCGAAGATTCTACTCGAGGCCTTTGAAAGATCGGGGAAACAGGTATCGCTGAGCGAGCATGCTTATGATCCCCGATATGACCAGACGGATATTCATGGACGGTTTTGCGTGCAGTTCATGACGTTTGTGAACTCCGCACAGACAAGGAGAATATTGCGTTGGTGGCAGGAGCGCTGCATAGAGTGGTGCTTCGCGCGCCTTGAGGATGGAAAATTTGGTGACCAAAAGTATTTGGATGTCTGGCCAGAGATGTTCAAAAACGATATCTACATTCTTGAGTCTGTCAGCAAGACATTGGCGCCATGGAATGTAAATTACTTCACCGATCGGCAAGGCGGGAATATTGATCCGGTTTTCTATCATTTTCATGGATTGAGGCTGATTACTCCACGTCGCCTGCGACTTTACCTTGGTTATAAAATCGGTTCGCCAGGCAAGCGTCTTTACGACAGTTATCTGGCAGCGTTACGCCGGTCTATTGAAGTGATGAGACGCCATGGAATCGGTGTTCCCTGCATTCCGGAACGGCCCGGTTTTCTGGATCGTTTGCGCTTCGTTAAGCGCAAGTTGACCAGAACGACGCGGACGGTTTCGATCTGATCGATCGGGAAGAGAATCGTTTCGGCGGGTTTTCCGAGGTAAATATGGCCAACACCAAATTGAGCGCCAGTCGGTGCCGATAGGAAGGACTGCGATTCCGGTCGCGCGTGATACAAGCGACCTTCGTATCGGCAGACGCGGCCTTCTGTCCACGATTATGCTGTCTGTTTCAATCAGGAAGCATCCGGCAGTGTGGGAAAATTCCGCCAGAGATAATGACACAAATAGGCCGGGACAACCGTTCGGGGGCGGACGTTTGGCGGAGCAGTCTCCCGGGCGGGAATATGCTTCGACTCCGAACGTCACCATAATTACGGTCGTCTATAACGGCGCCGCGACGTTGGAGCGGACCGTGAAGTCCGTTTTGGCGCAAGCGCACCACGGTATCGAATATGTGGTTATTGACGGAGGGTCTACCGATGGCACTGTGCCGATACTTGAAAAATATGGCGACAAAATAGCCTGTTGGGTGAGCGAACGGGATAATGGTATTTATGATGCCATGAACAAGGGAATATCCCTGGCGCGTGGCAAATGGATCTATTTTCTTGGCGCGGATGACTTCCTTTCTGACGAAAATGTCATTGATTCTTTGGCGCTGGACCGCGAAAAGGAAGCACAGCTCGTGTTCGGTTACGTCACGGATGACAGGGGAAATGTGTTCGAATCACGGTTTGGCTGGAGGACACTGCTGCACAATACCGTGCATCATCAGTCGGCATTTTATCGCGCAGAGCTGTTTAAGGACTTTCGATACAGCACTGTCGTTCCTGTAGTCGGCGATTATGAACTCAATTTAAGAATATTCACCAACCGATTGAAGTTTCGAAGAGTCGACAGACTTATTGCGGTTTGTGCATCAAGCGGAGTCAGTCAGAGCGGCAGCGACTATCATAATTTTCTTGACTATTTTCTGATTCGCAGCCGATACATGGGGTACCTGAAGAATGGTGTTTTGTTGGGGATTCTGCTTTTATCGCTGGTCAAAAGACATGCCATGAGTGTTCTTTCCAGATGATTCAGAAAATGCCTTTGAGCAATTGAATACATGGACGGTGCAGGTATTCCATCGAATGTTTACATTGTTCTCGGGAGTTACAACGGCGCCCGGTTCATTCAGCAGCAGATCAAGAGCATACAGGAACAGTCTTTCCGGAACTGGAAACTGCTAATCCGGGACGACTGCTCTTCCGATAATACGACAGCCGTAATTCACAGGATCGCTGACACGGATCCGCGGATCATACTGGTTGAAGATGATTTTGGCAGACAGGGCGTAGTAGACAATTTTGGTGTTCTTTTGCAGACAGCATATGAGGCAGGTGCTGATTATGTATTTTTGGCGGATCAGGATGATGTCTGGAATTGCGAAAAGGTCGATGAGCAGCTGAATGCGATGCAAAGAGCGGAGGCAATGGGTGGGACTGAGGAACCGCTTCTTGTCCATTCAGACTTGGCAGTCGTCGATGGACAACTCAACCGCATTCGCAAATCGTTCATGGCATATCAGCATATTCGGCATGAAGAATCGAATTCCCTGGCTACGCTGCTGGTGCAGAACTTTGTCACAGGTTGTGGAACACTGGTTAATCGCTCGTTACTTAAAATCGCGCTTCCGCTGCCGGACTCGTTATTAATGCACGATTGGTGGTTGGCGCTCTGCGCAGCAACGTTTGGCAGGATCGTGTATGTAAACAAGACCCTGGTTCTTTACCGCCAGCACGAAAGAAACGTCGTAGGCGCAAGGGGCTGGCGGCTGCAGAATCTTTATAAAGCAGGTATTGCAAATCGGTGGCGTCACTGGACCGAGTCATTTCATAGAAGCGTGTATCAGGCGGAGCAATTGTGTCTGAGGGTCGAGATATATGAGCGTCACTTACCGCCGATGGTTGCGCGTATCGTCAGGCGTTACTGTGATATTTTTAGTGTGAACAGGGGCAGTTTCCACCGTATAAAGACCGCAGTATTACTGGGAATACGCAGACAGCGTGTTGTGGATACCTTAGCGTTGTATGCATCCATTTTTTTATGGCGGGAAACGCCTGGGTCTAAATGATTCGATGTACGGCGATTGCCTTGCGAATTCATTGTGACAGCGGGGATGTGCTGATCGGGTGCGCGCGGGCAGCGGGCGATTGCAGTCGGCGTGGGAAAATTGACTAGGAATTCCACGGACACAGGACGGCTCATCACCGTGTCTGTTGTCAGCCACGGGCAGGGGAAGCTTGCCAAGCTCCTCCTTAATGACCTTGCTGCGCATTCTGCGCGAATGATCGACGTTGTTTTGACCGTCAATATTGGAGAAAAGCTACCGTTTGATGTCAAAGATTATAGTTTTCCGATCAGGGTCATAAAAAACCCAATCCCGAAGGGATTTGGCGCTAACCACAATTCGGCATTTGGCGAATCACGCAGTGAATATTTTTGTGTTTTAAATCCCGATATCAGATTTAATTCAGACCCGTTTTCGGCACTTCTGGTGTCCCTGCAGGATGATTATGTCGGCGTTGTCGCGCCTCTTGTGGTCGGCACTGAAGGAATAATTGAAGACAGCGCACGCCGCATCCCAACTCCGTTTCGTATCCTTTCCAAGCTCTTCATTCGCGAGAAGAAGCCCGATTACGTGATTGGGCGAGAACCGGTATATCCCGATTGGGTTGCCGGAATGTTCATGCTTTTCCCATACCAGGTGTTCGAGCGCATGGGAGGGTTCGATGAACGCTATTTTCTGTATTACGAGGATGTCGATCTATGTTCACGTCTGCGTCTCGCTGGCTACCAGATTGTACTCATCCCGGAAGTATCGGTAGTCCATGACGCTCGGCGCGAAAGCCATCGCAATTTCCGTTATCTGCGCTGGCATTTACGCAGCATTATGCGATTTTTTCTATCCTGGGTGTTTTTGCGGCACATGCTTCGGCGTATACGCTGGAAAACATGATGTTTCGGACGAAATCAGGCGGACTGAGTGATTAAATGCCACAACGGATTCAACGCCGGTTTGTGAACGGCAGGTGCTCGAAGGTTTGACGGTGCGCCCGGATCGGAATAGAAGGCGTGACCGCCGCGTGGCGCAGTTATTGTTTGGTGGAATTGCGCATACAACAAGCTAAACGGGTAGATGACAGTCAATTGTCCCACAATTCCATAGAATTGATAGGTATTCCATGAGCTATCTGTTCCCCATTGCGTATATGTCGGTCACATACGCCATGACGGCGTTGTTGATTGTATTCGGATTGACTGGAAAGGTCGGAACCGCTGCGGATATCGGCATAATTCATGCCGCTACGCTTGCCACATTCTATGCGTTGTCTGCGAATTCCAGAAACATGATACTTAATTCATCGCGTTATATTTCGCTGCGCGACATACTGAGCTACCGACTGCTGCTGATCGTGCCCCTCGCCGCGATAGCGTTTGTGCTGAGTGTTTTCATCGCCGGCATCAGTGGTGTTCTGGCGTCTGCGCTGCTATTAAGACGCTGTACAGAATGGATCAATGAGGTTCATCTGAGCGAAAGAGAGGTGGAGGGCGACAGAAAATTTGCCTTGAAATTCCTTTTTGTACAGGCATCGCTCCTGTCCCTTGTTATTGGCTTGAGTTTCTGGAAGAAGGATGCCGCGCTGACCGGCATGTATCTGTGGGCAATTGTACCGCTCGTAATGAGCGCGAAGTTTGTTGCGAGAAATGCCTACTTTTCCGTAAGCAGGTTCGTGAGTGTATTTCCGCACATGCTGTCGCATTTGGGGTCGACAGCAACCATCGGAATCGCGATGTATGTCTTTCGGCTATTGATACTGTTGTTTGCTGGAAGAGCCACTGCCGGAGAGCTTTTTACGGCGTTCTCGATTGGCAGTTTTTCAGGATCGATGTTTGCAAACGTGTTGGGGCCGAGCATGAGCCTTCACGAAATACGCACGGGACGGGCGTATTTCCCCACGATTTTGAAACTGATTCTTGTTGCGATGTCTGTCGCGGGTGCCATGATCTTCGCGGCTGCGATTGTCAATGCGAGGATTTTTGAGGTGAGCCCAAGATCAATGTTGTTCTGGGAAGGGCTGGGTTTATCCTTGATTGGTGGCGCGGTGATGGTTCTCGCTCAAAGAATCAGACTGAGACTGTTACGCCTGGACAATGGCGTTGACGTTTTCGGGCCGGATATGTTTGCTCATGGTTTACTGATTATGGCAACCGCCTGTTTATATCTGACCCGGGGCGTGGCAGGGCTGGGGGCGCTTTATCTGGTAAACGCCGTTCTGCTGTATCTGTTCTATCTCAGCGCAGGAAGAGGACACGACAGGGTGTCCGGGCCGGTCAGTGGTTTTTTTGATAAATTTGACGCGAGATTCCTGATTGCGTTGTCACTGTTTACGCCTCTTTTTCTTCAGCTATCGGGGCATATCTACCATGCTCACGTGGCCAGTCTCGATTCCGGCGGGAACATCCTGACCTTGCCGTTGCCGGTTGCAGTGCTCGGCTGTTATGGCGGGGTGCTGCTGTTGTCAAATTACCGAAAGGGGTATTCGGCCCTGGGTTTTGTATTTCTGTTTTTTTGCCTGATGCTTGGCGCCTCTATATTGTCCACCGCCGGACATTTCTCGCAAGAACGCGCCAAGCTCCTTCTGCTGCTGCAATTTCTTTTGCCGACGCTTGCCCTGGTATTGGGACAGATTTTCGAAACGGAAAACGGACGAACGAATGTCATCGAAAGGGCATTTCTTTATACGTTGCTGCTGATAGTGCCGGCGCAGTTGGTTGCCAGCTGGAGCCAGGGCCGCCATGTTCTTACGTCTGATCTATACATATTCACTGTTTATCAAAGTCTGGAGTACGTGCCGGTAATTTTCGTAAGCGGCTTCCTGATCTCGCTTTATTCATTGTGGGATGATTCGCGCTACCGGAAACTGATTTACATTCTAGTGCCGTTCATCAGTATGTATGCAATAGCGTCGCTATCGATGCTGGCGGCGTTCGAGATCGTATGCGGTATGCTGGTTTTTACACTATTCCGGATCCGAAGCCATCGTAAGATCGAAGCTATAGCCCCGTTTCTTGTTGTGTTAATTTTCATGGGAGGGTACGCCCACCTTATCAGAAGTAGTGCGGAGGCGACCAATAAGTTTGGCTCATTTGGCAGCGCCGGGGGCATCCATGTGGCGGCAATTGGGTCGTTCGCAGAGCATCAACGTTCCAAGGAATTGAACACTATGCGTTTCCTTCCAACCAATATGGCGCTGCGCATTATTGACTGGGAGTTTTATGGAAAGGGAATTGTGGAGGATGGCAGCTCTTTTGTGCTGGGGCACGCACAGCCGCTGGCGAGATCGGTATCAACCAATGCGCATAATTATTACCTGGATCTTCTATACAACTTTGGGGTGATTTCGCTCTTTCCGTTGATAATTTGGATCGGATACACCCTGTTTCTGGTTGCTCGATTGTGGCGCAAGATTGGTGAATCGAGCGGCACATTCAGCCTGGTTGCAGTAGTGGCCTTCCTGCTGCTGGTCGATAGTGTGTTTAAGGTGACTCTTCGAGAACCGTATCCCGGTATTTTTGCGTTCTTTGTATGGGGTGTCCTCCTTTCCAGACTGTCCGGGCTAAAAGGTTCCGGGCCTCGGGATGATGGCTTCGATGCAGATAATCGGCCGGTCGCTGCAGGAAATTAGCGTGCCGTCAGCACCATCGGTATTGGTTACTGGAGGGAGCGGATTCATCGGCCGACATCTGGTCATTGAGCTTGTTAAACGTGGATTGTTTGTCAGAATGCTGACGCGGGGTACGTCTGCAGCCGATGGCCGACGGCCGGTGTCCGGGATCGCGGTATTTCGGGGTGATTTGGGCGATATATCAAGTCTGAATGGTTTGTGCGCCGGCATCACAACCGTATTCCATCTGGCCGGCCACGCTCATGCGGAATCGGATCCAGTCGGGCAAGATGCTAAAATTCACCTGGAGGTTACGATCCGGGGAACGGAGAACCTGCTGAAGGTGGCGGCAAAGTCGAATATTGAGCGATTCGTCTTCTTAAGCAGCGTGAAAGCCATGGGCGAAAGTACCTCGACGATGCTGGACGAATCGTATCCGGCCGAACCAACAACATTCTATGGGCAAGCGAAATTCCGGGCCGAGCAGGCGATAAGCCGGTTCGGCACGCAGTATGGTGTTCAAACGTGCAATTTGCGGCTGCCTATGGTCTACGGAACTGGTTGCAAGGGAAATCTGCCTCGCATGATCGAGGCTATCGACCGTAGCCGGTTCCCGTCATTGCCCGAGGTGGGCAACAAGCGGTCAATGGTTCACGTCGATGACGTTGTGCAGGCAGCGCTGCGCGCAGCTGAAAACGCAGTCGCAGCGGGTAAAACCTACATTGTGACAGATGGGCGCCCGTATTCGACGCGGCAGATCTATGTCTGGATTTGTCATGCACTTGGGCGACCGATCTCCCAATTGACGATCCCCATTGGAGTGCTGAGAGCTGTGGCGCGAATCGGTGATGGTATTGGACGGATGCGAGGGCGACGTTTTATGCTTGATTCCCAGGCGCTGGACAAACTTTTCGGTTCAGCCTGGTACAGCTCGGAAAAGATTGCCAAGGATCTGGGTTATCGTCCGACGCATGATCTCGAAAGTGTGCTGCCGGAGATGGTCGCGGATTATAATAATAAAGGAGGCGGGAAAGAATGATTATATTGTTGGCGGTTTGCGTTTTTACAATTTCCGCCTTGTTTACGCGCAGACTCTGTGACCCCGCATCGCGCTTTCACGTCCTGGATCACCCGAACGAACGTTCATTGCATACGCGACCCACGCCACGTAGCGGCGGAATAGCCATTTTGACTGCGACCATTTTCGGCCTGATCGTCCTTGGGTGGTGGTATCGCAACTTTGATGAATTGGCCTGGATAGGCTTAGGCGTTTTATTGGTGGCCGTCGTATCGTTTGTCGACGACTGGTATCAAGTACCGGTAATCGATCGGCTTCTTGCGCACCTGGTTGCCGGCGGCATTATTCTGTGGGGCGGATTCTCGCTGCATGGAATCGAACTGCCGGGGATAGAGTTGACATTTTCTCCGTGGGCTGGTGTAGGTATATCGATGCTGTTCATTGTCTGGATGGTGAATCTCTATAACTTCATGGACGGCATGGATGGCTTTGCCGGCGGCATGGCGGCGATCGGCTTCGGCGCGTTTGCCGGGCTCGGCTGGTTTGCCGGAAATGCGCTGTTTCTTGCAACGAGCCTCATTATCGCCAGTGCGGCGGCTGGCTTTCTTACCCGGAACTTCCCGCCAGCGCGGATTTTCATGGGGGATGTCGGATCTTCGTCACTGGGACTGCTTGCCGCTGCCCTGTCCCTGTGGGGTGTGCGCGACGGGGTATTTCCGTTTTGGACCGCGCTACTCGTTTTTTCGCCGTTCCTGGCAGATGCCACAGTGACATTGCTGCGACGACTGGTTCGTGGCGACAAAATCTGGCAGGCGCACAGGTCACACTATTATCAAAGGCTGGTGCAGCTCGGCTGGGGACACCGGAAAACGGTATTGTGGGAGTACGGTATCATGCTGGCATGCTCCATTTCCGCCGTTTGGGCGAGATTCCAGGAACAGGCAGCGCAGGCACGCGTGTTGTTGGCGTGGTGTCTGGTGTATCCTAGCCTGATGATTTTCGTCCACAAACTGGAAGTTCGGCGCAAGCCGGTTGCATGAACTGGATCCTCGGTAAACTACGCACGCGCGCGGCAATATTCGCGCACGATCTGTTAATGATTCCGGTTGCCTGGTTTGTGGCCTATTTGCTGCGCTTCAATCTGGACGGAATACCGCGGGAGTTTCTGGATCGGGCAGTCCTGATGTTGCCGGTCATAATGCTGGCCCAGGGAAGCATGTTCTGGTACTTCGGACTCTATCGTGGAGTCTGGCGTTTTGCCTCCCTGCCTGACCTGATCCGCATCGTGAAGGCGGTCATCGCCGGTGTATCAATTGCGGCGGTGACGATCTTCGTGCTTACGCGGCTGTTTCTGATACCACGCTCGATATTCATACTGGATGCTATCTTGCTGGTATTGTTGCTCGGTGGACCGCGCTTTGTCTATCGATGGCTGAAGGATCGCCATTTGTACGGGCAGTTGGGCAAAAAAGTGCTCATTGTGGGGGCGGGTCGGGCAGGAGAGATGCTGGTGCGTGACCTGTTGCGTGATCCAGATCGTGCCTACCAGCCGGCCGCCTTCGTGGATGACGACGCAGGAAAACGCCACAAGGATATACATGGCATCCCGGTGCAGGGGACAATCAATGAAATACCGGTGATCGCATCGGACCTTGGTGTTGAGCTGATACTCATTGCGTTGCCTTCCGCCACCGCCGCGCAAATGCGGCATATTGTCGGCGCGTGCGAATGCTCTGGCGTTCACTTCCGTATGTTGCCACGCATGCAGGATCTGGTCACCGGCCAGATCGGCATCAAGGAATTGCGCGAAGTGAAGCTCGATGACCTGCTCGGGCGCGAAGCGGTGTCTCTCGACTGGCACGCGATCACCCAGGGAACCCAGGGTAAGACAATCCTGGTGAGTGGTGGCGGCGGATCTATCGGATCCGAGCTGTGTCGACAGATAGCACGCCTAAGTCCGGCGCGGCTGATCATATTTGAGCATAGCGAATTCAATCTGTACGCAATCGAGATGGAGTTGAAGCGGGAGTTTCCGTCCCTGGCCCTGCAGATCTTTTTGGGCGACGTGACCGATGCGATTGCGGTCAATCGCGTTCTTGAGGCGTATCGCCCAAATGTTATTTTTCATGCTGCCGCCTACAAGCATGTACCGCTGCTGGAAAACCAGGTGCGTGCCGCCGTATCTAACAATGTGCTGGGAACGCGCATGCTGGCATCGCTCGCCGATCAATATGGCTGTGAATCATTTGTCATGATCTCTACGGACAAGGCGGTGAATCCGGGTAATGTCATGGGCGCGACAAAACGCGTCGCCGAAATCTACTGCCAGGGGCTTAACGCGCGCTCGAAAACTCATTTCATCACGGTCCGTTTCGGTAACGTGCTGGGTTCCGCTGGCAGCGTCATTCCGCTGTTTCAGAAGCAGATCGCCGCGGGCGGCCCCGTTACGGTAACCCATCCGGACATCACGCGTTATTTTATGACCATCCCCGAGGCGGCTCAGCTCATTCTGCAGGCCAGCGTCATCGGACGGGGCGGCGAGATTTTCGTGCTGGACATGGGTGAGCCGGTAAAAATTGCCTATCTCGCTGAACAGCTGATACTGCTTTCCGGCAAGAAGCCGCGGGAGGATATCGAAATCGTCTATACCGGCCTGCGTCCTGGAGAAAAGCTCTACGAAGAGCTTTTCCATGAGGCCGAGCAACTCGTTGATACCGGACATCCCAAGATCATGCTGGCGCGCAGCAGGCCGATTAACGTCGACGACATGGAGCGTATTTTTGCGGAGCTGATTGAGGCGTGCGACAGCAATTCAGAGCAGCAGCTGCGTCGCCTGCTGTATACTCTTGTTCCGGAACATCAGGCGCAGGAAATATCCAATGGCGGCGATTCCAGAAGCGCTATGATTTATCCGTGGAAGAGTACCGTGCCTCGGCCACGCGACAGTTAGCTGTTTATTGCCATACGCCACATAACGCGACGAAATTCCTGCGCGATTAAGTGGCTGGCTGCGCAGATGAAGATTATTCGCTCGAGGCAATGTACATGCATGGCGGAACCAGATCTGCCTGGACTGTTTGCGACCGAAAAATTCTGGCGTGCTGCAAAGCGCCAACCCGGGGCAGAGGGCAGATGGGTCCGGACCAGGCGGGTCCATGCCTGGCCGGTGAAGTGGTTTTCTGGAGCGAGTCGACGGTCTTCGTGGATTCGAAGATGTCCCGGTGCTGTGGTGAACACAAAATTTGACGTACAATTACGACGCACCGGCGTGTGCCAGTGGACGGTGGTCCGGCAACTATAACGATAAATTCGAGATTGTTTCCTCGTCAGAAAGGGTTAAAAGTTTCATGAAACTTACCGTTATTGGTACAGGCTATGTCGGCCTTGTAACCGGCGCCTGTTTTGCGGAAATGGGCAATACTGTCACCTGCGTCGATATAGACGCCGGCAAGATTGCCCGCCTCAAGGAAGGCATCCTTCCCATCTACGAACCGGGCCTGGAGCCTGTGGTTGTCAACAATTTTCGCAGTGGCCGGCTCAAGTTCACCACGTCACTTCCCGAGGCCATGGCCGAATCCAATGTCTATTTCATCGCGGTTGGCACGCCACCCGGCGATGACGGATCGGCGGATCTCCGACATGTTCTCGCCGTTGCGCGCGACATCGGAAAATTCCTGAAAGGCTACAACGTAATTGTCGACAAATCGACGGTTCCGGTCGGCACCGCGGATAAGGTCAAGAATGCCATTCAAGAGCAGCTTGCCGTACGCGGTGTCGATATCCCTTTCGACGTCGTAAGCAACCCGGAGTTTCTGAAGGAAGGCGCGGCAGTCGATGACTTCATGCGTCCTGACCGCATTGTTGTGGGCTGCGCGAGCGCCCGAGCGCAGGAAATCATGCATGAGCTTTATATGCCGTTTAACCGTAACCACGAACGCATCCAGTTCATGGGTGTGCGTGAAGCGGAGATGACAAAGTATGCCGCCAATGCCATGTTGGCGACCAAGATCTCGTTCATGAACGAGATTGCCAACCTGTGCGACCTGCTCGGTGTTGACGTTGAAAGCGTTCGTCACGGTATAGGTTCCGACAGCCGGATCGGCCATTCCTTCATCTATCCGGGTGTCGGTTACGGCGGTTCATGTTTCCCGAAGGACGTGAAGGCTGTGATTCACATGGCGGCGGAACATGGGTTTGATCCCATGGTGTTGCATGCCGTCGAGGCACGTAACGAAACCCAGAAGCACTTCCTGTTCAAAAAGATCGTGCAGAGGTATGGGACCGATCTGAGTGGGCTTAATTTCGGCATCTGGGGTCTTGCCTTCAAGCCCGGCACCGATGATATGCGCGAAGCCCCGTCGCGGGTTCTGCTTTCGGAGCTGCTGGCAGCCGGGGCGCGCGCAAAAGCCTATGATCCGGTCGCGATGGATGTGGCGCGCCACGAATTCCCCGAAGCATGGTTCAAAAACGGGCAACTGAAGCTGGTCGATGAACAGTATGCCGCCCTTGAGGGAGCGGATGCGCTGGTCCTCGTTACCGAATGGAAGCCATTCCGGCATCCGGACTTCGACCGGATAAAACAGATAATGAAGGCGCCGGTGATTTTTGATGGGCGCAATCAGTATGATCCGGCACAGCTGCGCCCCGCCGGTTTCGAATATACGGGTATCGGACGATGATGAAAAAGGTCGGAATTGCGCCATGACACGCCTTACGAAAGCGGTTTTTCCGGTCGCGGGAATGGGCACAAGGTTCCTGCCGGCAACGAAAGCAAGTCCCAAGGAAATGCTACCGATCGTCGACAAGCCGCTGATCCAGTATGCGGTCGAGGAGGCGGTAGCGGCGGGCATAACGGAGCTCATTTTCGTTACCGGCCGCAACAAGCGCGCGATTGAAGACCATTTCGACACGGCCTACGAGCTCGAAAACGAGCTGGTACGAAAAGGAAAAACCGAACTGCTCAGAATGACCCGTTCTGTCCTGCCGGATCACGTATCCTGTGTCTACATCCGCCAGCCGGAAGCGCTCGGACTCGGGCACGCTGTACTATGTGCGAAACAGGTAGTCGGAAACGAACCGTTTGCGGTTATCCTCGCCGACGATCTGATCAATGGGGAGCCCCCGGCGCTGCGCCAGATGGCTGATCTGTATGCGGAGCGGCAAAGGCCGATTATTGCAGTGCAGCAGGTAGCGCGCGAGGAGACACGTCAGTACGGAATTGTGAAGGTGCGCGGGCTGAGTGAGGGCATCAGCGCCGTAGAAGGTATCGTGGAAAAGCCGCGCCCGCAGGATGCACCATCGACGCTTGCGGTGGTCGGTCGCTATATACTGACCCCGGCAATATTCGGACACCTCGAGCAGGTGGAACCGGGAGCGGGCGGTGAAATTCAGCTGACTGATGCGATCGCGCATTTGCTGAGCAATGAGCAGGTGTTAGCCTACGAATTCAAGGGCAAACGTTATGATTGCGGCAGCAAACTGGGTTATCTGCAGGCTACCGTCGAATACACGCTGCGGCATCCGGAGCTGGAAGCCGTATTCAGGGAGTATTTGCGGGGCTTGAAGCTGTAGATATTGGAAATAGCGTACGATAATTGCGGGAATAGAGCTGTCGGAATCTGCAGGACTGCGCCGATCATAAGTATATTAGCATATCCTGTAGTAATTCCCGGGGACGCCGATATAATGCAAAACTTGATGCAGTCCCGCTGAGCCAGCCTTAACATTCAATCCGGAGCGTCATGTCGAGGCGCCCGATTACGGAGAACGAAGATGCCCCACAAACTGCTGATCATCATGGTTAACACGGATCCTGCCAATGGCGCCGAACTGGGCGCGCCTTTTTTTCAGGCAACTGTGGCGGCAGCGATGGAGTACGAGGTCGAAGTCATTCTAACCGCGCGCGCCGGCGAGCTGGCAATCAAGGGCGTGGCCGAGAAGCTCCATGTTCAGGCAGGCAGTCCCAAGAGCGTGTACGATTTCATCAAGGAAGCGCATGATGCCGGGGTGCATTTCAAGGTTTGTACGCCGACGCTGGAGCTGTGGGGCCGGGATCTCATCCCCGAGATCGAGGAAACTGTCGGCGGTGCCTATGTCATCAGCGAGGCCATGGATGACGACACCGTCACATTTACCTATTAATTAAAGCTTCCGGTATATTTTCCCGCGGGCATCAGCGTTTGGAGCCGGTTACTCCCGAACAGGCCTGGACAGTCTTGCAGCAAGCCGACTGTCTTTGCACGCAGCCCCAGGTGGAAGCTGCCCTGGACGTCATGGCGTCCGCTATCACGCGTCTGCTGGGTGATACCAATCCCATTCTGGTCTGTCTCATGAACGGCGGTGTTGTGCCTTTCGGCAAGCTCCTGCCGCGGTTGCAATTCCCTCTCCAGGTCGATTATGTCCACGCCACCCGCTATGGAGATCGCCTCACGGGTGGCGATCTCCATTGGCTTGCCGGACCCTTTGTCGCGCCGCGCGAGCGCACGATTCTGCTCATTGACGATATTCTTGATGAGGGCACGACGCTGGCTGCGATAGAGCGGCGCTACCGGTCGGACGGCGCCGCGGCGATCTATAAGGCCGTATTGGTGCGCAAAGACCGGCCGCGTTCAGTGCCGGTCGAAGCCGATTTCGTCGGGCTTGATATTCCCGATCGCTATGTTTTTGGATACGGCATGGACTATAAGGGCTATCTTCGCAATGCCGCGGGCATTTTTGCAGTGGCCGAGCGGCCAATAACACCAGGTGAGGCGCGATGACGCTTGTTGCGATTATCGGAGGCAGCGGGCTTACCCAGCTCAAGAATCTCGAAATCACCCGGCGCGAGGTCATGCGCACCCCTTACGGCGAGCCATCGGCGCCGCTCATCTACGGTCAGATCGGCGGGCAGCAGGCCGTGTTTCTGCCGCGCCACGGACATGGCCACACGATTCCGCCGCATGCCGTGAATTATCGTGCCAATATCTGGGCAATCAAGGAAACAGGCGCGACCCACGTCATTGCCGTTAATGCTGTAGGCGCCATTACCCGGTCGCTCGCGCCCGGGTCACTTGTCTTTCCGGATCAGATCATCGACTACACCTACGGGCGTGAACACACTTTCTTCGGTAATGAAAAAAAGCCCGTTACACACGTCGATTTCACCTTTCCCTATTGCAAAGAACTGCGTCTGGCCTTGAGCGCCGCGGCACGTGATGCCGGGCTCGAGGCCGCAGACCGTGGTACCTACGCTACGACGCAGGGACCGCGTTTCGAAACAATTGCTGAAATCAACCGCATGGACAGGGATGGTGCCGATATCGTGGGTATGACGGGGATGCCGGAGACCGGCCTCGCGCGTGAACTCGGGCTCTGCTATGCGAGCATCGCGGTTGTCGCAAACCCGGCTGCCGGGCGTGCGGACGGCGAGATCAGCCTGCCGGAAATTGAAGAGACTCTCGCCGTCGGCATGAAGAAAGTGCGCGCGCTGCTTGAGCGCGTCATACCGAAGCTTTCCTGATCAGCCTGGCCAGCCGTATTTCCGTTTCTTTTTCCCCGGCGCCCGCGTGTCTGAGCGCGGAATGAAAGCGAAGTGTCCGTTTCCCCTGCGCCGCAGACCTTTCCGTCGAATTGCCTGATCTGCTCAGCCCGCGTCAGAAACTCCCGCCATAGACGGTTTGCAAGGATCGCCTGGCGCGCGATCGGCAGCCGGATCGTCAGCGCGTACCGGTTGCGGCTTTACCGGTTTTGGTAAGCGGTATTACTCGCACCAGTGCGCCAAACATCGGGTGATCAAAATAATCGGTCTCGTTGCTGCTGATTCGGCGGTGTTCGCTGATTCGGTAGATTGCCGGCGCATTTGGAACGGGATTTCCACCCGCGGCGCTCGCATCTGAAGCTGATTCCTGGAGGAGCAGGTTTACTTCCACGTGCAGGTAACGGCTCATGTAAAAGAGCACCGTACCATCGAGTCCGTGGGGATTTCCGGACACCGATGCAGTGATTCGCACGGGCCTGCTGGCGGAACGGGTGTCGGCGGTCTCGATCCAGCTGTAATGCGCAAGAACCTGATAACCCGGATTGGAACCCATTACCGCGGCTGCATCAGTAAGGATCGGGTCGGCGGGTGGAGCCGCGATCGGAGACGCTGCCGTTGCCAGATCCGGAATCACCGTATTCACCGTGTCGCGTGTCCACAGTTCGTTCCCGGCCAGTTTGGGCATGATGTTCCTGAACACCAGGACTTCCACTTCGTAGGTATTGTCCTGGACGGCGGGGGCGGCGTGCGCCGCAGTGATTGCATAGAGCGACAGCGCAATGACGATAAATCGGGGCACCTGGATTTCCTTTCTTGAACAGTAAAGCCGGGTCATGATCAGCCGGAACCGAATGCGCCAGGGTCAAATAACGCCACTGTCTTCAACCGAATTCATGGCCTGGTTGCCTGGCGGCGCAGACCTTTTACGAGTCCGCCAGAGCGGATAGTATGTCCCAGGAGCATGTCTTTTGCGAGGGGTCCCGGCGTCTTGACCTGCCGGGAAAGGGGGATCAGATGGCTGTAAAACGCGTATTGAAGATGGGAGATCCGCTATTGTACCGGGTCGCCGATCCGGTGGTGGAATTCAACAGCTCCGAACTGGATTCCCTGGTTACCGACATGTTTGACACCATGGCGGCACTGAATGGCGCCGGTCTTGCTGCACCGCAGATCGGCGTATCGAAGCGAGTCGTGATATTCGGTGTTGAGGCCAACCCGCGTTATCCGGAGGTTGAACCGGTGCCTACGACCGTGCTGATCAATCCGCTGATCGAGATATTGCCGGGCGAGAGCGAAGACGGCTGGGAAGGATGCCTCAGCGTGCCCGGGATGCGCGGGCTGGTGAGCCGCTCTGTCAGGCTGCGCTACACGGGGTTCAATCAAAGCGGCACGCCGATCGATCGTGTCGCAGTGGGCTTCCATGCGCGCGTCGTGCAGCACGAGTGCGACCACCTTGACGGTATTCTGTATCCGATGCGCCTGAAGGACATGCGCTTGTTCGGCTACGAGGACACCCTGTTCCCGGAATTGTAGGGATTTGCCAGCCGGGCGATGACCGCAGCCAGAAAGGCGGTTCCGAACCGCGTGGCGGCGCTTAGCGGCTCGCCGGCTGCGGGACCGGATCGAGTGCGTCAAACACTCCCTGCAACGCCTTGATGCGGTCTTCCGCTTCCGGCATCTCACCGATCACGCGCAGTCGCGAAGGGCCGTCCAGTCGATAGTACTTCGGCGCCGATTGCAGCAGGCGGATGATGGCTCCCGGATCAACGTTCGGGTTGGCATCAAATTCAATGCGCGCGCCCTTCGGACCTGCCTCGATCTTACGGACACCGATTGCGTCTGCGCGCATCTTGAGTTGCATTACCTTGAACAGCACCTGGGCCGGCACTGGCAGAAGGCCGAAACGATCGATCAATTCTGCCTGCAGGTCTGTCAGGTCTTCGCGCGTCGGAGTTCCGGCAATACGCTTGTACAGCATCAGACGCATGTGCACGTCAGGAATATAATCTCCGGGCAGAAGTGCCGGTACGTGCAGGTTGATCTCCGCGCTGCGTTCCGGTGGTTGCTCGAGATCGATGTTGCGACCGGCCTTGAGCGAGACAACTGCGCGGTTCAGCAGCTCGGAATAAAGCGTGAATCCGACCTCGTCGATCTGGCCGCTTTGCGCTTCTCCGAGCAGTTCGCCGGCGCCGCGAATCTCAAGATCGTGTGACGCCAGGGCGAAGCCCGCGCCCAGATCTTCGATAGAGGCGATCGCCTCCAGGCGCTTCAGCGCATCACCGCTGATGGCAGTGCGCGGCGGAACCAGCAGGTAGGCGTAGGCACGATGATGGGATCGTCCGACGCGTCCGCGCAGCTGATGCAGCTGCGCCAGGCCGAATTTGTCCGCGCGCTGAATGATTATTGTGTTGGCGCTCGGAATGTCGATGCCGGTTTCGATAATCGTGCTGCACAGCAGGATGCTGAAACGCTGATGGTAGAAATCAATCATCACGCGTTCCAGGTCGCGTTCCGGCATCTGGCCATGAGCGATGCGGATGTCGGCCTCCGGCACCAGTTCGTGCAGCTGGCGCAGGGCCTTGTCCATGGTCTTGACATCATTGTGCAGGAAGTACACCTGCCCGCCGCGACGAATCTCGCGCAGGCAGGCCTCGCGCAGCAGGGCGTCGTTCCATTCGCAAACGAAGGTTTTCACGGACAGGCGTGACTCGGGTGCGGTGGCGATCATCGAAACGTCACGCAAGCCGGAAAGCGCCATATTCAATGTTCGCGGCACTGGTGTCGCCGTCAAAGTGAGGATGTCGACTTCGCTGCGCAGCTTCTTCATGCGCTCCTTCTGGCGCACGCCGAAGCGGTGCTCTTCGTCGATGATCAAAAGCCCAAGGCGTTTGAAGTGAATATCGTCCTGCAGCAGGCGGTGGGTGCCGATGACGATGTCCACTTCGCCGCTCGCGATCCGTTCAAGAGTCCGGAATTGTTCGGACTTAGTGCGAAACCGCGACAGCAGCTCGATCCTTATCGGTGCTGCCGGTTGTCCGGCATCGTCCGGTGCCGCGATGCGACGTGTCACATCGGCAAAGCGATCAGCAAAGCTTTGAAAGTGCTGCTGCGCGAGGAGCGTTGTTGGTACCAGTACCGCAACCTGGCGGTGATCCTGCACTGCGATAAAGGCTGCGCGCAATGCGACCTCGGTCTTGCCGAAACCAACGTCGCCGCAGACCAGGCGATCCATGGGCCGGCTGGTCTCCATATCCTGCAGGGTTTCCTCGATGGCACGCGCCTGGTCGGGAGTTTCCTCGAAAGGGAAGGCGGCCGCGAATACGGCGTAGTGCTCGTCGCGCCGCGGAAAGGCATGACCCGGCCGGCTGAGACGCAGCGCCTGCACCTCGAGCAGCTCGACCGCAGCATCATGCGCCTTCTGGCGCGCGCGCCGCTTGGCTTTTTCCCATGCGTCGCTGCCGAGTTTGTGCAGCGGTGCATGCTCCGGGTCGGCGCCCGTGTAACGGCTCACGCGCTGCAGATCGGTCACGGGGGTATAAAGTTTGTCGCCACCGGCGTATTCCAGGGCGAGGAATTCCGTGGGGCCGTCGCCGACGTCGAGAGTCTGCAGACCCAGATAACGCCCGACACCATGGTCTTCGTGCACCACTGGATCATTGAGGCGGAGTTCTGCCAGGTTGCGGATCACCGCATCCGGATCGCGCACCGCCTGGGTTCGGCGACGGCGTTGTGCGGCGCGTTCGCCGTAAAGTTGCGCTTCGGTGACGATCGACAGGCGCGGTGTGCTGAGGAGAAGTCCCTTTTCAAGACTGGCGACGGTCATTCCGAGCGGGAAGTCAGCGGTCAGAAACTCCTGCCAGTTGGCGCAGGCCTGTGGATAAAACCCGTGATCGTGGAGCAGCGCGCGCAGGACCTCGCGTCGTCCGGGTGTTTCCGCTACCACCAGGATCCGTCCGCTGAAGGTGCGCAGCCAGTCAAAAAGTGCCGCGTGCGGATTGTCCGCACGATGGTCAACCGGCAGTCGCGGCGGAACTTCAGTGGGGTAGGCCGTCGCAGTCACGCCGGTTTGCGCAGCTGTTGCAGAAACCGGGACAGTATCGGTTGCGATTGACTTAAGTATGATGCGCGCATAGCGGTTAAGGTTCTCTGCGAGCCGGGGCGGGTCGAGAAACAGCTGTTCGGGAGCCAGCACCGGGCGCTCCGGGTCTCCGCGCAATAGCCTGTAACGTTCGTCCGTTTCGGCGCGGAACCTGGCCGCAGCCGTGTCGATTTCTTCGTCCGACAGACACAGGGTCGAGGCCGGCAGATAATCGAACAGACTTGCAGTGTGTTCATAGAAGAGTGGCAGGTAGTACTCGATTCCCGCGGGGCTCAGACCCTTGCTCACATCGCGGTAGACCGCCATCTTCTGCGGATCGCCCTCGAAGCGTGCGCGGAATTCCTGGCGAAAACGCTGAATTGCCGCAGGCGTCATCGGGTATTCCCGTGCCGGCAGCAGGTGCACTGCAGAAAGCTTGTCGCCTGAGCGCTGGCTTTCCGGGTCAAATCTGCGGATCGATTCAATGCGATCGTCAAAGAGGTCGACGCGATAGGGGGAATCGCTGCCCATCGGGAAGATGTCGATCAGGCCGCCGCGTACCGCATATTCCCCGGGTTCCATGACCTGGGTCACTGCCTGATAGGCACTGTGCAAAAGCTGCGTCCGGAAAGACTCAAGATCGACCCGGTCGCCGACATCAAGAGCCAGGCTGTGGGCGTGGATGTAGTCACGTGGTGGCAGGCGATGCATCAGCGTCGATACCGAAAGCAGTATCACACCGTGGCGCAAAGCCGGCAGCTGGGACAGGGTCAGCAGTCGCCGGGAAATGATGTCCTGATGCGGTGAAAATGCATCGTACGGAAGGCTCTCCCAGTCCGGGAAGGGCAGGATTGGCAGGGAGGCAGGCGCAAAGAAGCGGATCTCCTCTTCCAGGCGCTGGGCCGAGCGCGTGTCATGGGTAACAACCAGCACTGGTCCTTGATGCCGGCGCGCGGTTTCGGCAATCGCAAGACCCGGGGCACTTCCGTACAAATGCCTCCATCCGAGCGCTTCCCCGGGGCGCCGTGGCACAACCGGCTGCAATGGGCTCGCGGCGTTGCTGCCGGATACTGAATTCGTCGAACCTGGATTGGAGGACATTCTATCGGGCCTGAAAAGACGCCTATTGTAACCGATGTGGCGGTCGCCTGGATGGCTGTGAACCCCGCCATTAAAATAGTTAGCGGTGGTATTTGACAAATAGATAATAATATTGCTCAATACGTTACGTTTGCTTTCTAGATTAAAAAGGCAGGTAATGGATGAGCCAGAATCCCCGCTTTAAGGTTGGTGATGCGGTGTTCTACCCCGCCGCCGGTGTTGGCCGGATTGAGGCCATCGAGGAGCTGTTTCTGACGGGTCGGCGAGAACGCTGTTTTGTGATCCGGGTTCGTGACAGTAACGTGACCATCAAGGTTCCGCAGGCGAATATGGTCAAGAACGGGATCCGCCCGCTGCTGGAAGGCAGGAAGCTCAAGGAGCTCTTTAAAGTGCTCTCGGGCCGCTGCCAGCGCCGCGCCAGCGGCAATTTGGCGGAACGATGCCGGGGCATAGCGCAAAAAGTTCAAGGCGGTTCGCCGCTGGAATTGGGTGAGGTGGTTCGCGACCTATCCCACTGGAAAATACAAACCGGCCTGTCGTTCGATGAAATGCGTCTGCTTGAAACAGCCTGCAACTATCTGTGCCAGGAAATCGCGGCTGTTGAAGGTATTTCGCAAGATGATGCCTTCGACCGGATTCAGCATCATGTCGGTGCAGCCACCGCGGCAGTTGCCTGAAACCACACGGATCCTGCCAGTAGAAGGCTTGTTGTACCGATGTGAAGCGGGGAAGCCGTAATGACGGCGGCCCTGTGGGCTTTGGTTCCGGCTGCCGGCATCGGTCTGCGCATGGCTGCGGATCGGCCCAAGCAGTATTTGCCGTTGCTCGGTCTGCCGGTGCTGCAGCTGACCCTGGAGCGCCTTGGCGGGTTCGCGCCGTTGCAGGGAATTCTTGTCGGGATTGCTTCAGGCGATCCCTATTGGCCCACTCTCCCGAAATCGATCCCGAAGCTCCTTGGCAGCTTTGCAGGGGGTCCGGAACGCGCCCAAACAGTTTTAAATGGCCTGCAGGTTCTCAGACAATATGCGCCTGACAGCGACTGGGTGCTGGTGCATGATGGCGTGCGTCCATGCGTCCGCCACAGCGATATGCAAGCGCTGGTTTCAGTGATGGCATCCGAGCCCGACGGCGCGCTTCTGGGGCTGCCTCTTGCCGATACCGTGAAGCAGGCGGACGGCGCTGCACACATCGTTGCTACTGTGCCCAGAACCGGCCTGTGGCGCGCCCTGACACCCCAGCTTTTCCAGATTGGAGTCCTGCGCGACGCTCTGGAAGGGGCGCTGGCGGATCGCATCGCCGTTTCTGACGAAGCCGCGGCCGTCGAACATGCGGGCAGGCGCCCGCGCATGGTCGCGGGGCGTGCGGACAATATCAAAATCACGCTGCCGGAGGACCTGGCAATGGCTGAACTCTACCTGCGCCAGCAGGCGGCGGAGCGCGTCTTATGCGCGTAGGTCACGGTTACGACGTCCATCCTTTCAAGGCCGGGCGTGACCTCATTCTCGGCGGCGTAAAGATCCCGCATGTGCGCGGACTGGATGGTCATTCGGATGCCGACGTCCTGATTCATGCGCTATGCGATGCCTGCCTAGGGGCCGCAGGCCTTGGCGATATCGGGCGCCACTTTCCGGATTCCGATCAGCAGTATAAGGCCATCGATAGCCGCCGGCTGTTGCGCATAGTGTGCGCGATGCTGAAGCAGCACCTCTGGCGCGTTGAAAACATCGACAGCACGATAGTGGCGCAGGCACCGAGGCTTGCGGCCTACGTGGCGGAAATGGTGGTGAATATCGCATCCGACCTTGAGATCGAACCGGCCCGGGTCAATGTTAAGGCGACAACGACCGAGCGGCTCGGTTTCGCTGGACGCGAAGAAGGAATCGCGGCGTACGCGGTAGTGCTCCTGCAGAACGCCGACTGAGAGGTCTGTTTTTTCTGCGCTGACCCGGAATTATCCGCCACGGCACAGCCCGCCGGTTGGCGTCGTATCCTCAGGTTGACCGGCAATGCCAGACGGAGCGTGGATCGGTTTTTTGGACGCGAATGATTCTAGCCGCGCTTGAGCAGGACGTATACGGCCCCGGTACCACCGTCCCGCGGCGGC
>VFSW01000285.1_pt1 | contig 71264 bp, 65 predicted proteins | sample 5358111 | NCBI WGS metagenome assembly VFSW01 (sample SAMN11554181, study PRJNA540505) | mine drainage metagenome | isolation source: sediment from site ElyBrook_90M | place: USA: Ely Copper Mine, Vershire, VT | collected 2017
CGACCGCCGGGCGATCGTCAGTTGATCGTCATCCGGAGGCGGCCGCGAAAGCGGCCCGCGAAGGACAGGGCTGAGGCGCCGCGACCGGCGCCCTTCGACGCTTGCTTCTCTCGCGCCTCAGGGTGACGGAAAACCAGCGGCCGTGACTTCATTCCTCCTTATAGCCGTAACCCGGCACGTTGCCGCTGGCGCCGTAATATTTGTAGGGCAGGAATTTCCCCGACATGGTGAGTTTGACGCGGTCGCCTTTCGGATCGGGCTGGCGCTCCAGCAACAGATCGAAGTCGATGGCCGACATGATGCCGTCGCCGAACTCCTCCTCGATCAGCGCCTTTAAGGCCGGACCGTTGACCATCACCAGCTCGTAGAGGCGGTAGATCAGAGGATCGGTCGGCGGCATCTCCGTGCCGCGGTACGGCACCTCGTTGAGCAGGGCTTCCTCGCCTTTGCTCAGTCCGAACAGCTCGGCGGCCTTGGCTGCCTGCGGCTTGGTCAGCTTCATCTGGCCGAGCACCGCCCCGGTGATCAAAAGCGGCGACATGCCACCGATTTCGCCGCAAATATGTTTCCAGCTCCAGCCTTTTTGGCGCTTGATGCCGAGTATTTTCTCGGTGAGTCCGGCACGCGTCATGGACGACCTCCTATCGCTTGGGCGCGTTCGTGCGCTTGCGCTGCACGTACGCGGTCCCAACGGAGCAAGTGCCGTGCCAGAGCAGCTGGCTGGAGAGTGACGCGGTCGCCTGGTACGAGCTTACATCGGCGGATTGACGCCGTTGTGGCCGACGGTAATGGACAGCGGCTCCAGCGATCCGTCGGGGAGCTTTTTTGCGATGACGAATACTTTTTCGCCCGGCTTGAGGTCCGCCGTTGATCCCGGAACAAACATCACGACTTCGATATTTGCCGGAATGATAAATTTCTTTTCGCCGTCCTTGTACTTCAGCACCAGCTCCTTGCCGTCCACCGATGCGACCGCGCTGTCGATGTTGCCGTTGGTCATGGTGCTGTTCGGCACCAGATCCCACGGCCGGTGGCCTTCGCCGGTGCCGCGCATAGCCTCGGGAAAGATGTGGATTTCCACCGCCTTCTGCGTGCCGTCCGGCAGCGGCATCGCGGTAATGCCGACGAAACCGCCCTGCTTCACGTCGGCAACCGATTTCTTCTCCAGACCCCTCACCGGAACGCCATCCGGCAGTTTCATGGTCATGGCCGCGCCATCGCGCGCTTTCACGGTCAAGCTCTGGCCGTTGACGCTTTCGATTGCGCCGCGCAGCCGCACGATTTGCGGTTGCTGCGCCACGGCTATGGATGAAGCAAAGACAAGCGCAACGGCGCCGGCACTGATTGTCCAGAGTTTCATCTTTCCGACCTCCGACCAAAATATATCGCCCCGGGGAGGACGATATCGGATGTCATTTACCCGCGGCACACACAACTATGCCGGCGCAAACACAACTACGTTATCCTGCGGCCGTTTGCGGCGAAGCGCCAAGATCGGCTTCGAGCAAAGCGCGCAATTCCGATGTCACCGCGGGCGTTTTCCCAAACCACAAGGCAAAGCCGCGCACCGCCTGGTACAGCAGCATGCCAAGTCCATCGGCGGTGCGTAGACCGCGTGCATTTGCTGCCGCGAGCAGTGGCGTGAGCACCGGTGCATAGACGAGATCGGCGACGATCGCTTGGCCGGGGAGCCGCGCAAGGTCGATGGCGAGCGCGGGCTGTCCATGCATGCCGAGGGTCGTGGTATTGACCAGGAGCGTTGCGTGGCTGAGCGCAATATCCGATTGGTCCCAACCCAACGCATCGACGCGGGTGCCGAATTGTCGCCGCAACGTTTCGGCGCGGCCGAGCGTACGGTTGACGACAGTGAGCCGTTCCACGCCGCGCGCCAGCAGTCCGTAAATAACCGCGCGCGCCGCGCCGCCGGCTCCGAGCACTAAGGCTTTGCTTAAGTTGCGATCCCAGCCGGGGGCGCAAGCGTCGAGATTATCTAGAAATCCTTCGACGTCGGTGTTGGTCGAGCGCAACACGCCGTCCTCGAGCCACAACGTATTGGCGGCGCCGACCGCGCACGCGCGCTCGTCCGGTTGCGAAAGCGCCAGCGCCGCCTCCTTGTGCGGTACGGTTACATTGGCGCCGACATAGCCGCGGGCGGCAAGCGATTTGACGAACGCCGCAAATTCCTCACGCGGCACCAGCTCGCGCCGATATTCGCCGGCGATGCCGTACTGCTTGAGCCAATAATTGTGAATGAGCGGCGAGCGCGAATGTTCGACCGGCCAGCCGATGACGCAGGCCGCGCGGTTCGTCGTCGTCACGCCTCGTCCGCCACGGGATTACGCAACACGCCGATCTCCGGACACTCAAGCTCGATGATGTCGCCGGGTTTGAGCCATATCCCCTCCCTTCCCTCCGCCGCATGCGGGGGAGGGAAGGGAGGGGGCTTCGCGCCCTTTTTGACCGGCGTGCCGGTGGAAATGATGTCGCCCGGTTTGAGCGTCATGAATGTGGTGATGTAGACGATCAGGTCGGCGAACGAGAAGATCATGCTCTCGGTGGTGTCGTCCTGTGTGATCTCGCCGTTCTTGCGCACGGTGAGGTGCAGCGGCCTGGTCAGGTCGACTGCGGTTTCGATCCACGGTCCGATGCTGCCGGTCGCGTCGAAGTTCTTACCCTGGGTGACGTTGAATTTGCCGTGGCGGATCCAGTCGCGGATGGTGCCTTCGTTGCACAAGGTCAGCCCCGCAATCACGCCAAGCGCGTCTTCCTTGGCGACGTGCTTGCATTCCTTGCCGATGACCATGGCGATCTCGCCCTCGTAATCGAGCTCGGCCGAGATCTTGGGCCGGATCAGGTTCTGGCCGTGGCCTACCAGCGAATTTGGCGCGCGGTAGAACATGCTGGGATACTTCGGACGGTCGGTGAAATCATAATCCTGCACGCGGTCGGCGTAATTGATGCCGATACACAGGATTTTTTCCGGCGCGGCGAGCGGCGGCAACAGCTCGACTGCGGTGAGCGGCACGTCGGGGCGCACGCCGTCGGCGGCGGCTTTGGCCTGGTCGAGCGCCTGAGCGCGAAAGACTTCGAGGAGCGTAGCGAAGCGGCTCAGCCGGCCGCGCAGATCGACGATGCCATCGCCGACAACGGCGCCGAAGCTCGGCCGTCCACGCAGGTTATAGCTTGCAAGCCGCATATCGCACCTCCCTCGCGCGATGTGTTAGAAGTCGGCGCAGCAACCGTCAACGGCGAGCCGCCATGCCGATCCGGAACCCCGTCTTCGATCCTCCCTTCAACGTCGTGCGCGCCAGTCACGTCGAGCTCGGAGTGACCGATCTCGGGCGTTCGCGCGCGTTTTATGTCGACTGCCTCGGGCTTCTGGTCAGTGATGAAACCAAGGATGCGCTGTATTTGCGCGGCATCGAGGAACGTAACCATCACTCGATCGTGCTGCGGCGCGCCCGGGCGCCCGAGGTGTACGCGCTCGGCTACAAACTCGCCAGCGAGGAGGATCTCGACCGCGCTACGTTCTGGTTCGGCCGCCGCAACCTGCCGACCGCGTTCCCGGACTTGCCGCATCAGGGCCGGACACTGCGTACCGCGGACATTCTCGGCATGCCGCTCGATCTCTATGCCCGGATGGACCAGTCCGAAAGCATGTTGCAGCAATACACGACGCATCTTGGCGCGCGCATCCAGCGGATCGATCATCTCAATTGCTTCACGCCCAATGTCCAGGCGAGCTACGACTTCTATAACGAGCTTGGCTTTCGCCTCACCGAATACACCGAAACTGACGGCGCCGATGGCGAGCTTTGGGCGGTGTGGATGCACCGCAAAGGCAACGTGCATGACCTCGCCTTCACCAACGGCGTCGGGCCGCGGCTGCATCATATCGGAGTGTGGACGGCGGGCGTGCTCGACATCATTCACATCTGCGATGTGATGGCGACGAGCGGTTATCTCGACAACATGGAGCGCGGACCCGGCCGGCACGGCATTTCCAATGCGTTCTTCCTTTATGTGCGCGATCCCGACGGCCATCGGGTCGAACTGTTTACCTCCGACTATCTTACCGTCGATCCCGATCACGCTCCGATCCGCTGGTCACTGACCGACCCGCGCCGGCAGACCCTGTGGGGCCATCCGGCGCCGGCGTCGTGGTTCAACGAAGGCTCGGTATTCTCCGGCGTCGTGCCGCGCGAGCCGGTGCTCGCGGCACAGCCGATCGTCGCGATGTAGGTTTTTACCGGTTCGCCTTGCGAGGCACGCCGGTCAGCACGGCGGCGAGGGCACAGACGGCAAGCGCCGTTGCGATCAGAAGTGCGGTTCGTGCCCCCGGCAGAAACCCCGCGGGTCCGCCCAGCAACGATCCAAACAGTGCGACGCCAAGCACACTGCCGGTCTGGCGCATGGCATTGAGCACGCCCGATGCGATGCCGGAATATTGCTTGGCGGCGCTGCCGAGCAGCGTCGAGGTAAGTGGCGGCACCAGAAGACCGACGCCGGCGCCAAACGCGATGAGCTGCGCTGCCAGTGACGCGTAGGTAGCGCCCCGTTCAATCCACAACAAGCCGATACAGCTTGCGGCCATGATCGCGAGGCCGGCGGCTATTGTCGCTCGGGCGCCGATCGCGCGGGTGACGTCAGCGGCGAGCAGATTGGTCACAAGAATCGCCGCCATCATCGGCACGAACGCCATGCCGGTCCAAAACGGCGAGAAGTTATTGAGCCGCTGAAAATAGAGACTGAAGACGAAGATCAGTCCGTAGGCTCCGACATTGACGAGTAACCCGGCGAGCGATGTGGCGCTGAACGCGGGTGTGCGGAACAGCGACAGCGGCAGCATCGGCGCCCGCGACCTGAACTCGATCGCCAGGAACAGCGTAGCCGAAGCGAGAAAGGCAGCGAACCCGGTCAGAACCAGTACGTCGGTCCAGCCGCGCTGTCCGCCTTCTATCATCGAGGCGGCGAGGCAGCCCAGCGCCAGCACAGCGGTCGCTTGCCCCGGCAGATCGAGCCGGCGCGCCGACGAGCGCATTGTGTCGCCGGCGTAGCGCCAGGTCAGCCACATTCCGGCGAGACCGATAGGAAGATTGATCAAAAAGATGCTGCGCCAGCCGACGAGCGCAATGAGCGCGCCGCCAACGAGGGGGCCCGCGGTCAACGAGAAGCTTGCGCCCGCGGCCCAAATGCCGACCGCCCGATGGCGCTCTGACTCGCTGGGGTAGGCATGGTTCAACAGCGCCAGTGAATTCGGCACCAGGACCGCCGCGCCGATTCCCTGGCACAGCCGGGCAACAATCAGGACCCAGAGAGTTGGCGCGAGCGCGCAGGCGAGCGAAGCGAGCACGAAGATCGCGAAACCGGCGACGAAGATTCTTCTGGCTCCGATCCGGTCGCCAAGCGCGCCGGCGGTGAGGATGAATGCCGCGAAGGTGATGGTGTAAGCGTTGACAATCCACTGCAGGTCGGCAAGCGACCCGCCGTAAGATGCGCCGATACTGTTGATCGCAACGTTGACGATGGTTACGTCAAGCTGGACCACCACGTATCCGAGGCTCATGGCCGCGAGCGTGAGCGATCTGGCAAGCCGCGGCGCGGCGTGCCGGCGGCGGATTTGCTCCTGCCGGCGCAGGATGGCGGCGGTTCGTGGCAAGGTGAAGATGTTCATCGCGCGGCTCCCGGTTTTGCCGGTAGATAACGCCGGCAAGCGCGCAACGCGCGCTCGATCACTTCGGGAACCTCCGAAGTGTCCTTGCTGGAACTCGGCGTCCGATGCGCCTATGTTTTGCAGGCCATGAACGGAGCTCACCCCGCCGTTTCGGAAATTGCCGCACTGGTCGGCAATCCCGCGCGCGCCAACATTCTGATGGCGCTGGCGGACGGCCAGGCGCTGACGGCGACCGAGCTGGCCTATGCGGCCGGCGTATCGCCGCAGACAACCAGCGAGCATCTCGCCAAGCTGCGGGAAGCCAACCTTCTCGCGTTGACCAAACAGGGCCGGCATTCCTACTTCCGGCTTTCGTCCCCGAAGATCGCCGGCATGATCGAAAGCATCATGGTCGTGGCCGCGGACGGGCCGCAGCGTTATCGGCCGCGCTGGAACGGCGACGACCAGCTGCGCACCGCGCGGACCTGCTACGACCATATCGCCGGACGTCTCGGCGTGGCGCTCACCGACGCGCTCACGCACCGAAAGCACGTCGTGCTCACCGACGACGGCGGCATGGTAACCCGCGCCGGCGAGAAATTTTTGGCCGGTTTCGGCATCAGTCTTCAAGACGTCAGAGAGGGCCGCCGCACGTTCTGCCGGCCGTGCCTCGACTGGAGCGAGCGGCGGCTGCACCTTGCCGGCGCGCTCGGCGCGGCATTAGCCGACCGCTGCTTCGACCTCGGCTGGATCGCGCGCATCCGCTACTCGCGCGCACTGAAGATTTCCGGAAAAGGCGAGCGCGGGTTCATGGACGCCTTCGCCATTTCCTTCGCTGCAGAACAGCCGACGCTGCTCGGCGCGGGTGCCGCTAATAAAAAACAGAAGATTCCAGCAGCCTAGGATGCCTGGGCGTATCGTAAACTTCAGAAGTCAAATAAAAAATCAGATCGCCGATATCAGGCTTCCACGCGCCGCCGCTCCAGTTCACCTTCCAGGTTGCGGATATTTTCGAACAGCCTCTCGGTGGAAAGACGCAGGAAGTAAAATCCGAATGTCGGATTTTGGTAGTAAAGCTGCTCAACCTGTTCGTAGGTGATGGCCAGCACCTTGCCCGCTTCAATGCATTCGAGCGTCGCCGTGCGCCGATTGTCCGGCGCGAGGAAGCCGAGCTCGCCGACAACCTGCGCGGGCTCGAGCTCAATGCCAAGCTCGACGAGCAGGTAGCGTCCGCTCACGGTGCAAAACATCTCGTCCGCGAGCTCGCCCTTCGCGAACAGGATATCGCCCTTGCGGTAATGTCGCTCCGACATGAACGGCTTGAGCCAGTCCATCGAAGCGTGTCCCCGGATCGCTTCGCGCACGTTGCCGATCAGCACCACCATCTGATAGAGGCGATAGCCGTTGAGCGGCAGGGCGAACCCCTGAAACAGCAGCGGCAGCCACGCATGCGAGGCGGCGTAGAAGGCGACCAGGGCGCAATTCGTGACGATGGCGAGGATACGCAGGGGTACCATGGTCTTGGTCGATGCGGTCGCTACGATAAACAGCGATGCGCCGCTGTTGAATAGGTCGCTCCAATGCATGGTCGTTCTCCGCGGCTGGTCGGCCGGCCGTCGCCAAATTTCGACTGGTGATGCGAACTCCGGCGGCGTAATTTCCCAGACTCCGCCGGTTGGGACTTGTTAGCTCCGCCAGCTCCGGGACACGCGTAATGTTGAAAGGCGCATTTTCCAGTCTTGATGATTATAGCGCGCCATTTCGCCGCTTCGGAGCCTTGCGGCTCGTGCGATACCTGGTCCTCGCCATCGGTCTCATGGCCATGGCGGCGCTCACCGAGCCCAATCTGCGGGCCGCCGCCGGTCTCTGGCTAAATCTCCTTCTGTGGTGCTGCCTCGTCTATTTTGCGGTCGAGACCGCAATGGGGATCAACGCCGCCCGGCGCCAGGGCAAGGCATGGCAACATCTCTTGTCGCTGTCGGGCATTGTCGAGCTGTTCGCCGTGTTTCCGGTACCGATTGCGCTTGCTTGCGGCACGCCGCCGGAAACAGCGTGGCTGTTCGCATCGTTGTGGGTGCTCAAGCTGGCGCAAAATTCGCCCGGCTTCGCCCAGCTCGGACGTGTCTTCGTGCTGGAGGCCAAACCGCTCGCGAGTGTCCTGGTCCTGTTCCTGATTGTTCTCTTCCTGGCGTCTGCCGCCATGCACGTGGTCGAACGCAACGAGCAGCCGTCGGCGTTCGGCACCTTGCCGTCGTCGTTGTGGTGGGCGGTGGTCACGCTGACGACGACGGGCTACGGCGACGTGGTACCGCGTACCGCGCTCGGCCGTCTGCTGGGCGCGGGCGTGATGATCTGCGGCATTGCCACATTTGGGCTGTGGACCGGTATTCTGGCAACCGGCTTCGCGGCCGAGCGGCGGCGGCGGAATTTCATCGAGACCTGGGACGTGGTCAGCAAGGTGCCGTTTTTTCAGTCGCTCGATCCTTCCGCGATTACCGAGATCACCCACATGTTGCGCCGGGTGGAAGTGCCGGAGCGTACCGCTGTCATCCGCCGCGGCAGGGTGGGGGATTGCATGTATTTCATTGCTGCCGGCGAGGTGGAGGTCGACGTGATGCCGACGCCGGTTCGGCTCGGCGAGGGCGCATTTTTTGGCGAGCTTGCTTTGCTCGGCGACATGATCCGCACGGCGAATGTGTCGACCACGAAGGCATCGACCTTGCTGGTGCTGGACCTCGCCGATTTCCGTACCTTGATGGCGCATCATTCCGAGCTTGCCCGCGCCATCGATGCCGAGGCGCAGCGGCGGCTCGGCGATATTCAGCGCCGACGTGAGCTGCATCTGCACGGCGGCATAGCGCCAGCCTGAACCTCAGTTTGATGAAGGAAATATGACCGTTACTCTCAATGAAACCCACGATCCGGCGCGGCGAAGCTTTGTCGAAAGCGCCAATGCGCCCGGCAACGATTTCCCGATCCAGAATCTTCCGTTCGGCGTGTTTCGGCCCGCCGCAGCGCGGCAGCCGCGGGTCGGCGTCGCCATCGGCGATCAGATACTCGATGTTGCGGCGGCGGGGCCATCATTTAAGGGGTTGGCCGCAGAAGCCGCGACGCAAGCCTGCGCTGCGCCTACGCTCAATCACCTGATGTCGCTCGGCCCGCGGGCAGCATCGGCGCTCCGGCTGGCATTGTCGCGTGCGCTCAGCGCCGACGGCGGCGATACCGGCTTGCGCCGTCATCTCACGCCGATGGCGCAGACGGAATTGCTTTTGCCGGTAGCTATCGGGGACTTTACCGATTTCTACGCTTCGGTCTTTCACGCCACCAACGCGGGCCGCGCCTTCCGCCCGGAGAATCCGCTATTGCCGAACTACAAGTATGTACCGGTCGCCTATCACGGTCGCAGCTCATCGGTGCGCGTCAGCGGCACGCCGGTGAAACGCCCCAAGGGCCAGCGCAAGCGGGCGGATCAGACGATTCCTGATTACGGTCCGTCGCGAAACATGGATTTCGAGCTCGAGCTTGGCATGTATGTCGGCACCCCGACCGACCTTGGCGACACCGTGCCGATTGCCAACGCTGCCGAACACATTTTCGGTTTTTGTCTGCTCAACGACTGGTCGGCGCGCGACGTGCAGGCGTGGGAATACCAGCCGCTCGGTCCTTTCCTCGGCAAGAATTTCGCCACCACGGTTTCGCCATGGGTGGTGACGCAGGAAGCGCTGGCGCCGTTTCGGATCCCGGCGTTCACGCGGCCGCCGGGCGATCCCGAGCCGCTGCCGCATCTTGCCGACCCGGACGATCGCGCCCACGGCGGCTTCGACATCACACTCGAGGCGTATCTGGCGACCGAGGCCATGCGGCGAGGCGGGATGCCGCCAAAGCGGTTGACGCAGACTTCGTTCGCGACCACCTACTGGACGTTCGCGCAAATGCTCGCGCACCACACTTCCAATGGCTGCAATCTCGCGATCGGCGATCTGATCGGTTCGGGCACCGTGTCCGGTCCGGAGAAATCGAGCTGGGGGAGCCTCCTCGAACTCACCGCGCGCGGCCGCGAGCCGATTGAATTGCAGAGCGGCGAGCAGCGCGGCTTCATTGAAGACGGCGACGAAATCATCTTCCGCGGCTTTGCGCACAAGCCGGGTTATCCGCGCATCGGCTTTGGCGAATGCCGCGCCATCATGCTGCCGGCGGATTGATCAGGTCATTCCGCCGGCACCCATTTCTGCAGGCGTTTTCCGGTGTCGACTTCGCCGGTGTAGAGATTGCCGCGGGAGTCGAACTTGGCGGCGTGGACCCAGTGAAATTCACCGGCGTTACGCCCCGACCGGCCATAGCTGTGGACGATCATGCCGTCGTCGCGCCGCACCGTCTCGATGACGTTGTTGGTGCCGTCGATCAGAACGAAATATTTTTGCTTCTTGTCGAGCGGCGAAAACGTCAGCCCCCAGGCGGAGCCGGGTCCGCGCGTCGCTTTGTTGAAGACGAATTGGTGCACGAACGTGCCATCCTTGCGAAACACCTGCACGCGATTGTTGGTGCGGTCGCAGACATAAACCAGTCCATCTTTCGCCAGCGCGATGCAATGCACCGGATTGGCGAATTGCGGTGACTCGGGATTGTAGCCTGGCAAGTTTTCGTCAGTGGGCGGTTTGCCGTAGGCTCCCCAGATGCGTTTGACCTCGCCGCTGTCGCCATCGAGCACCGCCACGCGGTGGTTGCCATAGCCGTCGGCCGCGTAGATTTCATTCGCCCGCGGGTCGATTTCCAGCGCGGCAATCATGCCGAATTGGCTCAGATCCGTGCTGCTGGTCAAAGGTCCGCTCTTGCCAATTTGTTTGACGAACTTGCCGTCGGTGCTGAACTTCAACACCATATTGTCGCCCTTGCCGTTGCCGCTCAGCCAGACAAAGCCCTTGTTGTCGACCAGAATGCCGTGCTCCTGCAGCGGCCAGTCATAGCCCAGGTTTTCGCCCGGACCGCCCCACGATTTCACCACGTCGCCCGATTGATTGAACACCAACACCGACGGCGCCGGCCCGCAGCACTTGGACCGCGGCGGATCGAGCGTGGCGCCTTTCTCATCGTCGGTCAGCGAGCGCGGCCGCTGAAACACCCAGATGTTGTCCTGCGCGTCGATCGAGATGCCGCCCACCTGCCCGAGAATCCAGTTGTTCGGCAGCGGTTTCGGCCAATACGGATCGACCCTGAACGCCGGCCCCTGGGCGTGCGCCGCCCCAGACCCGACCAGCAGTAGCGATAATGCCGCGAGCGTCCATAGCCATGAGCGCTGGAGTTTCATATTGCTCTTCCTTCCGCTCAATGTATCTCCGGTTCCGCAATCGGTGCGCGGCCTTCGAGAAAGTCAAAGTCGCAGCCTTCGTCGGCCTGACCGATGTGCCGCGAATACATCGCGCCGTAGCCGCGCGCGTAACGCGGCGGCGGCTGTTTCCACGCCGCTTGCCGGCGCGCCAGTTCCTCATCGCCGACGTGCAGGTGGATTTTGCGCGCCGCGACGTCGATCTCGATGTCGTCACCGGTCTGCACCAAAGCGAGCGGGCCGCCGACAAAACTCTCCGGCGCGACGTGCAGGATGCAGGCGCCGTAGCTCGTACCGCTCATGCGCGCATCCGATATGCGCACCATGTCGCGCACGCCGGCCTTGAGAAGCTTCTTCGGGATCGGCAGCATGCCCCATTCCGGCATGCCGGGGCCGCCTTTGGGGCCTGCGTTCTTGAGCACCAGAACGTGATCCGGCGTAACCTCGATGTCGTCGCGCTCGACTTCCCGCGCCATGTGGTCGTAATTCTCGAACGCGATCGCCTTGCCCCGATGCCGCAGAAAGCGTGGATCGGCGGCGGCGGGTTTCATCACGCAGCCGCGCGGCGCCAGATTGCCGGTCAGCACCGCAGTCGCCCCTTCCGGATAGAGCGGCGCCGAGAGCGCGTGGATCACCTCCGGCAGATGCACCTTGCTGCCGGCGATGTTTTCGCCGAGCGTGCGGCCGGTGACGGTAACGCAGGAAAGATCGAGCAGGTTTTGCATCTCGCCCATCAGCGCGCGCAATCCCCCGGCATAGAAAAAATCCTCCATCAGATATTTGCCGGACGGCGTGATGTTGGCGATCACCGGCACTTCTCGGGAAATCGCATCGAAACGCTGCATGGTCAGGGAGACGCCGGCGCGGCGCGCCATGGCGATGACGTGGATGATGGCGTTGGTCGAGCCGCCGAGCGCCATGTGCACCCGGATCGCATTGTCGAAAGCGGCCGGCGTCAAAATCTGCTCAGGCGTCAGGTCTTCCCACACCATGTCGACGATGCGGCGGCCGGCGGCAGCGCACATCCGCGGATGATTGGCGTCCGGCGCCGGGATCGACGAGGCGCCGGGGAGGGACAGTCCGAGCGCTTCGGTGATCGCCATCATGGTCGCTGCCGTGCCCATTACCATGCAGGTGCCGAACGAGCGTGCGATGCCGCCTTCGATCTCGTTCCATTCGGCGTCGCCGATATTGCCGGCGCGTTTTTCATCCCAGTATTTCCAGACATCGGAGCCCGAGCCCAAGGTATGGCCCCGCCAATTGCCGCGCAGCATCGGGCCGGCCGGCACATAGATCGCCGGCAGCCCCATGGAGATTGCGCCCATGACCAGGCCCGGTGTGGTCTTGTCGCAGCCGCCCATGAGCACCGCGCCGTCGATCGGATGGCTGCGCAACAATTCTTCGCATTCCATGGCGAGGAAATTGCGGTACAGCATGGTCGACGGTTTGACGAACGGCTCGGCGAGCGACATCGCCGGCAGCTCGATGGGAAAGGCGCCGGCCTGCAGCACGCCGCGTTTGACCTCTTCCGCCCGTTCACGCAGGTGGCCGTGGCAGGCGTTGATGTCGCTCCAGGTGTTGAGAATGCCGATCACCGGTTTGCCAACCCAGTCGGCGCGGTCGTAGCCCATTTGCCGAAGCCGCGACCGATGGCCGAAAGCGCGCAGATCGTCGCGGCCGAGCCAGCGAAAGCTGCGCAATTGTTCCGGCGACTTTTTTCTCGGCGATGTCATGAAGGCTCTCGTTTGCGCCACGGCATGGGCGCCGCGAATTTGATCGGGCTAAAGTAGCAAAGAAGCGGCGCGTCTCGTACAATTGGCTGGAGGCAGCTTGCCGCTATACATCGGGAAACGGCCATGAACGAGCAAATTCAGTCTCCCAGGGGCGCGCTGATATTCAATCCTTGGTCGCCGGAGTTTATCGCCAACCCGTATCCATTTTATCAACAGTTGCGCACGTCCGACCCCATGCACCTCATGCCGCTCGGCTTCTACATCGCGAGCCGGCATGCCGATGTAACCACGATCCTGCGCGACAAGCGTTTCGGCAAAGATTTCGTCGGCCGCATGACGCGGCGCCACGGCTCGCAAATTATGGAGGAGCCGGTCTATCGCAGCATGAGCCATTGGATGCTGCAATTGGATCCGCCCGACCATGGCCGCCTGCGCGGCCTTGTCGTGCGGGCCTTTACGGCGCGGCGCATCGAGGACATGCGGCCGCGCATTCAAGCGATCGTCGATGCGATTATCGATCGCGTCGCGCCGCGCGGCCACATGGACCTGATTGCCGACTTTGCCTTCCGGCTGCCGGTGACCGTGATTTGCGACATGCTCGGCATCCCCGATGGCGATCGGGAGGTCTTCTTCAACAGCTCGCGCGCCGGCGGGCGCCTCCTCGACCTCGCGCCGCTCAGCAGTGCCGAGATCAAAGAGCAAAACAGTTTCAATCTGGCGATGGCGGAGTACTTCCGCCGGCTGTTCGACTTGCGCCGGCGCGAGCCGGGCGATGACCTTACCACGCAACTGGTTCAGGCGGAGGAGGATGGCGACAAGCTCTCGAACGAAGAACTGACCGCCAATATCATCCTGCTGTTCGGCGCCGGTCACGAGACGACGGTGAATCTGATCGGCAACGGTCTCCTGGCGCTATATCGCAATCCCGACCAGCTTCAGCTCCTGCAGGACGATCCGTCGCTCACCGCAAATGCGGTCGAGGAGCTGTTGCGGTACGATTCGTCCGTGCAGGTGACCAGCCGCACCACGCTCGAAGACGTCGACGAGATCGGCGGCATCCCGCTCGCCAAGGGGCAATCGGTCGTTTGTCTGCTTGGCGCCGCCAATCGCGATCCTGCCGTCTACACGGAACCAGATCGGCTCGACATCACCCGCTCCGACGTACGCCCGTTATCGTTCGGCGGCGGCATCCACTTTTGCGTCGGCGCCCAGCTTGCGCGCCTCGAAGGCGAAATTGCGATCGCGACGTTGTTACGCCGCCTGCCTAATTTGCGACTCCACGATCTCGGCCGTCCGGATTGGCGCCAGACGTTGGTGCTGCGCGGCCTCAACAAGCTGCCGGCGAGCTGGTAGCGGCTTTCCCGCGGCACGCGATCCGGTTACGATACGCAACGGGGCATCTGGACTGCGGGAGGTCGTTCATGAGAATGCGCTTTTTGCTCGGCGCGCTGTGCGGCTTAGCGTTCGCCGCGGGCTCGGCGCAAGCCGCGGTCAAGTTTCAAACTATCGATTACAAGGCGGGCGACACGGCGCTCGAGGGCTGGCTGGTCTACGACGATGCAGTGACCGGCAAGCGGCCCGGGGTCATCATCTATCCGGCCTGGTGGGGACCGTCGGCCCAGGACAAGGACGTCGCCGAGCGGCTGGCCAAGATGGGCTACGTCGCGTTCGTCGCCGACATGTACGGCAAGGGCGTGCGGCCTGATACGATCCCGGCGGCGGCAGCCGAGTCCGGCAAGTACTATAAGGACCGGCCGTTGGTGCTGGCGCGCGCCCAGGCCGGCTTCGACCAATTGCGGCAGTCGCCCATGGTGGATACCGGCAAGCTTGCGGCCATCGGCTATTGTTTCGGCGGCATGCCGGCGCTCGATCTGGCGCGTTCCGGTGCGCCGCTGGTCGACGTCGTGACCTTCCACGGCTCGCTCGGCACGCCTAATCCGGAGAGCGACAAGAACATCAAGGGCCGCGTGCTCGCGTTGCACGGTGCCGCCGATCCGATCGTCAATACCGAAGCGGTCGCGAAGTTCGAGAAAGAGCTGACAGACGCGGGCGTCGACTGGCAGGTGATCCTCTACGGCAACGGCGTGATGCACGCCTTTACCGATCACGTGCACGTCCAGGCGCCGGACCACGGCATCAAATACGACGCCGAAGCCGACAAGCGCTCCTGGCAGGCGCTCAGCGACCTGCTCAAGACCACGCTGTAGCCGTCCTCACGCTCTGGCCGTCCTCTTATCCTCCCCCACGCAGGTGGGGGAGGGCGAGAAGGGCGTTGCAGAGATCTGCCGTCAAATCTCAACGACCAGATAATCTTCTTCGACCGAAACCGGGAAATTCTCGGCGATGTAGGGGCCTTTGACCAATTCTTCGCCGGGAGCGACTGCGACCTCGAACTGCCGGATGCGCATCGTTTTGGGATCGCAATAGCTCTGGCCGGTCGCGATCTCGAATTCCCAGCCATGCCATGGGCAACGCAAGAATTCCCCGTTGCGGATGACGCGATAGTCGCCGGGGCCGCTCGATTGCGTCAAGCCGGTGATGCGGCCGCCGCAGAGCGGGCCGCCCTTGTGCGGGCAGCGGTTGGCAAGCGCGTGGAACCTACCCGCGACGTTGAAGATGCCGATCTCGCGGTCCTTGGCGATAACCAGCTTGCTCGCCCCCGGCGGCACTTCGGCGACGCTGGCGACGACGTGGCGGCTCATTCGCGCATCATCCGAACAGCTACGCTCTAGATCAAGGTAAGCGGTACAACGCCTTGGCGTTGTCGCGCAGAATGCCGGCGCGCTGCGGCGCGGTCATCCGAAAATTCAGTGCGACGCGCGGATCGTCGTAGTCCCAGTGGGGATAGTCGCTCGAGTACATCATTTTGTCCCAGCCGATCCAGCCGAGAATGTCTTGCAGATGCGCCGGGTCCTCCGGTTCCTCCATCGGCTGCGTGCAAAACCAGAAATGCTCGCGCAGATATTCCGACGGCGGGCGGGTCAGGTGCGGCGTCTCCTTGCGATTGCGCTCCCATTGCCTGTCCATGCGCCAACCGAGCGAAGGCGCCCAGGAGAAGCCGGCTTCGATCATCGCCACTTTGAGCGCAGGGAAGCGCTCGAAGACGCCTTCGACAATCAGGCTGACGACGTTGCCGACCATGCCGCTACCGAAGCCGTAATGCTCCTGCATGTAATAAGTGCCCCAACCGGTGCCGCTGGTGGCATGACCGCCCGAGAGGCCGGCGGGATGCAGGCCGAGCACGAGATTGTTGCGGGCGATGGCCTCGTAGATCGGCCAGTATTTGCGGCGGCCGAGCGGCTCGCTCGAACGTGGCGAGATAATCACTTGGCGAAAAGCCTCGTTCTGAGCGCGCTCGTCAATCTCGCGAGCGGCGAATTCAGGAAATTCCTGCGGCACGACGATGCCGGCCTTGAGGCGTTTGTCTTTCGCTACCCATTCGTACAATTGCCAGTCATTAGCGGCATGCGCGAGCGCTGCTCCGAATTCGAGGTTGCGCTCGTCCATGCCGCTGCGGGACAACACGACCAGCATGCCGGTCTCGCAGCCGTTGAGGTCGAGATGCTGGCGCTGCATCAGCGCGAGGTCGCAGCCAGGCGCGCCGCCGTCATCCGGATACGCGTCAGCGCGCATGCCGGCTGCCATCATGCGGGGAAACGGCAATTGGCCAATAAGGCCCTGGCAGACATGACTGCCAAAGGCGTCGGCGTGCTCGCGCCAGCGCGCCGAAAGGTAGGGATGCATATCTGTCGGCGTCCGTGGCACCGGATGGATATCGCAATCGACGAAACTGAGCCGCTGTCCGGCCTTCACTTCGCGTTCCGCTACGACGTTGTTCACGGTGCTATCTCCTCGCGCAACGGGGCTCGTCCCTGGCCGGTTTCTCGCGGCGCATTCGCCGCCGCGGCCGGCGCCGCGCGCAAGCGCGGATAGGTCGCGAGCGGGTTGTCGATCAGGATCTTGCGAATCATCGCATCGGGGAGCCCCTCTGGCAACGCGTCATCGCCGTCGAACTGCCAATGCGGATAGTCGGTCGAGAAGACGATCAGTTCGTCCGAGCGCACATGATCCATGACGCGATTGAGCACATCGGCGTTGGGGACGTCGATCGGCTGCAGTGTAAAGCGCACGTGATCGCGCACGATCTCGGCGGGAGCGCGATCGATCCAGGGAGTTTCCGTCCGCATGCCGCGCCAGCCGCGGTTGGTTCGCCACAGCAGCGTCGGCAGCCAGGTGAAGCCGGATTCCATCAGCACCAATTTGGTGGCGGGGAATTTCTGGAATACGCCCTCGGCGAGGAAGCTCACCAGCGTATCCTCGAAGGCGGCGCTCTGCAGAATGCCGTCCTCAAGGTGATAGGATGGCCAGCCGGAACCGGTCGGGGCATGGCGGAAAGTGGAGCCCGCATGCACGCCGATCGGCAGGCCGTGGCGTTCCGCAGCGCGATAGATCGGCCAATAGGTGCGGTGACCGAGCGGCCGGTCACCCATCACCAGCAGCAGTACCTGTACAAAGCGCGGATCGATGGCGCAGCGCTCGATCTCGTCGGCGGCGAGTTCGGCGTCTTGCGGCGGGACCAGTATCGAGGCGCGCAGCCGTGGCTCGCGATCGAGCCATTCGCGCGCGACCCAATCGTTCACCGCCTTGCACAGGGCGGCCGCCATGTCGGCGTTGAACAGGGCCACCGCCCCATGCAGGACATTGGCGATGGCAAGGCGCGTGCCGAACGCATCCAGCGCTTGCGAGCGCAAGGCGTCGAGATCGGCGCCGGGCGGTGCGCCTTTCGCCGGCCGCCAATCCTGCCGAACGGATTGCGGCAGGTTTGGTGCATAGCTCGCGAGCGTGAACGGGGATTTGTCGATATAGCGCTCGGCGAGATTTTCGCGCCAGAAATCATCGAGATGCGGCATTAGCGCCGTAATGCTCGGCGCGGCAGGATGCAGGTCGCAATCAATAGCGCCCGTGATTGGAAGCTTCATCGTCCGCCTGTCCCGCCGCGAAGTGGATTAATGGCTCACATATAACCACCGGCGCGCTCGTGCGCCAATCATGGTTGCCGCAGTCCGAGACGGCTGGCCGACGCGGAACCGCGTTGCCACCGCCTCGATGGCAGGTCTATCTTCCTTAAACGCTTATGGGCGGCGAAGGAAACAGATGAAACCAGCGAATGTGATTGTCGGATCGTTATTGTTTGCGCTGGCTTTGAGCACGGCGCCGGCAGGCGCGCAGGACAATATGCTGCGCGTCGGCATTATCACCGACATGAGCGGTCAGTATAAGGACGGTAACGGGCCGGGTTCGGTGATTGCCGCGCAAATGGCGGCGGAGGAGATCGGCGGCACGGTGGCTGGCCGCAAGATCGAGATCATTTCCGGCGATCATCAGAACAAGGCGGATATTGCGAGCTCCATTGTCCGCGAATGGATCGACAACCAGCACGCCGACGTGGTCGCCGAAGGCGTCAACTCGGCCGTGGCGCTGGCGGTGATGAACGTGACAGCCGAGCGCAACAAGCCATTTCTGATTTCCGGCGCCGGCTCCTCCGACATCACCGGCAAGAACTGCACCCCGACCAGCATTCATTGGACTTACGACACCTACGCTTCCTCCAACGCCACGGCCAAGGCGATCGTCAAACGCGGCGGCAAATCCTGGTTCTTTCTCACCGCCGATTATGCGTTCGGTCACGCGCTTGAACGTGACGCCAGCAAGATGGTGGTCGCGGCCGGCGGCAAGGTGCTTGGCTCGGTGCGCCACCCGTTCGGCACTTCGGACATGTCATCGTTTCTGCTGCAGGCCCAGGCCGCCAAGCCCGACATTCTCGGCCTGGCGAACGCCGGCTCGGATTTTCGCAATGCCGTGGCGCAAGCCGACGAGTTCGGCATCCGCAGCGGCGGCATGCAGATCGTTGCGCTCCAGGTGACGCTGACCGACGTGCCCGCGCTCGGGCTCGAGCACGCGCACGATCTTCTGTTCACCGATTCATTCTATTGGGATCGTACGCCGGAAACCCGCGCGTTCGCGCAGGCGTTCTTCAAACGCCACGACGCCATGCCGACGTCGTATCAAGCCGGCGTTAACTCGGCGCTGCGCCACTACTTCAAAGCTGTTGCCGCCACCGGATCGACCGATACCGCGACAGTCATGAAATGGATGCACGCGAATCCGGTCAACGATTTCTTTGCCCAGGGCGGCAAGATTCGCGAGGACGGCCGCATGGTGCACGACATGTATCTGATGCGGATCAAGAAGCCGGCTGAATCGAAGAGCAAGTGGGACCTGTACGAACATCTCGATACGGTCCCGGGCGACCAGGCGTTCCGGCCGCTGGCCGAAGGCAATTGTCCCTTGGTCAAGTAAGCTCGCGGCCGTCGGCGATCAGCTGAAAATGATTTCCGGCAGCAGCGCTGACACCACGTAATTGGGCACGTCGACCACGTTGGAAATCCGCAGGTCGACCGCGACGCTGCAGATGACATAGGCCTGTTCGCGGGAATAGCCGCGCTCCTGCAATAACGTGATCATGTTGAGAATCGCGTTGCGGCAGGCGAGCGTCAGGTTTTCGCTTTCGATCTCGCCCTTGGCGTTGATTGGCATGCCCATGACGCCGAGGAAATTCTCCGGCACGGCGATCTTCGGATCGGCAAAGAATCCGTGGTGCGAGAACACCGGCCCGGCGAAGGTGCGCTTCTTAGCCAGACCCTTGTGAATCCTGAAACGCACCGCGACCGTCGCGCCCATCTCGACGGCGGTGACGCAGACCTCGCCGTCGCCCTGCGCAAAATGCCCGTCGCCGGTCGAGAACAGCGCGCCCTTGGTGAATACCGGCAGCAGCAGCTTCGACCCTTTGGTCAGCTGCTTGACGTCAAAATTGCCGCCGTTCTCGCGCGGCGGCAGGGTGCGCAGGCCTTCAAGGCCGCAGCGTCCACCCGGCACCGCGCCGGCCGGGCTTGGCGGCATCACGAAGCCACCGGCATCGAGCGCGCGCTGCTCGCGTTCGGTCCACTCCTTGAGCTTTTGCGCCGACGGCGCCGTGCCGGAAATGCCCATGAACGGCGCGCCGGGAATGCGCACGCCGGGGATTTCGGCGGACGTCGCCCAGCCGTCGCTGATTTTCCAGTGCACAACGAACGGCGTCGTCATCACGTCGCGCAGAAAGCCGAGGCCGGGAACGATCGAGCTGAACGCGACCGGCTGCGGCACGATATCGAGGAACTCGACCTCGATCATGTCGCCCGGCTCGGCGCCTTTGACGAAGACCGGGCCGGTCAGCGGGTGGATGCGGCCGGCATCGAGGTTCGCCAGGTCGGCGACGGTGGTGGTCGGGCCGATCTGGCCGTCGACGGAGTCGCGCGTTTCGAGAATGACCTCGTCACCCTCGGCCACTTCCGTGACCGGCGCGATGTCAGGGTGATAGCGGTTATGGCCGGAGTGCGGCTCGGCGGCGAGCGGTTTAGTCCGGTCGATGCGGATGGCGTGCTTATGCATGCGGGGCCCCTCAGGCCGCAGCGGCGAGATTGCCGAACTTTTTCAGGTTCTCTTTCTGCTTCTCATTGCGCGGCGGCAGCTTGAACAAGCGCGCCGCGGTGCCGCCGAGGATGTTGTGCTTGGCCTTCTCGGACAGGAACGGCAGGTCCCAGATCGTTGAGGGCAGGTCGAAGTCCCAGTGCGGATAATCCGAGGAGTAGAGCAGTTGGGTTTCCGCGTTGATCATGCGGAACGTCGTCTCCATCGCATCGTAATCCTGGATCTCCATCGGCTGCGACGAATAGAACATGTCGCGCATGTAGTCGGACGGCTTCTTTTTCAGCAGCGGACATTCCGACGGCCGCAGCATGTATTCATGATCGAGGCGCTGCATCAGGAACGGAATCCAGGCGAGGCCGGATTCCATCCAGATCACCGGCAGCTTCGGGAATCGCTCGCCGATGCCGTTGACCACCCAGTTGGTGCAATTGACGATGTTGTACCAGGTGAAACCAAGCGCGGGCACCGAGATGAAACGGTTACAGCTCTTGAACGCGGTGTCGCTCCAGTTGACGCCGGAGTGAAACGCAATAGCGAGGCCGCGCTCCTCCATCGCCCGATAGACTTTCATGTAGGCGTTGTCGTGAACGCCCATGTGGGAACGCACCGTGGTCACCATGAAACCGCCGACGTGCTTGCGGCCGCCAAAGGTTTCGACGTGGCGCAATGCGGCGTCGGGGTCGCTGAACGGCAGACACAGGAGCGAAAAGAACCGGCCTCCGGCTTCCGGCATCACCTTCTCGGTGAGCCAGCGATTGTAGGCCCAGCACAACTCGACCTCCATTTCCGGCTGCGGATGGAGGCCGATATTGAGCATGCCGGTCGGGAACAGGCAGGAATAATCGACGCCCATCGCGTCCATCCAGCGATGGCCGAGCTGCACGTCGCGGATCGTGCCGTCCTCGGTCTTCTCGCTGCCCCGCATCGGATAGCGCGTCACCCGGCCGCCCATGTCCTGATAACCGGTCGGCACCGGTACGATGCCGGGGCGTTGTTTGGTGCCGCGGCCGACCATGGTGAGCTGGCGCAGCACGTCGTTTTCCATGAACGGCAGGAACTCGTCGTAGTGCTCGTTCTCGTAGTGATGCGCATCGACGTCGACGATCAGGATGTCGTCGAACTTGCGCTGATGCGCCTGCTTGCGCGCGTGCGCGAGCAGCCGGGTGGTGTTGAGCTCTTCGACGGTTACGCGGCGCCCGCGGTCGGCTATCAGGTCCATGACATTGCTCCGGGCATTTCACTTCCAGGTAGGGTGGGTAGAGCGAAGCGAAACCCACCATAGAGTCGACGAGAACAGGGCGATGGGTTTCGCTTTGCTCAACCCATCCTACAAAATAATCTCACCGCCCCGTCCAGCCTTGCCACATGCCAAGCTCGAAAACGGCGAGATTGGCGGCCTGCAACAGTCCGCTTGCGGTGATCATCACGTCAGTGGCCGCAAGCGAATTTTTCGGCACCGGCGTCAATTCCTCGCCGGCTGCGCGGCGCGCGGCGTAGAGCCGGCACGCCGCCGCAATCAGGCTCTGCAGCGCCTCGGGCGTCAGCATGTCGAGCCGGCCGTCGGCAATGCCGCGTTCGATTGCCGCGGCGAGGCGCTTGGCTTCGGCCGCATCGCCGCCTGCGGGCTTGGCGGTTGGTTTGGCCGCGGGCAGGACGGTTCGCGTACGGCTCGCGGCATTGACCGCGCGTTTGACGGCGTCTTTGGCCATGCGCTTAGGCGAGGACATAGACCTCGTCTCCCTTCTGCAGGACCGGATATTTCTTCAGCTTCATGCGGCGGTCGCTGACGCATTCGCCGGTCTTCATGTCGTATTCCATACCATGCCAGGGGCACACGAAGTGCATTTCGCTTTCGGAGAAGTAGAGCCCCATCGAGGTCTGGTCGGGCCGCAGCCGCTCCTCGACCTTGGCGATGGTCAGGCCCTCGCAGGCCGGGCCGCCCTGATGCAGGCAGAAATTGGAATAGGCGTAGAACTCGCCCTCGTGGCGAAACACGCCGATCTCGTTATCGCCGACAAAAACGATGCGGCGTTCCCCGTCCTTGAACTCGGTCAGCTTGGCGACGAATTTTTCCGGCATTCTGGTACTCGCGACTTCTTTGCTTATCCGCACCCGCGAAGCATTAGCGGAGCCGGGGAGGGGGACCGCACGAAGTGCGGTGGGGGGCACTCTACACCGAGCAAGCCCGCCCCCTCCACCATGCTCCGCATGGTCCCTCTCCGCCGCTGCGCGGGGCGGAAAGCTATGCAATCCGATTGCTGAACTCGCCGATGCCTTCGATCCAGACCTTGACCACATCGCCGGCTTTGAGGAATTCGCCGCTTTCAGCGCCGGTGCCAGACGGCGTGCCGGTCAGGATCAGGTCGCCGGGATGCAGCGTCATGTTGACCGAGAGTTGCGCAATCTGCTCGGCGAGCGTGAACAGCATCTTGCCGGAGTTGGAATCCTGCTTGAGCACGCCGTTGACCCAGAGCTTCAGTGCGAGTTTCTGCGGATCGGCGATGTCGCTCGCCGGTGTGATCCATGGGCCGATCGGACACGAGCCGTCGAAGCTCTTGTGCTTGGTCCAGTCCATCTTGAAAAACGAAGTCTCTTCGACGCCGGGTCGGCGGCCGCGGTCGCGGGCGGAAAAGTCGTTGGCGACCGTGTAGCCGGCGACGTAGCTCAGCGCCTTGTTCAGCGGCACGTCTTTGGCTGGCCGGCCGATGACCGCGGCAAGTTCGATTTCCCAATCCAGGTCCTTGGCGTAATGCGAAGCTTTGACGGTCGCGCCTGGCGCGGTGATGGTGCGGCCGGCCTTGATGAAGTGCCACGGCTTCAAGCCCTGCTCGTGCGGATCGGGCGGTTCCGGGTGACCCTGTCTGCGCGCCATCGCTGCGGCGTGATCGGCGTAATTGGCGCCGGCGCAAAAGATGGTCGGTGGGAACGGCACCGGCGCAAGCAATTTGGTTTTGCGCAGCGGCTGGCGTTTGGCTCTGCTCTTGCCCGCGCCGGCGGCGGCCTTCTTCAGCGCGGCTTCGGCCGTTTTCCAGTCGGCCAGAATGCCCGCAACCGTGGCATACGCGGCCTTGCCGGTGAGCTTCGCGGCATCGAATACCTCGTCGCCAACCACGATGCCCGCGCGCGGACCGTCGCTTGTTTGGTATGTCGCGAGCTTGTAGCCGGCGAGCTTCGACCCAGCCATATGCATCTTCTCCCTATGAATCTCGGCGGCGACCAAACCCCGATCCGGCGCAATTGGCAAGGCCGCCCAGCGTGTTCCGCCGAATTGACGGCCTTGAGTCAGCGCGGTCGTAGTGATTGATTGACCGAAAAGGTGACGGACAAGCGGTCGGCCGGGAGAACGCCATGGTCAAGCCCAGACGCATCGGACACGCCACATTCGAGACGCCCGATCTGCAACCCATGATCGATTATTACACGGAGGTCGTGGGGTTATTGCTTGCCGAGCGCGAAAAGGACCGTGCTTTCCTCACCACCAAAATCGGCCAGCTCGCCATCCAGCTCAACAAAGGCGACGCCGAGCGTTGCGCCATGCTGTCGTTCGAAGTCGCGCCGGATTGCGACTTCGGCGTGCTGGAGCGCGAACTCGATCAGGATGGTGTCAAGAGCGATCTGCGCAACGATTCCGCTCCCGGGATGGGACCGGTACTGACGTTCCGTGACAACAAGGGCACCGGCATCGCGCTGTTCAAGCAATGGAGCTATCTCGGCAAACATCTGGCGCACCACGGCGTCGGGCCGCTCAAGCTCGGCCACGTCGCCTGGGTGGTGGACGATCCGCAACAGGCCGCGGATTTTTACGCAAAAGTTCTGGGCTTCAGGGTGTCCGACTGGATCGGCGACTGGTTCGTGTTCATGCGCTGCAACGCCGACCATCACACGGTCAATTTCGTCCGCGGTGCCCATACCAAGATGCATCACATTGCATTCGAACTGAAGGACTTCATTCATTTGCAAAATGCCTGCGACCTGCTCGGCCAGCGGGATATCCCGATCCTGTGGGGACCGGTGCGGCACGGGCCGGGACACAACATCGCCATCTACCACCGCACGCCGGATGATCAGCTCATTGAACTTTTCTGCGAGCTCGACCGGATGCTCGATGAAGAGCTCGGCTATTTCGAGCCGCGCCCCTGGCATCGCGACACACCGCAGCGGCCGAAGATTTGGGAAACCGGCCCGGCCACCACGATTTGGGGGCCCCAGCCTCTGCCGGATTTTCACCGCGGCGGACCGGTTTTGCCCGGCCTGGAAAGCTAAGAGGGATAGCTCACTAGGCCGTCGCCGGCGCGGCTGCGGCAATGCCCCGCGTCAGCTCCGCCTGCTCGCCGTAAAGCCACTCGACGCCGGCAATGTGATCAGCCGGCGTGCGGGCGCCGAGCATCAGGTTGCGCAACTCCTTGGCGACGCCGCCGGCATGGAAGAACTCGCCGTAGACCCGCGCCATGATCTGCACCCGGCCGGTGCGCAGATAACGCGCCTGCGGGTAGGCGCGAAACGCGGCCGGATAGTCGCCGCCGTACTCCACGACCTTGCTGGCGAGACAGACCGCGTCTTCGATCGCCATGTTGGCGCCCTGCGCCAGATATTGCAGCATCGGATGCGCGGCGTCGCCGAGGAGCGTGATGCGGCCGCGGCTCCATTCCTTGATCGGCGGCCGGTCGCACACCACCCACATGCGCCAGCTTTCGATTTTGTTCAGCAGCGTACGCACCGGCTCGCAGGTTTTGGCGAAGCGCTCGTACAGCTCCGCTGGGTCGCCGTAACTGTCCCAGCCCTCCTCGTAGCGGTCGGAATGGAACACGGCGACGAGGTTGAACAGGTCGCCGGTGCGTAGCGGATAGTGCACCAGGTGCACTTTCTCGCCGGCCCACACCACCATGTCGCGCCAGCGGAATTTTTCCGGCATCTCCGACGTCGGCAGCACCGCGCGATAGGTGATGTGACCGGCCGGCCGTGGCTCGCCGTCGCCGGCCACGATTTGCCGGATCATCGACCAGATACCGTCGGCGCCGATCAACGCCGCGCCGCGGTACTCCTTGCCGCTCTCGGTCTGCACGGTGACGCCGTCGTTGTTCTCTTCGACCTTGACGACCTTTTGTCCGGCATCGAGGCGGATGCGATCGGATTTGCGGCAGGCGTCGAGCAGCACTTTGTGCAAGTCGGCGCGATGAATGAGCGCGTAGGGATGCTTGAACTTTTTGCGAAACGCTTCGCCAAGCGACACGCGCGTGACTTCCTCGCCGCTGATCGAGTCCATCATGATCAGGTTGTTGGGAAACACCGCGAGCGCGCTGACCGGCTCGATCAAGCCAAGGATTTCGAACATCCAGAACACATTCGGTCCAAGCTGGATGCCGGCGCCGATTTCCTTGAACTCCGGCGCCTGCTCGATGATCTGTGATGCGATGCCGTTGCGCGCCAAAGCTAGCGCTGCGGCAAGCCCGCCGATGCCGCCGCCGACGATGATGACTTCGCGATCTTTCCAGCCGCTCATGCGTGCGTTTCCTCTGGGCGGGCATTGTAGGGAGTGTTTCCGCCCGCGCGAAGCGGGAGAGGAAAACATTAAATCCGTCCCAGTGCGCGAAGCACACGCTCCGGCGTAATCGGCATGGCGACGATCGGCGCGGCGCTGAGCGGCCGCAGCGCGTCATTGATTGCGGTCATGATGCAAGCCGGTGCGCCGGCGGTGCCGGCTTCGCCGGCGCCCTTGGCGCCAAGCTCGGAATCCGACGTCGGTGTCACCACGTGACCGATGTCGATGTCTGGCATCTCGCCGGCCATCGGCACCAGATAGTCCATCATGTTGCCGTTGAGGAGCTGACCGGCCTCGTCATATTGGCAGTGCTCGTAAAGCACGCCGCCGATCCCCTGCACGATGCCGCCCCGGATCTGCTCGTCGACGAGCTGCGGATTGATCACGGTGCCGCGATCCTCGACGCACCAGTGTTTGAGCAGCTTCACTTCGCCGGTCTTGATGTCAACCTCGAGATAGGAGGCCTGCACGCCGTTGGTGAACGCAAACGGCCAGGCGCGTGGTACGTAGTGCCGGGTCACTATGAACTCGGCCTGGAAGTCGGGTGGCAGCGTGTCGGGGCGGAAATAGACGACGCGCGCGACTTCATCGAGCGGCACGCGTTCGCGGCCAGTGTCGGCATCGACAACGATGCCGCCGCGGATATCGAGCGCCTTCGGATCGGCCTGCAGCATCGAAGCAGCGGCGGCGAGCACGTTGGCTCGTAAGGCTTTGCCGGCCCGCCAGGCCGCTTCGCCGCCGATACCGGCCGCGCGCGAGGCCCAGGTGCCGCCGCCGTAAGGTACGTTGTCGGTATCACCGGTGATAACGCGGACGCGCTCGATTGGCACGCCAAACGAGGTCGCCACGCACTGCGCCACAACCGATTCCGCGCCCTGGCCTTGCTCAGTGACGCCGGTGTGGACGAACACCGCGCCGGTGGCGTCAAGCCGCAGCGTGGCGCCGTCCTGCGAGGAGATGCGCGCGCCGCCGACGCCGTAAAATGCGGCCGACGGATTGGTCACCTCGATGAAGGAAGCTAGTCCGATGCCGCGGTGAATGCCGCGCCCTCGCATCTCCGCCTGCTCGGCGCGCAGCTTGGCGTAATCCATCATCGCCAAAATCTTGTCGAGCGAAGCGTGATGCGAGAGTTTCTCGAACTTGATGCCTGTCGCGCCGGCCGCGGGATAGGCGTCGTCCGCAAACAGGTTGCGCCGCCGCAGTTCCGCCGGGTCCATGCCGATCTTCGCCGCCGCGAGCTCGATCAGGCCCTCGGTCACCGCCGTCGCAATCGGATGGCCGACGGCGCGGTACTGGCACATCACATTCTTGTTCTGGAACACCACGCGGGCGCGGGCGCGGTAGTTCGGACAGGTATAGGGCCCGCCAACCAGATTGACGACCTGGTTGGCTTCGATGCCGCTGGTGCGTGGGTAGACCGAGTAGGGACCGATACCGGTCAGGTCGTCGATTTCGAAAGCAGTGATCGTGCCGTCGCGCTTGACGCCGATCTTGGCTTTGACGCGGTGGTCGCGGGCGTGAATGTCGGTGACGAAGCTCTCGAAACGATCGGCGACGAATTTGACCGGCCGCCCGAGCAGTTTTGACAGCGCGACGGTCGCCATTTCGTCCGCGTAGATGTGAACCTTGATGCCGAACGAGCCGCCGACGTCCTTGGTGAGCACACGCACCTGATGCGATTCCAGATCAAGGTGCTTGGCGAAGATGTCCTGCGTCATATGCGGCGCTTGGGTGCCGTGATAGACCGTGAGGCGCTGCTCGCCGGGATTCCAGTCGGCGACGATGGCGCGCGGCTCGTTAGTGACGCCGGTGTGGCGGCCGAAGATGAAAGTTGCTTCCGCGACCGCATCCGCTTCGGCAAATCCTTTGTCCGGGTCGCCGGCGACCAGAGCCCGCTCGAAGGTGAGATTGTCGCCAAGTTCGGGATGAATCACGGGTGTCGACTTGTCGAGCGCGGTTTCCGCGTCGGTTACAGCCGGCAGCGGCGCATAGTCCACGTGAATAAGCGCACACGCATCTTCCGCTTCAGCGCGGGTGCGGGCGACGACGGCGCACACCGCCTCGCCCTGCCAGCAGGCGCGGTCGATGGCGATGGCGTGCTGCGGCGCCGATTTGATGCCTTTGAGATGCGTCAGCACGCCGACCCAGGGCGTGATCACCTTGGCAAGCTCGGCGCCGGTGACGACAGCGACCACGCCCGGCGCTTTTTTGGCTTCCGCGGTGTCGATATTTGTGATGCGCGCGTGTGCGTGCGGCGAGCGCAGGAAGGCCGCGTGCGCCATGCGCGGCAGGGTAACGTCGCTGACGTATTGGCCGCGGCCTTGGGTCAGCCGCGCCAGATTCGGACGCGGCACCGAGCGGCCGATGTAGGAATTTGGCCGATCAAGTGCCGAGAGGCCGGGAATGACGTCGTCGACGATTTTCATTTCCCCCAGACTTTTCTTCCGCCCCGCAGGGGAGCGGATCACAAAAACCGCGTCGGCCACATCAGCGTGCGCCACATATGCGACGACGGCGAATTGTCGAAGCCGAGCCCTTCCTTGGGCTGCCTGAAGTGGCGGCCGACGATGTCGATGAAATCGTCGAGATTGACCGTGGCGTTCGGATCGAACGAATAGATGTCGTTCATGGTGATCAGCCGCGAGGTCATGTACCACTTGTGGTTCCGCGCGCGCTCGTATTCGGCGACGACATACCGCTCCGGTTTGTAGTCGTCGCCGAACAGCTTGAGGTACATTTCGGGATATTCGTAGCCGACCGACGGGTCGGGGAAGAAGCGCAACGCCTGATGCATGCGCACTGCCCAAGCCACCTCCTCATCGACATAGGGCTCGATCATCTGCGCGCCCCAATAGCCGTGGTCGCAGCGGATGAAGCTCGCAACGCCGATGTCGTGGAGGAGACACGCGAGCACTACCTTCTCGGGGTGCCCGCCCTTGAGCGCGTGCGTGGCGCTCTGAAGCAAATGGCTGGTGGTGGCAAACCGCGCCTTGAAAAAATCGATCAGCGTCGGCTTGTCCGGCATTGTCGGCAGCCGCGGATCGGCGCCCATCAGGAAATGCTTTCCCGGATTGGCGGCCATGAGTTTGTCGCCGACATCCATCTGCACTTTCCCGTCGCCGAGATAAAACAGGGTCGACCTCGTGGCGATGCGCTCGCCTAAGTCGTGCATCATCCGCTCTTCAAGCTCGTCGGCACGCTCCGACAGCGTCAGCGGCTTTGCGTGTTCGTTCATGGTCAGCTTGCCTTTTTCGCCCGCGCCAGCGCCACCGACTCGATCGCATCGACGATCGCCTGGTAGCCGGTGCAGCGGCAGTAATTGCCCGAAATGTGCTCGCGGATGGCGTCGCGGCTGGGCACGCCGCCGCGCGACAACAGCTCCTCGGCGCCAATCAGCATGCCGGGCGTACAGTAGCCGCATTGCAGCGCGTTGCGGCGCTGGAACGCTGCCTGCAAGTCGGCAATGACGCCCGAATCCGAAAGGCCTTCGATGGTTTCCACCTCGGCGCCGTCGCATTGCACGGCGAGAACGAGGCAGCCGCGCACCACATCGCCGTCGAGCCGTACGGTGCAGGCACCGCAGACGCCGTGTTCGCAGCCGACATGCGTACCGGTGAGCGAGAGATCGTCGCGCAGGAAATCGACCAGCGTCTTACGCACCTCGACACGCGTGGCGATATCCTCGCCGTTCACGCGAACATTAATATCGATGTGGCGCACGCTCATGCGGAGCCCCGGGGCCGCTGGTCTTAATCGAATTGATAGCATTAGGCTTTTGTTCTGTCATTTCCGGGCGCGCCGCACTTGATCAGCAAGGATGGCTTGCGCCGGCCGCCGCTTACGGATTTGCTACGTCGGCGCCGAAGGCAGCCGGCGGGTCGCTGCCAGAAAATGAGGGCTTAGGACCGTGCCGGACAGCTTGACCGATCTGATCACCGACCTCGCAGTTGCCAACCGCATCCTTGGCCACGAAGGCGTACTCGACGCCTTCGGCCATGTCAGCGTGCGCCACCCAACCGACCCGGGCCGTTACCTGCTGTCCCGCTCGCGGGCGCCGGCTCTGATCGAGCCCAACGACATCCTCGAATACACGCTCGATTCCGAACCGGTGAAGCCGCCCATAGCACGGCCTTATTCTGAGCGCGTCATTCATGGCTGCATCTATCAGGCGCGCAGCGACGTCATGGCGGTGTGCCATCATCACGCAGCGGCGGTTCTGCCGTTTTGCATCGCCGGCAAACCGATCAAACCGGTGTTCCATCTTGGGGCGGTGATCGGCGACGAAACCCCGATGTGGGATCAGCACGACGAATTCGGCGACACCAACCTCCTGGTGGTGAAGCCCGAGGAAGGCCGTTCGCTGGCCCGCGCGCTGGGTCAGCACTCGGTGGTGCTGATGCTTCGCCACGGCGCGACTGTGGTGGGCCGCTCGCTGAAAGATCTGGTTCTGCGATCGATCTTCATCTGCCAAAATGCCGATTATCAATTGCGCGCGCATATGCTCGGCTCGGCGTCGCCATTGTATCCCGGCGAGATCAGGCAGGCCGATGTGCTGCATCAGCAGCGCGCCGGCGTGGACCGGGCTTGGGAATATTACTGCGTGCGCCTGGAGGAGAGCGGTCGCTGGCCGCCGAAGGCCACAGCGAAGCCGACGCGCCGCAAGCAGCAGCCGGCTCGTCCCGCATCGCGCTCCGCCGGGAAAAAAAATAAGCGGCGTCGGTAACATGACGGCAATCTCGCGCCGCAGGCTCGTTCCGATGCTTACGGGCCTATTTGGTTTGCCGCATGTGCTACGCCGGGGTTCCGCCATGGCAGCAGATAACGCTTTCCCCGCGGACTTCGTGTGGGGTGCTTCAACATCGAGCTATCAGATTGAAGGTGCGGTCGACGCAGACGGCCGCGGCAAGAGCATTTGGGACGTGTTCTGCCATACGCCGGGGAAGGTGAGAGACGGCGACACCGGCGATGTCGCTTGCGACCACTATCACCGCTGGCCCGAGGACGTCGAATTGCTCGCCCGCGGCGGTTTCAAGGCTTATCGTTTCTCGACGGCGTGGCCGCGGATTCTGCCGGCGGGCTCAGGCGCCGTCGAAACGCGCGGCCTTGATTTCTACGATCGCCTGGTCGATCGGCTCGTGGCGCGCGGCATCACGCCCTGGCTCTGCCTCTACCATTGGGACTTGCCGCAGGCGCTGCAGGAGCAGGGTGGCTGGGCCAATCGCGACATCGCCGAAAAGTTTGCCGAGTATGCACGGGTCACAGCCCGGCGTTTGGGCGACCGCGTCAAGCACTGGGCGATGTTCAACGAGCCCAACATCCAGGCGATGTTTGGATACGGCACCGGCGGTCATGCGCCCGGAGTCACCGGTTTCTCCAACATGCTGGCGGCGACGCATTATCAGAACCTGGCGCACGGCCGGGCGATACAGGCGCTGCGCGCCGAGCGTTCGGGGCTTCGGCTCGGCACGGTGCTCTCGGTGCAGCCGGCGCGGCCGTCGTCCGCCAGCGCGGCCGATCGCACCGCGACAACGCGGTTCGATGCCTTTTGGAACGGCGCTTTCCTCGACCCTTTGTTCAACGGCGTCTATCCGGCCGTAATCGCGGATCACTTCACGCCGCTTGTCGCCGATGGCGACCTGCAAACGATTAAACAGCCGATCGATTTTCTCGGCATCAATTACTATGCGCCGATGTGGGTCGCCGACGCGCCGCAAAACATGTTCGGTGCCTGGTGGGGCGCCGTGCCCGCCGGCATGCGCTTTACTTCGTTTGGCTGGCCAATCGATCCCAGCGGTCTTACCGACACGCTGATCCGGCTGCGCGATCATTACGGCAACCCGGAAGTGTATGTGACCGAGAATGGCGCCTGCTACGAAGATCCGATCGCAGCCGACGGCACCGTGCATGACGAGGATCGAATAGCCTATCTGCGCGAACATCTTGCCGCGGCCGGCGGTGCGATTGCCGCCGGCGTCAGGCTGCGCGGCTATTTCGTCTGGTCGCTGCTCGACAATTTCGAATGGGCGGAGGGCTATGCCCGGCGCTTCGGCATTGTCCACGTCGATTTCAAGACGCTCAAGCGCACGCCCAAGGCTTCGTTCGCCTATCTCGCCGACGTGATCCGCAACCGCGGCTGATCTTTCGGCCCGCTCAGCCCACCAGTGCTTTGGTGAACTCGCGGATGTTGTGGCGCATCATGTCGATATAGGTCGCCGCCGGGCCGCCCGATTCTGACAAAGCGTCGGAGTACAGCGTGCCCCCAATGATCGCGCCGGTCTCGCGGGCAATCTGATCCATCAGGCGTGGATCGCTGATGTTCTCCAAAAACACCGCCGGAATCTTTTGTTTTTTGATCTGAGTAATGATCTTGGCGACATCTTTCGCCGACGGCTCGGCCTCGGTCAAGACGCCCTCAGGTGCGATGAAGGCGATGCCGTAGGCGGCGCCGAAATAGCCGAAGGCGTCGTGGGTGGTGATGATCTTGCGGCGGTCGGCCGGAATGCCGTCGATTGCCGCTTTGACCGCGCGTTCCAGTTCGTCGAGCTTGACGAGATAGGCCGCAGCGTTGGCGTCGTAGGTCGCCTTGCCGGCCGGGTCGATCGCGGCCAGGCCGTCACGAATGTTGGCGATGTAGATTTTCACGTCGGCGATGGATTGCCAGGCATGCGGATCGATCGCGGTGCGGCCGCGGTTGTCTTCATCCTGCATGTAGCGCGGCTTGATCCCCTTGGTAACGACGATCATCGGCGCCTTGGTGCCGGAGGCAGTGACAAGCCGCGTCATCCAGCCCTCGAGCCCGAGACCGTTGGCGAAAACGATATGGGCTGCCGCAAGCTTTCTGGGATCGCCAGGCGTCGGTGAATAGACGTGAGCATCGCCGTTTGGTCCGACCAACGTCGTGACGTTGACGCGGTCGCCGCCGACGTTACGCACCAGGTCGCCGAGGATCGAGAAGGTTGCGACCGCCTTGATCTTGTTGGCCTGCGTTTCCTGCGCCACCGACGGCATCGCCATCAACGCCGCAATGACCGCCGCGAAGCCTGTGCTCAGCAAGGGTCGCCGTGCGATCATGAGCAACTTCATTGTCGCCATCCCCGCCTACGCTTCGAGGTGGCGCTGCGGCAAAGCGAGCCAGATGAGGCCGCCCACCGGACCAAATACAACCGACAGCGCATAAAGGGCGCCCGCTACCAGAATGATAGCCGGGCCGGACGGCAGGTTGGCGTGATACGAAACCAGCAGGCCGGCATAGCCCGAGACCGCAGCGCAGCCGATCGCCACCCCGATCATGGAGGTGATATCGCGCGCCCAGAATCGCGAGATCACCGCCGGCAGCATCATGATGCCGACGGCGAGCAGCGTGCCGAGCGCCTGAAAGCCGCCGACAAGGTTTAAGACCACGAGCGCGAGGAACGTGATGTGGGCGGGCCCGCCGGCCCGGCTCACCGAGCGCAAATAACCTGGATCGACGCATTCGAGCACCAGCGGCCGCCAGATCAGAGCGAGCACGACAAGCGATACGCTGGTGATGCCAGCGATCAGCATCAGTGCCGGATCGTCGATCGCGAGCACCGAGCCGAACAAAAAATGCAGGAGATCGACGTTGTTGCCCTTGGCCGAAACCATGGTGACGCCGAGCGCGAGCGAGATCAGAAAGAAAGCCGCCAGCGACGCATCCTCCTTGAGCAGCGTCGCGCGGGCGATCAGGCCGGCGCCGAAGGCAATGAGGAAACCGGCGATCAGGCCGCCTCCCGCCATTGCGAACAGGCTCAAGCCGGCAAGCAGAAAGCCGATCGCCGCGCCCGGCAGGATCGCGTGCGCCATCGCATCGCCGATCAGGCTCATCCGCCGCAGCATCAGAAATACGCCGACCGGCGGCGCGCCGAGCGCCAGCGCCAGCGAACCAATGAGCGCGCGGCGCATGAATTCGAAGTCGGCGAATGGAGCGATCAGGGCGTTGTACAACATACGCGTCGTCAGGCCGCTTCGACTGCACAAGCCGCGGCTTGCTCGTCGAATGCCTCGCACATACGGCGCGCTTTGTTCAGGTTCTCCGCCGTCAAGACGTCGCGCGTCGGGCCCCAGGCGACCGGTTCACGGGCAAGCAGCAGGCTCTGGGGAAAGCTCGCCCGCACCAGTTCAATGTCGTGCAGGGCGGCGATCACGGTGCGCCTTTCGCTGTGCCAGCGCCGCACGAGATCGAGGAGGTCGGCGGAGGTCTTTGCGTCGATGGCGGTGAACGGCTCGTCGAGCACGATCAGACGCGCATCCTGCAACAGCAAGCGGGCAAACAGCATGCGCTGGGTCTGGCCGCCGGAGAGCGTGCCGATGTTGCGCTGCTCGAAACCGGTCAAGCCAACCGCGGCGATCGCGGCTTCGATGGCGCCGTGGTCCTTGCCGCCGATGCCGCCAAACAGTCCCTTCCGCCGCCATAGTCCCATCGCCACCATGTCGTAGACGCTGATCGGAAACGAGCGGTCGATGTCGGCGATTTGCGGCAGGTAGGCGATGTCGTGGGCCTTGAGGCCGTCGCGCTCGATGCTGCCGGCGAGCGGCTTGAGGAAGCCGACGATACCCTTGAACAAGGTAGACTTGCCGGCGCCATTGGGGCCGACCACGGCGACCAGAGCGCCGGTCTCCACGGCGCCGTCGAGGTGATGGACCGCCGGGTGACGCTCATAGCCGAGCGTGAGATTGCGAAAGCGTAGTGCTGGCATGGCCGGCTCTAGCGAATAGCCCACAGCACAGCGGCCCAGATCAGGGCGATCAATAAACCGGCGACGGCGATCCGCTGCGGCGCCGAAAGGCGCAGGAGCGAAGGCCTGATCGTCGGCGACGGATGCGACTTGCCGCCGTGGTGGTGATGAGTCATGTGTAACAATATAACATTACACTTACCCGCCGTCACCCGGTTCATTACGGCTCGCGCTGAGGGAGGACCCGACGGACCGGGGCTTATGGCCCGGAATGCGCGACGACGGGGGATGCTCCGAGCAATCGCCCGCGTTGGCGATCTCCGGATTGCCTCGTCGCTTTGCCGACCTCAATGACGTATTCTGTGGCTCGCCGGCGTCAGCGCAAAAACCGAAAGTTGAGTAACCATGAGCGAGCCGAAAGCCCGCACCGTTTGCGTTGGTGAAGTGCTGGTCGAACTGGCGCGCGGCGCTGATGGCCGGTTCGCGCTGTCGTGCGGCGGCGATACTTTCAACACCGCCATTTATCTCGCCCGCGCCGGCATCGATGTCGCGTTCGCGACCGCGCTTGGCGACGATCCTTATTCCGACAGCATCATGGCGCTCGCTGCCGCCGAGGGAGTTGCCGGGCATCTCATGCTGCGGGCACCGGGCCGTCTGCCGGGATTGTGCCTGGTCGATGGCGAGCCACCCGGTCAACGCAGCCCGCGTTATTGGCGCGACAGCGCGCCAGCCCGCGAGTTGTTCGAGCTGCCAGACTGGATGGCGATTGCTCAAAACTTGATCTCGGCGCGGCTGATCTACTTCTCCGGAATCACGCTGTCGCTTTACTCGAATAACGGCATCGGGCGTTTTCTCGCCCTGCTCGAAGCCGCGCGCCAGCAGGGCGTCAAAGTGGCGTTCGACGGCAATTTTCGCCCGCCGGGCTGGAAAGGCGATCTCGCCCGCACCCGCACCGTCTTTATCGAGGCGCTCAAGCGCGTCGACATCGCATTGCCAACCTTCGACGACGAGGCTGTGCTGTGGGGCGACCCGTCACCGGAAGCGACGGTGGCGCGGCTGCAAGCCTTCGGCATCGGTGAAGTCGTGGTCAAGAACGGTCCAAAAAGCGCGCTGGTCGCGGCCGGCGGCGTCCAGGAATTCGTGCCGGTGCCGGAGGTGATGGTGCCGGTTGACGAGACCGCCGCCGGCGACGGCTTCAACGCCGGTTATCTCGCGGCGCGGTTGTCGGGAACTGAAGCCGCGCCGGCGGCGAGCGCTGCACATCGGCTTGCCGGCGACGTCATCCGCCATCGGGGTGCGCTGGTTCCGCGGGTCGCCGCTGCGCTGCATTGAAGCAGCGGACTAAAGGCGGATGACAGGCGGCGGCGGAAAGAAGATAATCGCGCAAACAGATAAAGACCAAGGCTCGGGCGCCAGGCTTCGCGCGTTTACCGTCCTGACGGCCTTCATCTTCTGGGAGGAAAGTTCATGCAACGTTTCGTCATCGCGGTCGCTGCCATCCTTTCCTTAGCGTTCGGAACCCCGGCGTTCGCCGGCGAGCCGATCATCATCAAATTCAGTCACGTCGTGGCGCCCGATGCGCCCAAGGGCAAGGCCGCGATCCTGTTCCAGCAGCTGGCCGAGAAGTACACCAACGGCCGGGTCAAGGTTGAAGTCTATCCGAACTCCTCGCTCTATAAGGACAAGGAGGAGCTTGAAGCGCTGCAGCTCGGCTCGGTACAGCTCCTGGCGCCGTCGATCTCCAAATTCGGCCCCCTCGGGGTCAAGGAATTCGATATTTTCGACCTGCCGTTTCTGATGAGCGACGACGCCCACGCGCGGCAGATGCTGGCGAGTCCGATGATGGCGGACCTCAACAAAAAACTTGAGGCCAAGGGCGTATCACCGCTGGCTTACTGGGATAACGGCGCGCACGTTTATACCTGCAACAAGCCGTTGATCACTCCGGACGACTTCCGTGGCCTCAAGCTGCGCATCCAGGGCAGTAAGGTGCTCGAAGCAGCGACGCGCGAACTTGGCGCGCTGCCGCAGATCCTGCCGTTCTCGGCGGTCTATCAGTCGCTGCAGACCGGCGTCGTCGATGGCGAGGACAACGTTCCGTCGAACATTCTGACGCAGAAATTCTATGAGGTGCAGCGTTATCTCACCGTATCCCACCACGGCCGGCTCACCTATGCGCTCGTGACCAACAAGACGTTCTGGAATTCGCTGCCGCCGGACGTGCGGGAACAACTTGATCGCGCCGTAAAGGAGACGACCGAATTCTTCAACGCGACGGCCGAGAAGGATAACGCCGACGCCATGGACAAGATCAAAGCCTCGGGCAAAACCGAGGTGCACCTGTTGACCGAGGCGGAGCGGAAGGCCTGGATCGCCAAACTGATGCCGGTTCATACCGAAATGCAGGCCCGTTTCGGCAAGGACTTCATCGAGCGAATTTACAAAGCCTCGGGATTCACACCACCGCAATCCTGAACCGCTGAGCCGCTTTCGTCGGCAGCGTTAGTGTACGGGGCCGAGGCGGTGCTCAATCGGATCCTTGACCGGCTCGAAGAGTGGACTATCGCGTCCCTCATCGCGGCGGCGACCATCCTGACTTTCGTTGCGGTCGTCCATCGTTATGGCGCCAGCAATTCGGCCGAGCTGACCCGCTGGGCGGGGACGCATGGATTTGTCGTTCTCGCCGGTGCCGCTGATTGGGTTTACATCTTGCTGGCCGCGGTCGATCTGTCCTGGGCGCAAGAGCTTGCCACCTACATGTTCGTGTGGATGGCGAAATTCGGCGCCGCGCTCGGCGTGCGCACCGGCATTCACGTCGGCGTCGACATCTTGGTCAAACGATTGACGCCGGCGGCGCGCCGGCCGGTGATCGTGTTCGCGCTGCTGTGCGGCGCGCTGTTCACCGGCGTTATCGGTACGCTCGGCGCTGTCTACGTCCACGAGCTCGACCCGGATGAAGTGTCGCCCGAGCTCGAATGGCCGAGTTGGATCATCTATCTGTGCATTCCGCTCGGCTCCTATCTGATGTGTTACCGCTTCCTGCAGGTGATGTGGCGTTTCCTGCGCACCGGCAGCGAACCGCATCAGGCGCTCGGCCTCGAGTACGAGGCGCCGCACGCGGACACTCCGGTCGGCGAGGCCGCGGAATGACCAGCCTGTCTCAGGCGGATAAGTCGGCGGCGCCGCGGCCGTTTGCCTCGGCCGTTACCGCGACGCTCATCGTGGTCATTCCGATCGCGCTTGTGCTGATTTGCTTGGCCGCCCGGCTCCATATCATCGAGCTGTCGCACATCGTGCGCGCCGAACTCTTGTTCGCGCTGCTGATCGCCTTGATGGCGACCGGCATGCCGATCTCGATTGCGCTCGGCCTCTCGGTCCTCACCTATCTGTTCATCCTCTCCGATGTCGATCCGAAGATGGTCGGCCTGAAGCTGTTTACGAGCCTCGACCGCTTCGAAATCATGGCGATCCCGTTCTTCATCCTGGCCGGCAATTTTCTCACCACTGGCGGTGTCGCCCGCCGCATGATCGATTTCGCCACCTCGCTGATCGGGCATTGGTATGGCGGCCTCGGCTTGGCCGGTGTCGTCGCCTGCGCCTTGTTTGCCGCGATCTCGGGCTCCTCGGTCGCTACGGTGGTCGGTATCGGCTCGATCATGCTGCCGGCGCTCTTGCAAAACGGCTATCCGCCCCGCTTCGGCGCCGGGGTGATCACCACGTCCGGCGCGCTCGGCATTCTGTTCCCGCCCTCGATCAACCTGGTCATTTACGCGGTGGCAACCAGTGGCATGCAGCCGCGCGGGCCGGATGGTGCCGTTGTCGATTCCGCCTCGGTCGGCCAATTGTTCATGGCCGGCGTGGTGCCGGGCCTGATCTTGGCGACGATGCTCGGTGCGACGACGTGGTTTCGCGCCTGGCGCAACGACTATCCGCGCATGCAGCGCGTCAACTGGCCGCAGTGTTGGCGCGCCTTCCGCGAAAGCTTTTGGGGCTTGTTCCTCATCGTTTTGGTGCTCGGCGGTATCTATTCGGGCCTGTTCACGCCGACCGAAGCCGCCGCCGTGGCGGCCGTCTACGCGTTCGTCATCGCGGTGTTCGTCTACAGGGGATTGAAGCTTCGCGAAGTGCCCGCAGTGTTGCTCAAAGCGGCGTCGATGAGCGCCATGATTCTCTACATCATCACCAACGCGGCAGTGTTCTCCTGGCTTTTGACCTCCGAGCAAATCCCGCAATCCATGGCGGAATGGATGACCGCGCAGGGTTTCGGCACCGTGGCGTTTCTCCTCGTCACCAACATCGTGCTGCTGGCGGCTGGCAACTTCATGGATCCCGCCGCGATCGTCCTCATCATGGCGCCGATCCTGTTCCCCATGGCGGCCGCACTCGGCGTCAACGCGGTTCACCTCGGCATCCTGATGGTGGTCAACATGGAAGTCGGCCTTTGCCACCCGCCGGTCGGACTAAACCTCTACGTCGCCTCCGGCATTACCGGCATGGGCATTACCGAACTCACCATTGCGGTGCTGCCCTGGCTCGTCACCATGCTGATCTTTCTGGTGATGGTGACTTACATCCCCGCAATCTCGCTGTGGCTGCCGCATCTGCTCGGGATGCTTTGACCGCGCTACGGTCACCATCGCGACGAGGCATCGGCCGGGCGCGCCGAAACAACACTGTGACGCCGTGACCAATATCCTCCCGCCCATCGACATCGTTGCCGATCTCTGGCGGTTTGCCGGCGCCGATGCCGCGGCGCTTGAATATCTAAGACTGTCCGGCAGCGAGCCGGCGCTGCCCTCGTCCTTTCGCGTCGGCGCGGCGGCGCAGGCGAGTATCGCCGCGGCGGCTCTCGCGGCAGCCGAGTTGCGCCACCACGCCGGCGCGGCGCGCCAGCGGGTCAGTGTCGACATGCGGCACGCCGCGGCCGAGTTCCGCAGCGAGCACTATCTCACCATCGGCGGCGATGCGCCGGCGAGTTATAGCGATCCGCTGTTTCGCGCCTATCGCACCGGCGACGGCGGCTTTGTGCGGCTGCACATGAATTTTGCTCACCACCGGGAGGCGGTGCTCAAGCTGCTCGGCTGCGCGCCGACCCGGGAGGGTATCGAGGCGGCACTGAGCAGATGGGAAGCCGTCGCGTTCGAGACGGAAGCGTACCGGCACGGCTGTGTCGTCGCCGCGATGCGAACGCCGGCGCAATGGGCGCAACATCCGCACGCGGCGGCGGTCGCAGCCATGCCGGTGGTGCGGATCGAGAAGATCGGGGAGGCGCCGCCGCGACCGTTGCCGAGCGGGCCGAGGCCGCTGTCCGGTCTTCGCGTGCTCGACCTGACCCGCATTATCGCCGGCCCGGTCGCCGGCCGCGTGCTCGCCGCGCATGGAGCCGACGTGATGCTGATTTCCGCGCCGGGTCTGCCGTTCGTCGACTGGCTGGTTAAGGACACCGGCCGCGGCAAGCTTTCGGCTTACGCCGATATCACCACGCCGGACGGCCGGACTGACCTGGAGAATCTCGTGCAGGATGCCGACATTTTCCTGCAAGGGTTTCGGCCGGGCGCGCTCGCCGCGCGCGGCTTTGGTCCCGAGCATGTGGCGGCGCTGCGTCCGGGCATCGTCTACGTCTCTTTGTCCGCTTACGGCGAAGCCGGACCGTGGTCACTGCGCCGCGGCTTCGATTCGCTGGTGCAGACGGCCACCGGCTTTAATGCCGCCGAAGCGCGTGCCGCCGGCGTCGAAGGTCCGAAGGAATTGCCCTGCCAGGCGCTCGATCATGCCTCCGGCTATTTACTGGCATTCGGCGCGATCATGGCGCGCATCCGGCAGGCGCAAGAAGGCGGGAGCTGGCTAGTGCGCGTGTCGCTCGCGGCGACCGGACGCTGGATCTGGAATTTGGGCCGGGTCGAAGATGGCTTTTCCCGCCCGCTGCCGTCGCGCGACGACGTTGCGGATCTGATGGAAACCGGTCAATCACCGTTCGGTGCGATGCGCGGCGTGCGCCATGCGGCGCAGTTGTCGGAAACCCCTGCGGTATGGACCCGGCCGTCGGTGCCGCTCGGCAGTCACCCGCCGGTCTGGCCTTCAGACGCGAAAGTCGCCCGGGCGTAGCGCGATTGGCGCACCGTGCGGTGTGCGCTCGCATGCGCGCTGCCAGGCGTCGCGGGTGCGCGCGAGCGTCTGCGGGTCGGCCAGTCCTTTGTTGGCAAGGATGCGTTCGAGCGCGGCGAGCCAGTGCCGATAATAGGTCTCGCCGGTATCGGGATCGCCGGCCGCCTGGGCTTTTTTGATTTCGTCACCGAGAGTAGCGGCCCATTCGCCCCAGCTAAAAACGCCGCGCTCGTGCAGCGAGACCGCGAGCGCAAAGGCTTGCGCTTCCCACGGCTCGCGAAACACCGAGCCATCGTCGTTGCTCGGAATACCCGAATCGTCATTCCGGCCGAACGAGCGGAGCGAGTGAGAGCCGGAATCCATAATCACGAAACCCTCATACAAGCGAATGAGAAAGATCGATCCAGCCAGGATTGTTGTTTTCCACTAATTGGAGCTTCCATTCGCGGTTCCGCTTCTTCAACTGTTTTTCACGAGCTATTGCGGTCAGAGGATCATTGAAGATTTCGAAGTAGACCAGCTTGTTTACGCCATATCGTGGGGTGAAGCCTCGAACGACTTTGGCCTTGTGCTGTGGACGCGCCTGGTCACATCGTTCGTTACTCCAACATAAAGCGTGCCATGCTTCCGGCTCGCCAAAATATAAACGAAGAATTGTTCGCTCATCTTGGAGATCGGCGATTATGAATTCCGGCTCTCGCTCCGCTCGGCCGGAATGACGGTGGCCAGCTCCAAATACGGCTCGAACGCCTCGATCGATACTTTGAGCGTCGGGTCAGTCGCGTCGCCCCACAGTTCGCGGCCATCGAACAGCACCGTGTAGAGCCATTGCGGATTTTCGCCCTCGCCGACCGCGACCGTATCGGGAAAGACGTGACAGCCGCGCACCGCTTCGATCACGCCGATGCGGCCGCGGGCATAGCGCGGCAGCCGGGTATGCGTCGCCGGGTGAATATTTTTCGCCCGCACGCGGTCGCCGGGCTTGAAGCGAGCCCGGGCGCTTGCCGGCCGCTCAAAAGTGCCGCGGGTGAGGGAGTTCGGCACCTCGGCGCTGCTCAGCTTGCGTTCGAGCGTCTTGGCGGGGCGCAGCGCATGACCGGCCGCTATCTCATCGGCGCCCGCAAGGCCAAGCGCGGCAAGATTACTTTCCAGCCCCAGCTCCCATCGTTTGTAATAGGAGACCGATAGATAAACGTCCGGCGGCAGCTTCTCCTGCGCGAACCGCGACCGGTCGATCGGCCAGGCTCCGGTGTAGCTGATAGCGCGAGTGATCGCGAAGACGCGGCCTTCCCATGCCGCGTGAAACACCGGTTCGTTGGCCTCGGGCTCGACTTTGCCGAAGCCGTGCATGCCGCCCATGTCGTGAATGCCGTCCATCACGCCACCTCGCCGGGAGTCTTTGGCAGCCCGGTGCCGATCATGCTGTTGCGCGTCACCAGCTCCGCGAGTTTTTCTTCACTCCAGCCTTCGGTGCCCGGGGGGCGCATCGGCAAGACGATGAAGCGCGTCTCCGCGGTCGAATCCCACACCCGGATTTGCATGTCCGCCGGAAGGCTGACGCCGAAATCGGCCAATACGCCGCGCGGATCATTGACCGCACGCGCGCGATAGGGCGCCGATTTGTACCAGACCGGCGGCAGGCCGAGCACCTCCCACGGATAGCAGGAGCACAGCGTGCACACGATCATGTTGTGCAGCTTCGGCGTATTCTCGACCGCAATGAGATGATCGCCGACGCGGTTGAGCAGTCCGAACGACAATACTGCTTTGGTCGCGTCCTCGATCAGGGCGCGCTTGAACTGCGGATCGCTCCAGGCTTTGGCGACAACGCGGGCGCCGGTGTGCGGACCGACTTTGGTCTCGTAGGCTTCGACGATCGCATCGAGTGCGGCCGGGTCGATGTAACCCTTTTCGGTGAGCACAGTCTCGATCGCCCGCACCCGCAACTGCATTTCGGACAACTCCGAGCCGTGGTCGTGATGGTCGTCGTGATCGTGCGTCATTGCCGCGGCTCCATATCCGCTTTCCGGAATGAGCATTATAGTGCGGCGAAGCACGATGTCACATCGGACAACCGGCCCGGAGACCATGCCGATTCCGTTCGACCGTATCGCCGACATCATCGATCGTGTGAACGCCGCCGTCGGCCGCGCGGCGGCGTGGTGCTCGCTGTTCGTCGTCCTCGCCGAATTCGCGACGGTGGTGATGCGCTATGGGTTCGGCATCGGCTCGATCGCCGTTCAGGAATCCGTGCTTTACGGCCAGGCGGCGCTGTTTCTGTTTGCGGCCGCGTGGGTGCTGCAAATCGGCGGTCATGTCCGCATCGACGTTTTCTATGGGCCGGCACAACCGCGCACCCGGGCGCTCATCGATCTCTGCGGTGCGCTGATCTTTCTCATCCCCTTTGCGGTTGTGCTGGCCTTGCTGTCGGTTCCCTACGCCGCGCGATCATGGGAAATCCTTGAACATTCGCGCGAAGCCAGCGGCTTGCCGTTTGTTTATCTGCTCAAGACACTGATCCCCCTGTTTGCCGTTCTCATTGGCCTGCAGGGTGTGGCGCAAGCGATCCGCGCCGCGCTCGTGCTCGCCGCGCCTTCACCACTAACCGCCCCGGCCCGCGGGGCAGGTTAGAAGCGAGGTCGAGCCATGGGCGAGACGCTCGCCATCGCGATGGTGGTCGCGGTCTGCGCGGTGCTGCTGTTCGGTTACCCGGTAGCACTCACGCTCGGCGGTGTGTCGCTCTTTTTTGCCGGCATCGGTGCCGCCGCGGGCGTGATGGATCTTTCGCTGCTCGGCGCGCTGCCGCAACGCATCTTCGGCATCATGAACAATGAGGTACTGCTGGCGATCCCGCTGTTTGTGTTCATGGGGGTGACGCTGGAGCGCTCGCACATTGCCGAGGAGCTTTTGGAGACTATGGGCCGTCTGTTCGGTTCGTTGCCGGGCGGGCTCGGCATCGCCGTCACCATCGTCGGCGTGCTGTTGGCGGCAGCCAAGGGGATCGTCGGGGCGACCACGGTGACCATGGGATTGATCGTGCTGCCGACCATGCTGCGCCACGGCTACGACAAAGCGCTGGCCGCAGGCACAGTCGCCGCCACCGCAACATTGGCGCAAATTTTTCCGCCGGCGACCGTGCTGATCCTGCTGGGCGACCAGCTCAGCAACTCGTATCAGGCCGCGCAATTGGCCAAGGGCAATTTCGCGCCGCAGACCGTGTCGGTGGCAGATCTGTTCGCCGGCGCCATCATTCCGGGCTTTGCGCTGGTCTTGCTCTATATTCTTTATTTGGTCGCCGTTGCCGTCTTTTTCCCGAAACGCTCGCCCGCGATCGCACCGGACCCCGCCACCCCGCACGGTTTCGCCCTGGCGCGCCGGCTGGCCGCGGTTTTGATTGCGCCGCTTTTGCTGATCCTTGCCGTGCTCGGTTCCATTCTCGGCGGCGTTGCGACCCCGACTGAAGCGGCCTCGGTCGGCGCCGTGGGCGCCATGCTGCTCGCGGCGCGCAAATCCGGCGCGGCGGGCCTGCTGATGCCGGTAATGGTGCGCACGACCGAAATCACCAGCATGATTTTTTTGATCTTGATCGGCGCGACGCTATTCAGCCTGGTGTTCCGCGGCCTTGGCGGCGACGTGCTGATCGAACGCGCGCTGACCAATTTGCCGGGCGGCGCCGGCGGCGCGACGCTCGCCGTCATGGCCGCGCTGTTCGTGCTCGGCTTCGTGATGGATGCTTTCGAGATCATTTTCGTGGTGGTGCCGATCGTCGCGCCGGTGCTGCTCAAAATGCCGGGCGTCGACCCGGTCTGGCTCGGCATCATGATGGCCGTGAACCTGCAGACCTCCTACATGCACCCGCCGCTCGGACCGACCTTGTTTTATCTGCGTGGCGTGGCGCCGCCGGAGGTGACGACGCGCGACATCTACGTCGGTATCATTCCTTACGTGGCGATCCAGCTCGCCATGCTGGTGGCGCTGTGGTTTCTGCCCGGGCTGGCGACGCTGCTGCCGCGCAAGCTCTATGGGGGGTGAAGCTGCGCCCGGTGCCGCCAGCGTTAATGCATCGTAAACTCTAGCCGCCGCTCGTCCGCGACATCGGCCGATGCGTGTGGCACTATGGCGCGTATCATGGGTGGGATGAGTCTCATTTCCGCATTGCTCGCGGCCCAGGTCGGCCAAATGCAGTTCGCCGCGGCCGCATTGCTGGCACAGTCGACTCCGGACACTGGATCGTCGGTTGGGCAATTGGTCGATGCCGCGCAGCAGAATTTCAACCCGCTCGCCAATGTCGCGACGGGTCTGGGAACGAACCTCGACGTCAGTGCGTGACGTTGTTGTCGAAGACCGGCCGCGCACAGATAGTCGGAATTCCGGTTTTGCCGGCGGTCAATCCCGGTTGCCGAGCACTGCACTCACAAGCTTGATACCATCCGCGCTTGCCCATTCGGCGGGACCCGCCATTTCTCCGATCTCGCAGCCGGAGCGGTCGATGATCAGCGTCGTCGGCATGCCGAAGGCTTTGCCGGCGCTTTTCAGGTCCTGAAACACCTTGGCGCTCTGATCGGAATAGTAGCTCAGGTGCTTGACGCCGGTCTCTTTCAGGAAGGTGAGCGGCTTCTCGGCATCGCGGGTATCGATGTTGACGGCGACGACCTCGAAGCCCGGGCCGCCGAGATCGGCCTGCAGCGCATCGAGCGCCGGCATTTCCTTGCGGCACGGCACGCACCAGGTGGCCCAGAGATTGAGGAGAACGGTGCGCCCGCGCCAATCGGCAAGCGTTCGCTCGTGGCCTTCGGCGTCCTTGAACGCCAGATCAGGAACGCGAAACGGCGCGTGCGCGACCGCAAGTGCCGCGACTTCGCCGTGCGCCAGCGGTGCGATCCGGCCCGCGGTCTTAACCGCAGGCTCGCACGCCGCCGCCGCCGGATTGCTTCGCAGGCGTTCCATCCCGTATACCCCCGCCAGGGCGGCGAGGATTACCATCGCCGCCACGACGGCAAGCCCCCGGTAGCGGCGCCCAATAGGATGCGGCGGGGCGGATCGCTCGGACATTAAGAAGACCTCGGCGGACGCATTATGAGCAACAAGATGTGGGGCGGACGGTTCGGTTCGGATCCCGATCCCCTGATGGAGGAGATCAACGCCTCGATCGATGTCGACCGCCACCTCTACCGGCAGGACATCGCGGCAAGCAAGGCCCATGCGGCAATGTTGGCCAAAACCGGCATTATCACGGCGCAGGATGCAAAACGGATCGCTCACGGTCTAGACACGATCCTGTCAGAGATCGAGGCGGGCAAATTCAGCTTCAAGCGCGCGCTGGAGGACATTCATATGAATGTCGAGAGCCGGCTTGGCGAATTGGTCGGACCGGCCGCCGGCCGGCTGCATACCGCGCGCTCTCGCAACGACCAGGTCGCGACCGACTTCCGGCTGTTTGTGCGCGATGCCATCGACGGCATCGATGCCGCGCTCGCGGCCTATCAGCGCGCGCTCGCCGAGAAGGCGCTCGAACATGCCGCGACCGTGATGCCGGGCTTTACACACCTGCAGCCCGCACAGCCGGTGACCTTTGGCCATCATCTTCTTGCTTATGTCGAGATGGCGGCCCGCGACCGCGGCCGTTTTGCCGATGCGCGGACGCGGCTCAACGAAAGCCCGCTCGGCGCCGCCGCGCTGGCCGGCACGTCGTTCCCGCTGGATCGCTCAATGACGGCCAAGGCACTTGGCTTTTCGCGGCCGACGGCGAATTCGCTTGATGCCGTCGCCGATCGCGATTTCGTGCTTGAGACGTTGTCGGCGTGTGCGATTACCGCGGTGCACCTGTCGCGGTTTGCTGAAGAGATTGTGCTGTGGTCGTCGCCGCTGGCCGGCTTAGTTCAACTCTCGGACAAATTCACCACCGGCTCGTCGATCATGCCGCAAAAGCGCAATCCCGACGCGGCGGAACTCGTCCGCGCCCGGGCTGGCCGCATCGTCGGTGCGCTCACGGCGCTACTGATGGTGATGAAGGGGCTGCCGCTCGCCTATCAGAAGGATATGCAGGAGGACAAAGAGGGCGCGATCGACGCGCTTGAGGCGCTTGTTCTTTCGATCAACGCCATGACCGGCATGGTGGGCGACATGAAGCCCGATGTGGTGCGCATGCGGCGAGCGGCCGGCGAAGGTTTCGCCACCGCCACCGATCTTGCGGACTGGCTGACGCGCACGCTGAAGCTGCCGTTTCGCGAGGCTCACCACGCGACCGGCCAGATCGTCGCCAAAGCGGCCGCGTCCGGCGTCCCGCTCGATAAACTGCCGCTCGACGCCATGCAGGCGATTGAGCCGCGCATTACCAAAGCGGTCTTTGGCGTCCTCTCGGTGGAAGCTTCGGTGAAAAGCCGGAAGGTCTATGGCGGCACCGCGCCGAACAATGTCCTCTCGCAGGCCAAACGTTGGCTTAAGCGGCTCAAAGATAAAGCCTAATTTGCGGCGGCACCGGCAGTAAACGCGGTGGCAAGGTGTTATTGCCAAAATCTCGCCGCCGCGGTGCGATCTGCTATTCTCCGCCGTGTGGCGGAAGCCTCTGGGGGAGCGTTTTTTGGTCCTTGATCGCTTGAGTGTCTTTTTGGCGCTTCCGCTGCTGGTGGTGGCCGCGCTGACGCTCGCGGCTTGTGGGCGCAACGGGCCGCCGCTGCCTCCGCCGGGCTCTACGCCGGCGCCGACCGCCGAGGCGGTACCGCCGGCCGGGCCTTCGCCGACCGGTGCTGCCGCCGCGACTGGCCCGACGGCGCAGCAAACTGCGCAGAAGAACGGCTTCGACACTTCGGGCAATCCGGTCGCTCCTCCGGGCCAGAAGAAGTCATTCCTGCTCGACCCTCTCCTGCAATAGCTGCCGACTTATGGCCTTCCTTACTCGATTTGCTCACGACAATGATGTGAGAACCCTGCGGGCTGGCATTTTCCGGCTCATACTCTAAAGACATCCGATGCATTACTTCGACTATCGCAACGGCGTGCTGCACGCCGAGGCCGTCGATCTTAACCTGCTGGCGCAAGCCGTCGGCACGCCGTTCTATTGCTATTCGACCGCGACGCTGGAGCGGCACTATCGCGTATTCGCCGGCGCCTTCGCCGACGTCGATGCGCTCATTTGCTACGCGATGAAGGCGAATTCCAATCAAGCCGTGATCGCCACGCTGGCGCGCCTTGGGGCTGGCGCCGATGTGGTCTCCGGGGGCGAACTGTTGCGCGCCCGCGCTGCCGGCATCGCGCCGGACAAGATCATGTTTTCCGGCGTTGGCAAAACAGCCCATGAACTTGCACTCGCAGTCGAGCAGCACATCCTCTGCGTCAATGTCGAATCCGAAGCGGAACTGGAACTCCTCGCCGAGATCGCGGCCGGCAAAGGCCGACCCGCCGACATTTCGATCCGCGTCAATCCCGACATCGATCCCCGGACGCACGCCAAGATCGCTACCGGCAAGGCCGAGAACAAATTCGGCATCCCGATCAGCCGCGCGCGCGAGGTTTACGCCCGCGCCGCCAAGCTCGAAGGCGTGCGCGTCGCCGGCGTCGACATGCACATCGGCAGCCAGATCGTCGAGCTCGATCCGTTCAATGATGCCTTCGCGCTGTTGGCGGATTTCGTGCGGCAATTGCGTGCCGACGGCCACACCATCAGGCACGTCGACCTTGGTGGCGGGCTGGGTATTCCGTACCGCGAAGATAATGAGCCGCCGCCCGATCCCGACGCCTACGCGGCCGTCGTCAAGCGCGCGACGCGCGACCTCGACTGCCAGCTCATCTTCGAACCCGGCCGCCTGATCGTCGGCAACGCCGGCATTCTGGTTACACGCGTGCTCTATGTGAAGCGCGGCGAGGCGAAGACCTTCGTCATCGTCGATGCCGGTATGAACGATCTGGTGCGTCCGACGCTTTATGACGCGCACCACGATATCCGGCCGGTCCGGGAGCCGGTCATCGGCGCACCGAGAATCATTGCCGATGTGGTCGGCCCGGTCTGCGAATCAGGCGATTTCCTCGCGCTCGACCGCTCCATGGTCGAGCCCAAGCCGGGCGATCTCCTCGCCGTGATGACCGCCGGCGCTTATGGCGCGGTTGAGGCCGGCACCTATAATACCCGCGCGTTGGTCCCGGAAGTCCTTGTCAAAGCTGGCGAATGGGCCTTGGTACGGCCGCGCGTGAGCGTCGAGGAACTGATCGCGCTCGATCGCCTGCCAGTGTGGCTGTAAGCTGGCTCTAATTTTGCTTGTGATATTTTGCATGGCACGGCTTCCCGATGGTTGGTACGCCTTGAACCCGCCCTGTTGCTAACGTGTTGTCATGCGGAGGTTTCTCCGCGGAGACTGTGGTGACGGATACCGCTTCGAGCCAACCTGCCCCGTCGCATCGGAGCACAGAACCGGTCGCGCGATCACGGCTTGCCAGTGCATTGCGGCGCGCCCGCTGGACGATTTTCTGGGAGCGGCTGTGGCCGGTTCTGGCAACGCTCGCGACGGTCATCGGCCTGTTCCTGTCGGTTTCCTGGCTTGGCCTCTGGCTCTGGCTGCCGCCGCTCGGCCGCGCCGCCGGCATGGCCGTGTTTGCGCTGCTGACGCTGGCAGCGCTCATTCCGTTCGCCCGCCTGCGCATACCCGCGGCCGCCGATGCCTTGAGCCGGCTCGACCGCCAGAGCGGTCTGCGTCATCGCCCGGCGACAACGATTGCCGACGAACTCGTGGTCACCCCGCAAGACCCTTACTCGCTGGCGCTGTGGCGCGCGCACGTCGCACGCACGCTCGCCGCGGCCCGCGCCCTCAAGGCGGGCTGGCCCTCGCCGCGCATTGCGGCGCGCGACCCTTATGCGTTGCGAGGCCTGGTGCTCGTTGTCGTCATCGCGACCTTCATCGCTGCCGGCGGCGAACACTGGAAACGGGTCGCCGCGGCGTTCGACTGGCAGGGCGTGGTGCTGCCGGCGAATTTCCGCGTTGACGCCTGGGTGACGCCGCCCGGTTATACCGGCAAACCGCCGATTATTCTTGCCGGCATCCATCCGGGCGAGGCGACCCGGCAGATGGGTGAGACCGATGAACTGGTCTCCGTTCCGGCCGGCAGTACGCTCATCGTGCGCGCGACCGGCAAGCTCAATCTCGAGGTTGCCAGTAACGGCGGCGTCACTCCCGACCAGGAGGACGTCCGTGCGTCCGCAAGCGCGCAGGAATATCGGTTCAAGATTGCGGCTGCCGGTACCGCGACGTTGCGCGGCGCGGGCGATGATCTGACTTGGGCGTTCAACGCCATTCCCGACAAGCCGCCGACCATTGCGCTCGCCAAGGATCCCGAGCAGCAAAATCGCGGCTCGCTGCTTTTATCCTACCGGATCGAAGACGATTACGGAGTAACCGAAGCGCAGGCGACATTTGCGCGCAAAGGCGGGCAGACGGCGGCCGGCGATGCCGCGCGTCCGCTCTACGGGCCGCCCGACTTTGCGCTGGTCCTGCCGCAGGCGCGCACCAGGACCGGCGTCGGTCAGACCATCAAGGATCTGACCGATCATCCGTGGGCCGGCGCCGAAGTTGTGATGACGCTCGTTGCCCGCGACGAAGGCGGCAACGAGGGCAGGAGCGAGCCGTTTACCTTCCGCCTGCCCGAGCGCTTCTTCGCCAAGCCGCTGGCGCGGGCTCTGGTCGAGCAGCGCCGCAATCTCGCGCTCGATGCCGGGGCGCGTCCGCTGGTCACCACGGCGCTCGATGCGCTGGCTATGGCGCCGGAGAAGTTCACGCCCGACGCCGGAATTTATCTCGGGCTCCGCTCGATCTTCTGGTCGCTGGTCCGTGCCAAGACCGATAACGACCTGCGCGACGTGGCGGCGCGGTTGTGGCAAATGGCGGTCGGGATCGAAGACGGCGACGTTTCCGACGCCCAGGCCGGTTTGCGCAACGCCGAGGAGGCGCTGCGCCAGGCGCTGGAGCGCGGCGCCACCGATCAGGAAATCAAACAGCTGATGGATCAGTTGCGCGCGGCGATGGATCGCTATCTGCAAGCGATGCAGGAACAGCTGAAAAACAAGCAGCAGCTCGCCCGCCCGCTTGACCGCAATGCCCGCACGCTGCGCTCGCAAGACCTCAAGAGCATGCTCGACCGGCTCGAGAACCTGGCGCGCAACGGCGCCAAGGATGCCGCGCGTCAGCTTTTGCAGCAGCTCCAGCAGATGATGGAAAACCTGCAGATGGCGACGCCGGACATGAACGGCGACGACCTCGGCGACATGATGTCCGAGCTCGACGATCTCGGCGACATGATTCATCAGCAGCAGGAATTGCGCGACCGCACGTATCGTCAGGGCCAGGATCAGCGCCGTCAAAACGGCCAGCGCGGCCAGCAGGGCAAACCGGGGCAGCCGGGACAGCAGGGTCAGTCGATGGACGAGTTGCGGCAGAATCAGCAGGCCTTGCGCGACCGCCTCAACAAGCTGCTGCAAGACCTGAAGAACCGCGGCCGCGGCCAGAACCAGCAAGGCCAGCAGGGCCAGAACGGCATGGATCAGCTTGGCCGCGCCGGCGAAGCCATGAGTGAAGCCGAGGGCGATCTCGGCGACGGCAATGCCGAAGGCGCCGTCGATTCGCAAGGCCGCGCGCTTGAGGCGCTGCGCAAAGGCGCGCAAGGGCTGGCGCAATCGATGCAGCAGCAAATGGGCCAGGGGCCAGGCCCCGGCCAGAACGGCCGCCTCGGATTACCGCGGGCGCAACGCGATACGGATCCGCTCGGCCGACCACTGCGTGGGCGCGACTACGGCGACGATGTCACCGTGAAAGTGCCGGGCGAGATCGACGTGCAGCGCGCCCGCCGCATCATCGAGGAATTACGCCGCCGCTTCGGCGACATTCTGCGCCCGCAGGAAGAGCTCGATTACATCGAGCGGCTGCTGAAGGATTATTGAGTGCCCATTGATTGCGGAGCTTGGCGCCATCGCCCGCGGCCGTCGCGATTGCCTTTGCAATTGTTAATTTCTTCCAACTGAATGTTAACGGTTCCTTGCTAACGATCGCCGCGTCGCCCAGGTCATGCTCCCGGCGGCGCAGAGGTTCTTGTGGCATCGATCGGTTCCGAGCACGCGCCGCGTTCGCTTTGGCGCTCGCCCTGGCGTATTTCCTCGCGCATTTATTGGCGTAGTTCCTGGCGCCTGTCGTCGTCGGTTCCATGGGGCGAAGAAATCAATGGCGCGGTCGCCCGCGGCTACGCGCTCTTTACCGACGGCAGCGACTCCTCGCTGGTGCGGCGTCTTGCCGGTGCCGCGTTCCTTATCCGCGTGGCCAGCGCGGCGATTGCGTTTATCTCGCAGATTCTGCTCGCGCGCTGGATGGGCGCCTTCGAATTCGGCATTTACATCTACGCTTGGACTTGGGTGCTGTTGATCGGCGGCATGGCCGATCTTGGATTGGCGTCGGCGGCGCAGCGCCTGATCCCCGAATACACCGAACACAAGAGATTCGCGCTGCTTCGCGGATTTCTCAGCGGCAGTCTCTGGCTTGCGCTGATCATTTCGAGCGCCGTCGCGGGCGTCGGCGCCATCGCTATCGCGCTGCTCTCGCCGCATCTGGCTCCGGCAACCATCGTTCCGCTTTATCTGTCATGCCCGATGCTGGCGATGTTCGCGGTCTGGCAGGTGCAGGGCGGCATTGCGCGCTCTTACAACTGGGTCAATCTCGGACTTTCGCCGGTGTACCTGCTGCGGCAGCTCTTGCTGCTGGTGTTGATGGGACTTGCCTACGCGTTCGGCCTGCCAACGGACGCGGTGACCGCGACGATCGTCGGCGTCATCACGCTGTTGAGCGTCGGCGTCGGGCAGCTTGTCATCCTCAATCGCAGGCTCGGGGGCGTGGTCGAGCGCGGGCCGCGCGCTTATGCACCGCGCGCCTGGCTGGCAACGTCGGCGCCGATCTTTGTGGTCGAGGCGTTCTATCTATTGCTCAGCTATTCCGACATCATCGTTCTCCAGCAGTTCCGTCCGGCGAACGAAGTCGCGATCTACTACGCTACGGTCAAGACGCTGGCCTTGGTCGCCTTCATCTACTACTCGGTGGCGCAAACGATCGCGCATAAGTTCGCCGAATACCACGTCACCGGCGAGCGACAGCGGCTCACCGCTTTTGTGAAGCAGTCGGTGCGGCTGACGTTCTGGCCCTCGCTCGCCGCGATCGTCGTCTTACTGGTATTTGGGCGGCCGCTGCTGCGCTTGTACGGCGCGGACTTTGTATCCGGCTATTATCTCATGTTCATTATCGCCACCGGCCTGTTGGCGCGCGCTTCGGTCGGTCCGGCAGAACGGCTCCTCAATATGCTCGGTGAGCGGCGCTCCTGCGCGCTGGTCTACGGGGTTTCGTTCGCACTCGATCTCGTGCTGTGCGTCGTGCTCATTCCGCGGATCGGGCTCGCCGGCGCTGCGATAGCAGGCTCAGTCGCGCTGGTGTTTGAATCCGCTTGTCTGTTTGCGGTCGCCAAATATCGCTTAGGGTTCCACTGCTTTGTTTTCGGCGGCCCAAAGAACACCTAGGGCGCGGCTATGACGATCAGAGCCGCGGCCGATCCGGCGTCCGCTGTCACGCTCGAAGACGCCGCCGGCGCGATCGCCAGGGCGCGCCGCGCCGCACTTGCCGATCGCTACGCCGCCGGTTCTTTCACGGTTGAGTGGCGTGCGCTGACGGAGCTTAAGCCTATCGTCGCCGAATGGCGCGAACTCGCCGCACACGCGCTCGAGCCGAACGTCTTCTACGAGCCCGGTTTCCTGCTTGCGGCGGTGCCGGTCTTCGGGCGTGACGCCGGCGCCGTGCTGGTGTGGTCGGGCACGGAGTCGCGGCGGCTTCTCGGCTTATTTCCAGGCCGGATAGTAAAGCGCCGTTATGGTCTTAAGCTGCCGATCCTGCTCGGCTTGACGCACCCCTATGGCCCGCTTGGCGTGCCGCTCGTCGAACGCGAAGCGGCCGATCCGGTCATCGCCGCATTCTTTGCTCATCTCGTGAACTCGGCGACGCTGCCGGGATTGGTATTGCTGCCCTTCCTGCCGGAGAATGGTCCCTTCGCCGCGGCGCTTGCAGCAATGCTGCGGCGTGCGCAGATGCCGGTCGCCGACTTCAATCATCACCAGCGGGCGCTGCTGGCTCCCGGGGACGAGCGGTCGCTTTATGTCGAACGTGCGATAGGCCGGCACCGGCAAAAGGAACTCCGGCGCCGGTGGCGACGCTTGGCCGAGACCGGCGCCGTCTTGATCACTGCCGCCACCGAGCGCGCTGCCGTCAGCGTAGCGCTTGACGATTTTTTGGCGCTCGAAGCAGGCGGCTGGAAGGGCAGAGCGGGTACCGCTACGGCCGATCACGAGCATCTTCGGCGCTTTATCACCGCGGCAGTTTGCGACCTCGCCGCGGAAGGCAAAGCCGCGATCAACCGCATCCTGGTCGATGGGCGCGCGATTGCCGCGACTATCGTCCTGCATAGCGGGCGCCGCGCTTGGTTCTGGAAGATCGCCTACGACGAAGCCTTTGCCCGCTATTCGCCGGGCGTCATGCTGACCGTGGAGCTTACGCGCGAACTTCTCGACGATGTGAAAGTCACCTGCGCCGACTCCTGTGCGACGGCGAACCACGCGATGATTGATCATCTGTGGCGCGAGCGGATGTCGCTCTGCGACCGCTTAATCGCGGCGCGGCTGCACATGCCGTTCGCGCTGGCGCAAGGTTTGGAGGCATTGCGCGCGGCTACCATCGCGCAGGCCAAGAACATTCGCGGCCGCTTCCGCTCGTAGTCGGGTCGAAAGGCGCGGAATTGGGCACCGTCCGTTAACCCTAAAAAAATGCCTCGGCGGATAGTCTCATGCCATTGGTCCTGGCGCGTCGGCAATGCTGTTCGGTCACATTCTAGCTAAGACTTTTCGTCAATGGGGACTCGTCATCTGGACGGGCGCCATCGGTCTGGGCGTCGGGATCGCCGGCGTCAGCATGGTTGGTCTCGATGGAATTTTTCATGCCTTTGAAAATGTCCCGGTCGCCGGCGGCGCTGTCCTGTGCGGGGTGTTGACGCTTGCGGCGTTGGGGATTGGAGCTTTGGTGGCGCTTGCGAGGGAGCGCCGCCGCAATCTCGTGGCAAGAATTGCGCTGAACAATATGACTCAGGCCTTGTGCATGTTCGATGACGCAGGCCGGCTCGTCCTCTGCAATTCGCCGTACATCGAAATGCACCTCCTCCGCCGCGAGCAATTGCGCGCCGGCATGCCGCTGCGCGAAATGCTCGATATTAGGATCGAGAACGGCACCTTCACAGGCGACCCGGATCGTTACGCGGAGGAGTGCCGCCGGAGCGCCGCCGAGGGCCGCACCCAAAAGCGCACGATCAAGTTTACGGACGGACGCACCATCGCTCTGGCCATGCGGCCGTTGCCGAGCGGCGGCTGGGTAACGACGCACACCGATGTCACCGAGCAGTTCGTCGCCGAGGAGGAGCGCGACTCGCTGCGCCGGCGCGAGCAAGGACGGCTTGCCGCGGACGCCCAGATCGCCTCGTTCCGCGGCCGGGTCGAGAACGTCCTGCAGATCGTCGGGCAAAGCGCCATGGCGATGAAAGCGGCGGCACGAAGTTTGCTGGCGACATCGGATCATACGCTGCACCGCGCCGAAGGTGCGGTGCGCGGATCCAATGCCGCGTCGGCAAATGTCGAGACCGCCGCCGCTGCCGCCGAGGAGCTGTCTGCTTCGATCAAGGAGATCAGCCGCCAACACGCGCAGGCCAACGAGGTGGTGCGCGGTGCCGCCGCCGCCGCCACCGCGACCAATGACGATATCGCGGCGCTGGCCCGGGTCGCGCAACGGATCGGCGATGTGGTGAAGCTTATTCAGGACATAGCCGAGCAGACTAATCTTCTGGCGCTCAATGCCACGATCGAGGCCGCGCGGGCCGGCGAAGCCGGACGCGGCTTTGCGGTCGTCGCTTCGGAAGTGAAGTCGCTTGCGGTTCAAACCGCCAAAGCGACCAAGGAAATCGCCAACGAGATTTCGTCAATCCAGAGTTCGACCGGCGAGGCGGTTGCGGCCATTCGTACCATCACGCAACGGATGCAGGACATCAACTCCCATAGTTCGGAGGTCGCGGGCGCCATTGCGCAGCAGGAATTGGCGACCGGGGAGATTTCGCACAATGTCGCCAGCGCCGCCGACGGCACTAAAGCCGTGGTAGCGGCGCTGGGCGACGTCGCAAGCGGCGTCACGCAAACGCGCAGTTCGGCGCAAACCGTGTTGGCGGCGTCCGAAGAAGTCGAGAACGCGACGGTGAAGCTGCGCGGCGAGGTTGAAGACTTCCTGCGCACGGTGGCCGCTTAGCGCCAAGTCCCCCAAAGGCGATGCCGCGCGAACCGGCGAAGGTTGTGCCGGCCGGCTTTGCGCTCTGGCCGGCTTGGCCGCCAGATACCTGCCGCGCGGGGCAATGACCGTAGTCGGGGCAGAATGGCCTTAAAGGCCCTGCCGTTCACCGCTCCGGGTGCAGATTTAGTATCCGTTAAGGCTCACGCGCGAATGTGCGATTGACCGGCATTTTCGAACAAAATCCCAAACATTTCATCTGATGCTGCCCGGGAGTCTTGCCTGCCTTTGGCGGCCGCTGCCGGAGTCCTCGACGTGACGTTTCTGCCGACGCTGAGGCGAACGATGCCGCGATGGCAAATCGTTCTCGCGGGCGCATGCTTGCTGACGATTGCGGCGATTGTGCTTGCCAACGTGGTGATCGTGGCAAAGCTGCGCGAATCGACGCTCGATCAGGTAAAGCACCTGCTGGAGCGGCGGAGTTCTGCGCTCGCCGCGCAAGCCAATCTCTCGCTGCAGTCGGTCTCGCTGGTGCTCAAGGCGGTGACCGACCGCCTTGCGCCCGGCGAGATCACAGACGCGGAAATGTTTCGCCGTAGCGGTGGCGCGCCCAACATTCAGCAGATGCTGGCGCAACAGATCACCGGTCTTCCGCAAATCGAAGCGCTTGGCCTCGTCGACGTTGATGGCAATGTCATCAACGCGTCGCGGTCCGTGCCTGTTCGATTTAACGTTGCCGATCGCGACTATTTCGTCGCGTTCAAGGACGATCCGGCCCTCGAACGGTTCGTGAGCGCGCCCACGGCCAACCGCAACAGCGGAGTCGTTGGGATCGTACTCGCGCTGCGCATGCACGGCGCTGACGGCGGGACCGTCGGGCTCCTGTGTGCGTTTGTCAGGCTCGAATTCTTCGAAAGCTATTGGCATTCAGTCATCGACAGTTCGGAAAACGACAGCTCGATCTCGCTCAACCGGCTTGACGGAACTGTCTTGGCAAGACTTCCCGGCACCGGTGTCATCGGCAAGAAGTTTCCGAACGGCATACAGAGCAGGCTGGGCGCAGCCGGCGCCGTCGTGGTGCGGAAAGTCAGCTCGATCGACAACAAGATGCGCATTGAGGCCGCGCACGTGCTCGACGATTATCCGCTATTCATCATGGCGACGCAAAGCGAGGACGCGGCGCTACGCGGTTGGCGCCGCACCGCCGAGATCGCGGCCGCGGAAATGGCATGCTGCATCCTGGTCGTGCTGATCGCCGGCTACGGGATCGGGCGCTGGTGGTCGGAGCACCAGCACCGCATGCAAGCACAGGCTGGCAAGATCGCGGCGGAACTCGCCCGAACCAAGGCCGAGGCCATGCTCGAGATTTTGTCGGCGGGAGAGCGGCAGACGGCACGACTCAATGCCGCGATCGAGAACATGTCGCATGGCCTATTGATGTTCGATGCGCAGGAACGCCTGGTCGTGTTCAATAACCGCTTCCTGCAAATGCATGGGCTCCCCGCCGATAAGGTCAAGCCGGGCTGCAGTTTAATCGAACTGCTCGAACACCGGTCTGCCACCGGCCTGCTCGCCGAAGAGCCGGAGCGGTACCGGGCCGAGATATTGGAACAGCTAGCCGCGGGCCGCACCGTTAGCCACGTGATGAAGACGGCAGATGGGCGGGAAATCGCCGTCGTCAACCGGCCAATGCCCGACGGCGGCTGGGTGACGACGCACGAAGATATCACCGAACGCCGGCAGTCGGAGACGAGGATCGCGCATATGGCGCATCACGACGCACTGACCGGCTTGGCCAATCGCGCGACGCTGATGGAGAGGGTGGAGGATGCATGCGATCGTTGCCGCCGCTCGGGAGAGGAATTCAGTGTCCTGATGTTGGACCTCGACTGGTTCAAGCAGGTCAATGATACATTTGGTCATCCCGCCGGCGACGAACTGCTCAGACAAGTCGCCGCGCGACTCAAAGCGGCGCTGCGGAATAACGACATATTGGCGCGGCTGGGCGGCGACGAATTCGCCATCATTCAAGTGAACGATATCAATCAGGGCGATTCCGCCGAGACCCTTGCGGGCCGTATTATCGAGCTGATTGCGGAGCCGTTCTCCGTCAGCGGGAACGTTGTCAATATCGGGGCCAGCATCGGTATAGCACTGGCGCCGGAGCATGGCTTTTACGGCGACGACTTGCTGAAGCGGGCCGACCTCGCACTTTACCACGCAAAATCGCTGGGCCGAAACCGCTGTGCGACATTCGAGCCGGTACTCGGCCAGGCAGTGGTGGAAAAGCATGTTCTCGAACACGAACTGCGTCGGGCGCTGGCGCAGAACGAATTCGAGCTTCACTTTCAACCCATCGTCGACACCAAGACGCTCAAAATGTGCAGCGCCGAAGCCCTCATCCGCTGGCGTCATCCGAAAAAAGGGTTGATCGCGCCCGATCAGTTCATTCCTTTCGCCGAAGAATCCGGCTTGATCCTCAAGATCGGCGAATGGGTTCTACAAACCGCGTGCAACGAAGCGGCGAAGTGGCCGCCGTCCATGAAAGTGGCGGTCAATCTTTCAGCCGTGCAGCTGCGCAGCGCCGCCCTGCTCGATCAGATCATGTGCGTGCTCGCCGAGACCGGTTTGCCGCCGGAACGGTTGGAACTCGAGGTTACGGAAACGGCTTTGATCGAATACGGGACCGAAGCCCCGGTGTTTCTGAAGAAACTGAAAAACCTGGGCATCACCGTAGCGCTGGACGATTTCGGCACGGGATATTCATCGCTTAGCCAATTGACGATGTTCCCATTCGACAAAATCAAAATCGACAAATCGTTTACCAGGAACATAACCAATCGTGCCGACTGTGCTGCGATCATCTCGGCGGTTTTGGCGCTGGCGCAGAGTCTCGACATCCATACGACTGCGGAAGGCGTCGAACGGGAGGAGCAGCTTCGCATTCTGGCGCTGGCCGGCGTCACCACCATTCAGGGATTCCTAACCCACCGGCCGTGTCCGGCGTCCGAACTCGACTTCGCAACGCCGCCTCCGGCGGGAGCGGTCCAGAATGCCGCGTAACCTTGACCCGCCGAAGCCGGCCGACGCGGATGATCGCTCGCGGCAGCGTGGCCGCGATGCCGGCGCGACGCCATCGCAATCGTTGATCGATGAACTCGAAGAGGCAATCGCAAAACACGACCTGCATCGCCGCGCGGCCGTGATGCGGCGGCTTACGGATTTCTTTATCGTAGACAGCGCCGGCCTGTCGGAAGAGCACATCGTCATGTTCGACGATGTGATGAGCAGGCTGATTGTCGCGATTGACAGATCAGCGCGGGCGGAATTTGGCGACATGCTGGCGAGGCATCCGCATGCGCCGCCAAAGACTTCGCGCATTCTGGCTCTCGACGACGAGATTGCGGTAGCGGCCCCTATTCTTACTCATGCCAAAGGTCTTAACGAAGAGACCTTGATCGAGACCGCAAAGACCAAAAGCCAGGATCATCTGTTCGCCATCTCGCTGCGTCAGTCGATCGGCGAGGCGGTGACCGACCTGCTGGTCGAGCGCGGCGACAGCAAGGTCGTGGTTAGCATTGCAGGTAACCCCGGTGCGAAGTTTTCGGAATTCGGCTGCACGACGCTTGCCACGCGATCGCGGCACGATGGCGAACTTGCACTGCGCGTCTGGTCGCGATCCGACATCCCGCGACAGCACTTGTTGAGCCTGTTTTCGACAGCCAGCGAAGAAGTGCAAAAACAGCTTGAAGCCGCCGATCGGAAAAATGCTCAACTTTGCCGATCCATCATTGCCCAGGCCAAGAACGAAATCCAGACGCGGATGCGGGAGAGTTCGGCAAGCTATGCAACGGCGCAAACGTTGGTCGGGTCTCTGCACCGGTCCGGCGATCTTACCGAACAACGCCTGCGAACGTTCGCCGAGCAGGGCAAATTTGATGAAATAACTGTCGCCCTCGCGTTGCTGTGCGACTTGCCGGTCGGTCACATCGAGCGCGCAATTATGCACAACCAGGCGGATCATCTCATCGTCCTGGCAAAAGCGATCGGTTTATCGTGGGAAACGACGAAAGCCATTTTGTCGATGCAGTCGCCGACCAAGGATGCGATCGCGGCCAAACTCGAGACGCATCGCGCAAGTTTCGCCAAGCTGCAACCAAAATCGGCTATGTCGGCGATGCAGTTTTACCGTTTGCGCACGCGGGCGGAGGCACAGCCCGAAACGCATTGACGGAAGCTCGTCATTTCCTCAGATTCGCGGCAACGCCGACTTCAGTCGCCTTCTTCACTTCGCCTTCGACATAGCGGGCGAATTCTTCGGGCGTGCCGCCGACTGGCTCGATGCCGATTTTCCGGAGCTGCTCGACTACGCCGTTGTCTTTGAGTGCATCGTCGGCGACGCGCGCAAGTTTGTCGACGATCGCACCCGGCGTGCCCGCCGGCGCAAGCAGACCAAACCAAAGACCGAGGTCGTAGCCGGGCAATCCGGCCTCGGCCATGGTCGGAACATCCGGCGCGATGCTTGCGCGTTGCGCGGTCGTGACCGCCAGCGCCTTGAGCTCGCCCCTGTCGATCTGTTGGATGACTGCGGATGCCGGCGCAATCCACAGCTGGATGCGTCCGGCGAGCACATCGGTCAACGCCTGCGCGCTGCCGGGATAGGGTACGTCGACCAATTTTATCCCGGCCATGATGTTGATGAGTTCGCCGGCGATATGGGTAGTCGTGCCGACGCCGGACGAGCCGTATAATATCTGGTTCGGCTTTTGCTTTGCGAGCGCGATTAGCTGGCGCAGACTATCGACGCCGAGTGAACGATGCGCCACCAGAATATTTGGCACCGAGGCGACGCGGACGATCGGCGCGAAATCCTTCTGGACGTCGTAGGCTGGATCGATGGTGATGGCGGCGTAGTTGGTCTGAGCACTGGTCGCCATGAGTAGCGTGTAGCCGTCGTTGTTCGCATGCGCGACATAGGCGGCGGCGAGATTGCTGCTCGCTCCCGGCTTATTCTCGACCACGAATTGCCGGCCGAGTGCATCGGCGAACTTCTGCGCCAGGAGCCGGGCGGGTGTGTCGGCGGCTGCGCCTGCGCCAAAGCCGATGATGATGCGCACCGGATGCGTCGGATAGTCGTCGGCGCCGGCGACGCCGGCACTCAGGCTCGAGAGCGAGATTGTGATGAGGAGACCGGCGATAAATCTCATCGCACCTATCATTGTCGGCGAGCGTTGTGTTTTCACCGGCCCGCCGCATAACCCTGCATGCCGCGGGCATTGGCGGCAGCGCTCCTGCGTGGACCTTCGCGTGCGGCGGCGGTGAGCCGGCCTTCCGACCAGTCGGGGCCAACCTCAACGATGTGACCGCGGCGTCTTAACTCGCCGATTGTTTCGCGCGATACGCGGCCCTCCACCACCAGCACGCCCGGACGCGCCTGGCGCGGCCAGAACGACGACGGAAAATGGTCGGAATGCCAAGCCGGCGCGTCAATCGCCTGCTGCAAGTTGAGGCCGGCATGGACGTGGCGCAGGAAGAATTGGGGGATCCATTGATCCTGCGCATCACCGCCCGGTGTGCCCCAGGCGAGGTACGGCTCACCGTCGCGCAACGCAAGTGTCGGCGTGAGCGTGGTGCGCGGCCGTTTGCCGGGCGCAAGCGAAGCGGGATGGCCTTCCTCAAGCCAGAACATCTGCGCCCGGGTGCCGAGACAGAAGCCAAGCTCAGGGATCACCGGCGAGGATTGCAGCCAGCCGCCGGACGGCGGCGCCGACACCATGTTGCCGGCCTGATCGATGATGTCGAAATGCACGGTGTCGCCGCGCGTGCCGCCAAGCCGGCCTACGGTCGGTTCGCCGCTGCCGAGCCGGCCGACAGTCGGTTCGCCGGCGCCCGCAGCGGCGGGTTCGCGCTCGCGAAACAGCTTGACCACGGCGCCATATCCCTCGATCGATCCCGGCCGCAATTCCAGCGAGGCGGTGTCGCCGACGAGCTTGCGCCGCGCCGCATTGTAGGCATCGGACAAAAGAGTCGCGGTCGGCACCTCGACGAAATCCGGATCGCCGTAGAATGCCTCGCGGTCGGCGTAAGCGAGCTTCGCACACTCGACCTGCAGGTGGATGAAATCAGCTCCGGCCGGGTCGAGCCCGTCGAGATCGAAACCTTTGAGCAGCGCGAGCTGCTGCAGCATCACCGGACCTTGTCCCCACGGCCCGGTCTTGCACACGGTGTAACGGCCATAGTCGTAAGTTAGCGGCGCCTCGACGCGCGGCGTCCAGCGCGCCATGTCGTCGGCGGTCAGCACGCCGCGATGCCGCGCCCCGCTGGTATCCATGATCTCCTGGGTGCGGCAGAAACGGTCGGCGGCGTCGGCGACAAAGCCTTGCGACCAGGATTTGCGCGCCCGCTCGATCTGAGCGTCGCGATTGCCGCCCGCGCTTTCGGCGTCGTTGAGGATGCGCAGATACGTTGCCGCCAGCGGCTTGTTGACGAACAGTGAGCCGGTTGGCGGCACTGAGCCGCCGGGCAGATAGACCGACGCCGAAGTCGGCCAATACTCGCGGAACATGTCGGCGACGGTGGCAATGGTGGCGCTGGCCCGCTCCACCAGCGGATGACCGTTCTGCGCATAGCCGATCGCCGGCGACAACACCGCGCGCAGCGAGGCGGTGCCGTAGTCGCGCAGCATCAGCATCCAGGTTTCGAATGTGCCGGGCACGACGGCGGCAAGAAGCCCGGTGCCGGGTACGAGATCGAGGCCTTCACTTCGATAATGCGCGATAGTGGCTCCCGATGGCGCCGGTCCTTGCCCGCAAATCACTTCAGGCTTGCCGCGCGCGACGTCATAAACGATGAGGGGCGCGTCGCCGCCGGGGCCGTTGAGGTGCGGCTCGACCACCTGCAGCGTAAACGCCGTGGCGACGGCTGCGTCAAAAGCGTTGCCGCCTTTTTCGAGCATCGCCATGCCGACCGCGGTGGCGATCCAGTGCGTTGAGGCGACAACGCCGAACGTGCCCTCGATTTCCGGTCGCGTCGTGAATGGCTGCGGGTTGATGTTGCTCATGCGGGCGAAACTATCACGCCGCCCGCAGCATGACACGTGGTTGCGGGAGCCTGATTAGCTTGAGCTTGGGGTCGCCGGCACAAATTTGAGGGCGATGCCATTCATGCAGTAGCGCAGTCCCGTGGGTTTCGGGCCGTCGTTGAAGACATGGCCGAGATGGCCGCCGCAGCGGTGGCACGAGACCGCCGTGCGCAGCATGCCGAACGAATGAGCCTTGGTTTCGATGACCGCGTTGTCGAGCGGAGCCCAAAAACTCGGCCAACCGGTGCCGCTTTCGAATTTGGTCTTCGACGAGTAGAGCGGCAAGTCGCAGCCGGCACAGGCGAACGTGCCGGCGCGATGCTCATTCAGGAGCGCGCTGGTGAAGGGCCGTTCGGTGCCCTCGTGGCGGAGCACCTGGTAGGCCTCCGGCGACAGAATCTTGCGCCACTCCTCGTCGCTGTGAGTAACTTCAAAGCTCGTCGTCGCCGCGGCGGAAAGAGGCCGTAGCAACCGGCCGAATGCCAGCGCTACCATCGCGGCCATGCCAGCGAAGAGAGTTTGTCGGCGAGTGAGCATAATCAGCATCCTCCTGAAGCCACGCCGGTTTATACGCCAGGTTCCTATAACCGTCACGCGCCGGCGCGGTAACGGCGGAGGCAATATTTGGTGAAGTGCCCCGCGAGCGCGATGACGGAGCGGGGATCGGGCAGCCGGTCAAATCCTCCGGCTGTCGTAGGCCCAGTGCAGCAGGGCTTGGCGCTGCCGGGGCCGGCAGGTGACGTCGCCCGGCTCGCAGTTTCGTTCAATCTGCCGTACGTGACGCCGGATCGCCTTCCACCGCTTGATCTGGCGCGCGTCCTCATCCGCAAGGCGGCGTCCCATATAGTAGCGGCAGTACCACTGAAACCAGCCACGCGGGTCGTCCGGGTAAATCCATCCCTTCGCGCGCCACACCGCAAGTGGTTGGCTTGCGTCAACGCCGAAGTAGTTCAACGACGGATCACGGTGTTTCCCGGCGAGCTTCGCGCCTGTGAACCAGCTGCGCGGAAACTCGCGGGCGCAGTCCGTCATGTATTTGCCGCCGAACACGCCGAGCCGGAGCATTACCGCCGGCGTCAGTTGCGGACGAAATTCAGGATCGAATTTAAGTCCGACAGGGGCGGAAAGGGTGTAGCGGTAGCCCTTCTGCATCTTGTCATTCACTTTGATGACTTTGCTTTTTTTTCTTTTGCGTGTCATCGCAGCGGATCAGTTGTGTCCAGGCGGCCGCCATCGCAGCCCGGGAAACCGCGCATAGTCGCGGTCGAGCGTGATCCATTCGCAGCCCCACTCGATTGCCAGTGCTGCGTACCAGGCGTCGGTGACGCGTGATCCCCGGGTATCGGTTTCAACACAAAGGCGTTTGAATATGTCCCAATGCTGCTCGCCAGGTTCCACGATCCGGCAGTGCGGCTGGCCGAGCAGGTCCTGGCAGAATCCGAATGCGGTTTCGAATGAACTCGGAATAGCATATGTGCGCCGGTTGGTCGTGACGCGAACGAGCGCTGCCAATGTCAGCGGCGAAACACCAAAGGGCTCATCGCCCAGTATCACGCTGTCGAGCCATGCCCTGCAGGCCGCATATTGAGGCCCGTCCTTGCGAAACGCATAGATGAGCACATTGACGTCCGGCAAAATCATTTGAAGCCGTTCTTGAGCCGCTCGACGTAGTCCAAATCCTCCATTTCCTGGAGTGCTGCTGAATCAGAAATATCGATGCCCGGCAGCGGACCGCCTACGGCGTCGCTGTGGCGCGGTAATATGCGTTTGGCTTTGCTCACCTTCCGGTTCTCAGTCACGACGCGCCGCAAACCTTCCTCAATAAGGGAAGTCAATGTGCGGCGTTCGGCAAGCGCCTTGCGCCTGGCGCGATTAAGAAGGTCCGCGGGGAGACGGATGGTGGTACGTTCTATCATATGTCTAGACATATCCATGAGATGTCAATATGTCAAACTGCAAGATGCTAAGGGCTTAACCGACAACGGCATTGCCGTTATTCTTTTTTGCGTTGGTCGCAGTGTTGTCAAAAAAAGAGTGTCGGCAAAAAAGAACCGGGCCCTTGCGGGCCCGGTCTAGGATCGTCGGCGTGGGGGCGCCGGCGATCACCCTTCAGAGGGGAAGGCTGCATGTCGGCGGTTGCCGGTTTTGGGAGGATCCGCTGCAACCGCGTCCCGCAGCAGAATGACACTATGCGATGTCCTATTGGCATCGCACAACGCGGCAGCGGGCATGTCAGCCATGCGCTACCGGCAAGATCGTCACAAAGCGAATATCCGCGGTGCGCTTGGTTGCGCCGGCTCGCGATCATGCAAGGAATTTAGAAATTCCAACGCTGCGCGTTGGCGACGAGGAAGTCGCGGAACGCTTGGACGCGCGCGACGGTTTTGAGTTCTTCCGGATAGACGAAGTAGGCGTCGAGCGCGATCGGATCAGCGTCGGAGAACAGCTGCACGAGCCCGCCATCGCCCTCGACCAGATAATCCGGCAGCATGGCAATGCCGATGCCGCGCTGGCAGGCGCGCAGGATACCGAGAATATTGTTGACGACGAGATGCGGCGTTCGCGGCCCCTTGCCGTTACGCGCCACCTCGGTGAGGTAAAGCGAGCGCTGCAAGTATTGCGGCACATTGCCGCCAAGCATCAGGATGCGGTGGTTGTCGAGGTCCTCGAAAGCCCGCGGCGTGCCATAACGCTTGAGATATTCAGGCGAGGCGTAGACGTGGAAGTGCACCGCAAACAGCTTGCGCTGGATGAGATCCGGCTGCGTCGGCTGGCGCAAACGGATGGCGACGTCGGCCTCGCGCATGGCGAGATCGAGTTCCTCTTCCGTGGTCAAAAGCGTGATGTGGACTTCCGGATAAAGATCGGCGAATTCGCCGAGACGCGGCGTGAGCCAATGCACGCCAAGGCCCGGCGTCGTCGTCACCCGCAGGTCGCCGTTAGGGCGTTCCCGGCTGTCGGTCAGCTTGGCGCGGGCCGCTTCGAGTTTGATGAACACGTCATGGGCGGTTCGAAACAGCAGATCGCCTTGCTCAGTCAGGATCAATCCGCGCGCATGCCGGTGAAACAGTGAGACCGCCAGCTCCTGCTCCAGTGCGCTGACTTGACGTGATACCGCCGATTGCGAAAGCCCCAGCTGCTCGCCGGCATGGGTGAAGCTGCCCGCTTCCGCGGCGGCATGAAATACTTTGAGCTTATCCCAATCCATTGTCGTGCTTTCTGAACTCTCCACAAACGGGAGAGGTGAAAATCATTCCGCCGCGACGCGCGGTTCGGATTCGCCGCGCGCGGCGAGAAATCTCTCGGCTTCGAGCGCGGCCATGCAGCCGAGGCCTGCGGCGGTGACCGCCTGCCGGTACACTTCGTCGGCGACGTCGCCGGCGGCGAACAGACCCGGCACCGACGTCGCCGTCGAATGCGGGGCGGTCTTGATGTAGCCCGAGGGCTTCATTTCCACTTGGCCGGCCACCAATGCGGTCGCCGGACTGTGGCCGATGGCGATAAATATGCCGTCGACCGGCCGTTCGGTGATCTCATCAGTCTTGAGGTTGTGCAGTACCGCCGCTTTGACCTTCAGCGGATTCTCGTCACCGACAACATCGGCGAGCACGGTGTTCCACAGCACCGAGATTTTCGGATTCTGATAGAGCCGCTCCTGAAGAATGCGCTCGGCACGGAAGCTGTCGCGGCGGTGCACGACCGTGACCTTGCTGGCAAAATTCGTGAGGAACAGCGCCTCTTCGACCGCGGTATTGCCGCCGCCGATCACCAGCACTTCCTTGCCGCGATAAAAGAAGCCGTCGCAGGTGGCGCAGGCGGAAACGCCGTAACCGCGAAACTTCTGCTCCGACGGCAAATCGAGCCAGCGAGCCTGGGCGCCGGTCGCTAGCACCAGCGAGTCGGCGAAATAGATGTCGCCGGAATCGCATTCGATCCGGAACGGACGCCTGGCCAGGTCGACCTTGTTGACATGGTCGGGCACCATCTTGGTGCCGACGTGGGCTGCCTGCTTCTGCATCTGCTCCATGAGCCAGGGGCCCTGGATCACATCGGCGAAGCCCGGATAATTCTCGACGTCCGTGGTGGTGGTGAGCTGGCCGCCGGTCTCGATGCCTTGAATCAGGATCGGATCGAGCATGGCGCGGGCGGCGTAGATGGCAGCCGTATAGCCCGCCGGACCGGAGCCGATGATGACGATTTTGGCGTGCGTGGTCTTGCTCACCGGCTCATCCGTCCAATTGAGGCAGACGTTTGCGAACGAACTGCCGGCAGCCCCGCGATCATCGCGGCGCTAGGTGCTGGCCGGCCCCAAAGCGGCCGGTCATCCGGTTGGAATTTAGGGATTTTCGGGAGCCATGCAAGATACGCAACCCGTCACCCACAAAAAGGCAAGAATGGCCGAAAAGGCCACAACTAACAAAGTCATAATTGGTTAGCGACTGCCGGGAAGGCTGAGGCGTTGATCTCGCTCAATAAAAACCCGCCGCGAGGGCCTCGCGGCGGGTTTAGCGCGTGAATTAGCCGAGGGATTTAGCTGAGCGCCTTCTTCACTCGATCCGGCGACATCGGCAGGTCCCGAAGCCGCTTGCCGGTTAGTTGTCCGATGGCATTGGCGACGGCCGGCGCCACCGTCGGCACCGCGACCTCGCCGATGCCAGTCGGCGCGGCGTCCGAGGCCACGATCTTGGTGTGGATCTCCGGCATGTCGGCCATGCGCAGTACCGGATAGCTATCAAAGTTCGTGGCCTGCGGTGCGCCATCCTTGAACGGCAATTCCTCGAACAGCGCGGCGCTCAATCCAAACACCATGCCGCTTTCGAGCTGAGCGTGCACTTGATCCGGCTGCACGACGATGCCCGGATCGACTGCCATCCACAGATTGTGGACGGTGATCTTCCCGCTCTGTTTGTCCACCGAAGCTTCAGCGACGCAAGCGGTGTAGGTGCCGTCGTAATCGCAGAAGGCGATGCCCATGCCGCGGCCCGGCCGCTTCTTGGCAAAGTCCGACATCGCCGCCACCGCCTTGATCACCGCAACGGCGCGCGGGTGGTCTTTGGTCAGTTCCAGCCGCAGCGCCAGCGGGTCGCGCCCCGCAGCGTGTGCGACTTCGTCGACGAAGGCTTCGGCGGCGAACTTGGTATAGCCGGTGCCGATGGCGCGCCAGGGCCACACGCGCGTGCCACTTTCTTTGCGAACGCCTTCGGCGAGGACGCTTAAAATGTCATAGCCCGTCGGCTCCAGACCCTCCCAGCCGATGATGTCGTCGCCGCCGCTTAGCGCGAACGCCGGCGGATTGGCGACAGAGTCGACATTCTCAGAAACCATCCGATGGTACCACGCGATCAGATTGTTGTTGGCATCGAGACCTGCCTTGAGCGCGTGATAGGTCATCGGCCGCACACGAGCCGCGGCGAGATCGTCTTCGCGCGTCAGGATCAGCTTCACCGGCTTTTTCACGATGCTGGCGAGGATCACCGCCTGGATCGCGATATCAGGCCCGAGCCGTCGGCCGTAGCCGCCGCCGAGAAACTTCTGGTGCACGACGATCTTGTCCGGCGTGGTCTTGAGGATGGTGGAGACGATGTAGGAAATCAGCGCGGCGAACTGCGTACCCGTCCAAATTTCCGCCGACTTGCCGTCTTCGGCCACCAGCGCGACCGCGTTCATCGGCTCCATCTGAGCGTGATAAACGTATTGGGACGAATAGGCAGCTTCGACTTTTACCTTGGCGCCGCTGAGAATCTCCTTCGTTGGTCCAACTTTAGTGGCGATACGCGCCGGCGCCTTCGGATCGTTCGCCGCGTTGGCGTAATCCTCCATGGCTTTTGCAGAATCGAAGCCCTTTGCCGGGCTCTCGGCCATGTCCCAGGTCACCTTCAGAGCGTTGCGGCCGGCCCGCGTCGCCTCCACGCTACCGCCGATGACGGCGACGCCGAAGGGCAACGGAATAACCGCTGCAATGTCTTTCATCTTGGCGACATCGTCCAAGTTGCTGACCGTCGCCTTGGCGCCTTCAGCCGGCGCTTGCAGCACGCAGGCATAGACCGTGCCCGGAACCTCGACGACGTCGATGCCATACTGGGCGCTGCCATTGACCTTAAGTGGAACATCGAGGCGGTTGACGTTGGTGTGGCCGATCAGCTTGAACTGCGTCGGCTTCTTGAGGTCCGCACTGGTGATCTTCGGCGGTTCGGCGGGAACGGTGGCGAATTTCGCGATATCGCCGTAGCTGATCTTGCGGCCGGATTTGGCATGCATGACCATGCCGTTCGCGGTCGTCAGTTCCGCAGCCGGCACTTTCCATTGCGCCGCCGCGTTGTCGATCAGCACCTTGCGCGCTTGCGCGCCGGCAATGCGCAGTGATTCGAAATAGCCGGAGACCGAGGTGCTGTAGGCGGTGACCTGCGCGCCGTGAAACACCGGATGCGGGTTGCCGTAGATCGGTGGAATCGGCGGGGCGTATTCAACCTTTACTTTCGACCAATCGGCGTCGAGTTCCTCGGCCAACACCAGCGGCAGCGAGGTCCACACGCCCTGGCCCATTTCGGCGGACGGGCACAGCAGCGTGACCGAATCGTCCACGCCGATGGTGATCCAGGCATTCAGCTTGCTGGCGTCGGCGGTGGCTGCCTGCGCGCCGCGGCCGAATAGCCCGCCGCCGAGCGCGAAAGCGAAGGTGAGACCGGCGGCGCCTTTGATAAAGTCGCGGCGATCGGGTCCGGCGGTATTTGGAACGTTAGCGTGCGCATTCATGATTAAGCCTCCCGGGCGGCGCGCTCGATGGCGCGAACGATGCGCTGATAGGTGCCGCAGCGGCAGATATTGCCGTTCATGTGCTGCACGATCTGCTCGCGCGTCGGAGTTTTGGTCTTCGCCAACAGTGACGCCGCCTGCATGATCTGCCCGGACTGGCAATAGCCGCATTGCGGCACCTGCTCGGCGACCCACGCTTTCTGCAGCGGATGGCTGGAGTTCGGCGACAGCCCTTCGATCGTCGTTATTTTTTTGTTGGCGACTTCCGATACCTGCGTCTGGCAGGAGCGTACCGCTTTGCCGTCGAGATGCACAGTGCAGGCACCGCACAGCCCGGCGCCGCAGCCGAATTTCGTTCCGGTGAGCTTGAGATGTTCGCGAATGACCCAAAGAAGCGGCGTGTTGCCGTCGGCGTCGACGCTCGCGGGTTTGCCATTAATCGAAAAGGCAACCGTCGTCATGAGACCTCCCCATCGTTCGGACTCGTGCGATATGGCTTACGTTGCTCCGTGCCCAATTGAGAGCAGGCACGGTTGCCGTCACGTCCGCATTTCGGCTGTGACTGGGTATTCCTAAAATAATTTTAGAAGCGTTACAAGCAATCGAATGTGCCCAATTCGCGTGGGCACCGCCCACTGCCAGAGCAGACGCCGAATCTTGCCGCCTTGCCGGCGGCAACCGGCGTCTTCAGTTCGGCAACGAAATCAAAAACCGTGCAGCGCATCACGCCTGGGCGTTGCGCACCGGAAATAACCGACCACAGCTACCGGAGCTATTTCCACTCGACCTTGACGATCTCGTAGGCCTTGGCGCCGCCCGGGGTGACAACCTCGACCTGGACGCCCTTCTTCTTGCCGACGAGCGCGCGGGCGAGCGGGGAGGTGATTGAGATTCTACCCTTCTTGGCGTCGGCCTCGGGCTCGCCGACGATCTGCCACACCGCCTTTTTGTCGGTGTCCTCGTCGATCAGGGTCACGGTCGCGCCGAACGTAATCGTGTCGCCGGAAAGCTTCGACACGTCGATAATCTCGGCGCGTGCGAGCTTGTCCTCGAGCTCGGCGATCCGGCCTTCGTTATGCGACTGCGATTCCTTGGCGGCGTGATACTCGGCGTTTTCCGACAAATCGCCATGCGTCCGCGCGTCGGTAATCTGCTGGATGATGCGGGGGCGCTCCACCTGCTGGCAGTGCTTGAGTTCCGTCTCAAGCGCAGCATAGCCCGCCGCGGTCATCGGAATCTTGTCCATCGTCTCAATCTCCGTGTAGATCATAGAGACAAAATTCAGGCCGCGGGCCGGAGCATCGTCCGGCCTCGCGACCAAAAGCCTGTCTCTACTGCCGGCGCTCGCGCTGGTCCGCTTGCTGGATCAGGGGGCAGCCGCAAAATAACTCTGCAGCGCACATACTTCGAGGTCGCCCCCGAGATAGGCCTTGATACCCTGCGCTGCGGCGACGGCCCCTGAGAGAGTGGTGTAGTACGGCACTTTATGCAAGAGGGCTGCGCGCCGCAGCGAACGGCTGTCGGCGAG
>VFSW01000286.1_pt1 | contig 71212 bp, 74 predicted proteins | sample 5358111 | NCBI WGS metagenome assembly VFSW01 (sample SAMN11554181, study PRJNA540505) | mine drainage metagenome | isolation source: sediment from site ElyBrook_90M | place: USA: Ely Copper Mine, Vershire, VT | collected 2017
TCTTGCGCCCCTGCGGCTGCGCCGGGGCGCTCGCCGGAGCCGCGGACGCGCCGGCTTGCGCCCGGGCTCGAGCGCCCGGCAGTATCGCGGCCAGAAGAGTCGCCAAAATCAACAGGGACCACAGTTGTTTTTTCATTGATTAGTCTCCGTGCTTGGACGTACCGCAAAAGGATATGTGATCGGCCGCAGCTTCGGCGGGAATCTTACTGGTACGGTGTTGTTCGTGTCAAGAACTCCGCCGCGGCGCCGGAGGCTGGAAAACACCGGGAATCTACGCGACACGCGCCGAATATATCGTTCGCGTCTTTTTCGTGGCGTGCTCGATGGATTGAGGCCTTGGGAAGACAACGCCGCGCTCGGCGAGATCCCTCTTTGACACGGGCCTCTCAAGTGTATAATGCCGCCCAATAGGGTCCGCGAGAGGTCACATCCCATGGCAGACGTGCGGATGGTGTCGACGGCGCTCGTTCCCGAGAAGGAACGGTTCGCATTTTGGCGTCAGGCAATCCAGAGCCGGGAGCAGCTCGCCAAGTCTCGCTTCACGCTTCGTCATGGTCCCGCCTTTCACGGGTCACTCGAATACGGAGATCTGGGCCCGCTGCAGATTTGCCGGCTGAAGGTGGGGGCGCACAGCGTGGACCGACCCCGGCCGCAAGCCTGGGAAAAACCCGCGCGCGATCTGGTGGTGGCATTTCAAGTGAAAGGTCACGCGTATTTTGAAGAGGAAGGCCGGCGTGTTTCGCTGTCTCCCGGCGAGTGGAGTCTGATCGGCATGCGGCCGTGGTCCCGGGTGGTGTTCCTGCCGAATGGCGTGGAACAGGTTTTTCTGTCGCTGTCGCGGGCGCAACTGGCGGGGATTCATATCCCGGAGCACGTGGCGGCGCGCTCGTTTTCCAGCCGCAACGGCCTGGGGAAACTGCTTTACCAGTTCGTGAGCGCCACGTTTGCGGAACTTCCGCGCCTGTCGCAGCAGTCCGAGCGCAGCGTCGTGGCCACGGTCACGGAACTGCTGAATTACGCGCTGCTGGAGTTTGTGGGGAATGCTCGGTCGGTAACGGCCCCGGAAGGCCTGCACGCGCGCGCCCAGGCGTACATCCTGCAGAATCTTCGCGATCCCGCCCTCGATGTGGGGCAGGTGGCGGACGCATTCCACTGCAGCAAACGGTATTTGCACAAGGTCTTTGCCAATCGACGGACCACGATCAGCGAGTCCATCTGGAAGCCGCGGCTGGAAGGCTGCCGCGCCGATCTGCAAAATCCGGCGCTGGCCGGCCATTCGATGACGGACATCGCGTTTTCCTGGGGATTCAACAACTACACGCATTTCAGTCGAAAATTCAAGGAAGCCTTCGGGATGCCTCCGCGCCGCGTTCGCGCGCAAGTAACCGCGGGCATGTAACTGCCGTACACACACGCCGCCAGTCCGAGCCGCTTTCACCGTAACTGTTCGTCACCCTCCCTCCCCGCACCCGCAAATGTGCCGCGGGGACCTGGTCGCTGTAAGACAACTAGTTGTGCGCTTATAACAAAGCAGCGGGCTGGGAGAACTTTAGACTTCCGGCAACACGAAACCAGGGTTCGGTGACCGTTGATCCGGCTGGCACATGGCAGCGCTGTTTTGTGGCGCGCTCGATAACCAGGCGGACGAGCCGGCCGCGAAGGGGGAGACATGCGATCTAAATTGGTGTGGGCGCTTGGGTTGTTCCTTATGGCGACGATAGTGTGGGCGCAGACGATTTCCACGTCGCAGATTCGTGGCACGATCACCGACGAGAGCGGCGCGGCCGTTGCCGGCGCCGACATAAAGCTGACGCAAACGGCCACGAGCGCCGTGCGGAACGCCACCAGCGCCACCGACGGAAGCTACGTGTTTCCGGCGCTGCCCATCGGCGCCTACCAGTTGGAAGTCGTCCGGCAAGGCTTCGCGAAGTACGTCCAGACCGGCATCGTGCTGCAGGTGGGCATGAATCCAACGATCGACGTCACGCTGAAGGTCGGCACCATGACCCAGGAGGTGACGGTGGAGGCGCAGGCGGCGATGGTGGAAACGCAGAGCACCGGCGTCGGACAAGTCATCGCGCCGCAGCAAGTGCAGGACCTGCCGCTCAACGGGCGCCAGCTCACCGATTTGCTGACGCTGACCGGAGGTGTCAGCCAGGGGCGATCGTTCCGCGCGTCTTATCCTTCGTCGGCGACGCCTTCGATCGCCGGCGGCGCGCAGGGCAGCGTGGCTTATTGGTTGGACGGCGGCACGCACAATGATCCGCTGAGCAATCAGAATCTTCCGCTCCCCTTTCCGGATACGGTCGAGGAGTTCAAGGTCGAGACCAGTTCCTTGCCGGCGCAGTATGGGACCCACCCTTCGGGCGCGGTCAACGTGGTGACCAAGTCGGGCTCGAACATGTTTCACGGCGACGTCTTCGAGTACGTGCGGAATGATATGTTCGACTCCATCAACACCTCTTACGACAGCCTGGGCGCACCCTATGTGAAGCAGCCCCTGAAACGCAACCAGTTTGGGGGAACGATTGGGGGACCGATCCAGAAGGACAAGCTGTTCTTCTTCCTGGGCTGGCAGGACACCATCCAGCGCTCCACCAATCCGGCGACGCCCGTGCCGATCCCCACGGCTGCCATGCAGGCTGGAAACTTTCAGGCATGCCTAGGGACTGGTCCAGGTCCGCTCCCCGCGCCCTTCGTCAATAACATTGACCCCACGTGGGCCACCGATCGCAGTCCGATCATCAAGCAGTTGGAGACCTATCTGCCCACGCCGACCAATGCCTGCGGCACATACAACTATCAGAGGCCCAACAGCTACACGGAAAATCAAGGACTGGCAAGGATCGACTATCATCCGAACAGCCAGAACACAATTTTCGGCCGTTACTTCATCACGAATTTGACGCAGCCACCGGGCGCGCCCAACCTGCCGGCCAGCCAGGGCGGCCTTTTGATCGCGGCCATCGATGGAGCCGCCGACCGGGTGCAGAGCCTGACGCTGGGAGACACTTACCTGATCGGCATGAACATGGTTAACAGTTTCCGCGCGACCGGGAATCGCAGCGTGGAGCGGACGGTTCAAAACCAGACGATGAGTTACGCGGAATTGCTGGCGGCCGCGGGGTTGCCGGCACCCAATGTCTATCAATTGGGCGCACCCAGATTTCCGAAGTTCCTGCCCGATTTCAGAACACAGCCCGGGCTTTATGGTTTGTTCCCGTCAATTCCGAGCCTTCAGCCATATGACACGATCGAGTTTTCCGACGATCTGACGCTGACGCATGGGGCGCACCAGTTCTCGTTTGGCGCGGACTTCATCAACCTGCGGGCCTTCGCCACGAACTACCTTCTCAACCAGGGACAGTTTGCCTTTGACGGCTCGCGCACGGGCGTGACGCTGGCGGACTTCCTGCTGGGCCAGACCTCGGCCACCACCGGTTTTTCGCAGGACGCGCCCATTCCTTCGATCCAGCACCAAAACATCTTCGCGCTGTACGCGCAAGACGCGTGGAAAATCACGCGGCGGGTGACGATAACCGCGGGGCTTCGATGGGACCCGTTCTTCGGGCACACCGATCCGAAAGGCCACGTGGTGAGCATTTCGATTCCGAATCTTGTCAACAACGTGCACAGCACGCTCTACCCGACGGCGCCGGCGGGCTACCTTTTCCCCGGCGACCCGGGAGGCCCCAGCGGCGGCAAGCTGACGAAAAACGCGCTGAACAAGTGGAGCCCGCGCATCGGCGTTGCGTGGGACCCGAAGGGCGACGGCCGGATGTCGATTCGAGCGGGATTCGGAATCTTTTACGACTTCCCGAATTTCTCCTACGACCAGTTCGGATTCGAAGAACCTTGGGGTGGGGCGGCCACTGCGCCGGCCGCCGGTTGCACAACTACGTGCCTGAGCAATCCCTGGGGGAGTTTCACGTTCACAGACCAGCTTGGGGGTTTACATACGGGCGATCCCTTCCCGCAGTATGTGGGCACGGGCCCCAAGAATGCCGCCTACCTGCCGGGCGCGCTAGTGTTCAGCTATCCGCAGACCATCAAGCCAACGTACGTGATGCAGTACAACCTCAGCGTGGAAAAACAATTGGGGACGAGCTGGCTGCTCTCGGCGACCTACGTGGGGAACCAGCAGCGCCATCTGTGGGGAAACAACGAAGCCAACCCCGGGATCCAAGGGCCCTGCCCTTCCGGGCCTCCGGGAAGTTACACACTGCCTTCTCCGCTCGGATGCTCCGCGCCCGGTCCGTGCCCGTCGTTTCTTCCTCCCTTCCTCTGCGGCGGGCCCGGCGCCCTGAACAACAACCGGTTGTTCAAGCAATACAACGCTCCGGGACAAGGAGGGCCGCTGTATGGCGAGACGCTTCTTTTGGAGGAGGGCTTAACGGGAAATTACAACGGGCTGATTCTTTCGGCGCAGCACCGCTTTGCGCATCACTTCACATCCAGCACCAATTACACGTGGTCGCATTGCATCTCCGACAACTCCACGACCACACTTGGTTTCTTCCTGGCCGTGGAAGCCGTGCCCTACACCCCGAGGGCGGATCGCGGCAATTGCCCGAGCGCCGACACGCACAACGTGTTCAACCAGTCGCTGGTGGCGGAGACACCCAAGTTCTCGAATCACACGGCGCAGATCGTGGCCGGAAACTGGAGACTTTCGGTCTCCGGGCTAGTGCAATCCGGCACGGTGCTGTCGGACTTTGGCGTGGCTCCGACTACCGTCCTAGACATTTCGGGGAGTGGAAATGGGTACACGCAGCGCCCCAACCTGACGGGCAACCCGTATTGTGCGTCCAAGGGGCGGACGTGCTGGCTCAATCCTGCGTCCTTTAGCTGGCCGGCCCCCTACACGTACGGTAACCTTAGGGCCAACAGCCTGTTTGGCCCGGGGGCGGTCGTCTTCAACACGGCGCTTTCGAGACTCATCCAGATTCGCGAGAGGCAGCAACTGGAGTTCCGCTGGGAGGTTTTCAATCTTGCGAATCACGTGAACCTGTATGCACCGAGCGGGACGGGGGCGGGCTTCCCCTTCCCCGGGGTTTTCCCGAGCTTCGGCAAGCCGACTCCGGCTTCGATCACTGGGTTGGGCGCCTTGGCTCAAACGACTAACGATCCGCGCGTAATGCAGTTCGCTTTGAAGTACACATTTTAGGTAAACTGTAGCCATTCGCGTGAGTCGTTTGAGGAGGTGTCAACCGCCGTGCCAAACGTGAGGAAAACTTTGCTTGGCGTCGCCTTCGCGGCAGCGCTGTGTTCCTCGGCCCTGGGCCAGGCGCCGCAACCGGCGAAGCGGCCCGGTCCCCCGGAAGGTTTCCCGATGGGGCCGCCGGGACGCATTCTCAGCTTCGCCGCCGAACCCAGCACCATCCGCCCCGGACAATCGGCCACGCTGACCTGGGCGGCGGTCAATGCGGACGACACTTCCATTGACCAGTGCGTGGGCGTCGTGCCCACCCGCGGAACTCGCCAGGTCTCGCCCGCGGTGACGACCACCTACACCTTCGCGGCCGTCGGGCGCGGCGGCTCGGACAAGAAATCCGTCACCGTGACCGTCCCCGGCACCATTCCCGCTCCGGCTAATGCCAACCCCGGGTGCGTCCCAGAAAAGGACCGGCCCGTGCCGCGCATGGATGGCACTCCGGATCTCTCCGGCGTGTACATCGGGGGCTTCGGCATCCGGCCGTTGGATAAGCCGGTGCTCAAGCCCGGAGCCGAAAAGTTCAAGACCGTTCCCAAGGAAGACGATCTGGGCCAGGGAGTGCTGTGCGTGCCGCCGGGCGTGCCGGCCGCCACCATGCAACCCTACCCCGTGCAGATCGTGCAGAAGCCCGGCCTCGTGGTGATTCTCTACGAGGCCTATCATCTGTTCCGCGTGATCCCCACCGACGGGCGTCCTCATCCCGCCGATTTGGATCCCACGTGGATGGGGAACTCGGTCGGGCGGTGGGAAGGGGACACGCTGGTGGTGGACGTGACCGGGTTCAACGACAAGACGGAGATTGAGGATATGCAACAGGGGGTGATCTACCATCACACGACGGCGTATCACGTGGTGGAGCGCTACCGGCGCACGTCGTATGACGTCATTCAGTACGAAGCCACGGTTGACGACCCGAATGTCTTCGCGGCACCCTGGAGGTACGGGGGCGCCATGCAGCTTCACTCCGAGTGGCAACTCCAGGAGTACGTTTGCGAGGAGAACAACCAGAATTACCAGGATCTGCTGCAAAAGAAGAAGTGAAAGAGGTGGAACGTTTAGTATTATGCCGTGGACCATCCACAAACCTTACCGGGAGAAATACGAATGAAAGCTAGAATAGCGATTTTGGTAGTGTTCCTGGCGCTGGGCGTCCTGCCGGCGTTCGCGCACCACTCGGTGTCCATGTACGACATGGCCCATCCGACCACCGTCGTGGGCGGGGTGACGAAAGTCGAATGGACCAATCCCCACGCCTATCTCTACATGGACGTGAAGAATGCCAAGGGCGAAATCGAGCACTGGGCCATCGAAGTTGACAGCCCCAACTTCCTGAAGCACAACGGTTGGACCAGCACGACCGTGAAGCCGGGCGACACCATCACCTGCACCGGAGGCCGCGCCAAGAGCGGGGCGCTGACCATGCGCGCCACGACCGTCAAGCTGGCCAACGGCGTGGAACTTCGGTCCTAGCGCCCATGCCCATCTATCATTGGTGTCAGTGGCTGGAAACCACACGCGTCGGTCTGGAGGTCCGCGATTCAAGCTGGCTCTTTCCGGTGATCGAGTCGATTCACGTGCTGGGCATCGTGGTGCTGATCGGTTCCACGGGGCTGTTCGACATGCGCCTGCTCGGCCGGGGCTTCCTGCGGGACAAGCCGGTGTCGTGGGTCAAGAAAGAGATCACCCCGTGGGTGTGGAGCAGCTTCGCGGTGATGGTTGTGACCGGCTCACTGATGTTTTCCTACGAGGCCACGAAGTGCTATGCGAGCTGGTTTTTCCGCATCAAGCTCGTGCTGCTCGTGCTCTCCGGGCTGAATGCGTTCATTTTTGAGTTCGGACCGTACCGGCAGATAGCCGCGTGGGACGACGCCGCGGCCGTGGCGCCCCGCTCCGCGCGCGTGGCGGCCTGGGCCTCCCTGATCCTGTGGGTTTTCGTCGTGGGCGCCGGGCGCGGCATCGCGTACTATTAGGCCGGCACGGGGACGGAATCAACATGCGCTTCTGCGAATGGCTCGAGCACACGGCCCTGATCACCGCGATCAACAACTCGCTGGTGATGTCCACGATCGTCGAGGTGCTGCACTACTTCAGCCTGTTCCTCCTGGTGGGCTCAATTCTGATCGTGGACTTGCGGCTGCTGGGCCTGGCGGCACGGCGGCGCAATGCCGCCGAGGTGGCCGACGAGATGTTCTCCCTGATGTGGGCCGGGCTGGTCCTGAATTTCGCCACCGGCTTTCTGCTGTTTGCCGGCGACGCCACCACGTTTTATGGAAACCGGGTGTTTCACGTCAAGCTGGCGGTGATTCTGCTGGCCGTGATTTTCGGCGGGATCGTGCAGTGGGGCGCGGGACGCTGGGGCCGCTTGCCGGCCATACCCATCGGGGCCAAACTGCTCGCCTTCGTGTCGCTCGCGCTGTGGATCGCATCCATCCTCGCGGCCGTCGAAGTCCCCGCGATGACGAGCGTGGGATAGGCCGCTAGAAAACGAGGACTGCTTCCTATGAACGGTCCGCTGCTGCACTTTTGTGAATGGCTGCAACACACGCAGTGGGCCATGGCCCTGAGCGGGTCCACGTGGGCGTATCCCTACGTGCAGCTGACCCATTTTGCGGGGCTGTCGCTGTGGGTGGGCACGAGCATTGCCGTCGACCTGCGTCTTCTGGGCGCGGGCCGCAAACGCCCGGCCTTCGCCGATATTTCCGCAGGGCTGCTGGTGTGGAACTGGATTGGATTCGCCATCGCTTTGGCCGGTGGATTCATGCTGTTTGCGACGGCCGCCCCGGAGTTCCTCGTCAACTCCGCGTTTCGCCTCAAGGTCGGAGTGCTTTTGCCCTTGGCGCTCGTGTTGCACATCGCGATCCAATTCAAAGCGCGCGACTGGGATCAGGCGGCCCAGACGCCGCTGGCAGCCCGCGTCGCGGGACTGGCTGAGATACTTTTCTGGCTGGCCATTGCCGCCGCCGCCGTATCCATTCCCTATTTCGAGCATCTCTGATACGGAAGGCAGCTTTACAGCTTGCGAAAATAGGTGATTCTTAGGGGGTCGGAGCTTCAGCTCCGACATAACGCACCCCTCTTCATCAGGGGTTTTAACCCCTGAGGCGCGATCATGACTCTTTCTGCATGCTGTTTAGCCGCTGAAGTCCGGCCCGTCCTATGAAGCCCCGTTCAACTTCCAAATGGATTCGGTTCCTCCATCTTCCGTCGGAGGAGCGCGCGCTGGTTGTGCGCGCGGCGTTGCGCCTCTGTTGGACGCTGGCGGGGCTGCGACTGCTGGGCTTCCGCCGCTGCCACGCACTGATCCTGCGTTTCTCCCCTGGACCGAGAGAGGGCGAGGCATGCGGTGCGGACCGCGCACGCCAGTGGACCGCGAAGCTTGTGCGCGCCGCGGAAACTGTGGAGCGAAACTCCCCGCTCAAGCCGAATTGCCTGGAGCGTTCGCTGGCGCTGTGGTGGACGTTGCGCCGCAATGGAATCCCGGCGGAGCTGCACATCGGTGGCCGGAAGGGCGGCCGGGGATTTGAAGCGCACGCCTGGGTGGAATACAGCGGCGAAGTGCTGAACGACACCGCGGACGTTCACCAGCACTACGCGCGGTTCGACGCTCCCGTCACGGACGCGGAGCCGGGCCCGCGATAAACGCATTTGGGTGAATGGCGGAGAGGGGGGGATTGTGAATCGCCATTTGAAGAAAAGTCAATAAAAACTGCTAAAACCCACTGGTTGCTGCCACTTGCCTTGAATCCTTGCTGTTCATCTAAGACTAACATAGTGCGTCTCAGGCTAAAAAATCAAGGGAAATTGGCAACACTGGATACAGTTCCGAGCGAAATTTCTCCCATCTGCATAGGTGGTGCGCTAGGGCATATAATTCACAACAGAACTCGGTGTGCGATGAAACTGTCCCTAGAGGAATCACTCATTGAGGTCTAGCGGCAGACCCTCGTCGTGAACGCCGAGGTCGTCGTGCTAGGCGCAGATCGTTATCCTGTTCGGCGGTCCTGCCACGCTATCGCACCGCCGTCGGCAAGTGATGTGCCAGAGGACGGCGGATTGACCGGTGCTGGGGTATATCCAGTGGTAACGAGTGGATGATAGAATTCCACTGCTTCATATGAGCATCCGGACTCTGCACGTCACCTGTAATACCCGACCTGTGCGTCTGGCGTTCCTCGTGGACAAACCGGACCCAGCTACTCTCGAAGAAGTGTTTCGACTGAACACCCTTCTGTGGGGTGGTTTGCTTAATCCCGTAGTCGTTCTCGATGGAAGCAGCCGAAAACAAGTAGGGATTCACTACGCCTATATCGACACACCGTATGAGCAAGAAGTTCTCTTGATGCTAAAAGAGTTCGACCCGGATATTCTCATCAACTATTCCAACGCGGCGCTTCCCGCTTCACTTGACGCATTCAAAGAGCGAACCCTCCCAAGGGATGCTTTGCGTTGGAACCCATGGGGAAATCAAGAGGTCTCTTTCTTTCTGGAAGTGTGGCCGTTCCTTAGCCAGTATTGGCGCGAGGAATTCCGCTTCTTGCAAAAGCCCCCGCACAAGTATGGCTATGTTGACCTTAGTTCCGCCGGAGAATTGAAAACGTACTTAGTAGCTCGATATGGTAGCTACCCGGAGGGGAATGATGGCAACAATGTGCTGGCGGCTAACTTTGGCGGAACGCTCATTTCATACGACGAGACCTTTCGCAAGTCCTTTAACCCAGACGAATGGATTTTCCCAATCCGTATTACTACCCTGAAACTAGATATCCCCCTGCCAGACTCCTCTGGGCCGTACATTTTCTTCCTTCTCGACCCGGCCAACATGTTTGACATCGTGGATTATTGGAACCTGAGAGCGGCTGGTTTCTACGTTTTTGCTCTTCCGATTAACCATTATCGAGATTTCGCTGAGAGCGCAAAAGCCTTTGCGGAACTGGCCACCTATCCCATCAACAACAGCGTTACGAATCATCCTGAGATAGTTAAGGGCAGAAGCATCGAAGACTCGCATCTCACAGAAGCTGGAAACTGGCTTCAAAGTTTAGGGTTAAAGACTGAGGCGTTGTCACTAAGGGGATGGGTACATCGCTTTGGGGAGAAGGGCTATAGGGTTTCAGCAGAAGTCCGAGTCCGTCCGCCGATCTCGAAAGAACGTAGTGAAATCGTCGTCATGAACGACGGCTACGGGACTCTGCAAGGTCCGACACCAGACTGCGAGTTACTTGGCCCTGCTGTCTCGCAGCACTGGGCGACGGAGCTTCAAGTGTTGGGCACTGGTGCCGAAGAACGTACTTTTAGATTTCCGTGGCTGCACCCAGAGTGCGACAAACTTGCTGACCGCAAGATTGGTCACGGGTTTGGTCCAGCTTCGTCTCGCGCGAGCAAACAAGGCATTGTCGTCATTCGACACGGCGAACGCGAAAATATCTGGATGGAAGAACCAAGAGTGGCGGAGGTGCTTCAGGCCTATTTGAGCGATGGCGGTTTCACGCACTTGAAAACTAGTTCTCCCGGATTGGCATTGGAACGCATCATTGAACAACTGGGCGGTCTTTTCTCTTGCAGCGTATTCCAGAACTCAGGAGTTCGGGAAATCGTGGAGAGATTGTCTGACGGCTCACCGATGCACGCTGAAGAGATTCGCGCAATCATTTACAGGACGATTCCAGTCCCCAAGACTGAAAGGCAGCAGAAACTCGCCGATATTCTTGGTAGGTTGATTTCCAAGAAAGTCCTGCGCCAAGGAACAACACTCCAGTGTGATAAGTGCCAGAGGCATGACTGGTATCACCTAAGCGAACTAGGTGAGGACTTCAAGTGCAAGAAATGCTTTCACGTGCAACTTGTTCCAATGTTGGACAAGAATCCTTGGCATTATGTCTCGGACGGCCTATTCAGGCTGGAAGGCAAGGTGGCGGGATGTCTCACGGCGGTGCTATCGCTGGTCTTTCTCAAGATCTTTCTTGAACATGAGATGAAGTACGCCCCGTCCTTTGACTACGCGGATGGTAAACATGGCGCTGAGCGCGACTTCGCAGTGCTGGCGTCCGAGTTTTTGCAGGACGACGTGGATGTGATAATCGGCGAATGCAAAACTTCGAAGGAGTTGGAAGAGAAAGAGAAGAATGACATTAAGCTGATTGGCGAACGAACGGGTGCTTACCTAGCTATCTCGACTCTTTCAACTGAATTTACAGAGAACGACAAGGCCTTCTTTGAAGAATTAGTCGCGGCTAAGCAAAAGCCGATTCTTCTTACGCGCAGGCATCTCGAAATGGCTTACCTTGAGGTAAGCAAGTACCGCCATCAGGGGCGTGGACTAGGCCGTGATGCCGAGCTTCTTTCACGGCTGACCATTATCGACGTGCTCGGCAAAGCCTTTGCTGACAAGCACCGACTCTGGCTGTAGATTCCAGCGGTGTTGACACTAGACGCTTGACGAAACCAATGCGACAGTGCCCACCGACAATGGGCTTGACACATGTATGCCTGTATGATACTATGTGGTCATGAAGCGGACGGCCCTTTTCCTCAAGGGAGACCAGATCAAGAAGTTGCAGGCGCTGTCCGAGAAGACAGGCGCTCCGGTCGCGGAACTCATCCGCAGGGCGATTGACAAGTATCTTCTGGAGAGAGCCAAAGAGTTGAAGTAAGCGGGACGCCACGGTGTTAGAAGCACCGCGACGCCCCTGACCACAGCAACCTTTAAGGGAGGCTGCATGGCTACACGAATTCTACCAGTCGTTCGTCCCCTCGCATTCAGGCTTCTATTCGGTTCCACAGTGTTGGCAATGGTCGGCGTCACCCCGTGCTTCCGCTCGACGCGGAGGCACGGATGACCCGCCGCTGCATCCAGTGCAAACAGGTAATCGGCGAGAAGTGCGCCCGCTGCGGGACCGCAACCCCGCCGACAACCAACCCAAACGGCCTCGCGGTTACCGGCACGGAATTCGACTGCCCCGCCTGCGGCCACCACTTCAGTCAGGGCGACGGCGGCGAGACTGGCGGCATTTGCGAGACCTGCCTTGACGCCGAGTTGAGGGCGCACGAGCAGACTGCCAGAAGTGGGAAGTGAGGCCCCAGAATCCATGCTCCATTTCGTCACAGGCGTTGATAATCGGGGAATGGTCGGCTTCTGCTGTGAATCCCAGCCGCTCCTCACCCTGATGACCCACGGACTCCCGAAGCGGTGCCCGCTTTGCAGGCAGGACGCCCCAATCGGGAGTGAAATCCAAAGCGAGGATAACCGTGGGAAGGTAGTGGTCTGGCGAGAGACCTGCATCGGCAAACCGCTCCCCTCCGAGAGTTCCGGCGGGAAGTGAACAGCGGACAGGAGCGACAAGACTCCCGCTAGGGAAATAGTTCCCCAGCGGGGGAGAGGAGCGACGCGATGCCAAGACGTGACGCCATGCTCGGCTGCGACGACATCGAGACGGCCCTCAGCCGCCTCCGTGCACTTCTCGTCGAGGCTGGCACCTACCGGCGGCACGCCTTCTACGAATCGGCGTCCTGCCTCTACGAGGAAATCGCCCTCGCCTTGGAACGCTCGTGGGCAGGCTTCGAGACCATCTTGGAGGACATGGATGAATAAGGACCTTCTCCGGCGCATTTCCGAAGAGACAGGCTGTGACCTGACGCCCACGGGCATCGCCCGGGACCGCAGGCTTCGCGCCTTGTTTGAAGCCTACATGGAAGCGAAGGGCACACCAGAAGAAGCGGCGGCCCACAAGGCATTCGTGAAATTCGTTTTGGAGGAATATCCGTGAGCAAAAGTGAAGAGGCATCAGTGCCGCAATCGTTCTCGAACGACTGGATTCAACAGGAGCGCAAACATTATGGCGATGACTAAAGTTTTCGAGAGGCTCTATTTGGGTGACGCTCATGATGCGGACTCTCTGGCGGTCACGAATCCGTTCGGCATCACAGCCGTCGTGAACGTTAACACTGAGGTGAATCAACACTGGCGGGATGGAATCACCTACGTTTTTTCCCTCCTCAATGAGTACGAAAGGATTTCTCCTCGCAGATTCGAACGGATAATGGTGACCCTCAGCCGGCTGATTCGTGCCGAGACTGTGCTCGTGCACTGCGGTTCTGGCTCCGAACGCTCGCCTGTCATCGTCGCTTTGTACCTTCACGTTGTCGGATACAAGAATTTCGACGATGCGCTGTCCGAACTCAGGAGCCTACGACCTGTCGTAGACCCGTCGAGCTTGATCCTCGAAATAGCGAAGGTTTATCTGGAGGGATTGATATGAAACGAGCCGCACTTTACGCACGGGTCTCCACAGTTGACCAGCATCTTGAGACGCAGCTTCTCGACTTGCGAGCGATGGCGAAGCAGCGCGGCTACGAGGTCGTCCACGAGTACACGGACACAATCTCGGGGACGAAATCGAAGCGACCCGGCCTCGACCAGCTTCTAGCCGACGCACGGCGGCACCGCTTTGATGTCGTGCTCGTACACGCTTGTGACCGCGTGGCTCGGTCATGCCGTCATTGGATAGAGGTGCTGGACACACTCGCCCACTGCAACGTCGCATTCGTCTCCTATAGAGAAAACCAACTGGATACGAACGGCCCCCTTGGTCGCGCTATTACGGTCATTGTGGGCGCGATTGCGGAATTGGAACGCAGTCTGATTGTGGAGAGGGTTCGCGCAGGAATGCGTCGAGCCAAGCTCGAAGGCCGTCAGATCGGGCGCAAACCGCTTCAGGTTGACCGTCGGGCCTTGCTTCAAGACCGTGAGGGCGGCATGAGTCTGAACCAGTTGGCGAGGGCCTACGGGGTTTCAAAAGCCAGCGTTTGCCGCGTCCTCAAGGATGCTAAAGGCCCTGTCTCTGGAGGGTTGGTTCCCACGGCTTCGGCCTTTGCTCAGGACAAAGAACTTGTGTCCTCAATTTAGACTGCGAGTTGGCTGTCTGTATGGGAACACGTCTGGAGACCAGTGATGTCACCGATTACCAAAATCGCGCACGAGGTCTACCGAAGCCTCGGCTCCGGTTTTTCCGAGGATGTCTACGACCGTGCCATGCAGGTTGGGCTGCGGCTCGCGGGAATCCGCTACGAGAGCCAGAAAGTCGTGGAATTGAGATACCGCGACCACTACGTGGGCGAGGGCTATCCGGACTTGCTGGTGCACCTCGGTAAGCAGAAGGTCGTGGTCGAGTTGAAGGCGGTCAGCAGCGACTTGGGAGCCTGCGAGGAGAAGCAGTTGCGGAACTACATGAAAGTCTTGGGTGTGCGTGTCGGGCTGCTCATCAATTTCCAGACGCCGGGCCGCAAGCCGGGGAAGACGCGGCTTGAGATCAGGGAGATCGGGTGAGCATGGGCTGCGCCCCCTCGGCGGTAGCCGAATGTGTTTGGTGCGCTCAATCTTGAGGAGGACACTTGAAAACAATCGTGCGTGGCAAGGAGTACCCCGGTGTTCGCGGCAAGGTCGTGGATTGGGTTGAGCACAAGTTCGAGGGAGGCACGCTCTACATCCACGTCCGGTTTCAGGACAGAACTGAACTCACCTACACCCTCGGCTGCCGCCTCGTCATCGAGGAGGCTATGCTTGGCGACATCTCGACGGGAGACTACAAGGCGGTCAGGGAGTTCGTCTCCGACGAGCAGGGCTGACCGGCTGCGATCTCACTTCCTGTAGATTCCCTCGTCCAGTCCCCGGATGAGCCGGTCGGCGCGAACTCGGAACACGTCGCATATTCGCAGCAGGGTCGTGACGGTGATCGGGCGGCCCGCCTCGATCTGCTGCCAGTGGCGTGCTGAGAACCCGAGCGAAATCATGTCCTCCTGCGTGTGACCGGCAGACTCCCGGAGCTTCTTGACCCGCTGTCCCAGTGCGCGAAAGAACTTGGCGTCGTTGACCACGCTCTCTTATGTAATGGCTCACGAGCAGGAATACCACGAGCAGATTAGCTGTCTGTTTGGGCACACCTGTACTTGCAGGTTGTGAGAAACAGGCGGGGAATGCTTACCCTTATGGGTATGGATACCCTCGGCCATCAAAACTGCCTGATGAGGAGACCGCGATGAATAAAACCGCCCAGTTAGCCTTCGTAAGCATTGTGCTCATGGTGGGTGGCTGCTCGAAACAATCTCAGATTCAACCCTCGGCCACGAGCGGCACGCCGCCCGTAGTGCAAGCTGCGGCACCGGCTCCGGCATCAGCGCCAGCACCCGAGCCGGAAGTTAGAGGGATAGTCACCCAAGAAGACGGAACTGAGTTTGTAGCCAAACTTATCAAGAACGAGTGCGGCACAAACGCCGACCCCACGGAATGCTTGTTCAAGACTGTTCAGATTGAATCCGACCCCTACTTAATTTGCCCGTCTTGCACGCCGTTCGCAGTCGGATTCTACGGGGTAAAGAAGAATGAAGTTGATGTAACCCAAATTACTCTCCAATTGGAAGACGGCTCGTATCTGGCTCTTGGATGCGCCATCAGCGCGGTGGACCCAGTCGTGCAAGTGGACATAAGTGACGAAGCGATGGAAGGGGCATATTTCAGTGGCTACAATGACGCGAATCCGAGTAAACACCTTTGCGACCACAAGATTGCTGGTGGCTCAAACCCAACGGATTTCTTGTGGGACCCGTTCGAGCGCACCCAACAGCCCGAACAGTACCGCTTTGGTCGGAGAGGCAATACGGTTGTGTTCCACCGCAACTATGGCGGTGTGGACTGGAGGATGTATTTCTTGGTATTCGGCACCTGTACCTCCGTTCATGAATGTCAAGACTTACCGCGAAGGTTCCATTTCAAGGATGACCACTGGCAAACTGTGGTCGCGCCTTGGGTATGGGAGAGCTACCGTATGGTTGAGGGGAAAGACAAGGCACTCAAGGCAGAAAGCGAGGCTAGACTTGAAGCGAAGAAAAAGTATCTCGATGCGCCTCGCTAGCTGCTAGTGCGTTGGCTAACTCACACATTTGTGCCATTGCCGGGCGAAATACTGCCAGAGACCCTACCATTTCGGAGTTGTTCCATTGTAGCTGGCTTCGCCACGAGCCATGCGATATCGCATTCGGGCGGCGATTCCTACCAGTTCTTGCTCGGTGATAAGTGGCGCGAGGCGATGGCGCATAATTTTAAGGTGCCCAAGGGCGTGTGGCGATGGAAGGCCGTGTGCCATGAAGATGGGCAAGGCTGAAGCACTGGCTCTGCGCGACGTGGTTGCAATCGAGTGCGCTCTCAGGCATCAAACCGCGCACTGGGCCGAAATCCGGGATGCCGCAATCCGGCTGGCGGCTCTGGCCAGCAACCGGGTCTCAAGGGAGGCGTGACCCTCCTCATGATTTCGCTACTCTGAACTGACCCACCGCGACGTTGGTCTCAATCCTTGCAAACAGGCGCAACCGCTGCTCCCGAGCTTCCAGTCGGGCAGATAGGCGTGCACCGAGGTTCAATTCCGCTGCATCTTCCAAAGTGAATCTGCGGAGACCCTATGCCAAGGGGGGCAGTTGGCGCGTGCAAGTGTGGCCGGACTCCCAAGGGAATGCGAGGATAATGGAAAGAGCCGAACTGATGAGAACCCGAAGGCCGATAAAGCACCCGCTGACGGTGGAGTCCTTCGATGCGAACTCAGCGCAGGCTTGGGGTTAAGATGGCCATCATAATGAGGGAAGGAGTTCGAGGCAAGATTTGCTCCACCTGCAAACAGTGGAAGCCGCTGGACGACTTTCCAACTGACCCAACGCACGGAAAATCACAAGGGGGAAGACACTGTCGGTGTAAGTCTTGTCATCGTGCTGGAAGAATCGACCGCGAGGGTCGAATTACTCAACGCAAGGCGGGGGCATGGGGTTCCACGTCGCAGGACTTGCTCTCCGTAGCGGCAAGGCTATTCCGTTTATCGAGAGACGAGTCAACTGCTCGACCAGACAAAAACGGTTCTCGTTTCGCCTACGCGGGCATTCCGCTTCTCTTGGCGGCTGTTCAGTCATTCGCCATCGAGTATGAGGGAATACTGACCTTGGAGCCGCTCCCTGCCGAACTGTCTGCTGGCTCCTTGGCTCATCTCATGGAAACTCGCTATGGTGTGTCTGGGAGCCTTCTCGAACACCTTCGAGACCTTATAGAAATTCGGAACGAGATTATCCATCCGGTTCCGTTGCCTTCGGGGACACCAGACAATTGGCCTGACTATCTGAGGCGAGTCAAAAAGAAGGGACTTCTGACCACAACCGGCAACCCAAACGCCGACTACAATTTGCTCGCTCAAGTTGGGTCCCACAAACTCTTCAGGTGGGCGATCAACGTGACCAAGAAGCTCTACACTGCCATCATCAATTCAAATTCCGCAAAGGTTCAGATATTTCAACCTTTTGGGGATTCCAACTTCAAGACCTTCTTCGGGTAGCAATTCGTCAACGACTGTTGCTGGGTCTACTTCATGGGTAGCGCAGCGCGGACTTGCTACCCGAGAAGTGCTGGAGTTACCCGTCTTGGATGGTAGAATCACGCCCGTGATTCTTCCTTCACTGAGGGAGCCGAAGGATGGCGTCGAAGAAGCAGCCAAAGACGAAGCCTGCCAAGAACTCCAAGCATCCTGAATTGCAAAGGCCGATGCGGCCCGAAGTGGGCACTTTTAGGGGTGAGTGACAATGGCCACCACCGAGCACACCATGAACGATGCGCTTGCGGCTTTGTTGCGCGAAACAAGACGCGCTTGGCGAACTGCTGATGTAGTCAGTTCCGAAAATACCGGAATGCTGGTAGGAAGCAACAAGCGGCCCGATATTCTGGTCTTGGAGCCGAGTGTATCGCCAGTCGCGGTTGAAACGGAGGTCGCACCAGCGATCACTGTAGAGAGCGAAACAATCGCCCGCCTTGGCGAAAATGTACGGACGAATGGGCGACTCATCTTATCCGCAATTGCTGTCCGCCTTCCTGAGCGTTTGAAGAAACGCTCCGGTGCTTCGTTGCAAAAGGAATTGGCGGCTGTGAGTGATTTAGAAATGGCTTTGTACACTGGCAGCGGCCCTGAAACCTACGCACGGTGGCCACAGTCGGGTTGGCTTACTGGTGGCGTCCCCGACCTTTCGCTTCTTGCGCAATCCGCGACAGTCCCGCCCGATATCATTGAAGAAGCGGCAAACCAGTTGGTTGAAGGCGTTAGTGAAGCAGCGGGTTTGGTTGGTGAAATGGCGCAAGCTCATCCCGGTTCAATGCAAGAGATTTGCAAAGAATTACATCAGCATGATGATGAACAAACACGCCGCATGGCGTCAACGATTCTGGCCAATGCATTCGTGTTCCAAGAGGGATTGGCGAGAGGCCCGGGGCAACTGTCTCAGGTGCTTTCAGTTGAAGAATTACGCGGGTCTGGGTCGCTGACGAAATCTTCCGTTCTGATTGAATGGCGCAAGATTCTCAAGGTTAACTACTGGCCCATTTTTGACATCGCCCGCCGCATTCTCGAAGTCATTCCTACCAGCGATGCCAAGTCGCTCATCCAGAGGTTGACAGCAACAGCGGACAAGCTAGTTGAAAATAGGCTAATGCGTTCCCACGATTTGACGGGAGCCGTATTTCAGAAGCTCATCGCAGACCGGAAATTCCTCGCCGCTTATTACACGACCCCTGCGTCAGCGGCTTTGCTCATTGGGTTGGCAGTCACGCCTGAAATGCCACTTAAAAATGGCCAGTGGGCTTCCGCCGATGAGGTCAAAAGTATTCGTATCGGTGACCTCGCCTGCGGCACTGGAACGCTGCTCTCAACAGCGTATCAGCGCATCGGGCAGTTGCACGAATTAGCAGGTGGAGATTCTGAGACCCTTCACCCCGACATGATGGCGAATGCGCTGGTGGGCTGCGACGTGCTACCCGCTGCGGCGCACCTTACCGCATCAATGCTGTCAGGCGCACACCCAGCGGTGAAATACAAACGTAGTTGCATTATGACTGTTCCCTTTGGCAAGCAGGCGGACGGCAGTGTGGCACTAGGGTCGCTTGACTTGCTCGACCCGCAGAAGAAGTTAGACATCATCGCCATCTCTGCCAAGGCTGCCGGAGGTACAGGAGAAGCCGACGCTGATACGTGGACAGAAATTCCGAACGGGACGTTTGACGTGCTCGTCATGAATCCCCCGTTTACGCGATCCACCGGACATGAGGCTAAGAAGATAGGAGTCCCTCAACCGATGTTCGCGGCGTTTAGTTCAACAAAAGAAGAACAGAAGTTGATGGCACAAGCAACAAAGCGGCTGACCGAAGGTACGAGTGCGCACGGAAATGCTGGCGAAGCGTCCATTTTCCTTGTTCTCGCCGACCGTAAGATTAAATTGGGGGGAGTGTTAGCGTTGGTGATGCCGTTGAGCCTTATGTCGGGCGAGGCATGGGAAGCGTCGCGGGCATTGCTGGCAAATAACTACAGTGACCTCGTGTTCATTTCCATAGCGGGCGCAAGTAGCGAAGAAATGTCTTTCTCCGCTGACACGGGAATGGGGGAATGTCTTGTCATCGGTCGCAAGACGGGCAATGCCAGTTCCCGCGCCACGTTCGTGGTTCTGAAAGAACGCCCAGCTTACCCGCTTCTCGGCGCGACTGCCGCAAAGCAGATTCGTCGCTTGATAGAAAAGAAGGAACTCAGGCGGCTAGAGGATGGCCCGGTCGGGGGCACACCGCTGCATTTTGGCAATGATGTAATTGGTCAAGCCATCGACGCGCCAATATCCCACACTAACCCTTGGAATCCGTCTCGTATTGCCGACCTTTCTCTGGCGCAGGCCGCGTACCAGATGGCAAACAACAAGCGTATTTGGTTTCCTGCGATGCAAGAGTCTGAAGCGATCACTTTGCCAATCACAACTGTTGAAGCAATTGGTGAGATTGGCCCCTATCATTCGGACATAAATGGCAGCACTTCAACGGGCGGGATACGTGGCCCATTCGTCATTGCGAAAGTCCAGAAGGACTCTACGCCGACGTACCCGACACTTTGGGAGCACGATGCAAAACGCGAAAGGAAGTTGATATTTGAGGCTGAATCAGAAGCACAACCGAGACGCGCTAAGAACGCAAAAGAGAAAGCCGTAATTGACTATAAAGTTGCGACCGTTTGGGCAACTGCATCACATTGCCATTTCAATCAGAACTTCCAATTCAACAGCCAACCAACGGCTATGCAGTTCACCACACGCCGGACTATTGGCGGACGTGCGTGGATTTCAATTCGGCTTGCGACAGAGGAGCAGGAGAAAGCGTTAGCAGCGTGGGCGAATACGACTTTTGGCCTGCTGTTGCATTGGTATCACGCGAACAAACAGCAATCAGGTAGGGGGAATATAGGTAGGACGGCTTTAGCAGATTTACCCGTACTCGACGTGACTGCTCTTGCGCCGAAACAATTAAAGGCTGCGGCTGAGATTTTCGATGACCTCAAAGAGGAAAGCCTGCTTCCGTTCAATGAGTTAGATAAAGACCCGGTACGGCAGAATCTGGATGCGCGTTTTGCGGTTGAAGTGGTTGGCTTATCCGCAGCAGCCGTGCAAGCGGGTGGGTCGCTTGAACTGGTGCGCATGAAGCTGGCTCAAGAACCATCTATTCGCGGCGGAAAAGCAACTGGGGAACAACAAGAGGAGTGAAGAAGTGCTGGAGGGATTAGTGAGTCTTGGCCCTCAGCCATTCGAACACCGCCCACGTCGCTTCGAGGTCTTCTTGGTTGTAGGCAAGGATTGTGTCCATCAACTGTCTCCGCTTGCCTTGGTCGGCGGTCTCCGTCGCCTCGACAAAAGTCGCCACCATCGCCCACTGGCCGCCCCGTCCTCAGAGTCGCCTCAGCCATTCCTCCACGGACTTCATGGCAACGCAGTCTTCACGATTGTAGGTGAGCAGGGTTTCGACGACATCCTGCCTGCCGGGATTCCTCTGGTACTCCTGAAACCAGACGATGGACTGCGCTCCACCGGCATCTTCGGCGGAATACTTGACTCCGACAAAGGGTGCGATGCGCTTCAAGCCGTAGCCCCTTGAAGGGAGGACTGCGCTGCGCTTCACGACCGGATAGAGATCAACCATCCTGCTCTTGAACAGTGTGAGCGCGTCCTTTTGGGACACGGCGTACTTGCGTTCGAGGGCGCTGATCTTGACTCTCTCATAGGGGGAATAATGAAATACCGCATAGTCTTCCGCCGCGATGGCGGCACAGAGCCGCTGGAATTCCGCCCATATTCTCTCCTCCCCTGCCTCATCCGTGCAGAGCAGGCCGTGGTAATTGAGTCCGTTTAGCGCAGGCTCAATCCACATTCCGCAGAGATAGATTAGTTCCTGCGTGGGGTCGTCCTCGAAATCGAGGTACACCTTGCGAGGCGGGTCGGGGAGCGCGGCCTTGGCGAGGACTTGGAGCTTGTTTGACAACACCGAGATCGCAGCCAGTTTCATGGACTCAATCGTCTTGTGACCGATGCCCTTCAGCTTGACCGCCGAGAAGTCGAAGGCAGGTATGTCGCGGATGGACATCACACCGACGCTGTTGAGTGCGATCTTCTTGCTGCGGCCCACCTCAGAGAGCAGGGTCACATCCTCTGCTGCCACCAACACTTTGTCACAGTGCCCCCACCACTGGCACGCGCTGCATTCGGAGGCAAGAGCAGGCTCGTCTGACTTCGCCCCGGCAGTGAGCAGCCGAATCTCGGCAAGCGTGTCCTGATAGGCCGCACTGAACTGGTCGAGGGGATAGAGGACTCGATTTCTGTCCTGGTTCAGGATTTCGGCCTCCGGCGGCAACGTTCCCTGCACGGCTTGCAAGAGAAGCCCGTAGTGATAAAGCTGCATCCCGTAGTCGGTTCGAAGAATGCCTTTGGCTCCGTCTTGGTAGCCGCTCCCGCTCTTGATGTCCACGGGCTTGTAAAAGTAGTCTCCAAGCCGCGAGTTGCCGGGCACTTTTTCGAGGAGATCAGGGATTCCGCTCTCATTGGGTTGCAAGAGGACACCCTGATAAATCCGCTCCGCGCCGGCCCGAATGAGTTGCAGGGTAGAGAGTGCTCGATCTTCCAGAGTTGCTCCATTCGGCATCTCGCAGGCCAAGTCCGCGACCACTTTGCGTTCGTGAGTCAGCGCGTTCTCAAAAAGTAGGTTGAGGAAGTCCGAGTGCGGCAGTTTTTCGCTCGGCTCACCGAAGTGATTGAGAAAGACCCGATGCGGGCACTTGTCGTAGTCGTAGAAGTCCTGCGCGGTGACTCGATTGGGGGCGAGGGAACCCATGGCGTGCAGCCTACCATTGAACTCGGGAAAGCAACATCCATCGAAGGTACTGTGATGGATGCACAGAAGGTTTTTCTGCCGCTCGTGCGGTTAACCCACTGACGGCAGCGACCGTTCAGTTCTCCCCTAAATGCTCTCTTGCAGCGAGCTAGACTCCTGCTCTACGCTGTGAGCCTGTGACTGCAACTTCGCGTTGGTGAGGGTGTTCTCCCTCTTTAGGGTTTCCTGACCCACTGGAAGGAAACGCGCACTCTTTCCAGTCTCTACCGAGTTCGTTACGTCACCGGAGGGGGCCAGTGAGCGTTAGTTACTCCATTGCTGAACTGATTAAAGCCGTTGGCACTACATACCGGGCGATTGACATTCGAGCCATTGCGATTCGGGAAGCGGATGCATGGACCAACGTTTTGGCTGTAGTGCGCCTTACCTACGAAGACGTTGACACCGCCCGACAGCGAATAGGGAAGCTCGCAGAGCGGCATCCGCCTGTGCAAACCGAGTTGCTCCGTATCGAAGTGGGGGTGCGGCCGTTCGCCGAATGGGACGCGTTGTGTTCCGAAGTGCGGGACGAGGGCGTCCTGCGGTTCGGAGGCAAAGAGTTCCGTCTCCGCCAACGTCTTGACCTGAACGATCTCCGTTCCTATTTGCAGTGGGGCCAATCTGACATGCGCCCTTTCGACGGCCACGACTGGCCTACTCTTAGGATCAGCAGTCACGCCGGAGGTATGACGCCGCTCATGGAGGAGCGGTTCAGCAAGGAGGTCCACCTCATCGGATACGAGGACGTTTTCGAGGCAGCCAACGCGTTGTGTGAATTGAATATTTCGAGGTGGCAGAACCGAGGCGACGATTTCTCGATTTACCTTCCCGTGTTTGCAGCAATTTCCAGCGTAGAGGCTAACCTTGGTGAAAAGTGCGTCGATGTGGGCATCCAGCGGCACACCGATTTCTCCGATCTCCGTGCCATGGTGTGCTCGCGGGGACATACGTCTTTCGTGCGTGCGCCATTCCGCGAGCAGAAATCCATTGACGACTTCCAAAGCAAGACAGACGGCCAAATCGCCGCCGCCCGTGGTTCGGCGCGATTGCAAGAGTTGGAGGAGGACGACTGGCTTCAAGTGCGGCTCCTTCACCCACGTGTCGGAGTCGTGCAAAAAGCTGAGCAGTTTGCTCGAATGTTCATCCCCGCTGCCGAACGAAATCTATTGCTGGAAGCGCTCAGATTATTCTGTGGGGACGCGAGGCTTGAAGACCTGCTTGTCCGTGCTTACAACGCCAAAGCGCCTAAGCTGAACGAGAGCGCAGCCTTCGAACTTCATGTTGCGTGGATTCTGGGTCTGCTTGGCCTCTCGACCGTTGTGCTGGGAGACTACGAGCACATTGTCGCACCCGACACGAAAGTGCGCCGCGCAACAGTGGATATGTTGGCCGCTACGCAGCGAGGAAAGTTGCTGCTCGCGGTCGCCTGCACATTGAACCCGCCCAAGGCAGAGGACTTCGGCAACCTGAGGTACGCCCGTGAAATTCTCGCTCGGGAGGTCTTTTACGGAACGGCAGTGCGCGTCATCCCGGTGCTCTTCACGTCCGCAACGGGCTGTCCCGCTTATGATAAGAGCGAAGACAGTCTGGACATCGTTCCCGTTGTGGATGCAGACCAGATGGCAAACTTTCTCAGGCTGCTGCGGGCTGGACAAGAGGGGAGGTTCTTCGACTTCTTGAATAACCCAATTGTTGGCAACGTGCCGTACATCACTGGGTCCTAACGGAGGAAACCGTGACACCAGAGCACAAGTTTCAACTACTCATAACGACTGTCACCGTCGTGCCAGCCACGATTGTCGCGGCATGGGCTTTGATAAACCAATTGAGACAGACCAAGCCCCGACTCGAAGTTGTCATCAGTCCGATAATGTGGAGTACCGTCACCGGTCAACCTGTACTGGGAGACGACTGGCCCGGAGTCGTGGTTCGCAATCAGAGTTTCTTCCCTCTGCGAATCTGCAATGTAGGTTTTTGCGTCGGAAAGAAGTTTTACACGTTCGGCAAACCGCTACTGAACAAAGACTCGGATTTGAAACCAGCGGCGTGGCCCCATGAAGTTGCCCCCCGCGCACGGGCTGCGTTCTTCCTCAACTGCGGCACAGACGATGGCCGGGACTTTACCAATGCCATCCGACCGATATTGAAAGACAAACGGATTTGGGAGGTCGCTCGGGGCTACGTGATGACCGAGTGCAACAGGACCTTTGCGTCGAGGAAAATGTCTCGGAAATCATTGGCAATGCTCCGCAAGGCTGCCAAAGTACAGCAAAGCCCGAAAGGCGAAACGGGTCGGTAGTCGGAATGGTAGAGGTGAGTGGGCTGCATTCGTCGGCTCATATCAGAGTGCCCTGCGGCTGCTCGTTGACCCCGAGTAGCTCCCAAGGTCCGTCGATGCTGTAAGCCTTAGCCCGAATGCGGCAGCCCTTCCGAGGACAACCCACAATGGTGAACTGGCGACCAGACTTTGGCCGATACCAGCCGTCAATCTGCGACATCCAGAGACCGTGCGTGGGGCAACATCCTTTTGCGAGTCGCTCGCGCCGTTCTTTTGCGCTCTGTCTTCTCATTTGGCGAACCTCTGTAGCCCGCGCAGTGCACTGTGGCGACCTTCAGCGTCAGGTCAGTGACTAGCACTCCTCACGCGGTTGCGTCCTTCCTTCTTCGCCCGATACAGCGCATCGTCGGCCTGTTTCAGTAACTCTGGGGGATTGTCCCCGTCTTGGGGAGCCAGCGCAATACCAAGACTGATTGTGACTCTAAGCTGTGGGGCGTTTTCGAAAAACAAGTTCTCGACCTCTTGTCGGATGGACTCAGCGAAGTCCATCATGCTTCTGCCGTTAGTGTCCGAGAGTATGATCGCCAGTTCTTCGCCCCCGTAGCGGTATGCCGTTGCCCCCTTTTGTGCGGACTGGGTGGAGAGCACCCGGGCGACTGCACGTAGCACCGCGTCCCCCTGTTGATGCCCCTGCTCATCGTTTACTTTCTTGAAGTGGTCTATGTCCGCGAAGACAAGCCCAACACCAGACTTCGAGTGTCGCAGAGCGTATTCCAAGTCGGCGTTGAAACTCCCCCTGTCAAAGATGTTCAGCAGCGGGTCTAGCCTTCTCCTAACTAGTTGCTCTGCTCGTTCTTCAATTGCGCTGATGATTCCTTCCACTGATTTGATTGCATCACCAATCTCCAAGTCCTCGGGAATCCTGATTTCGTAGCAGACAAAGATGTAGTCCCCGTCGTCCTGAAAATCGGACTCTTCCGCGTCACTCCGCTCACGGATAGCCTGCCGGAATGCCTCCATGTAGGGTGTCAGTCCTACTTCGCCGTCCCAATGCTTGCGCCGCTGCATCACTTCCACGAAAGCCGAGGCTGAGCCACCTGCGAAGGGCGACAGCCTGATGTCGTTGTTGATTTCAATGCACGCGCCAGCGATGGACTCCACCGGCTTGATAGTCAAGTCTTCGGGAATCTCGGAGAGGCGGAACCCGGTCAGTACGCTTTTCGGGATGATTGCTTCCCGGTTTTCCGACTCGTATGGGAACTCCTGCCCTGCCAAGCGGACTGCCACAAGTTCGCCATCGACTGTCACCAGTTCAGGAGGCATAGGCATTCACCTGCAAAATTGACCTCAGCCGCTGTTCCTCGTCACCTGTAAGATTAGACGAGAATCCAACCTTCCAACTTCCTGATTCTATCCTCGGTCGGCTCGCCCGCTTCTCGCTCTTAAAACTCTACAAAACTCCGAGAATCCACCCTTCAATCTCTGCCGTCTTGCGCTCGTGGGCTTCAAGCTCAGGGCAGAAGAACCTTTCGAGGCTCCCATCGGCGTCCGCCCTCCGCAGCCATTCGGCGGTCGCGTAGGCGTCCTGCTGGTCCGGCGTTCGTCCCGCGCTCGGGAAGGTCCTGCTCCATATCGCAGGGTAGACCTCGGCGATCACGGAGCGGGTGGGCGGCGGACGCCAGCCATCAAACGGCCAGAAATGCACGCCGTCTTGGGCGTGTTGCCGGATGTAGCGCAGCCATGGAATGCCTGCGTGCGTGGACTTTGCCACCTGCCCCTGCACGTCGAAATGGAAGACCGACTTGGCGGCGGGTGCCCGTAGCTCGGTGACCCGCCGCAAGAGAGGACTGCCTGAGCATCCGGTTGTCAAATCCAGCACTCTATGACTGGCGAAGGCACGTCAATCGTGCTGTCAGTTGTGGGGCGGCTGAAAGGGTCACATTCTTTCTTTTCAAGACGCGAGCGAAGCCAAACTGCCGCAGCATTTATTAATTCATCTTGCGACATTGTTTTCAGGTCTAGCGGCCCGGCTGGGTCGTGGAATGTGCCTGTGATGCCAACCGCGACAACGCGATCTAGTGTGCCGTTCGCTACACGGAAGCGATAGTCAATCACGTCCCACAGCTTGCCGTCCTTCATCCGGCGACCGCTATCGAGGAAGGTAATCTCGAAGTTCATTTTGCGCCTTTCCAGCACGCCGTAGGGTCACTGAATGGCACGAACTCGCCGGTGCGCTCGCCGCCCAAATCCAGCACGCCCGCTCTTCTAGGAATTGGAGCGGAAGCAGGCTCGCAGTAGTGGGGAACTATTTTAGGCGCGAGTTGGCGAACGCCTTCTCGTTGAAAAGTTCCTTCTCGGAAAAGTAATAGTCGTGCGCCTGCCCGCAATCGGGACATTGAAGCCGTCGCGGGTCGTCACCGAGATTGATGGGAAAGCTAATCGCACGAGCGGTGTCTTCTGCAAACTCTCCGGCCTTGAGCCACGCATTGCAGCCGGGCGTCTTGCACGGGAATCCGAAAACGTTCATGGTCGGGTTCTTCCCACCGTGAGATTATAACATGCCACCCGAAAGGTCATTCAGCTGATGGCTTCTTGAACTGCTCCAAGACGCCGATATAGTTTTTGAGTCTCGTTAATAGCTCGTCGTATGTCACAACCATGATGTTCTTCAACCCTTGCGAGAGAAGGCGAAAATCATCCTTCTGCTTTTGCTCAGTAAGCCCTCTCGCGTCTCCGGCAAGGATGATTCCTCGTGGTCGCACGACCTTGAGGTCCAATTTGTACCTGTCGAGAATGTATGAGCGGACCTCGGCCGCATAGTTGGATACGCTTGACAGATAGTTTTCAACCTGAATTATTGCCTTCGACATCTCGGCGTCCCAAAAGTAGTTTCCCCGGCTGGCGTCAGCCTTCAAAATCTGCGTGTTCGGCTTCTTGATTTCAAGAATGTCAAGATAGTTGTCATGAGTGATCAATGAGAAATCGGGGAATTTGGTGTTGCCGACAGTGATGTTCATCTTCTCGATGGCTTTTATGTAGCCTTGCTGAATTATCAGAATTTTCCCTTGGACATAGACCTGCCACCAACTTTCCGCGTGGCTAACAGAGATTTCTCGCTCTAGCTCTGTAGCTAGTTCTCGGAGGCTCTCAATTTCTGCGGACGCCTTGAGGAAATTTATCGCGCTTATGGATTCGGACGATATGAAGTCTGGCAGGAACCGCGTTACGGCTTCTTTGTCTTCGGAAGACATCCGGCTAACAATGGCTTTACCAAGTATCTTCGCCAACGTTCCAGCAACGTAGGCCGTAGGCGGCTGACCTGTGAAGTGCGTCGGGAACGTGTCGTAGAACTTCCTCGCAATGATGTCGTTCTTCACATCCCGGGTTCGGTCAAACTGTTCATTCCACATCCTTTTTAGCAAGGGTTGTGAGGTCCGAACCCTCACAATGCCATATTCAGTAGTTATGGAGTCAGTTTTATCGGTAATTATCCATCGGACTTTTTGTCCAAAACGCTTCTTGAGCACCTCCAAGATGTTTTTCCCGAATGAAATTCTTCCGTCCGAATGCAAAGCCGATGGCTTCTTGCCCTCGTAATAAATCTTGGTTCCCTTTAGCGCAGCGCCGTAGGACCGATTGGACACGACCATATAGCCGAGTTCACCGGCTTTTCTGGCGCTCTTTCTCTTTGCTCGTGTCCTTTTTCTCTTGGCCATTCGTCAGGATGCTCCATCGCTCAGCGTAGCAGACTCAGGGCTTTCTCTAATGTACAGTAGGCGCTCCCCGCACTGGCGTTTTCGCCCAATTGCCTCAGAGATGCTCATTCAGTGCGTGATGCAGAAACAAAATGAATCTGTCCTTCGCCACACTGAATTGGGCCAGCGGGCCATCGAGGCTCTTCAAGGAACGATAGCCAATGGCAGCAAGTTCCTCGGCATTGGCCATCTTTCGCTCCAAGAAGTGGCTGAAGGACACGAGAGCGTTTTGGTTCTCATTTGTTGCGCTGGGAATCACGTGCTGCGGCCTTGGAAGTGTCGTCAGCTCGAAGGCTTGAGGCGCATCGGTTCGAGGCGACTTCAGCGTTTGAAGGAGCGGCGCAAACGTCGCGGCTTGCTCGACTCTCTTGCCCAGTTGGTCCGGCCGCAGCCCCCACTTGCCAATCAGGTACTTGAGGAGCGACGTGTGGTCGAAGACGGCATTTGTGAAGCCCGACTTCACCCATGGCGATATTAAAATAGCAGGGACGCGCACGCCGTACTGGTTGAAGGCGTATTCGCTCACATGATTGTCCGGTGGCACTGCGGGCGGCGGAAACACGTGGTCATAGAAGCCGCCGTGCTCATCGTAAAGCAGGACGAGCAGCGTCGAGTTCCACAAGCCCTCGTTTGACCGGAGGGCGTTGTAAACCTGTGCGATGAGATATTCTCCCTTACGGATGTCGGTCGGCGGATGCTGGTCGTTCTGGTCGTCGCCGCCGTAGGAAGGTTCAACGAACACGTACTGCGGAAACTTGTCCTCTGGCCCCGCTGCATCGTTGCGAAAACTGTCGAATCGGTGAAAATGCGTTACCTTGTCCAGCAGACGCAGGCACAGCATCGTTTGGCACGTTCCGTGATGGTAGATGCTCCAAGAAATGTCTTTCCGGTCGAGTTCATCAAAGATAGTGTTCTGGTCGTACAGGTATTCGTTCTCAATGTAGAGACCGGACGGCATCTTCACGTGCCCCTTGGAAGTCCCGGTATGGACGAAGAAGCGATTGGGCCACGTTGGGCCGGGGAGCGAGGAGAACCAATGGTCGCAGACCATGAAGTTCTCGGCCAACGTGTGAATCACGGGCAGAGCGCCCCTTGGGTAGTACGCCATCACTTGGGACCGTTGGTCGGCGGTACTCGTTGGATACGTTCGCGCAAAATTCGCAACGAAGCCGCCGCAGTTACTCTCGATTTGGCTCAACGTGCCCAGATTCTCGTGGCATGGGTCTAGGCTGATGGCCGTCTCGGTCGTCGCCGACTGCGTTACGCGTAAGGATGTGTTCGGAAAATCTGCGTTGGACTTTGGGCTGTTGGCATCCACGCCCTCAAGGTCCGGGTGGACTGATTTCATCCAGCCGAGTATTTGGTCGAAGGAGTGGTTCTCCATCATCAGAACCACGACGTGCTTTATGGGGTCGTCCTGAGGCATAAAGCCCTCCAGTGTGGAGATGCGAATACTGTCTGTTTTCATCACGCTCGGCACTTCGTCCGAAGAGTTAGCATCGGCTTGACCGACAGTTGAAGGCGGGCAGTTGTGTTCCCTATTTCGGTGCTTGGATCACGTCAGGCGCATGCGTAGCTTCAGACGCAGGAACAGCCTCCAGCTCAGCGGATATGGCTATCTTTCCGCTTGTTATTTTGATCTTCCGCTCCCATATCTTGTAGCCGCTCTTGACTATGTCAATCGTGTGGTCCACCGGTGGGACACCAATGGTGGATGGGGTGTTGACGACAAAACTCCCGTCCAACTCAACGTCGGCACCGCTCGGCGTGGAAGTGACCTCGATTTCAGCACGGGCGTTGGTTTGCGACTGACTCGCGGCACTTGCCGACGCGGTCTGCGGAGGCGCGGCTGGTTGGGTTTGCGGGTTCGGCGATGTGGCTTGCTGCGGCCTTGGTGGGGCCGAGAGAATGGCATGACAGGCGTCTTTCACAGAATTCCCTAGCTCCCGGGTTGAATCGCTGAAGATGGCGTCACCATCGCGGTTAAAGACGACCAGTTTGTTGCGATGGCGTAGGTATCCTTTGCCGCCCTCGTGGTCGAGAGTAACGGCGAAGTCGGCCTTTTGAACGTTGTTTGTGACCGTGACTTCCGGGCAACGTTGATTGAAGGTCTTGATAATCTCCGCGGTCTGCGGCCGAGCGCCGCCAGCTTCGTACCCGCCTCCCGCGATGCTTCCGCTGCCGTTCGCGTTTTGGTTCCCCGAAACACCCCAACCGCCACGCATTTCCCACGACTGGCTGTCTGTGACATAGACGCGAAGTTTCTGCGAAGCTGTATCCTCCTTCTGTGGTACGGCGCTTTGCGGCCACGCGCCTCCCGCAAAGAGCAGGCTTCCAAGCAGAAAGTTACCTAGCACAAACGGGAACTTTATTCTCATTGGAGGTCCCTTCCCGGTTCAGGTGTAGATACTACATCGTGTTGAACATCTCAGCGGCAATCGGACCCGCATGGCTTTCCGTAGGCGGGGCGATACCCTGCCTTTTGCGCCTCGCACTCGCTCATGTACTTGCCCTCTTTCGTATTTCCGTACCAGCGCGTCCCGGGGCAGTGGTACACGCCGCTGTGCGTGTTGACCCAAACTCTGACTTCATTCTTCTGTGACTGCGCTGGCGCGGGCGAAGCCAGTGTTCTGGGCGCAAACGTGTTCGGGGACCATAGAAGGCACAGCAGTATCAAAATCGCACTGAATAGCTTGAAGTGCTTCATCGCTTCCTCCGTCCGTAACGCGAGTTCCTTGACACTCAGTTGCCCGGATGGTATATGGGCGTTCATATCACTCGCCACAATGGGGGTCAAGCCAAACATTGGGAGGTGCGCGATGCGCGTGACGGTGTTGCTCAAGACTGGTCTGGTTGCCGCGTTGTCCATGAGTCTTCACGTGACAGATGCGCGGGACATGAGATCGTCTGCCATGCCGGTGCCGCGACCGGACGCCACTTGTGGCCCGCACTGCGGAACGGAACGTTGGAGCGTGAAAACCCTTTCGGATTCCGACGCCGGAAAGGTTGACGTGACTAACCGCGTTGTGCGAACGGTCCACGATCTGGTATCGCTGCCTGAACCAAGCCAACGCCCGAACGACAACAGAATACCGCCCGTGGAGACGACCACTTTTGGCATCGAAGCCCGCCTCGTGGGATTCAAGAAAGAAACCGACAGGGATTTCCATATCGTGATCGCGGACCCTCAAACCAAGGAGACCATGATTGTCGAGATTCCCGACCCGCAGTGTGACGGAGTCTGTGCTTCCCAAGCGCGAGGCTTGATACAGCAGGCGCGAAAGACTTTTGTGCAGCAGTGCGGAGTCCCCACATCGCAGTTCAAGAGGCTGACAAGCCCGCTGTTGATAAAGGTCACAGGCATTGGATTCTTTGACTTCAAGCACGGTCAGACGGGCGTAGCGAGGAATGCCATCGAACTGCATCCCGTGCTTCGAGTCGAGCTTCCCGACGCCTCGGACTTCTGCGCCAAGCATTTAATGTAATGAACGGAGACCCCATGGGTGAAGACCCCAAGACCGGCAGACTTAGCGCGTCATTTGAAGAACTCGCGGTTTCCAACATGATTCTGGTCGAGGCGCTGGTGGAGTTGGTCGTGGAAAAAGGAATGCTGAGCAGGGATGAGATAAAAAAGAGAGTCGAAAGGCTCAAGGCCGAGACGAGCGTTCAGTGGAAACGTCCACAGTAGGTCTTGCCGCCGCAAGGACTAGCCTGCCTTCGAGGGAGAAAGGTTTATGAATTGGTCTGCATGGCTCAAGGTCGGTGAAGTAATCTTCGGCGGTGCTGTGGGTGGGAGTGCCGCTGTGGTGGGTCTCTCTCGATGGTTGGGGGACGTGTGGCTGGCGCGGTTTGTTGAGAGAGAAAGAGCGAAATACCAAAGAGAAATCGAGGAATTGAAAGCCCATTTCGCACAGGAGATAGAGCGATACCGCGCAAAACTGGACCGCTCTATCTTTGTCACCCGCGCACACTTTGAAACCGAGCTAGCAGCTTACAAGAAAGTGTTCGAAGGCTTAGGAGAAGTCAGGCTCGCCATCTCTGGAACACGTCCGATGATGGGTGTCTCTCCTCAGGACGAGAGTAGAGAGAATAAGCTCACACGGTTGGCTGAACGCTTGACTGCCCTGATTGAGGCACACGACAAGACGGTGAAAATAATTGAGCACTTAAGTCCGTTCTACCCGCGAGACATCTACTTGAAACTTGGAGAATGTCTCACAGCCGCAAGGGGTGAGATTCTGGACATTCAAACTGGTGGGGATGAAACATTCACATTTGCATGGTACGAGGAAGGCCAGAAGCGACTGGATGTGTTTTTTCCTGCGTACAATGCCGTCACTGAGGCGATACGCCATCGAATATCTACGCTCGCAGTCATTCCGCGTTGAACGACGCCCGGCGCGTGAGGAGGCAGGTGTGAATGTCTACGTCGTACTGTTGCGTCGAATGGAAGGGCGAACGAAACCCGTGGAGCGGCTCCAGTTAGAACCCGCCGTGATGGGCGGCATCGCCGAATCGAGCGGCGTCCAACTTCTCGACATCATTACTTGCGCGGGAATCTTCGATGCAGTGCTTGTTTGCCGTGCGCCTGATAACCGGACCGTGGCACGCCTACTGGACGCGCTGGATGGCTGGCACACGGACGCCCTGCTGGCGACCGCACACATCCGATACGAATCCCTGCCCGATGTCTTTCTGGGCTCAACTCCGAGAGGACTTCAATAGCATCTGTCGGCTGTTTTGGGCCTCTCAGACCAAGCCCGTGCCGATGACTCGATAGAATCCGACTCATATCCATCGCGTGCGTAGAAATACTTATTGCTGTGTACCTATGAATGTGTAGCAGTTACAGTAATCATTCATGTTGACATACTTCCCGAGACAAAGTATTTCAGTTGTGCGGGTTCTTCTTCTCCCTGCCGAGGTGGAACTGCATGGCACCGTTCGCCGTATGTGTGAGCAATTGCGGTTACGTCTTCGATGTGGAGGAAGAGAAGCCCGGCCCGACACAAATTCCTCCGGTCCGCTGTAGAAAGTGCGGGGACAGCGTCATTTTCTGGTGTCCCCGGTGCTTCGTACCTTTCACTGAGCCGAATGCCGGTAAGCAACCCTGCTCTAATTGCGGCGCGAATCTACCCGATTTATTTGCCATGCGTTGTCTCCATCCCACGGTCAAAAAGGCAGCCGGTCGCAAAACCAAGGGAGGGTTGAAAAAATGCAGTTAATGTCTTCGCCCAGCTTCCGTCAGGGCTGACCGGCAGAAAATCAAGCAAAGCAGGACCAGAAGAACATGTGGGGCAGCCCGCAATTGGCTCGCATAGGAACGGGAACTCATTTCGACCCGAGCTTAACATGTCACCCCCTACTGCCCGTGGTCCGGAAACGGCAATCGTGCCCCTTGGCTGGCTGCGCCCAGTCACCGGATTGCCCCTTGCGGGCGGTCAAGAGCTTCCATCCGGGTAGCAATAAAGGCACATCAAACCATAGGAAATCCACACGGCAGAACAGGGCGGGGTTAACCTTCTTTTGTCCGCTTGCCAAGCACATGGAAAGGAGTGCCTGTGAAGCAAATAATCAGGTCCATTGCGTCGATTTGTCTCTGCATGTTGCTACCACTCTGCACGTTTGCGCGTGAAGACGGTTACAAAGCCAAATATGACGGCGGTTCGATTCCGAATATCAAAGGTGGAGCTGAGATTAGGATTGTAATGGCCGGGAACCACATCCAGTTTACCCACGGGAAATCTGAACTGCTGAACATCCCGGCATCTGCCGTCACGGAAATCTCCTACGGCCAAGACGTTCACAGGCGCGTGGGCGCTGCTATCGGAATCGCCGTAGTTTCATTTGGCATAGGCGCATTGATGGCTCTCACCAAATCAAAAAAGCACTATATCGGGCTGACGTGGGCGGTCGGTGACACGAAGGGCGGCTTTGCCATGCAGTGCGACAAGAATGACTATCGGGGCATTCTCGCGGGCCTTGAAGGCGTCACAGGCAAGAAAGCTGTGAACTCAGAAACCATGACAGTCAAGAACTAGAGTCAAAGTTGCCGCGAAACGGAAGGTCCGGCGGTCCATGCGGACCTTCCCGCCTGAAGCGAAGCCAAAAGAGTCCGGCCTCCAGCGAGCCGTGGCCACAATTCAAATGGCCTGTTTGGTGTCCCTGACGCATTCAGAAACGCTTTCTGACTCGCCTGTTGGTTCTGTTGTTGCGTCCCTTGCGCCGCCGGTTAGCAATTCTGTTCTTTTCTATTTTCTGAGCGTTCCAGCCCTCGACCTCTCGCCCGGTAGGAAACACTGCCCCGGAAACGGCAATTCGCGCCCCCTTGGCTCGCTCTGGCTGCCTCCCAGAATGCATGTGGCGGGGGTCCAGAAAGCCCGCAGCAGGGCGTTGACCATCAGGTTAACCGCAGAGGTCATCCCCGCCGTCCGGGCGTCCCAGCGCCCCCGGAATCGCAAAGGTTCCTTCGGCGACCCAAAGGGGCATCGGGCTGAAGGGGCCATCACGGGTGTAAGATTGGCTGATGCCCTTGATCTCCATCCACTCGATGATTCCGAATGCCGAGGACTTGCTCGCCCTCGAACCGGAAGAACTCGCTGGAGTGCTTCCGCGCTAGGCAGACGCGGCGCGTCCCCGCCCGGCGAATATCTTTCGGATGTCGGCACGGCATATCGAGCACATCGGATAGGCAATGTTGGGGTTCCCTAACAAGGGCAGGCTGCACGACGGACACTTCGAAATGATTGCTGCGCCACACCTCGGGCATTTCTTAGGCGTGGTAGTTGAGGTCCCGGCATTGTGGTCTGGCAATTCGAGGCGATAACCGCAATCACGGGCAGAGCACAGTTCGACAGGGGGCATGGGTATCCTCGCAGACGGCGCGAGAGGTGTAACACAATCGCTTGCGAGATAACAGAGATATTACAGTGACTGGTCTGGCATCACTCGGCCCAGCGAATAATGTAGGTGCCGTTGGGGCTTAGACCAGAGATAGAACGTCTGCTTCGGGTGCCCCCGGCTCCTAAGCAGTATCGCAGGTACGCGGCCCAATTGTGGCTTGCGCGACCCACCGCTTGTTACCGGCAGCGGCCCAATCGGTGTGGTAAACGTGGGTGGGCTGCACCGTGGCAGTAGCTGGCTAGTGTCGCGTTTCCGAAGAAAGTGAAACAGCGTGCGTCAGGGCACGGCTTTAGCCGCGCCGTGCCAAGGTACACAAGAAAGGGGCGTTAGCCCCTGAGGGTACCGTTCCGATGGTCTGACTGCTACGTGTCACTTATTTCAGTTACGCAACACTAGTTCAGGGTGGCGATTAGCCGCAGCCCCACCACGGTCACGCTGGCCTCCGAGTCAAAACGTGCTGTGCCCATTTCTGCTCCAACTGCATCCTGACCGCAGCCGGAGCACGGGCAAGTAGACGAGCGGCTCGACTGGAGAGCCACTGTACCGGCGCTCCGGCACGTCGGAAACCACCCCGAAGGGCGAAGGGACCGCAGACGAACACGATTACCCAAACAACGTGCAAGTAGAGCAGCGCGAGACATGCGGTGGAGCCGATCTCAACCTCCTCGCCGACAGTAACCGCGAAGTGGTTGGCAGCGAGAAAACGCCGGAACTCCCAAACGATGTGGACTTCCCGTTGTAATCGGGAGAGCCACGACAGTGCAATTCGGCGTCGATCTCGTCGGATTTCAAGCCGCAAGGGTTTGAGTTCTGGTCTGGCGGATAGCTTTCGATAGTCGTCGTCGCTGAAGAGGGCCTCAATGTCACACGCGCTCGCCGCCGACAGGCCAACGATGGTACTTCGCACATCCGATTCACGGGGAGTCGGGGGATGTTTTGATCTGAGGAAGAGAAGTAAAAAGAGACAAAGCAACGCCGAAGCAAACAGCGCGAACACCGCGACGATGGCGTAGGGATTCAACTGGACTTATGCCTCACCAGATTGAGTGTTGTCTCCCAGAGATCGTTCCACTGCTGTTTTGAAATCGGACTGAGTGACGCTTGCTCTGGTGATGGCGCGTACTGCCAAAAGGAATATAACCAGACCGCGATCATCCCGGTGTAGGCAGTGGCTGGGAGGAGTTCCAAATACCGGCGAAGTGCGCCAAATATCTGGTAGGTGGCAAAGCTAACCGAGTTCAGCAGCAGATATGGACCGAGGCTGAAAATCAGGCCGCGCATATTTCGCCCGAAAGATATTCCGTAGTATCGGGCGAACGCCGCGACCAAGAACAGCAGTACAGCCTGAGACAAGCTGGAGTACTGCTCGAACCCGGCGGCAGCAGAACTCGCGGGAAAACGTACCAATGAGGCTTGACTCCAAGAAACGAAAATCACGGCCACAACCATAAGAGTTTGCGCGACTAGAAAACCTTTCCACGCCATTTGCCGGAGAGGTGAGTTCGGTCGAAAGAGAGAACGCGCTACTTCCCAGAGAATGCAAAACTGCAATAGCAGCGCGGGCACATTCGTGATCCCGTACACCAGCGGGAAGCCCCGCGGCCCGACGTATGCGACCGCTAGGAGGCTAGGAGTGCGGACAAGGTCATAGCATATGTAAGCGCCGAGGTACGGGTAGCGCGTGATCTCGTCTTGGCCGACGAGTCGCCAGAGAAGAAGACCTTCAACCAACTCGCACAGCAGCGGCAGACCGTAGAAGACCTGACTGTAGGAAGGGTGCATAGCCGGCGGGGGGATTCTACCAGAAATTTGCGGGTGGAAGGGGGCCATGAAATAGGCCCCCTCCAAGCCGGTCTAGTCGATGCTGCCATCAGGCGAAATGGGCCACGGTCCCGGCACCGGCCCCTCGGGCGAGATGAAGCTGGCAAACGTCTCTACTTGGCTCATGGAATGAGCCTCCTTTCTTTGGGAGGATGGGCGGGACGATAGCAGGTGAAAGCTGAGCGGGGCGGAGAGGCGGGAGTTTTTCAGTTCGCTGAAATGAGCAAGCGAAGCGATAGCGAAAGAGTTATGACTGCTGCTTGCAACAAGCGGAGGAAATGTGTATAAAGTCGACCACCGTGAACGAGATCGGAAGTCTCAGGCGCTACGTCGCCCGCGCACTCAACTCAGCGGATAGTCTGTTTGCCCGGCTGATATTCGTGGGGTCCTTGCGCGACGCTTATAGTGGTCGCTATCTGCACGAGGGCTGGAGTGGAATGTCATCGGTGGACGAAGTCCACGCGATTCTCTGCGATGCCCATCAGTCGGCATTCCTTGCAGTGCTGCGCCTGCCGCTGCTCGACCTGAGCAGGGAGTTGCGCCGCCACTTCCAGTCGCTCAATCAGCCCGAAAACGAGACGGCTCTGCTGTGGCTTGAGATCGAACCATTCCGCGACCTGGTTCCGCAGGGCTACTTGCCTGAGTGGCGGGAGCTGTTTGTCTCACAGATCAGGATCGCGCTGAAGGTGCTCCAACGTGCGCCCGACTGGACCGAGTTGTCGGAACCAATCGCATCGCCACCGCCACCACCTGACCAATCACGTCTGCTTCAGTGGCTAAACTGAACGAGCGGATCGGCGCACCGGAAGCCGGGTGGGGAACCGCCGTTATCGTGGAGCCGGACACCTCGCACCAGCTACAGAGATATCCGTCTCTCCATTCAATCAGATAGATCGGACGCTCGTGTTCGCTGGTCCACTTCATGTTAGCCACGTCGCGCCGCTGGTCGTCGATCATCACCAGTGCCCCCGGCCGCAGCAGCGGACTCATCGTCTCGTCCTCCATTCCGATGTAGGCGTACATGTGCTGCCTCGGATTCAACTCCAGAAGGAAAGCGGCAGGAATCTCGCCCCAGAGTGCTACCGCCCGATTGATAAGCTGCGTACGCTCCCATTTGAACGATGGATCGAGCCGCACCGGAAGGGTGACGGTCCTGTCCGGGTTGACGACTTCGGACGTGACCGGCTGCGTTACCGACAGCCTGAACTGGGACCGATATTCGTGGGAACGGTCGGGGTCCACTCCGTAGCGGCGCACAATCTCGTGATAAGAGAGTCCGTAGATCGCCGCCAGCGTGAACACCTTGAACTGGCTGGGCATGGTCTCATCGTTCTCGATCTGTGAGAGTCTCGCTGCCGAGATGTAGAACCGCCGATTGCGCTCCCGCGCGGCGATCTTCGAACTCATCTGCTGGATATCGCTCACGCCAAGGTGCAGCCGCAGGCGAATTCCCTTCAAGTAACTGCCGGGCGATGTGTCCATTATTGTCGCGCTACTTAAGTTGCGAGATTTAGCGGTGGATTATACCGAGGGCGGGCAGGAAAATGGCCCTCAATTTTCAGTCCACTGAACACCCCGGCTTCCACAGCTCTTTGGTGGTAACCTATCCCGCTCGCCAGATACCACGCCAGCTTGGTCCAAAATCCCCGCAACGGCTATGCACCACCAGCCTGCGCCCGCAGGTCATCGCCCGCCATTCGAGCGTTTCTGCGCCCCATGGAAGGATTGGGCAGCCGGGGCTAGGTCTTCCCGTTTTTGGGTGCCGTAGAGGTCAATTTGCTGTCTGGTTTTGAGGTCTGTTGTGGGCGCATCTCTTTCAGATATTCCTGAACAAGAATCGGAACGATAGCGTCGTCGATGAACTGCTTTAATGCAGGTTCAATTTCTTCCCGTTTTTCCATTGACCGGTTCTTATTTTCTTCGGTCATCATTGTGCCCGACGGTAACACGGATTCCGTTGAGAGAGAAAATCAAATTGTTGGGCCGAGGGAGGAACCATGGGCGCTCCATTTCGAAACATGGAACGGGCAAGAGAGGAACTGGCGCAACTGCAAAGTGAAATTCTCAGATTGGAAAAGCGGGTTGACACTGTGCGTGAGTCCCTACGCAAGGCAATCACGGAACTCTTCGGGGCAGACCGCCAAGCATTCCCGGCTCTACAGGAAGCCGCGCTGGCCACCAGAATCGCGGCGGCTGTGATCTCCCGGCTGCCAGTGCCTCCACAGGCTCCCGCCGCTCGGAAGCAGTATGTCAGGGAGCGAGAGGTTGCCGACTATATGGGAATCAAGGTGTCAACGCTGCGGGCGTGGAGACTGCTCCGCTCGAAGCACGGGCCACCCTTTACTCGTGTGGGGCGCATGGTCATGTACCCGATGGCGGACTTGGAGGAGCACATGCGGGCGGGGCTGGTTCCGCGCCGAGGTTGATTTCGCTCTGGTTCGATCTGCGCCTCGTGAAGGGACGATACCGATGGCGCGAGCGTTCTTGGCTTTGCAGGGAAATCGGTCGGGACCGGAGGAAACGTGGGTGTCGGCGTAAGAGGCGCGGGACTACCTAACTGTTGGGACCGTGCTTGACCAGTTTCCATTCGGAATAGTCCCGTGTACTCTTCCAAGAATGGACGACTGAGCCGCAAGCCTCGCACTCAAAGCTGCGACGCGGGTCGGGAGCTGGGTAGTCGGTGTACTTGCACTCGTAGGTCGCGCCGCAGTTCGGGCAGTCGAATGTCGCCTTTCCCGTGCCCCAAGTAGCCATGCACACCTCGCGGTAGCTGGTTAATTCTTAACCAATCCAAGTTGCGAGAGTTTCGCATCGAAGGCTGAAAGCGAATCCCCCGTTGCGACAATATCCGATTTCTCAGTGATGATTCTCGTGCTTTCATCCGTCCACTGCCCGGAGACCACGTCGTAAACCAGACCAATCCTTGTCTTCGGGTTCTTCTTCTTGATGTCATCGCATTTGAATCCCCATGCTTCTGCCACAAGATGAGAGTTGTGGCCCGACAAGATGGCAATGGCCAAGCCCGGCAGGCCGTTGGGCGGAGCGTAGAAATGAACAGAATGGCTTTCAAGTTCACCCTGCACCTTATCGTTCTCACGAAATAACAGTTTCTTCTCAGTAAGGATTCGTCGAACCTTGGCGATCAGATCGCTTTCAGGAGATGTCCGAGGGCGACCATGAACCAAGTAAACGTCAGCAACAGTCTTAGCGGTCTCCAAGAATAATTGAATCCCTTCTCCGAGTTGCTGCTTGCGGCATTCAAAGACCAGATGGTTGTGGACGAAATTGATGCCGGATTGCGAGGCGATTTCCTCGATTCGATGCTTTGTTGATTTTCCCATCGAATAGCCAGCGTCCCGCAGTTCCGACATTGTTCGCGCCATGTCCGAGATTACGAAGCGGTCTTTCTCGATTTGTGTGACCGTCAACTCAATGCGATGTTCGGCGGAATAGTGAAAAGGGAAGGAAATGGTGACGCTCTTGTCATCCACCGGAGCAGTCTCGATCAATCCCTTATAGCTGTCGAGATACTCAGAGACGATTGAATCAAACCATTTGGCAGTCATCGGTCTAGCTCCCCTTGTTCTTGGCTCACTTCAATATTCCACTTCTTGAGTCCCCAACGGAACACGGATAGCAAATCTGGTTTCCTTGGCTCGGGGTTTGCTTTTACGATATACGCATCGCCGTGTTGTTCGTCGTACCTATGTTCATGCCAACCTTTTACAACCCCGCCTGCGGTTCCCGGCCTTCCGTGCCTCACAGCATAATCTAATCGCCTGATCGGCTGGCCTCGCCAACATAGGATGCATCGAGGCAACGATCTTGGCAGGCCCGAAATGGGACGCGTTGCGCGGGCTTCGATTCTCAGCCGAATATCCTCTTGCGGGTTGTCCTTCCTGCGGACTTCCGCGCTGATGAGGTCCTCAGAATCTTCGGATACGAAGACGGTTTCAGGGATAGCGAATATGAACTTCTTTGCGTCAACAAGGTAGTCCACTTCCGCTGTGTTCAGTCGAGGGGCAGTCATCTAAAAGAGACATATATAATCAAATGCTAGTGCCCTGCAAGCTATACCGAACGGGACAAAGTGTAGGAATGCGAATACGAGGAAGCATCCTTCGCCCGCACACTGTAACAGATTTGCTGCACAGGCCACTAAAGTCCTTCCGGCTCAGAGTTGGAATCTTCCGTGGGGCTGCCTAAGCTGCCCGCTTTCGGAGCGGAGGGAACTGCCCCCAACGGCCATGGTTGGTGGCGTAGCGTGCGGTTCCGTGGCAGGTCTTAGCCCCCTTCTCGCTCCGCTTCCCGGATGGCGAGTTCAACCAAGTCGCCCTCCGTTGCGGAGAGCCAAAACCGGAATTCTTCCGACCTGATGTGCAGGGTGTCCCCGGAACTCAGGCGGGACTCGCCGACCAGCGGGTGAGCAGCGCAGGTCTGGTCGCCGTCAGGGCGGGGACGGGCGACAAGGGTGGCTGGAGCGCCGCCGTCCGGGCGTTCCTGCGCTCGTCCCTTGAGCGTGCCCTAAGCTCTTCGATTTGGAGTTCGAGCAGCGAAAGAAGACGCTAGTATAATGCCTGCGACAACCGCGACACATGGCAGGCGAACCACAACGGCGACTGGTCACCATCCAAGAAGCCTCAAAATTCCTTTCGGTGTCAGTCTCGACCCTTTACGGATGGGTTTGGCAAAGGCGGATTCCATTCGTTAAATTAGGTAGGTCTGTGCGGTTCGACATCGGTGACTTGGAGAAGTTCATCGAAAGAAACAAGGTGAAGCCACGGGAGATGCGCTGAGAACAACCGTGACGCTTGCCTTTCTCGGCGGGCGTCTCAGCCACCGGGGTGAATGCCTCGTTCGACGAATGGGCCACCGTTCACTCGTGTCGAGCGGATGGTGATGTACCCCATGGCGGAACTGGAGGCCCACATGCGGGTGGGGCTGGTTCCGCGTAGGGATTGATAAGCCACAGTTGTAATGTCCCTTTGAGCAACACGTTGAGACTCGACAATGGACGAGACTCGTTTCCGCATGGTCGGATGTTGCCGTGGACATTTACGCGTCGTTTGAAAGTGGAAACTCGCTCCACCCGTTTCACGTCCTCCGCTACCCGGGCGGGAAGCGTTGGCTGTCCCCCCACGTGTCGTTCTTGGCTTTCGTGTTCGGCCGCTACATCAACCTCACGTATTTGGACGGGAAAAGAGACAGGATTCACCTCAAACCGAAGTTCCTACTAGAGCCGTTCGCGGGGGGCGGCGTCGTAGGGCTTAGCCTTCTCAACAACAACCTGATAGAACGTCTCCTGCTCGTCGAGAAAGACGCGCGTGTTGCCGCATTTTGGAGGGCGGCGCTTTCCGACTCTCGTTTTGCCGACCGCGTAGAGAGATTCCGATGCACGCGGAATAATGTCGAGGCTGTGTGCGCCAAACCCGACCATGACCCTGCCTTCTGGACATTGGTCAAGAATCGGTGCGCCGTGGGTGGGAATCTTACGGGCGGCCTGATGAAAGATGTGTCGTGCCGCTGGAACGGGAAGGTCCACGCAGCGGCTCTCCGGCAAATTCGCAAACTTTCCACGCGCATTCAATTTGTCGAGGGCGACGGCGTCCAGTCGTTGCGTGACCATGCCGACGACCCTAATGCAGCGGCATTTGTTGACCCTCCTTACGTCGCGGCGGGAAGGGGTCTCTATCGGCTGTGGGATGTTGACCACACGGCAATATTTGACGTGCTCGCACGCTGGAAGGGATTTTGGCTCATGAGTTACGACAATGCCCCGGAGATAAGAAGACTCCTCAAGAAGCACAGATTTGTCTACAGGGAAGCGCCGATGCGAACGAACAAGGGGAAAGTGAAGAAGGAGCTAATTATGAGGAGCATCTCTCTGGCGCGAGATGAAAATCCGAAATGGAAGAGGGCTTGATACCTACGCTGTCGTGGTTTTTGGTTCAGGAAAACCGGTATCCCGAAATCACGGTTCCATTGGCTGAACTCTCCCACCACGCCGTCTTCAATCGGCGTCGCAAATCCTGCCGCTCCAACCCTCCACTTCTTCACGCTACTCGTTCGTGCTCGATCTGTTTCCTCGTGCCGTAGAGTGCCCGGCGCTCCGGCTCCGCCGGGGACGCCAGAGGAAGGACAAGGACGCCTATGAGGCGGGTTCCGCAACCCTGCCTCACGTCGGATGATTTCTCTGGAATCTTCTTCGTTGTCCTTGTTGTCATTGCTCGTGAGAATGTTCTATAAAATAGAAATAGAACCCCTTATAGATAAAGGACTTAATAATTCGGTTTCTTCAAGGACTTACGCAAGGAATAAGGACTCCTCGCAAAATACCATCAACGGTCAACGGGGGTTTGATTCCGGCAAGGATTTCCTTGCCCAAGGATTTTCCTGCCCTGCGCTACGGCACCCGCACATACTTCTTGTTGGTGCTCTGCTTCCCATTTTCGTCTTCCTCGATTTGGTAGGCGAGCGCCCCCATCTTCACCAGATTGTCAATTGTGCGCTCCACGTCCAGACCGTGGCGATACCATTTCAGGTTGTTAGACATTCCCCGCCAGCGAATCCAGCACTCCTCCGGCGTCTTGCCTTTGGCGACCATCTTCGCCGTTGCTTGCTCCATTTGGCGGATGACTGTCTCGTTGAATTGCGCCTGCGGGGTGTCCTTCGCTTTGCTCGCCGCAAATACTTGCCAAAGGGCTTCCTGCCACGCCATGAATGCGAGGGCAAATACCCAATCGTCCTGCGCGATTTTCTTTCGCCCGGAAAGCAAGGTTGAGATGAGCGCAGCCTTGAGCACATGGTAAGTGTCCCGCCCGCTGGCATCTTTTTTCGGCTCCCATGCGAGATACTGGTCTTCGACGCCCGGCTCGAAGCCTTCGACGTTCGCCTCCATCAATTCCGTGACAAGCGTCTTGAAAACGGCGGGGGACAAACCCCGCTTCTTCGGCTCGCCTTCTACGTCCAGCGTGTCAAGAATGGACAGGTCAATCTCGGTGGTCACCGCCGAGGCGTGAACGGGCGGCTTCCAGTTGCGGCTCTTGCGGCGGTCGAACCGCTCCTCGGCAAAGCCGAAGACTATGCGGGAAAGCAGACCGCGTCCGGTGCTGCGCCCGAAGGCTTCGGAGAAGGCAGACTCGTCTATTTCGCTGTCCCCGCCCACCGGCAGGGCGGTGAGCCATGACAGGCGGCAGTTCACCCGCTCAATCGTTTTTCGTTTCGTGTCCGGGAAAGTCTTGGCGTTCTTGTCGTAGAGATGCTGCATGATTTGAAGCACGGAAGAGGATTCGCTCTTCGCCTTGTGCAACGTGTCGTCCAGTTCCCGTGTGACGATGCAGTGGCGGGAGAACCCCGGCTGCGGACGGTCCTCCCCCTTCTTCGGTGGCTTCTCGCCGAGCAACGTGGCGACGGCGCGGTCCCAGTTGGGAGAGTATTCCGTGTAGAAAGCGCCCTCGTTGCCGAAACCTAGCACTTCGATGGCACGGTCAATCGCCGTGTCCTTGCCCGCCCCCACCATGGCGAGCAAGCACACGTAGAGATTGATACGTGCGCCTTCCATGCGGTCGTAGGCGGGGAGCGAGGAAGTGAGCGCCATCAGGGACGGCACGACAAGACCCGGTGAGAGTCCGCCCTCGCACGCCTTGTCCACCAATTCCTTGAAGCTCCCTTGGGGAAGCGCCTCATAGGGGAAGCGCAGATGCGGATACTTCATCCGCTCCTTGGCTTCCTCCGCCGTCCAGTAGTCCACCAAACCCTTTGCCCATCCGGGCTTCTTTTCCCGTACTGCGAACGGGTCTTCCGTCATTCGGTCCATGGCTTTTCCTCTTTCATGAAATCGTCGCTGACATCTTCCACGTCAATGTCCGATTCCCGCTCGGCGAACAGCGGCGCTTCATAGCGTCCATGCTCGGCTTGGAGTTCCGATACCAGTTTGCCGATGCTCATGCTCTCGTGATCGGGATGCAGGCACTTGAAGCCAAGCCGGTCGCCGTCGTGGAATAGCGACGTGACCGATACGCTTCCGTTGTGCCGTTCGCCTTTGAGCGGACAAACAATGTCAAAGCGGTCGCCATGCTCGGCGAGGATTTCGATGTCGTAGGCTTCGCAAAAATCGTAGATATCGAAGTCTTCGGCGACCGGCGCTCCGAATCCATTGCTCAGGCGAGTCAATTCCTTGACGTGACCGTCCGCACGCAAGGCATCAATTACGGCTTGCCACGCGCTCTGCGGCACCACTGGCGTCGCAACATCAGGGTTGAGAATGTAGACCGGTTTCCATGCGGCGGGGTCGTCGGTCTTGCGAGCCATCGTGCCGGGAATCTTGGTTCCTCGCTCGGGACTGCTCGCATCGTCCACGGTGATGTATTCGTCGTCGAACTTGTGGGCGAGGGCACGACAGAGCGCATGAAAGTCTGGCTCGGCTTCGATGCTCCACCCGGCACGCCACAGCGAATTCAAGCCGCGTCCACTTGAGATGAGCAGCGGCTCGGGGATACCAAACTCCGCAAGGTAGCGCAGCACGTGCGCCACGTCGCATTCATCCATCGCCGAGAATCCGGGGGCACGGTCGAAGTCAACGAAGACCCAATCACGACGACTGATGTCCACCTTGCACAAGGCGCTTTTGCCTCGTTCGAGCACGTTGCGGATTTTCCAGTCGGAGCGCGGCGTGTTGAGCGACCATTGGATACGGGCGATTTCCGGCATCGAATTGGCGTCGGCAACCGCCTCGAACAGTTGCTTGGCGTCGTGGAACGTCCCAATCCACGGCGGCTCGCCGCTGCGATAGATGACACGGACTTCGACCGCCTTGCCGGGGCGGTGGATGATGCTGAACGCCTGTTGGGTTCCGTCCTCTAATGCCGACTTGTGTCCGGTACGACGCATCATCGTCCTACAGCCATGCGGTCGAGGTAGGCATCAAGGTCAACTTGGCGGAATTTCCACGCCTTGGCAATGAAGTACGAACGCAGTTGTCCCTGCTTGATTAGCTTGTACAGAGTCGTGCGGGAGACAGAGAGGTACTCACATGCTTCGAGCGTGCTGAGGAGTTGCTTGGACATGGCGAAACACCTATAACCTCGTGAGACTGCTCGAAGTTACAGGGCGTATCGTTCCGCCGTTTTTCTTCGGAGCTTGACCGCTGGTAGTCAACGTTACGGGTTGGGGCGAGAAGCCTTTCCGCGTCTCTATAATACTGCGTTTTTCTTTAACTACCCGATGCAATCAGCTTTTGACAGGCGGTTTGAACGCCGCTGCCTCGACCGCCTTCTGCATCACGTCGCCGGATAGGTCCACGTCAGCCAAATACCGCTGCGTGGTCTCAAGGCTCTTGTGACCGAGCAACCGCTGGATGACGTGGACTGGCACTCCGGCGACCGCCCATCGTGTCGCTGCGGTCTTCCGCAGCTTGTGCAATTCAGTGTGGAAATTGCCTCCCGAACGTTTTGCCAAGTTTTGAAGGTCACGAAGCAGATGATGGTTCGGGAGTCCGTAGCCGTTCGGGAAGAGAAGTGGCGAGTCGGACTTCTTTTCACGTCTACGGGTGAAGTCTACCAACGATTGGGGCAGTGTAATCTTGCGGCAGTGGTGCTGCTTAGGTTTCCAGTTGAGATGCGGCTTGCGTTTGATTTCGAGAACGTTTCCTTTCAAGTCGGAAAACTCGGCGTGGGAGGCTTCAAGGTCACGGACAGCACAGCCAAGGAAGAAGTCGAGCAGGAACCGCTCGTTCTCGTCGGGCTGCGAGTACAGCGTCGTGAGTTCGGCATCCGTGTGGGCAGAAACGGTCTTTTCCTCGTAGGCGGGGTACTCCGACTTCTTCAGCAGCCGTTCCTTTCCAAACGCCTTCAAGAAGATCACGGTGTGTGAGAGCTTGTTATTGTAGGTCCGGTCGGGATTCGAGTGTTTCCGCTTAGGCAGCGGCTGCTTCCGCAACCATGCCATGTAGTCGAACAAGTCTTGCCGGTCAATCTGGTCTATGTAAGTCTTGGCGCAAGACGCCACAAAGCCATCCACGGCGATACGGTAGGTGCGGATGGTCTTGGGGTCTTTTCCTTGAGCAACAAGATTCTGGAAGTAGGTCGTCACGGCGTCCGCAATCGTAGTCCGATAAGCGGGGGTCTCTTTCGCCGGACGACCGGGCATCTCGACGCCGTTCTGGAGCGCATAGAGCCGCACGTTGGCAGCCTTTTGCATCGTCACGGCTTCATCAAGCGTGGGGGCGGGGTCCAGCTTCCGTTGACCGTCAATCGTGTAGCGGATGCCGAACTGGAATGCGTCGGGGTGGGGTTTCGGACTCCCGTTCTTTGCCATTTCGCAGACGACCCACGGGAACCCATTGGTGCGGAGCCGTTGGTACAGTTTTGCCTTGGGCTGTGTCATTTCTTCATCCTCGCTAGATAGTACTGAGCGTTTTTGGATTTCAGCCAAGGTATTTGAGGGAAGTGGCAACAGCAGTGGCAACAGTTAGCAGAATTTAGCGGTTTATTGGGCTTTTAATCAAATGGCGGAGAGGGGGGGATTCGAACCCCCGACACCCTTTTGGGGTGTAACTGCTTAGCAGGCAGCCCTGTTCGGCCACTCCAGCACCTCTCCGCGGTGAACGCCAATGGGCAGGAAGACGGCCTGCCCCGCTAGTATAGCATCAAGGATTTCGGGGGCGCTGCGGATTACCTGCCGAACATCCTGCGTGAAGTGCCGGCCGGCCTGTGCGGGGCATGCGCTTCCGGAAACAGCCCGCCGGGGGCATACAACCCTTCCGCGCGATTTCTGTATCATCATGCATGGCACCCCAGGCTCCCGGTAGAACTGCCCGCTTACCCCAGTTCTGTCTTCCCCTCTGACTGGGCCGCCTCGGAGCGGTGTCTAACCTGCAAGGAGGAAGCCATGTCCAAACGCAGCGCACCGATTTCCCGAACGGCCGCCCTGGCGGCGATGTTTCTGCTCTGGTCTTTCGCCGGGATGGTCCCGAGGGTTCGCGCGGCCGGCGCGGGCGACGACAAGCCAGCCCATGCCGGCATTTCCGCCACCACGCAGAAGGACCAGACGGAACTTTCCGTCACGGTCTACAACTCGAATATCGCGCTGGTGCGCGATGTCCGCCAGGTGCGCTTACCGGCGGGCGTCTTCCCGCTGCGCTTCGAAGACGTCGCCGCGTCCATCAACCCGGCAACCGTGCATTTCCGCTCGCTCACCGATCCCGCGAAGCTGAGCGTCGTCGAGCAGAATTACGAATACGACCTGCTCGATCCCCAAAAACTCTTGCAGAAATACGTCGGCCGCGAAGTAACCCTGGTGCGGCCGGAGATGGACGCTTCCTCGACGAAGTGGGTGGAGACCAAGGCGCTGCTGCTGGCCAACAACAACGGCCCGGTATGGAAGATCGGCAATGAAATCGTCACCGGCATGGCCGCCGATTCCTATCGCTTTCCCGAGTTGCCGGGCAATCTCTACACACGGCCGACACTGATTTGGACGCTGGAGAATCACGGCGCGGACGCGCAGCGCGTCGAGGCGTCCTACCTCACCAACAACATCAGCTGGAGCGCCGATTACGTTCTCACGGTGGGGCGCGCAGAAAAAAGCGCCGATCTGGACGGCTGGGTGACGCTGGTGAACAACAGCGGCGCGGCGTACAACAACGCGAGGCTGCAACTGGTGGCGGGCGAAGTGCATCGCGCCGAGCAGCCCACGATGGAGGCGCGCGACATGGCGATGAAAGCGATGAGTGCCGCGGCGCCGGCGCAATTCGCCCAGGAGTCGTTTTCCGAATATCACCTCTACACGCTCGGGCGCCGCACCTCGATTCAGGAGCGGGAATCGAAGCAGATCAGCCTGCTGACGGCGACCGGCGTGCCGGTTGAAAAATACCTCGAGGTGGAAGGCGAGCCGTATTACTACCGCAATCCGTCGGGCCTGGGGAACGCGATCCCGCAGACGGTGAAGGTGTTCTACCGCTTCAAGAACGACGAGAAATCCTCGCTGGGGATGCCGCTGCCCGCCGGAACGGTCCGCGTCTATCAGGCCGATTCCAAGGGCGGCGTGCAGTTTGCGGGCGAGGACCGCATCGGCCATACGCCGAAGGACGAAACGCTGCGCATCTACGTCGGCAACGCCTTCGACGTGGTGTGCGAGCGCAAGCGCATGGATTACAAAAAACTGGCCGGCAATCTGTTCGAGATGGAGTATCAGATCGCGCTGCGCAACCACAAGGACGCCGCGGTGGCCGTGGAGGTGCGCGAGCCGGTGGGCGGGGATTGGGAAGTCGTCAGCTCGAATTACAAGTGGACGAAGCTCGACGCCTCCACCATCGGGTTTCTGATTCCCGTCGAGAAGGACGGCGCGGCCACCCTCGATTATCGGGTGCGCGTGAAGTGGTAGAGCACGGTTCGGCAACAGGGGCGCGATTTGCTGACTGCACCCCGGCGCGCTTCGGCTTATAATTTTGGCGGGCGCGCGTTCGAGCGGGAGAACTTCCGGGGCTTTCGCGCGCACCGCGAGAGTCCTGCCTGGTAAGGGCCTGGAGCCTGCGGCGATGAAGCACGAGATCGAAAAATTCATGGAGTACTTGCAGTACGAGCGCAACGTCTCCCCCAACACGATTCGCGAATACCGCCGCGAAGTCCTCCAGTTTGAGGCGTTTCTCACGCCGCCCGGCGAAAAGACCCTGCCGCTGCGCGAGGTCGACCACCGCATCATCCGCGAATACGTCAGTTCGCTCTACGACCGCCACCTCGAAAAGGCCTCGGTGGCGCGGGCGCTGGCGGCCCTGCGCACGTTTTTCAAATTCTGCATCCGCGAAAAAGCGGCGACGCAAAATCCGGCGCGCCTGGTGAGCACGCCGAAGTTGCCCAAACGCGTCCCCCAGGTTCTGAGCGCGGAGGATATGAACGGCTTCCTCGACGGGCTGGCTGGCGACCCCGGCGCCCGGAAACCCCTCCGCGGACGCCGCCCCACGCCGCACTCCGAGCAGGAAGCAAAAATTATTCTCAAGCGAGACCGCGCGATTCTCGAGCTGCTGTACGCCTCCGGCCTGCGCGTCAGCGAACTCGTGGGGCTGGACCTGAAAGACCTCGATCGCGCGGGGCAGATGCTGCGCGTGCTGGGCAAGGGCCGCAAGGAGCGCGTCGTGCCCTACGGAGACAAGGCCCAGGCGGCGCTGGAGGCCTACTGGCCGGTGCGCGATGAAATTCTGGCGCATCCGGCGATGAAACAGGAGCCCCGCGCGGTGTTCTTGAATCATCTGGGAGGGCGGCTGACGGCCCGGTCGGTCCACACGCTGGTGAGGAAGTACACGCGGCTGGCCAATGTCAACTGGGACGTTCATCCGCATTCGATGCGGCACGCCTTTGCCACGCACTTGCTGAGCGATGGCGCGGATCTGCGCGCGATTCAGGAACTCCTGGGCCACGTCTCGCTCTCTACGACTCAGCGGTACACGCAGGCCAGCATCCGCCAGTTGATGGAAATTTACGACAAGGCCCATCCCCACGCCTGAGGTGTTCATCCAAATGAATTGGCGCATCGCCGCGATCGCTTGTCTGCTGGCCGCCGCCGCTGCCCTGGGGGCGCGGCCCGCGGCGGCGCAGGACAACTACGAGATTCAAGTCTACGGCGCCGACATGGTCGAGCCGGGACACACCATGCTCGAACTGCACAGCAATTTCACGATCGATGGTTCGAAGCAGATGGTCAACGGCCTCTACCCCACCAATCACGCGCTCCACGAAACCATCGAGATCACCCACGGCTTCACGGACTGGTTCGAGACCGGATTCTACATCTTCACGTCGGCGCGCTCCGGGCAGGGTTACCAGTGGGTGGGAGACCACATCCTGCCGCGCGTCCGCGTGCCCGCGAAATGGCACTGGCCCGTGGGCGTCAGCCTGTCCAACGAGATCGGCTACCAGCGGAGACAGTTTTCCGAGGATACTTGGACGTGGGAACTCCGCCCCATCGTGGATCAAAAAATCCAGCGGTGGTACTGGGCGGTAAATCCCACGCTCGACCGCTCATTCCACGGCCCGGGCGTAAGCCGCGGCGTCGTGTTCTCGCCGAATTTCAAATTCAGCTACGACTTCACGCCGAAAATTACCGGCGGGCTCGAATACTACGGTTCGACCGGGCCAATCACGGGATTCGATCCGATTTCCCAGCAGCAGCATCAAATTTTCCCCGCCATCGATCTGAATCTCGCGCCCCAGTGGGAAGTCAATTTCGGTCTGGGAGTGGGGCTCACCGGAGCAACTGACCATTTGATCGCCAAGATGATCGTGGGCTACCGCTTTAACTTCTGACGCGGCGCTGTTGCGAGAAGGTCATTCTAGACGTTGAGGCGCAGGGTCTTTTCGGGGAGGAAATCGCCGGAGCGGTCCGCCACAGCGGGGGGCATTTCGGGGCGGTCGATGCGGTTGTAGAGCGTGTCGCGCTCCACCGGGACGCGCCCGGCTGTGCGAATGAGGCGTTCGAGCTCGGCGCGCGTGAGGTGCTCGGGCGTGGTGGCGCCAGCATCGTGATAAATTTTTTCCTCGACGACGGTGCCGTCCAGATCGTCAGCGCCGAACCCCAAGGCGATCTGCGCGATGCGCGGCGTGAGCATCACCCAGTAGGCCTTGATGTGGTCGAAATTATCGAGCAGCAGGCGCGAGACGGCGATGGTCTTCAGCGCGTCGAACCCGGTGGGCCGGGGCAGGTGCGCCAGCGCGGTATTGGCGGGATGAAACTCCAGCGGAATGAATGCGCCAAATCCGCGGGTCTGGTCCTGCAGCGCGCGGAGATGCAGCAGGTGATCCACGCGCTCTGCGAGCGTTTCGACGTGGCCGTAGAGCATGGTGGCGTTGGAGCGCAGGCCGAGCTCGTGCGCGGTGCGCGCGATCGAAAGCCACATCCGGCCCGATACCTTGTGGTCGCAGATGAGGCGCCGCACGCGCGGATGAAAAATCTCGGCGCCGCCGCCGGGCAGCGAATCCACGCCCGCTTCCTTCATTTTGAGCAGCGTATCGCGAATCGAAATCTTCGCCAGGCGCGAAAAGTAGTGCACCTCGACCATGGTGAAGGCCTTCAGGTGCACCTGCGGGAAGCGCTGCTTGAGCCCGCGAACCATCTCGAGAAAATAATCGAACGGAAGATCGGGATGCAGCCCCCCGACGATGTGAAATTCCGTGGCTCCCTCGGCCACGCCCTGGGCCGCGCGCTGGTACATTTCCTCGAGCGCAAACGTGTAGGCGCCCGGCGCATCGGGCGAGCGGCCGAAGGCGCACAGCTTGCAATGCGCCACGCAGACGTTGGTCGGATTGATGTGCCGGTTGACGTTGAAGTAGCAAATATTCCCGTGGCGCTGCTCGCGCACGTGGTTGGCGAGCCAGCCCACGGCCAGCAGATCGTGCGACTCGAACAGCAGCAGGCCGTCCTCGGCGTTCAGCCGCTGGCCGGAGAGAACCTTTTGCGCGACCGGTTCGAGCCTCGCGTCGCTGATGTGTAATGTGCCTGACATATGGTTGGTCGTCCCGCCCTGCCGCTCCTGCCTTCCCAGAACCATTCTAGCAGGATGCTGAAGAAGACGCCTCAAGGAGCTGCAGGGGCTGAAGCCCCATGGATTTTAGGGTCCTTATGTCGCGGTCCCGACTGCTGTCCGGGACGCAAACGGCGCGCTAAAGCCGCGACCCATAAGACTCTCAGGATTTTTCAGCACGCTGTTACAGGCTGGCGAGGCTTTCGTAAAACAGCGCCACGGCCTTGATGCCCCCGAAGTAATTCTCGAGCGCGATGTGCTCGTCCGGCGCGTGCGCGTTTTCGTCCGGCAGACCGAATCCCAGCAGCACGCAGGGGACCTTGAACGTGTCGTGCATCTGCGTGACGAAGGGGATCGAGCCTCCTTCGCGGATAAACACGGCCTTTTTCCCGAAGCCCTGTTCGAGCGCGTGAATGGCCTTCTGGAAGATGGGGTGGGAGTAGGGCGCCACCCAGGGCTTGCCCGTGCTCAAGACCTCGAACTTGTGCGTGACGCTCTTGGGCAGCAGCTTGCGGATCTGCCGCCCGACAAGCTTGGCGATTTTGGCGGGATCCTGGTCCGGCACCAGGCGCGTCGAAAGCTTCGCATGGGCCTTTGAGGGAATCACGGTTTTCGCGCCCTCGCCCAAGTAGCCGCCCCAGATGCCGTTCAGCTCCAGCGTCGGCCGCGTCCAAAGCTGCTCGACGATGGAATAGCCCCGCTCGCCGCACAGTGCCGGCGCGCCCACCGTCTTGCGAAATTCCTTTTCCTTCCACGGCAGCGCCTGGAGCGCCTTGCGTTCGGCGCGGGCCGGGACGGCCACGTCGTCATAAAAGCCCGGGATCGCCACGCTCAAATTACGGTCGTGGAGTTTGGCGATCATCTCGGCCAGGATGGTGATCGGATTGGGAACCGCTCCGCCGAAAACTCCCGAGTGCAGATCCTGCGCCGGCCCGGTGATTTCGATCTGGTAGTAATTCAGACCGCGCAGGCCGTAGGTGATCGAAGGCACGCCCTTGGCCAGCATCGACGTGTCGGAGACGACCAGGGCATCGGCCTTGAGCCGCTCGCGGTTCTGCTGCACGAAATCCCACAGGCTCACGCTGCCTATTTCCTCTTCGCCCTCGATCATCACCTTCACGTTGATCGGCAGCTTGCCGGTGGCCTTCCGCAGGGCCGCGAGCGCCTTGATGTGGATGTGCACCTGTCCCTTGTCGTCGGCCGTGCCGCGGCCGAAAAGATTGCCGTTGCGCTCGGTGGGCTCGAACGGAGGGCTGGTCCAGAGTTCCAGCGGCTCGGCGGGCTGCACGTCGTAGTGGCCGTAGAACAGGACCGTGGGCTTGCCCGGCGCGTGCAGCGATTCGCCGTAGACCAGCGGGTGCATCTTCGTGGGCGCGATTTCGATGTTGTCCAGGCCCGCGGCGCGAAGCTTTTCCGCCACCCAGCGCGCGGCGCGTTCGATATCGGGCCGGTGTTCGCTCTTGGTGCTGACACTCGGAATCCGCAAAAGCTCCTTCAGTTCGTTCAGGTGCTCTTCGCGTTTCGATTCGATGTAGTCGATCAGTCCCACGCCCACTTTCCGCCCCCCCGGCAGGAGAACACCTGCATGCACCGAGGACATCTTAACGGGAGCGCGCCAGGATTCAAGGAATCTTTTCCAACTGCCCTTTTGGACACGCGCCGCCGACGTACCATTGACGCGTTGCGTTGCGGCGTTACACCATATCTTTGTTATGGCCATTGCTTCCGCCAACACGCAGCGCCGCAGTTCGCGCCTGATCACCAGCCTCCCCGTGCGGGCGCAGGGAACTAACGGGGAGGGCCGCAAATTCCGCGAACGCTGCCATACGATCGTGGTCAACGTGCAGGGCGGCCTGCTCTACCTCCAGGAAGAGCTGGAAGTCGGTGCGGAGATGGTGCTGGTCAACCCCGTGACCGAGGAAGAGCAGGAATGCCGCGTCGTCTACATCGGGGAGTCCTCGGACAAGGGAACGCGCGTCGGAATCGAATTCCTCTCGCCCAGTCCGCACTTCTGGGGCATTGAGTTCGCCCAGCAGGGCGGTACGGCGGGCCCTCCGTCCGGCCCTGCCCGTTAGCCGTCTGGCACGCTTCTGCTGAGCGTTGCTTATCTCCCCGGACCTACCTATAATTTCCCCATCTGCAGTGGAGCGTGGTGAAACATGCCGGCAACATCACAAAGAGTTTACGTTGGTGTGAGTGGACGCGTGCCGGAAGGTGGCCGGCTGGTCGTGGATGTGGCGGACAGGACCGTCGGCATTTTCCGGGTGGATGGCGGGCTCTACGCTTGGGAGAACACTTGCCCGCACCAGGGCGGTCCCGTCTGTCAGGGAAAAATGATCCCGCGCGTCACCGAAGTGATTGACGCGGGTGGTGAAAGCCGCGGCTTCGATTTCGATGAATCGAGCCAGCATATCGTCTGCCCCTGGCACGGCTTCGAATACAACATCAAGACGGGTGTGCATCCGGGCCGGCCCACCGCTCGCTTGATGCGCGTGGCCGTGGAAGAAGCCGCCGACGGGATTTATGTCACCATCTGAGGAAGCCGCAAAATTGTCCGTCCTGGTTGGCCAACTGCGCGGGCAGACGGACCGCATCCTCCAAGCGGGCGGGTTGGCCGGCGTGCCGCCCGGGGACTTGGCGGCGCTGGTGAGCTGCGCCGTGAAACTGTACGCGGCCGCTGTGGAAGAAGCGGAATCGGAATTCCCCGTGATTGACGCCACGGTTTCGACCACCGAGGCGATGGTCGTGGCGTGCGCTCTGATGCGCGCGCACGGCTTGAATCCCTTTGACCTGTCGCTCTGGTTTTCGCGCACGGCGCCAGCCCTCCGCGGAGATGAGCCGGGAGCCTGAAAGATTGCTACAGATGATGAGGATAAAACGATGAGCACAACCGAATTCGTAAATCGCGCGAGCACCGCGACCGAACATCCAGTCCAGCAAATTACCACGCGCACGGATTCGCGCGAAATCCTCGCCAATGCCCGCCGCGACATCGCCCGGTACCACCTCGATGATTACTTCATCGTGGATGTGGATTCCCATCACGTTGAATTTGACTCGTGGAATGAAATTCTCGACCGGCTCGAGAATCCGGTCCTGCGCCACAATGCCAAAGCCATGACGCAAGACTGGCCTCGCGCCCGCCAGTTGGTCTTTAGCAATCACAACGTTGGCTTGACCTTTCAGGATGTCTTCGGCCGCATTCCCCACCAGGCCGAGCTGGCCGAGTATGTTGAGAAAACGGACGAACACCGCGATTTGACCCTCATCCGCCGCGCCATGGACTCGATGGGCATCCGCATTCAGGTTGTCTTCCCGCAGCCCATGCTGGAAACGGGCCTGCATCCGGACCCGGATATCGTCACCGCGTTGACCTTCGCCTACAACCGCTGGTTCACCGAAACAATCTTGCCGCGCGAGCCGCGCGTCAAAACCCTGCTCTGCCTGCCCTTCCACGATCCCGATGCGAGCCTGAAAACCATCCAGGAGTTCGGTGAGACGCCCGGAGTCGTCGGCTTCATGATCACCAGCCAGCGGCGCACCGGCGTCCACAAAAACATGTACATGCCGGTGTACAAAGAGCTGGAGGAGCGCGGGCTGCCTCTGGCTTTCCACGCCGGCCCGACCTGGGGCGATACGATGACGGCGACGATGAACCGCTTCCTCGCGGTCCATTCCATGTCGTTCGTCACCTGCAATATGACCCACATGGCCAATTGGATCGTCAATGGCCTGCCCGAGCGCTTTCCGAAGCTCAACGTGATTTGGATCGAGAGCGGCCTGGCTTGGGTTCCGTTCATGATGCAGCGGCTGGACCACGAATACCTCATGCGCCAGTCCGACGCCCCGCTGCTCAAGCGACTGCCAAGCGAGTACATGCAGGAGATGTACTACACCTCGCAGCCCCTCGAAGTGACGATGCCCCACATGCTCGAAGCGACGTTCACGGCCATCCATGCCGAATCTCAACTTCTGTATTCCTCCGACTGGCCCCACTGGGATTTCGACGTCCCCGCGCGCATCGCCGGGATCCCGTTTCTCACCGAGCAGGCCCAGAGCAACATTCTCGGCCAAACCGACCGCATGCTCTTCCGCCTTTAGATTTCTCACCCGGCAAGCAGTTGGCGTGATGCCTCGCGTTCCCGACTTCCGGTCTTCACGTCGCGATGGCCACTACGTGACTGTGTCGGGTCTGCATTCAAACGTTGCCGGGTGTGTATCCGGTTTGTTATGCTCCGCCCCGTTCGGCCTGTAGTCGCAGAAGCTGGCGGGAGGCGAATTCATGACGCGCATCCGAAAGGCATGGTTGTCGGCAGCCCTGGTTTGTGTGGCCCTGGCAGTGGCGTCGGTTGCCCATGGGCAGACGTCTAAAGACGGAGAAACCGGTACGGCGCCAGTCCAAAAGTGTGCCGGCCTGGTGAATCTCTCGATTCCCGGCTCCGGAATGGCGATCACCAAAGCGGAGCCAGTTCCCACCGCGCCCGCGGGGACGGTGCGGCCCTCGCCCTTCTTTCCCGGGACAATTCCAGTGGCCATCCCGTCGTATTGCCTTGCCGATGGAGTGATTGACCAGCGCGTCGGCGTCGACGGAAAGCCCTACGCCATCGGCTTTGCCATCGCTTTGCCGGACAACTGGAACGGCCGTTTTCTCTTCCAGGGTGGGGGAGGCTTGAACGGCTCTGTGTCGCCGCCGCTGGGCTGGCAGGCTGCCGGAGATGCTCCCGGGCTGGCGCGGGGTTTTGCCGTCGTCTCCACCGACACGGGCCACAAGGGCGCGGTGTTCGACGCGTCGTTTATGAAGGACCAGCAGGCCAGTCTCGATTTCGCGCAGGTGGCCGTCGGCCGAGTGGCGGTCCTTGCCAAGCAAATCATCAAGCAGTACTACGGCCAGCCGGTCCAGCACTCTTATTTTTCAGGTTGCTCGACCGGGGGGCGCGAAGGGATGCTTGTCTCGCAGCGGTATCCTACGGAGTTCGACGGCGTGGTGGTGGGCGATCCCGCCATGGAAACGGGCTACTCGAACATCGGCCTGGCGTGGGCGGCGGTGGCCTTCAACCAGATTGCCCCCAAAGACGCTTCCGGCAAGCCGATGCCCGCGAATGATTTTTCCGCAGCCGATAAGAAGCTCCTGACCGACGCAATCCTGAAAGCCTGCGATTCCCTCGACGGCTTGAAGGACGGCATGATCTTCAATCGCCCGGCGTGCCATTTCGATCCGGGCGTTCTCACCTGCAAAGGCGCGAAGACCGATGCTTGCCTGACGTCGCAGCAAGTAGGCGCGCTTCAAAAAGCATTCGCCGGACCGAAGGATTCGCGGGGAAGGCAAATCTATCCTGCGTTTCTGTACGACACGGGGATGATAGCCGGCGCTCCGGGCACCTTCTCGAACTTCCTGCCCAGCACCGGCCCCAACCCGCTGGGCCCGCCCAATCTGACCCTGTCGCTGGACGTGGATCAGCGAGTGGCGGCGGTGGCAGCCAATGGAAGCCAGATTCTGACGGATACCGCCACGTGGACTAATCTCAGCACGTTTCTGGGCCGCGGCGGCAAACTCATCTTCTATCACGGCACCAGCGACCCGATCTTTTCGGCGCTCGACACGCTCGCCTACTACCAGCGAATGGAACGGGATAATGGCGGCGTGGATCGGGTGCGGGGATCGAGCCGGCTGTTTCTGGTGCCGGGCATGGGCCACTGCTCGGGCGGCCCGGCAACGCTCGATAGCTTTGACACGCTCGGCGCCATCGGCAACTGGGTGGAAAAGGGCACACCGCCCGATTCGATCGTCGCCACCGGTAAGGCGTTCCCGGGACGCAGCCGCCCGCTGTGCGCCTATCCCAAGCACGCGCAGTACAAGGGCCAGGGCAATCCCGAGGAAGCCGCCAATTTCGAGTGCATCGAGTGACGCGTGCCCGAACCAGATTTTTGCTGAAATAGAGACTTCGCCGTCAATCAGAAAGGATGGTCATCATGAACGCGAAACGCCGCAATCCCCCAGCAGCTTCCCCGCAGGCTGCCATTGACCGCCGCTCGTTGCTGCAAGGCTCGGTATTGGGCGGCAGCGCGATCCTCGCCGGAGGTCTCATTTCCGGGCTGCTTCCCGAGGCCGTGCGTGCCGGGCAGAGTGGCGCGGGCCCATCGCCGAAGGCGGCGCAAGCCTCGGCCGGGGGAGCCGTCAAATCCCTGGGAGAAATTGAACAGATTAAGCTCGAGTACGTATTTCAGATCCGCATTGATTTCAAGGAACGCGTGATGTTCCAGACGCCCAACGGACGGCGCGCCTACGTGCCGGCGATCTCCGGCGTCATCGAGGGGCCGCGCTTGCAGGGCCGCGTGGTGCCGCACAGCGGCGCCGACTATGCGGGCAACGGGCGCCTCAACGCCCATTACATGCTCGAGGCCTCCGACGGCACCATGATCTACATCCATAACACGGGATATCTCTATCGCACCGACGGCAAGGACATTTCGCGAGACGATCCAACGTGGGGCGGTGACGCGGAATTCTACTTCCGCATAACGCCGGTGTTCGATACGCCCATCGGTCCGCACGACTGGCTCACGCGCACCGTGATTGTCGGTTCCGGCAAACGCCACGCCAATCCGGATTACACCATCTTTACGTACTACGCCGTGCTGTAAGTTGCTTTCGGAGATTTCTCCGGACTTCGAAACCTATGGCGACGGAAACAGCACCACCGGCCGACAGCGGGGCGCGCCCGGCAGCTTCGTCCGGGAGGGCGAACTACGCGCTCGGCCTGCTCACCATCATCTCCGCGCTCAATTATGCCGATCGAGGCGTTCTAACTTTGTTGCTGGATTCCATCAAGAAGGATTTCCGGCTGACCGACACGACGCTCGGACTAATTGCCGGATTTGGTTTCGTTCTCTTCTATTCGTTCCTGGGCCTGCCGGTCGCCCGTTGGGCGGACCGCTTCGATCGCCGTTTCATCCTGACCGCCGGCCTGGTGGTGTGGAGCGCGATGACCTGCTTCGGCGGACTGGCTCGCAATGCTTGGCAGCTTGCCGCCACGCGATTCGGCGTGGGTGCGGGCGAGGCGTGTGGACTGGCGCCGGCGCATTCGATGCTTTCGGACCTGTTTCCGCGGGGCACGCTTCCGCGGGCTCTTTCGATCCTGACGGCCGGAAGCCAACTCGGCATTTTCTTCGGCTCGGTGCTGGCCGGAGTGGTCAACCAGTACTACGGATGGCGCATGGCGTTCGTCGCCGCCGGCGTTCCGGGAATCGCCGCGGCAATCTTGTTTCGCTTCACGGTGAACGAGCCGGTGCGGGGAGCAACCTCGGACCGCGCGGCCAGCACCAGCGTGTTTTCCGTGGCCGAAACCGCGCGTTTTCTCATGGGCCAGCGCTCGTTCGTTTTCACTACGATTGGCGGCAGCCTGATGGCGATCAATATCTATGGTTTCCAGGTTTGGACGCCCGCGTTCTTGCACCGCGTTAACCACCTCAGCAGCGCCCAGATCGGCACGTACGTGGGCACGGTGATGGGGCTGATCGGCATGGCGGGCGTGTTGCTCGGCGGCTTGCTGGTCGAAAAGCTGGGCAAACGCGATCCGCGCTGGGGCGCCTACGTCCCGGCGCTGGCGTGCATTTTTTGCTGCCCGCTGTATCTGCTGTTTCTGTTCATGTCCTCCGTGGCAGGCTCGCTGATCTTCCTGCTGCTGGCGGGAGTTCTCACCCGAGTCTACATGGGGCCAACGTTCGCCATCTGCCAGACGGTCTCGAAGGTTCGGATGAGGGCCGTGGCCTCGGCCGCTTTTATGTTCTGCGGTAATTTGATCGGGTTGGGACTGGGCGCACTGCTGATCGGCATGCTGACGGATGCGCTGCGGCCGCGCTATGGCGAGGCGGCCATTCGCTACTCGCTGATCGCCCCCTGCATAATCGCCGTGGTGGCCGGGGCGTTCTTCTGGGTGGCCGGGCGCTATCTGGTTGCGGACGTCCAGGCCGCTCTCGTCGACGGCGAGTGAGAACGCAGGCCCGCCCTAGATCGGGCGTTCGCCGATGATAGTGGTGCGCACCAGATGGCGGCGTTCGTTCTCGTAATCGTGGATGCCGCAGTGCTGCAGGAAGCGGTTGTCCCACACGATCAGGGTGTTGGGCTTCCAGCGAATCCGGCATTGATACTGGAGGCGGTGCGGCAAGTGGGCCAGGTAATCCAGAAGCGACCGGCTATCCTCTTCGCTCCATCCTTCGAAACGCTTGAAGTAGGCGCCCGCCACAAACAGCGCCTGGCGGCCGGTGCGCGGATGGCGGCGCACGGCGGGATGGACGTTCTCGAGCTGCCCCTCGGTGAAATCGTGCTTGTCGCGAAGGCGCAACTGCTTGTCCTGATCCAGCTTGGCGTTTTTTGACCAGATGTCTTTGCCCGAGTAGACCACTTTCAGGCGCGACAGCGTCTCCTTCAGCCCGCTGGACAGCTCCTCGTAGGCGAGGTACATGTTCGCGAAAGCGGTGTCGCCGCCGTATCTGGGCGCGTCGATCGCGCGCATGACGATGCATAGGGGCGGCCGCTCTAGAAACGGGCTGTCGGTGTGAAACTTTGTAAACGGCACCACGCTCACCGGCTCGTGCGATTCCCGCCGCACCTCCTGCATGTCCGACTGGCCTGCGTAGGTGGGCGCCTGGGGCAGTTCCGTCAGCTCGCCGAAATACCGGGAGAAGGCCTTGTGCTGTTCGATGCTGAGGTCCTGGTCGCGAAACAGGATGACCAGGAAATGCTCGAACGCCGTCATCACCTCGCCGAGCACTTCGTCGCGAAGAGGTTTTCGCAAATCGACGCCGGAGATCTCTGCGCCGCACGCCCCGGTCAGGGGCTCGACGCCAATGTGCCGGAACTCCGGCATCTCCCGGCCGGCCACGATGGTTCGTCCCGATGTCGGTTTCGCTTCCACGCTCATAAGGCCTCCGCTTTCGCCGAAAGAGTACCGAAAAAGGCGTGCCGCTGTCCTTCTGAGATGATGCAATGATGGCCGGCGAAGAATCGCTTTCGGGCGTTTGCGAGACGCTTACAAACCTCATGTAGTGATATCATCCGCTTGCTTGCCAGGTCAAGCGCCCGGAGGCGTCCAGGAGTGAAGGGACGCAGAGGGATTTGCCGCCGGTTGCAGGTGGAAGCTAGTCTTCTAATCCAGGAGGTTCCATGCTGATGAAGCGTACTCATTCACGCGCCATGCGGTTGGCGGAGCGCCTGGCGCTCGCCTTTCTACTCCTCGCCGGGACCGCCGGCCTGGTTTCATCCGGCGCCGAAACGCCCGCGCTGCACGGCACGGTCGAGCGCATCAAGGTGCACGGGAAATCGCTGGAAGGAAATCTCGAGGGCGACTCGGCGGATCGCGACGTCTCGGTCTATTTGCCGCCCAGCTACAAGAGTCATCCGCACGATCGCTACCCGGTCGTCTACCTGCTGCATGGCTACACGGACAACGACGACAACTGGTTCGGCGCCAAGCACATGTTCGTTGATGCGCCCGCGGCCATCGACAAAGCGATTTCGGCCGGCGCGGCGCGCGAGATGATCGTCGTGATGCCCAACGCCTATACCGCGTACATGGGCAGCATGTACTCGAACTCCGTCACCACGGGCGATTGGGAATCGTTTATCGCTCGCGATCTGGTCGCGTACATGGACGCGCATTACCGCACCATCCCCCATCGCATGAGCCGCGGCCTGGCCGGCCACTCGATGGGCGGGTACGGCACGATTCGCCTGGGGATGAAGTTCCCGGACGTCTTTTCGAGCATTTACGTGCTGAGCGCGTGCTGCCTGGAACCCAGCTTGAGTGTCGAATCTCCCGCGCTGGTGAACGCGGAGGGCATTCGCAGCGCCGCGGATCTCGCCAAGGCCGATTTCGGCACGCGCGCAATGGTCGCCTCAGCGGCCGCGTGGTCCCCGGATCCGAAAAACGCGCCGCTCTTCTTCGATCTTCCCTGGCTGGGCGGCAAGTTGCAGCCGCGGGTGGCCCAGAAATGGGACGCCAACGCGCCCTTGGCGATGCTCGACCAATACGTCCCGAATCTGAAGAAGCTGCACGCCATCGCCGGGGACGTCGGCACGAAGGACGGCCTGATGGCCTCGAATCAGGAACTGGATCGCAGCCTGACGAAGTACGGGATTGCGCACACGTTTGAAACCTACGACGGCACGCATGTGAGCGGAATCCAGGACCGCCTGGAAAAGAAAGTCCTGCCGTTTTTCTCGACGAACCTGACGTTCGGCCCGGCTCACCACCCGGTGAAGGGGAAGACCCGCTAGCAGCAATGCCGGAGTGACGCAGGTCTCACGGTTTGGCCGCTTGTTGAGCGTTGTACGCGTCCCACGAAATCGCGATCAGATAGGCGTGGATATCGTCCACTTCTTGGGGGCTTAGGATTCCTTCCCACGGCGGCATGCCGGCGTTCTTGAGCATGCCTCCGAGGACCACCTGATGGAACGCCTGGTGAATTTCGGGAGGCATCCGGCGCAAGTTGAGCGCGAGGCTGCGTTCGTCGTTGGTATGGCAGCGGGCGCAATTCGTGGCAAAGAGATCCTTGCCGTGTTTTACGGCGCCGGCAGAAGCGGTCAGCGGCGGCGGCTGCGGGATCGGGCCGAGTGGTGGCAGGGGCTGGGGCTTAGGCGTCGGGCCTCCATCGAGTTTGAACGCGAGCAGACGGCCTTCGTTGCCGTAGATGTAAGCGGCGCTCGCCGGATGCGACATGCTCCAGCCGCCGCCGCCCCAGGCCGCCATTACGGCCACGTATTGCACGCCATCCACGGAGTAGGTCATGGGCGCGGCCATGATCGTGGTTCCCACGTCAATGTCCTTCAGTTTCTTGCCCGTCGCGGCGTCGTAGGCGCAGAAGTGGCCGGTGCCGTTGCCTTGGAACACGAGCCCGCCGGCAGTGGCCAGCACCCCGGCGCGATCCCACCAGTCCGTCGGCTTGAGTTCCCACACGTGCTTGGCGCGGATCGGGTCCCACGCGCGGAGAATGGACTTGCCTGAAAAAATTCCGGTTTGCCCGTTTTCAATTTCGGGGATATACATGAGGCCTAGCTGCGCGTCCCAGGCCATCGGATGCCAGTTGTGGCCGCCCATCACCGAGGGTTCGATGTAGTTCTTGCCATTGGAAGAATTTCGGAAGTCTCTCGCGTCCGCCGCTTCGACCGGCCGGCCCGTTTTCAGGTCCACGTGGTCCGCCCAGGTCACGGGCACATATTTTTTGGCGGAGAGGAGCTGCCCCGTTTTTCGGTCGAGGATGTAGAAGAAGCCATCCTTCGACGCCTGCATCATCACCTTGCGAACGCTCCCGCCGATTTTCAGATCGGTGAGAACCAGCGGCTGCACAACGTCGTAGTCCCATTGTTCGCCGGGCACTTCCTGATAGTGCCAGACCATGCGGCCGGTATCGGGATTGATGGCCAGGATCGAGGCAATGAAGAGGTTGTCGCCTCCCGCGGGGCTGCGCTTGGACTGGTCGAAGTACGTGCCGTTGCCCGTTCCGAAATAGAGAAGATTCAGCTCCGGGTCGTAGACCATCCCGTCCCAGACCGTCCCGCCGCCGCCCATGTCCCAGCGGCTGTTCGGGTCCCAGGTCTTGGCGGCCATTTTCAGTTCCGGATTTTCGTACGGGCCCGAGGCGCTGCCGGGCACGGTGAAGAACCGCCAGGCGAACTTGCCGGTGTTCAGGTCGTAGGCGCTGACGTAGCCGCGCGCATCGTATTCCGCGCCGCCATTTCCGATCGCGACAACGCGTCCGGCGATTTCGGGCGCGCCGGTGCTGGTGTAGCCGCGCTTGTGGTCAACGATGGTGTCCACCTTCCACAAAACGGCGCCGGTGGCCGCGTCGAGGGCGAAAAGGTGTCCGTCCAGCGAAGCGGTGTACACCTTGCCTTTCCACACCGCCACGCCCCGATTCACTTCATCGCAGCACGACCGGCGGGTCACGCTCAGATCGTTTTGCGGATCGAAGGTCCAGAGCGCCTTGCCCGTCTTTCCGTCGAGCGCATAGACGCGGCCGGCCACGCCCGAGGTGTACATCACGCCGTCCACAACGATTGGCGTGGCCTCGAGGCCCCGGTCCGTATGCGTGTGGTAATCCCAGGCGAGACCCAGACGGCTGACCGTCTCGCGGTTGATTTGCGCCAGCGACGAATAATGTCCCTTGCCGAAATCACGACCTGTCGTCAGCCAGTCTTCGGGGTGCTGATCGGCGGCCAGCAGGCGCTTCCGGTCAATCTGGACGTAGGCGGAAAGTTTCGCCTGGCCCGCGCGCACCAGCGTCTTGCTCCCCGCATAGCTCCCGAGCGCCAGGGCCATCGCGGCGCAAACAACCAAGGATGTGTTTCGCAAGCGAACCTGCACGGTGTCACCTCTTCCCAAAAGAGCCTGTTGAAAGATCTCGCGAGCTTGTCATTCCGAGGAGCGGAGCGACGAGGAATCCCTCTTCTTGCTGGCCTTTGGTGAAGAGAGATTCCTCGCTTCGCTCGGAATGACAGGAGCGGAAGCATTTTTCGACAAACTGCTTACTTGCCGGCCAGACGAAAGGTTAATCCCGGGCTCGCCGTGATGCCGCCATCGCTCCGGAATGCCCCGGAAACTTTCTTACGGAAGCCAGGGCGTAGGCATGTTGTACGGCACGCTGATGAACACGGCCTCAATCTGCCGGATTTTGCCGTCCTGAATCTTGAACAGCTCCAGCACGCACAGCGAACTCGGCGTCTTCATCGGCGATTCGACCACGCGGCCATCGGTGTATTTGTAGGTTCCCAGGCGTCCGGTGTGGTCGAGGAAGCCCGCGGAGAGCACCAGCCCGCGCTCCTCGTCAACCAGCGGGAAGCGCCGGGCGCGCAGGCGGTCGTCGAACCGGTAATGGCCCAACTTGAACTGGCCGGCGCATCCCAGCTCCGCGACGGCGCTGATCTTCAGCAGCGCGGGATTGTGCGTGGTCAGCAGGCCGTTTTCGACACGGTCGCACCGGTCGTCGAACTGGGTGAACAGCGTGCCGTCGTTGAGCTGCAGGGTGTCCCAATAGCCGTTGGCGATGGAGATCATGCGCTCGCGCGGGCGCCTCTGCGCGGGTGAAAGCATCTCGTTCAAGACGGGCTTCTCCACCAGATTTGGCGGGTTCGGGAACAGGCTCCCCGCCTCGTTGCGCCGCACCAGGGTTTCGACCTCGGAGATGGCGCCGTCCTCCACCTTCAGCCGCAAGGCGATCACCGACGACACGGTTCTCTCGTGCACCACGCCGAAGAAGCCGACCTGGCCACTGGTGGTGTCGGCAAACCGTAGATCGTAGGAGCCCAGGCCCGTGATCGTGCCCCAAAGTCCGTCGCCTACTTGCAGCGACACGTTGTTCTCCGTGTTCTGCACCATCTTCGCCCAGCGCAGCCGCGAAGGGTCTCTGGCCGTCAGCGCATGCAGGTACTGATCCAGGACGCCGTACAGGCACCGGCGGTCGCAGGTGGACGGGACCGCGCTGCGCCCGGCTTCCGGCGACTGCGCGTAACTCGGCTGCGCCAGCACCGCGGCGAACATCACGATCCCAAGGCAGATACCTGCAACAATCGCTCTTCTCGAAATGTTTCTTGGCATGGGTTCCTTCCTTGTCCCCGACATACGCGCCACAATATACACCACCTGCGCGCCGCAAACACCCCGTCAACCACCGGTTAGGCGAAGACCTGAAACCATGGCAACCGAGGTTGCCCCACGGACTCTAAAGCTCCGGCGCCCTGAAAATAGTTTATGAGCCAGGTCCACGTTCAGATGTCGAAGAAGACGGTTTCGCGGTCGCCGTTCAGGTGCACGTCGAAGCGCCACGTCGCGGGTTCGCCCGGGAGGGGCTGGGCGAGCAGGGTGGCGCGGCGATGCGCGGGGACGAGCGCCAGCACGGGATCGGAATCGTTGGCCGGATCGCCGGCGAAGTAAATACGCGTGGGCAGGCGCTGCAGAACGCCGCGCGCGAAGACACCGGCGACCAGGTGCGGAGCCTGCAGGGTGCCGTCATTGGCGGGCACCCGGCCGGGCTTGATGGTGTGAAATACGCAGACGCCGGCGTCGTCCGTGCCCTGGCGCCCGAAACCGAGGAAGGACGGGTCCACCGGCTTGTCCTGCGTGTCGTCGGGATGGTTGTACTTTCCTTCGGCGTTGGCCTGCCAGATTTCGATCAGCGCGTCGTTGACCGGCTGGTTTTCTCCGGCGAACACGGTGCAGATGAGTTTCACGCGCTGGCCGGGGACGCCGGGAGCGGCGATGTGCGAAATCAGACACGGCCCGGTCACCCCGATCATGAAATACGGCCCGACGGTCTGCGAGGGAGTGGGTGTGTAGTCCACGGTCATTTCGCCTCGAAGGGAGTTGCTTGGCGGCCGCGCAGGACGATGTCGAAGCGGTAGGCCAAGGCCCAATCCGGTTCCGTGAGGGCGAGGTCGAATTTGCAGATCAGGCGGTCGCGAGCCTTCTCATCGGGGATGGCCTGGCTGAGGGGATCAAAGGGAATCAGGGGATCACCCTGAAAATACATCTGCGTGACCAGGCGCGTGGGGAAGGCCGTGCCGAACAGCGAAAAATGAATGTGGCTGGGCCGCCAGGCGTTGGGATGGTTGGCCCAGGGATAGGGGCCGGGCTTGATGGTGAGGAAGCGGTATTGGCCCTGGGCATCGGTCAAGGTGCGTCCCGTGCCGGTGAAATTGGGATCCAGGGGCGCGGCGTGCTGATCGGCCTTGTGGACGTAACGCCCGGCGGCGTTGGCCTGCCAGATTTCGATCAGGGTATGGGGCACGGGGTGACCGCTATCGTCCAGGACGCGCCCGGCGACGATGATGCGTTCGCCCTGGGGCTCGCCGGGGTGCTGGCGCGTGAGATCGTGGTCCGTTTTCTGGATGTCGCCGTGGCTGTAGACCGGCCCGGTGATCTCGGAAAGCGTCTGGGGGAGGAGAATGAGCGGCTGGCGCGGTGCGCGCTCGACCGAGGCGCGGTAGGGTTCGGAGAGCAACGACGGCTGGGTCCTGGGGTCCAGCCGCCGGTAGGGCGTAATTACGGGAGGTTTCGCGGGCGTTGTCACACAGACTCCTCGCGCCGTGCGGTGGCGCGCATCTCGCGCCGGGACACCGGCGCGGGGGACGAAGTGTTGCGGCGCTGCTCGATGGCCACGCGGTTCCGTTGGGCCGGCATCAGGTTGCGAGCGCCTTGCGCAGCCTTTCAAAAGTGGTGGAGAGCTGTTCGGGCTGGACGCGCGTCTCGCCCACCACGGTCATGAAGTTGGAGTCGCCGGCCCAGCGCGGCAGGATGTGCAAGTGAAGATGGCCGGTGACGCCGGCGCCCGCGGCGCGGCCGAGGTTCATGCCCAGATTGTATCCTTCCGGGTGGTAGGTTTCGCCGAGCGCCCTTTGGACGCGCCGCGCGAGCTGCATCATTTCGGCCAGGGTTTCGGGGTCGGCGGCAGCCAGATCGGCGATGTGGGCATGGGGCACGACCATGACGTGGCCACTGGTGTAGGGGTAGCGGTTGAGGATGATGAAATTTTTGGTGGCGCGCAGGACGATCAGCGAGGCGGCGTCATCGCCGGCGGCGAGCGCGTCGCAGAAAATGCAGCGCTCATCCTGGGGGGCATTCGCCGATGCGTTGGCGACGTAGCGATAGCGCCACGGCGTCCAGAGATAATCCATCCCGCTCAGTCTCGCGCGGCGGGGGAGGAGCCTGGCGCCGCTGCGGGCGAGCCGTTGACGAAGTCCTTCAGCTCTTTGCTGGGCTTGAAAAAAGGAATCTTCTTCGGCGGCACTTCCACCTTCGCCCCGGTCTTGGGGTTGCGTCCCGTGCGGCCGCGACGCTGGCGGGTGCGGAAGCTGCCGAAGCCGCGGATTTCGATTTTGTCGTCGCCCTGCAGCGCGGCAATGATGCTGTCGAAAATGGTTTCGACAACGGCCTCGGATTCCTTGCGCGGCAACTCGGTCACGCGCGTGACCTCTTCGATCAGATCCGCTTTCGTCACGGTGTGGCTGATTTCGTGCTCTCCGGCAACTTCCGCCATGGGTTGAGAGCCTCCTCTCACGATTGTCGTGTCTACGGGCCGTCTGCGGGCCGGGGCCGGCGGCCGCAGGACCTTTGCATATCACTAATTGGCTGCTGGGTAAAAGCTTTTTCTCGCCGGTCTGGTCCCGCCCCGCTAGCAGCGGTACTGAAAAAGCCAACAACAGACTTCAGGGGCTAAAGCCCCTCGAGAACCAGGGCCCTAACGCCGGGGTTGAAGCCCCGGCATCCTAAAAACCGTGCATCCAACTTAGGACTCAGGACACTAGAGCATCTGGCGCTTGGCCATCAGGGCGTCGCCAATGGTGGCAGTGGGCGACGATTTCGACGACCGGAACGTATCCATGTCCTGGCGCTCGGCCTGTTTTTGGGCGGCGCGGTAGCTCAGGCTGATTTTGTGGAGTTCGGGTTCGAGGCGCAGAATCTTGAAATCGTATTCCTTGCCGGGGGAGAGCACGGAGGCGACGCGTTCGCCGCGCGAACCCTTGGCCTTGTCCTGCTCGCCCTTGGGCCGCCGCTCCTCGACCTCGGAGATATGGCAAAGGCCTTCGATGCCTTCGGCCAGCTCGACGAAGGCGCCGAAATCGGCGGTGCGCGCGACTTTGGCGCGAAGGACATCGCCCACCTTGTGCTCGGCGAACCATTTCGTCCAGATATCGTTGACCTGCTTGATGCCGAGCGACAGGCGGCGATTCTGCGAGTCCACTTTCAGGACGCGGGCCTCGACCGTCTCGCCCTTCTTGAATTTCTCGCTGGGATGCTTGACGCGCTCGGTCCAGCTGATGTCGCTGATGTGGATCAGGCCTTCCATGCCCTCTTCGATTTCGACGAAGGCGCCGAACTCCGCCAGATTGCGGATGCGGCCGGAGACCAGCGCGCCCACGGGATACTTTTCCGCGGCGGCGTGCCAGGGGTCGGGGAGGGTCTGCTTGAGGCCGAGGGAAATGCGCCGCTGGTCCGTCTTCACTTCCAGGACCACGACTTCGAGTTCATCGCAGACCTTGACGATTTTCGAGGGGTGCTTGACGTGCTTGGACCAGCTCATTTCGCTGACGTGGACGAGGCCCTCGACGCCCGGCTCGACTTGTATGAAGGCGCCGTAGTCGGTGACGCCGACGACTTTTCCGGTGATGCGCGCTCCCGCGGGGAAGCGCTCGGGCACGGTGGCCCAGGGATCGGCGAGCAGTTGTTTGCGGCCGAGGGAAATGCGCTGCTTGTCCTTATCGAACTTGAGGACCTGAACCTGAATTTCATCTCCCGGTTTCACCACCGAGGAGGGGTGGGGCACGCGGCCCCAGACGAGATCGCTGACGTGCAGAAGCCCGTCCATGCCGCCGAGATCGACGAAGACGCCGTAATCGGTGACGTTCTTCACCCGGCCGGTGACGATCGCGCCTTCGGAAAGCGTGGCGGCCAGGGCCTCGCGGTGGCCCTTTTGCTCTTCCTCGAGAATGGCACGGCGGCTGACGACGATATTGCCGCGCTTGCGATTCAGCTTGAGAACGCGGACGTCAATGTCGCGGTCCTTCCAGGTATCCAGATCGTGCACCGGGCGGAGTTCGATCTGCGAGGCGGGCAAAAAGGCGCGCACGCCCAGGTCCACGACGAGGCCGCCCTTGATGCGCTCGAGGATTTTTGCCGTGACGGTGGTGTGTTCGCGGTGAGCCTTTTCGATCCGCTCCCATACGCGGCGGCGCCGCGCGCGCACGTGGGACAGCACGACGTAGCCATCCTTCTGCTCGTGCAGACGCTCGACCTCGATGGTTTGTCCCTTGCCGAATTCAATGGGGCTGCCGGAATCCGCGAATTCCTGCGCGGGCACCAGGCCCTCGAATTTTCCCCCGACGTCCACGACCACGCCGGCATCGGTCACCGCCAGGACGTGCCCATCGAAGATTTCTCCTTCGGCCGGCAGGGACTCGGGCGAGGAGAACTGGTCGAGGAGCTGGTCCATGGTCTCGGTGGATTCGGCGTCCGCGGATTGCTCGGCGGGAGCAGGTTCGGCGACGGCAGCGGGCTGCGCTGCGGCGGCGGCATCGGCATTGGAATTTGCGTCAAGGTCGGCTACGGGCAGGGATTCCAGCGCCGGAGCGACGGCCGTGGCAGCGCTGGCGGCATCGTGCGGCTGCACGGTTACGCCAACCGGCGAGTCCGCCGGGCTCGGCACGTTGGAGCTATCCGCGGCAGCTTCCGCGGACGAAGAAAGTTGTGGGTTCTGGTTGTGTTCGGGTGACATTGGGTGCGGCCTCCGTACGGAATTGAGCCCTGTTTGCCGAGGCTCCGGCCTCGGTCACTCCACCCTGCTGGGGGATAGAGCAATGAAGGGAGATAAGGCGTCCGCGCTCGGCGCCCCATCGCAAGAAATGATACGCGTCCGCTTCGCGCGTTGTCAACCGAGCGGAGGCTGCGGGGGCGGGCAGAGCTGCCGGGGAGTGGCGAACTACGGCGACAAGGGG